>Ga0265798_10001641_pt1 | contig 34404 bp, 48 predicted proteins | sample P3T30metagenome_FD_192430 | JGI IMG/M metagenome (GOLD analysis project Ga0265798, IMG submission 192430) | Plant litter microbial communities from East Loma Ridge, Irvine, California - P3 T30 | ecosystem: Environmental > Terrestrial > Plant litter > Unclassified | place: USA: California... | reverse complement strand
AGTCTGAATGCGGGTGATCCAACATCAGTTGCAGGGCTGAGAGGTCTCATACCCATAGAGCGCTATGTGCTCTGCCCTTGCCTTCTGCGCCTCCCGCTATTATCATTAGCAGACCGCTAACACTCCAACTCACTTTGGCACAGACCGCCTCAGCCCTCAGTTCCTCCTTCATAGCCATCATGAGTGTATAAGCATATACTCCCACAATGGTTTGAACTACCTTGGCCAAGTTGGACATTGGCACCCAAGGGTCAACTGCCATAGGAGCAACTGCTACATTGACCTCCGGCTCTACAGCGGCCGCTAGAAGAGCAAAGTTGAAGTCGCATGGAAAGTCAAAGTTGTGTGGAAAGTTGAAGTTGTGTGGAAGGTTAAAGTTGCATGGAAAGTAGCTATGATGTTGTGACCGCCATGACAAATAGGGAGGTGATGGATATTGGCAGACCAGCTGTAGTGTTTAGAGAAGATGTGGGTTAGAAATGCATGCATGAGCAGTTTGAGTATACTATATAGGCAAGTCTGGCTACAATGGGAAAGCTTCAATAGGCCGCTTGCATGATGTGCAGTGTTGTGCATGTGTTTAAGATGCAGAAACATACCCAAAAGCAGACGTCTCAAGACTAAAATTCTGAGACTGACCTCCACTTCCGAATCTAGATGGGACTAACTGGCCACCGTAAGTATGTAGTGGCACTTGTCGCGTCTGAGCAAGTCAATCCACCGTGAACGCTTGTCATTCTCTTTTAATGTTGCTACGTAGCTTGGGTCTGCTCGGTATTCTCGCCACAACGCAAGCGAAAGAAAGCTTTCACGAAAGCTTGACCTTGACACCTCTGCCCGATGGGAAGCTCTCCGTGTCTTTCGACTTCACCACCGAGTTCGACGCTAGTGCCGGGTACGACAATCTATTGACCCCGCCGTCTTTGTTGCTACCGCTTGCCGATAACCATGTTTCGGAATTAGCAATATCCTTCGTAGCTGGCAAGTGGGATCAGCTGCGGTCTGGACAGATCGGTCCGACGCAGACTGAGGCGGGAGGCGGAGGTGGAGAGATCAGAGGTTGGCTGAATGACGGGGAGGACATGTAAGTTATGACCTGGATGAGCTGATTGGCAGCTCAAGAAGATGGACCACTATCACACAAGCTCTTGGAGGGCTGTTCTGCGCAGGTCTAGGTCCCGAAGATGAAGAGCCTGCAAAGACCTTTGGACACATCTATCCACCTCGCGGCCCACCAGACGGCCTGACACATCGACTACTGTCGACACCATATCTACCTCTCTGTACCGAGAACTTGACGCCTTTCCTTTCACTTCTTCCGTCAAAGGGACACTCTGGACTGTCCTCGCTCCTCGCTCAACCTGGTACTGTATTTTCATGGGGATTTAAAACAGAAGGGATCGAGGTCATCATGCCAACCAGCGGTCAGCCCGGAATGTGGAGGGGATGGTGGGAAGGCGTTGTGGATCTAGTGCCGGAGAAAGGGGGAAGTCGAGCGTTCTCCCTTGGCAGCTTGTTTAAAAAGGGGGTACCACGGGTGTTTCCCGAAGCTTCAAGCTCGATACTCAGGTTGATCCAGCCAAATGCACCGCTGGAATCTTCGGTGGATCCCGATTCGACCGCGGTGGAATGGATCGATGGGAAGCTACGGGAGATTATGCAGTGGGATCTGCTAGATGAGCGAGTACACCATAAAGATATTCGGATTTACTGGCCTGGTGAAGGTCATTATCAATATCGTAAGCCTTCTTGTCTGACAGCGGTTGAAACAAATATGCCTCAAACCACTCCCGAATACGCGTCACGAGTCTCAGCGATAACCTTCACCTCTAACCGCCCCCCCATACACGTCACGAGTCACAGCGATAAATTTCACCTCCAACCCGGGATATGCCGGATAGACTCATCCGACCTCTCATTGTCTCCACAACTGCGAACCGTCTCAGTCATGGTCAATCGACTTGCCTTGGATCGTACTGACAGATAGCCCGAACAATCGAACCTCCTCCCATCGTTGTACACCGTACTGTCACCTCACCCCGAGCGATGGACGGCATCTTCACAATCACTATCCGTAACAATGCCAACGTAGATCGGGAGGCGATATACTCGGAGATCTGGCCGTGGTGGGTCAAGGGATGGATCAGCGAAATGCAAGTTCGCATAGACGGACAAGTTCGAGGTAGGTGATGACGAGTGATCCAATCACTGATGATAGCCGATGCGCTCGATGGTATTTCGTATCATCCGTCCGCCCCACCGAAACCTACAACTACTGCCATCCACCTGTCACTCAAGCTACCCGCCCACTCCGAACTCGTCCTCACTATACCATTCACAAAGCTCATGCTGAAATACACCGAACACCGACCGGATGCTGAACGAGGACGAGAACTCTCATCAGGTGTACTTACCCTTCTCGACCTTGTGGATACCAACAGCACAGATCCAACACCGGATAACCTCAGATTCGGACGTGCACGCATATACACCCCGAAATTGTTATTGGATATACCGACCCCCGACTTTTCGATGCCATACAACGTCATTATCATGAGTTCCACCGTCATGGCTGTCTTCTTTGGTCTCATGCATGGGTCATTGACGAGGCGATGGGGCTGGATCCAGCTGCCAGACACTGCACCGGTTGCGGAAGTAGAGAAGAACGATTAGAAGAAGGATTATATAGGTAGAATTCGATGATAACGACCAGGCGACGATATGCATATCACGACATAACTCGAATGTGCATAGCCTGCTCGACTCGCTCGTTCATTGTTTGAGATGGCTAAAGCGACTGTCATACCTGGGTCTGAAGTGTAGGAGACGAGGAAGATATGGGGCTGCGGCGGGCGTTGTCGACGGGTGCATTTTTCGAGATCTTGCCTCGCTAAATTTGTGGTCTTTGGCTACTGTAATCGATTATCACCCTACATAAGTCATACACACTCTCAATTTATCTCAGAAGGTACGGTGAAAGCTAGCTGTATACCTGTCTTACATCCCTATCTTTATCCAATAAGCAGTAAAAAGTCGCGAAGTAGGTAGCGATAGTAGGCTGAACCGACTTGCATTTCCAATCTTTTTTCCGATTTCCAACAAAACGGGGCCTGAACCTTAGTGGAAACCAGACAAGGCGATAGCCTTCATTCAACATCTCATGCCCATCTCTCGATTAGCTGGTCTAGTATCTAGAACTAGACTGCACGCTCGACCACTATCTATTCCTCGTCGATCCGCTCAACTCGTTCTCCCCGCCAGAACCCTACCAACATTACCCCGCTTCGCATCAACCATGTCTGCTCAAAAGATTGATGGAAATGCCATCGCCAAGTATGTCGACATGATTGTTCTAGGACAGCGCTGATGATAGGTCGATCCGAGAGGAAGTAGCCAAGTCCGTCAGTGACCTCCAGACATCAAACGCTACCTTTCACCAACCACACCTCGTCATCCTTCAACTCGGTACCGATGCCGCTTCATCGACCTACATTCGAATGAAGCAAAAGGCGGCCGAGGAGAGTGGCATGACTGTCGAGCATATCCCCGTGCAATCCGATGCCGAGTCGGGTGGACAAAAGGGAGCAGGAGTCAAAAAGGTGTTTGACCTCGTTCAAAAGGCCAATGCCGATAGCAAGGTCTCGGGTATCTTGGTCCAGCTACCCCTCGAGGGCGCTTCCAAGGAGGAGGAAAAGATGGTCGTCGACTCGGTTTCTGTCAGCAAGGATGTCGATGGATTCCACCCCGAAAACATCGGTCTATTGAGCTCGCGATTATCAGAACCCTACTTCACCCCATGTACCCCCGCTGGTGTCATCAAGCTTATCGACTCTACCGGTCACGACTTGTCTGGATCCAACGTTGTCGTCATCGGGCGATCGGACATTGTTGGCACTCCCGTCTGTGCTCTTCTTCGAAAGCGAGATGCTACCGTCACCCAATGTCACCGACACACCAAGAATCTCGAAGAAATTGTCAAGATGGCCGACGTCGTTGTCGTCGCTGTTGGAAAGGCACAATTCGTCAAGGGATCTTGGCTCAAGAAGGGAGCCGTCGTTATTGATGTCGGAACCAACTTTATTCCCGACTCGACCAAGAAATCCGGTCAACGACTTGTTGGAGATGTCGACTACGACTCTGCCGTCGAGGTCGCCAGCTACATCACCCCTGTTCCCGGAGGAGTTGGACCCATGACTGTCGCCATGCTCATGCAAAACACTTTCCAGGCCGCCAAGCGAGCATGGTCCATTGGACGAGAACGACGAATCACCCCCAACCCTCTCGAGATGCTAGACAAGGTCCCATCCGATATCGAGATTGCCGTCGCCCAGACTCCTAAACCCGTCGCTACCATCGCTTACGAGATGGGTGTCCAGCAAGGCGAAATCGAGAGCTACGGTAAATACAAGGCCAAGATTGAGTTGTCTATTCTCGAACGACTCTCCAACCGACAGGACGGTAAATACATTGTCGTTGCTGGTATCACCCCTACTCCTCTTGGAGAGGGCAAGTCGACCACGACCATTGGTCTTGCTCAAGCTCTCGGTGCTCATCTACAAAAGACCGCTATCGCCTGTGTCAGACAGCCCAGTCAGGGACCTACTTTCGGTGTCAAGGGTGGAGCCGCCGGTGGTGGTTACTCTCAAGTCATCCCCATGACCGAGTTCAATTTGCACTTGACTGGTGATATTCACGCCGTCACTGCCGCCAACAACTTGCTTGCCGCCGCCATCGACGCCCGCATGTTTCACGAACAGACCCAGACCGACAAGGGTCTCTACAGCCGATTGGTGCCAGCTCAAAAAGGCAAGCGAGTGTTTGCCAAGCCCATGCTCGCCCGTTTACAAAAGCTCGGTATCAACAAGACTGAGCCCAACGACTTGACCGAGCAGGAAGCTGCAAAATTCGCTCGTCTCGACATTGACCCTGCAACCCTCACTTGGAACCGAGTTCTCGACACCAATGATCGATATCTGCGATCCATCACGGTTGGTCAGGCCGATACCGAAAAGGGATTCTCTCGACAGACTGCTTTCGATATCGCTGTCGCTTCCGAGTGTATGGCTGTCCTTGCCTTGAGCAAAGATCTCGCCGATATGCGAGCACGACTCGGTCGAATGGTCGTTGCGACTAGCAAAGCCGGAGATCCCGTTACTGCCGAAGACATTGGATGTGCCGGTGCCATGGCTGTCTTGATGAAGGATTCCATCAAGCCCACGCTCATGCAGACTCTCGAGGGTACCCCCGTCTTTGTCCACGCTGGACCATTCGCCAACATTGCTCACGGAAACTCGTCCATCATTGCCGATCGAATCGCACTCAAGCTCGCCGGTGTCGAGCAGGGAGACGACGAGGACCGAAATGGTTATGTCATTACCGAAGCTGGTTTCGGTGCCGATATTGGTATGGAAAAGTTCTGCAACATCAAGACTCGAGTCTCTGGCTTGACCCCTAATGCCGTCGTGCTCGTCGCAACCATCAGAGCGCTCAAGATGCACGGAGGTGGACCTGCCGTCACGCCCGGCAAACCCCTTGATGCCGTCTACACCGAGGAACACCTCGACTTGTTGGAGAAGGGATGTGCCAACTTGGGTAAACATATCGAGAACGCCAAGAAATTCGGGCTCAAGGTTGTTGTCGCCATCAACCAGTTCACGTAAGTTTTCGCTGCTTGTCGTCTGGCTGATATCCAGGAACGATACACCCGCCGAGATGAAACTTGTCCAGGACTACTCGCTCAAGGTCGGGGCCGACTATGCTGTTCCCGCCAACCATTGGGCCAAGGGAGGAGAAGGTGCCGTCGAGCTCGCCAATGCCGTCATTGAAGCATGCAAGGAGCCATCCCAGTTCAAATTCCTTTACGAGCTCAACAAGCCCCTTGTCGAAAAGATTGAAATCATCGCCAAGGAAATGTACGGTGCCGACGGTATCGAGCTTTCCCCAGAAGCCAAGGCCGAAGTCGAGCGATACGAGTCTCAGGGCTACGGTGGTCTGCCCATCTGTATGGCCAAGACCGCTCTTTCGCTTTCCGATGACCCAAGCAAAAAGGGTGTCCCCACCGGCTTCACCTTGCCTATCCGAAACGTCAGGCTATCGGCTGGTGCAAGCTTTGTCTACCCCTTGGTCGGATCCATGTCGACCATGCCTGGTTTGACGACGCGACCTGGTTTCTATGATATCGATTTGAACGCCGAGACTGGCGAGATTGAGGGTCTTTTCTAGATTGTTTGTGTGCATAGCGAGGGAGTTCATTGGGTTTCTGTTCAACACCATACTGTACATTTTGACATAGACAATGCATCTGCCTCAACGGCACCGCTTGGGATTAATTGAAATCAAATAGATGTCGAGATAATGACCCCCACCGGATGGACCTGGTGTCCCGTTGATGCGTCCCATCTTGGTTATCTGTTTATCTCTTATTACATGGCTACAATCAAGCCAAATCGCCCACCATTCCCGATCAACTCACATCACCTTCCGCTAGCCAATCGCGCGGACTACTCTCTACGATCTCGGGCTTTCTGACGCGTTCTCCAGCTGGGAAATCAGGACCTAAAGATATACCCGAAAACGGATCACCTACACCTGCGGCGCGAGCTACAGAAGACAGCGACGATATGCCTGCTCGGAAGTCTGTTTCCAACTCCATCGAGCCCCCTGTAGAGGACGGAGAGCCCGAGATAGTTGAAGAGGAAGACGAAGAGGACGAGGATGAGGACGAGGATGTCCCAGAAGAGGAGTATGAGGTTGACAAAGTGATTGATCACCGAAAAGGTGCTCCTGTACGTTCATCATGGTGCTAAATTTTGTCCAAGCTCATCATCTAGGGAAAGTTCACTTGTATGTATAGTGTTGACTCGCTTTGATCGATTCTGACTGCTAGATCTGGTATCATGGAAGGGTTATGGACCCGAACACAATACCTGGGAACCTCAAGACAATCTGTGAGTATATGCCATGGTATCAGAAAGACTGACGACCAGTGAGCACGCCAAGAACCTTGTCTCGGAATACTGGCTCAAACAGCCAAAGACCGAGCTCGGCGTAAAAAAACGAGGACGAGCGTCAAATTCTTCTCAACCTGCCGCAAGAGCCGCCAAAGCTCCTCGTCAGTCAACTAACGGCACTAGGGGCTCAACGAGGAAAGAAACTCGGCCTACCGAGGCCGCTGACGAAGAAGAAGAGGACGATGGCATGGGAGCAGATTTCGTCAAGACGCATGTGGACTCTATCGACAAATATGCCGATATCAAGGATTGGGAAAAGCTCATTGCTGAAGTCGACACTATCGAGAGGGGTTCCGACAACAAGCTGTTGGTGTACATGACGATGTGAGTCGGGTTGCAGATTGCCGGGATTGGAGCTGACTTCCAGGGTCGGTGGTGAACGAGTCGCTCAGCCAAACACTGTCGCTTATGCTCGAGCTCCACAGAAGGTACGCACACATTTCTTCAGACGGGCGTGCTGATCTTGATAGCTTCTCAAATTTTACGAGTCCCATCTAAAGTGGAGGGTCGGAGACTAGGGTCTCAAACAACTTGACGCGTGCTGTGCGGAACCGAGTGCTCTGAGCGCAAATGTGGATTCATCAACAGATTTAGGTAATTTATAACATGTGCATACAGTCCGAGAAGCTTCTTTCGGGATAGCAGTCAGGAGTGAGAGATGTCGATATTCGTGGTGTAATCTTAAAAGGGTCCGGGGAGAGGTCCGAGCTTTACCTGACCCTCCATTGACAAATACTCACTCATTTTCACGCTTCCTCTGGTCCTTTCATTTCCCACTCTATCTGACACGCCACATCTCATACCCCTGATTGACTTCCTTTCGGCTCCACAGCCCAACTCCGATTTAGCCGTCATGGATTCTTTGCAGCCTGTGGAGCAGAAAAGAGCATGAGGCGAGTGGGTAGGTACCTCTTTTCCACATCATTTTCCCCTTACCCCTCATTACATCCCCTTCTATTATCGCAACCACACAATTCACGACTAATTTCCAAGAGCCATGCTCCCCACGCTTGCCTTCGCCCTTCCGGCTGCCCTATCCCTTCAAATCATATCCCGTCTGGGCCGTGGCCTGTAAGTCTCCGCTATCAAACCGGCTAAATACCAGGGGCACACGACAACTTGACCCTCCCGGTGCACCGTTGAACACATCCCCTTCTCCTTCTGGTTACAAGATCGATCCCAGCGTCTTTGCTTGCTCTCCTGACTTTGTGATCACTGACGTACCGGTAAGCTGTGCGCTTTGTCCTGGCTGAAATTTTTGATAGATTGAGAGGGAGTATACCTTTGTAATGAGGTGAGCGCTCACCCTCTCGTGGTCGCCCAATAGATGCGGAAAAATTGACTTTAGTTCTGTCCTCGGAGGTATGAATCTTTGTACTGATAATACTGATGGACAGCGCCTGATGGATACGAGAGAGGTATGCTAGTCGTGAATGGGATGTTCCCAGGTTAGCTGAGGATTTCTGCGGCCTGCCATATAACTCATCATTAGGTCCTCTCATCGAAGCCAACGAGGGTGATACCATCTTCGTACATGTCGAGAACAACCTGGATATCCCCCAGTCCATTCGTGAGTCAATGCGCTGAAATAGCTGAGAGTAGATTGGCACGGTATGCTACAAAATGGCACTGGGTACATGGACGGCGTTCCCGGATTCACTCAGGTTAGCTGCGACTGTCCTATTTGGTATGAGCTAAAGCCCCAGTGCCCAATCGCGCCCGGTTCCAGCTTTACTTATCGCTTCACGGTCGATGATCAATTTGGCACTTATTGGTACGTCGCGTCTTCAACTCGGCTGACGACAGGTGGCATTCTCATTATAGCAACACTATGGCTGATGGAATCATAGGCGGGTAAGCTTCATCTATCTCCTCGGGATGCCCAAGCTCATCATAGACTTATCGTTCATTCGCCTAATGACCCTCTCAAACGGGGCGAAGACTTTGACGAGGAAAGGGTTCTTTACCTGATGGACTGGATGTGAGTTGAGCTGATTACTGAGTACTGATGCAAGGCATGGTGATTCCCAGCACATAGTTGATGCTCTCAACTCTGACGATGGGTATCGAGGGGTGAGCTGATTCCCAAAGTGTCGACAGCTGATGATCAGTCTCCTGCCCCACCACCTGCTGATGCCATACTGGTAAACGGAGTGGTGAGTTGTCTCTTATCAAGTCCAACTGACAGATAAGGGGGCCTGCAATTGCTCCGACCCCATTGCTGTACCGGACGGCTCAGCATGCTCGACTCCCGAAATTATCGAGATGCAAGTCCCAGTGAACAAGAAGGTCAGATTCAGAGTTATCAATATCGGCTCTCACGGTAAGCTATCGGTCTTCATTCCTTATTCGACGTAGCTGAGTTGTCAGAAAACTATATTGTATCGATCGATAATCACACGATGGAGATTGTCGAGGCCGACGACACGCCTGTTCATGGACCTAATGTTACGCATGTCCAGGTTGCCCCTGCCCAGCGGTACTCCGTCATTGTCAAGACTGATCAGGGCAAAGCAGGCCAAGGTTTCTGGATGAGGACCGGAACTGATACCGGTGGGGCTACCGGGGACGCGAGGTGATCACTGATATTCAGGCTGTCTGGGTGATGAGACCTTTGCAAAAAGGAACTTTATCGTCTTCCGATATGTGGACGCAGGGGACGAGAGCGATGGGCAGAGGCCTACTACTCTACCTTGGTGGGGCAGTATCTACGAATGAAACTGATGACAGGGATGGCTATGATTTTGCATGCACAAAGTGCCAGTCTGTCGACGAGCTATATACCCTCAGGTAAATCACTTGTTGGAGCTATACTGAGAATGATAGCCCCCGAATCGCACAAGATGCACCAATCGAGATCTTGCAGACTCATATGCTCTCCAGCAAGTTCGGCAAGTTTACCGATATCAATGGCAAGCCCGTGAACGGCTTTGTAAGCTGCTTCTGCCACCATTCTCGCCAAGCTGACATCCAGGGTTTCAACGGGATACATTACAAGAATCAGATTTATAATCCCTTAATCGCCCAGATTCAGTCTGGCGAAAAGATCGACCCCAAATTAGTGGCATCGGCCACGTTCGACGGTGTCGGCGGGGGAGATATTATTGCAAGTCATCTTCTCCATTGAATTTGACGCAGCTGACAAGTAGGTCAATAACCTGGATGGAGGCATCCATCATCCCTTTCACCTCCACGGAAGACCTTTCTTCTTGGTGGGAAGGGGCGAAGGGAACATTACTGAAGCGGACGTGTCGAGCTTGGTTCTGAATACTACTAATCCCTTGAGAAGAGATACGTTGATGATTGCAGGAGGATCATGGGCTATCCTCAGGTTGATCACGGATGACCCTGGGGTATGGGGACTGCACTGCCATATCGGCTGGCATCTGGCGATGGGCAAGGTAAGTCCGATGGCGGCTGGCAGGCTGATAGAAGCTGGCTGCCATTATCATCCAGCCAGAGAAGGTCGCGGTCCTGGATCAGCCTGAGGAATGGCTAGCTGTAGGTCCTCGCTGGCAAATACAGCTGATGTTTAGCTCTGTCGCGGCCATGACAAAGGAGGATGGGGTCCTGCCTAGCCGTGACGGGAAATGTATGATTATAGATACAAACACACGAGTATTGAACATGAACAATGTGAAGATCGATAACGTAGATGAGAAAACGGACGATGAGGTCAATGCATAATATTAATGTCAGCCACTACTGCTGTGCGGGCAATGCCTCGGAAACGACTGCTGTCATCACAGTGATGCTGGTTTGTCAGCGAGTTCCCAGGGGGTGGGAGATACCGAGACTTACTCGTCCACCTTCCCGCCCTTAAAGTCATACCCATGCCTTTTTGCCTCGAGCTGGAAAGGCGTCTTCCATCCCTCTTCGTCCCCTGTCCGCGTCATGGCCATTCGGCCATATGCGACCAAGACGTCCGCCATGATTCTTGCTCGCTCGGCGTCTTTGTCCTGAGGCGTGAGATGACTGTTTTCTGGCAGTTCCATGAGCTGATTGACCGAATTGTAGAGGATCGAAAGATGTTCAACAGGAACATTATCCGATAGACCGTCGGTGAACATGATGATCATATCGCTTGGCTGCAAAGCGAAACGGATTGGGTCGGCTGAAGCTGGCTTGTCGGTGACATTGTTCTCGCCTGACCTATCGGCTGGTGTTTTCGTGAGCTGATATGGGCAGTTGAAGTAATGTGTTTGCGACAAAGTCGAGTAAACGGGTTGAGCCCGACGTAGGACCGTCAATCCAGAATCTCCTAGGTTGATGCCCTTCAAATCGCCGTTACCAGATAACGAGATAGCGACGGCGGTCGCTGATCCAGCTGGAACGTTGGTGTCGGAAAGCGTGTTGTCGTAAGCCGTTTGTAGGTGTTTGGAACAGGCGCCCGAAGGAGACGATGATGCGGATTGGGCGTAATGGTACATTAATGCCTGGGAGAACAACGATGGGTCGTACTCGGGTGCCCAGCCTCCGACTCCATCAGACAGAGCCAAATGGGTCTGATTAGCATCAGCATCATCTTGACAAGTTCCCAGGGTTTAAAGAGTTCCCAGGGGGTGGGAGATAGTTCCCAGGGGGTTTTGCCTGGACACTCACCCATCCACCACCATCGACGATCCCGAAAAAGTCCTCTCCAGCTCCATACTTTATACGTCTGTCCGCCACACTTGGGTCCCAGCCTCCAACAGCCTGCTCATTAATCTCTCCTCTTCCAGCTTGGATCAACATCATTTCGTCGACCCATTTACCCAGTTTATGGGTTTGACCTTGGAATCCAGCTTTCGGAATCTCGGCTTCAGGCTTGATGAACGGTGGTGACATTTTCGCCGCGTACGACAAGCCAAGAGCGTATACTAATGGTGATGCTTGTGTTGCATGGCTCAATGGATTCGATCCCAGATTCTTGAGCAGGGTTCTGCTTGGTCTGACCATGGTTGCTAGATGAGATGTACAATAGACTGAAATTTAAGCTCTCTGGATGAGTCAAAGTGGAGGCAGTTCAACTTGATCTCAATCCCGGTCACTAGACTCTATACATCAACAATCTACATTGCATACTTGATTACACTATCTTTGCCCCTTGATCACATAGCGAGCCGCTCACTGCCCATATGATGAGTGCCATGACGGACCAGGAGAAGGATGATGACGAGCGCTGCCCCTTGTGTCCGACATCAGGTCCTCCGACGCGTTCGACCATCAACGCCGACAAGTCTAGTGCAACAGCGACCAACGGCAACGACGGTACCCCAGCTGAGATCGAGGACTCCAGTCTATTCTGGATAGCATGTTCCAAATGCTCGACCTGGTTTCACTCTTGCTGTCTATTATTGGCAGACCAAAGAGTACGCGAGTCCCTACCTCAGCTTGTTCGAGAGGAAGTGGAGAAGGATGTCAAGGGACAAGGGCCGTTCCAGGATTGGACTGTATGGATCAACAGATGGTAAGCTGGCGTAAATGTCCTTAGCTGATGAGCAGGTATTGCAGGGGCTGCCTAGACCTCTCGAACGACTCGGCCAACCCGAATCGTCCTCATCACCCTCTGGTGACTACTACAAAACCAAACTTTCCGCCTCGTCAATCCAAGCGAAAATCGATTGGTGTGACACGAGCGTCTTCAATATTATCCCACGGGACGTCGATCACGCCGTCCAAACGAGCAAAGCTGGAATCAGCGAAAGACACGCCAAAGGCAGAACTAGCCGACGATAGCTCAGCTCCCTCCCGCCCCAAAAGACAAGCAGCACTGAATCGACCCGACTACCACGCTCTTCACCACCATATTGCTACACCAACTGGAAAATGGCTGCGACTGATTGCCGACCCGGAGAAGTACAATACAACAATCTTGGATGGTGAGCTGAGCACTTTCCCCTGTCAGCTGACATTTAGGCGACTTCCCCAGGATCCGAGGAGACATGGTGACCAGAGCTTGGATTGAATCTCGACTGGAACAGCCGGAAGCGTCGGGATCGTCCGCACCGGGCTCGCTGTTTTACGGTACATCTCGAGAACCCCTCATTGTCCGACCGGAAGATGGAGGATTCGAGGCGATGGGTGGGAAGCTCCCTGATAAGAGCTTTACAGTGCAGGACGTCGCTCGGCTGGTCGGGCCGGATCGTCAGGTAGACGTTATAGGTATGTCTTATCGCAAGTCTTTCCTTCAGCAGCAGCTGATCATTTCAGATGTGGCTACACAATCTTCCGCTCAATGGAGCTTGAAACAATGGGCTGAATACGTGCGCACCGGAGTCGATCCGACTGGCAATTCCTCGAAGGTTTATAACATCATCTCACTCGAAGTGACTGGAACGGAGCTCGCGAAGAAAGTCAGAGCACCCAGGCTGGTCAGGGAGATTGATTGGGTCGACAATTTCTGGAATTTTCCCGGCGGGAAAGGGGTGGTCGTTGATGAGAAGAATCACCAGACCAACGGGATCAATGAGACGGAGGGCCATATCGACAAGAACGGACTGACCAACGGCGTCACTATCAACGAGGATCTCAAGGTCGACAGAGTCAAGGGGATGGTTCCGACAGCGGCGACAAATGGTACAACCGAGACGAAGCCAAAGGGAAAAGCACCCTCGTCCTGGCCAAAAGTTCAGCTTTATTGCCTGGTAAGTCTGACGAGCGAGTCTGAATTGATGCCAGATGGGCATGAAAGGCTCCTGGACCGACTGGCACGTCGACTTTGCGGCAAGTTCGGTCTACTATACGATTCATACCGGTTCCAAGGTCTTTTATTTCATCAGGCCCACTGAAAAGAACCTCAAGGCTTACAACGAGTGTGAGTCAGCGATTGGATGCACGCCAGTACCAAACTAAACGCAAGGGTCTGGATCATACGAAATGCAGCAAAACACCTGGCTTGGTGACATGTGCGATGAGGTCAGGCGGGTGGTCCTAATCGAGGGCGACACCATGATCATTCCTGCTGGATATATCCACGCGGTGGTAAGTGCAGTATGGGTATTTTGGGTTGATGCTGATGCCATAGTATACACCCATGAACTCGATCGTGTTTGGAGGCAACTTTGTTCACTCTTATGATATACCGGCACAGCTTCGTTTACGGCAAATTGAAATCGATACCAAGGTACCTCAGCGATTCCGATTCCCACTCTTTGACAAGTAGGTGTCCTTGACCTGTTGGATGTATCGAGCTGACAACAGGCTGTGCTGGTATGTTGCCGACCGCTACTGCAGTGACCTTCGTCAAGTTCGGACATACCGTCCACGGGCAATGTCGACTCTCGCTCCGCCTCATCCTGTCGTCCTCGAAGGCTTAGTGCATCTCGCCAAGTTCCTCATATCCCAGACCGACACCATAGAGAACCCCGATGAAGAGGACAAGAAGAGGTCCTTGGTTTTCAACAAGATCCCACATGAGATCGTCAAAGATCCATCCGGTCTCGCTCGAGAGCTGCTGTGGAGAGCTAAGCGGGAACTGGAACACGATGTGGATCAAGCTGCGGTGAAGGAAGCTCTGCAGCCATCGCAAGCTACCACCAGGCAAGCGATACAAAAAGCGAAACCTCGAAAGGATCCCCGTAAACATGCGATCTCGAGGACTGTCAACTTTGATCCTATGTAAGCTGAATCTCCCATATCGCCCGTATCGAGAGGAACTGATCCGTCAGACCATGGGAATCGAACGATCCACCCCCGGAAGAGACTACATCAACCGTGACCGCCATTAGACCGGGTGCTAAAAAAGAGGAAGAAGCAGAACTGATGACAATGATCACGAAGTCTCAACGCCGGAGGGTTCGGGAGACGGATGATGGGCAGATTGTAATGGAGGAACAGGATATACTGTTTACTCAGCGTAAGACTGTATGGCAGGCTTCTGGCGAAGCAGCACCGGACGGTCTGGAACCGAAATTAGAATAGGGGCCAACCGAGTAGGTGTTCACCATATCCCTAGGTTGATCTATAGATCCCGTAGTATGCCGTTGTTGTTGTCATCGTCAGTCAAAGCTTAGCCATACATTGCATTCACTATAACTCTCTTAAGGCAGCCAAATGCCTCGTTATCTAATTAGTGACGCGCATGAATGGATTCACGAAATTCTCACTGTCCCTATTTACTATCTGTCGAAACCACAGCCAAAGGAACGGGCTTGGCAAAATCAGCGGGAAAAGAAGACCCTGTTGAGCTTGACTCTAGTCTGACATTGTGAAAAGACGTGGAGGGTGTAGAATAAGTGGGAGCTTCGGCGCCGGTGAAATACCACTACCTCCATCGTTTTAACACTCATTCAATGAAGTGGACCACCTTTTGGCTTTAAGGTCCTATACAGGCTGATCTGGGTCGAAGACGTCGTCAGGTTTGGAGTCTGGCTGGGGCGGCACATCTATTAAACCCTTTGTTTCTCCAATGTCCCGGTCCTTCACGCCCTCTGCGAGTTACAGTGATTCAGATATACCTTCGGCTTTATAAAAATCATTAAACATTATGACCGTTGTATTTGCTGGGCGGAATAACCACTATCCGAGCTTACGTAAGTAGCTATGTAACCAAGTAACCGGGACTCCAGGGGTTTGTCAGGGGGTGGAAATTTAAAGGACAAGTACATTCTACTCTACGAGGGTTCAACACGTTCCCGGGGTTTGGAAGAGTTCCCAAAGGGTGGGAGATAGTTCCCAGGGGGTGGGAGATACACCTTCTGACTGGTAAAATGCTTGATGGTGTCGCGGTCCGACAGCAGGCGGATAAGGAACTTGAGTCTCTTGCATGGGCGATGCATGTGCACTTGTGTAAACTCTACATCCTCTCGATCAAAGTCAGACTCAACAACTTCATGGCGTGACCAAGCACGTCCCTAACGTTGACATACAAGAACAACCTCGCCCTAGCCTCCTCTTCGGTGGAATGAGTGACCTTGACAGTCTCCCATGCGGAACCGACCAAATGCCCCATCCTGAAACACCATGTAACCAATGTTGATGGTTCACGCTTGTTGTAGGCGGTAGTGACTGCATCGGGATATGCGGCCAAGTGATTGATGATGTCGTGTACTTTTGCCTCGTCTAGAATCGATAGATCAATCTCGTCGACTGAAGTAGGGACAACAACGTTTGGGTTTTTTCGTTGAACGGAACATAATCGGACGTAAGAATATTGAATGAATGGTCCGAAATCACCTTCGAATGATGTACATCGTTTAATGTCGAAATTGTAGTCGTTGATCCTGCCGTCAGTCAGAGCCAACAGGGCGTGACTTACCTCTTGGCAGACATGTCTTGGATCTTGACTGCAGATGCACCAATGACCGCACTGGTCCTTTCTGGCTCTTCGACCTGGGCGTACTTGTCCTCGTTACTCCTCATTTGCTCGTGCATGACATCGGTAGCCTCGTCGATGATATCATCGAGGAACTTGACAGTTCCCCTTCGAGTCGACATACCGTTGACCATTCCAAAGTTGATGTGTTCGAGCATACCGGGTTTGGCGAATTCTTCATCCATCAATTCGAGTGTTTTGAAAAGCTGGTTGAAATGTAATGTCTGGGCAGACTGGACAACGTAAATGTGCTTGTCGAACTTGTACTTCTGGTACTTGTCGTATGCTCCTCCCAAATCACGAGTGAGGTAAATGGTGGTTCCGTCTGTTATCAGCGTCATCACGACTATCACACAAGCGGTACTCACCACCCTTCCTAACGATAGCTCGGTCCATCTTGAACTTGGTCAAATCCACCAACAACGCCCCACGATCCTCACAAGTCAAATTCTTTTCCTGAACAACCTTGATAGCTCGGTCCATTGAGTCTGTCGATACCTGGGACTCTCCCCAGAATACATCAAAGTGGATGTTTAGCTTCTCGTAAACCTCCTTTAGCTTGACAATCGATAGATCTCGGAATCGAGACCACTGTGCGAGAGCAGTTGCGTCACCTGACATCAGCCCCACTCGATGTTTCACTCGAAAAATATAGCTCACCATCTTCCATAGCTTTAAAGACTCGCTGTGCTTGTCCATGAACAGTCTGTGTTAAATCTAGCTTTTCTCCAGCATCAATTCGAGCCTTCTCCTTGGCCTTCTCCTCGTTGATGGCGACATAGACATCGAACAAATGCCTGATGGGGTTCTCCAAAAGCTTCTCCTCGTTTCCGAATCGGTCGAAACCAATTGACAACAGACCGTACTGTGTTCCCCAATCTCCAAGGTAATTCAGTCGAGTGACCTTCCAGCCCATGGCTTCATACAAGTTGGCGACAACGGCACCGATGATGGTGGACCTCAAATGACCGGCGTGGAAAGGCTTGGCGATGTTTGGCGAAGAGAAATCGATTAGCATGTGCTTGCCGTTGCCCTCGGTAGGGTTAGTTCCGTATGCTTCGCTATGTGATGTTGGGTTCTGCTCGGCTGCTCGGGATGCAAGGTTGATGGTTCGGAGAGTATGGTATGTGAAGCTTGCTTTGCTGCTATTAGCATTTGCTGTGTCGTATTAGACTCACTTGAAGTGGAAGTTGATGAAAACACCGACTAGCTCTACTTTGACAAAAAGAGCAGAGGGTTCAAACTAAAATCAGCCATGTCAACGAGCGCTCGAGCATACCTTGTCGACAACTTTCTTTCCCCAATCCGCCTGATCCTTCTTGAAGAACCTGGGGATAGCGACCGAGAGGTCCGCTCCCTTCTTGCCTGACCATCAGCTGGATCTCGTCATCACACAACCGAACTTGCTGGTATCAACAGAGGCAAAGACCTTTGCGACGTCGACATCCCAAGCTTCAGCAACTAGCTTGGCAGCTCCAAGCTTGAAAGCGTCGAGTACGACTCGGTCAGGCCTAGCTCCTGGCACTGAAGGCAATTCTTTGAGATCATAAGCCGGGTTCACCAAAGGGTGAGAAGCCACGACGGGCGGTGCGGTGGAGGCCATAGTTCGGTGTGGAATAACGGAAAATGAGACGGGTGAAAATCGAGTTCGCGGTACGAAACTGCGTATGGATCGAAAGAGTCGCGTTTTGGGCAATCGACAGGTGTATAGCTGTCTAGCAGGGAGTGGTAGTATATAGGTGAAAGGTGTGCTTTGGATGACCTTTGTACTTCGAGTCGACAATCTCCTAAAAATCCGACAATCTTAGTGGCGGGATCAATTAAGTCAAAGGATAAGCATCGAGACGCGACTGATTTCGCATCAACATCCACTCATTATATCCATTATCAGAAAGCAATGTCCCGAGGTAGGAAGCCATTAGAGGTCATTGATATCGACAATGACGATGAGTTCATCTTGGAGAGTGAGCCACAAGGTCAGCAAGGCGGACTCAGGCTGACTCTAGGCCAAACTCCCAAGAAAATCGACTTCACCGTCACTCGCAAGAAAGGGCAGACTCCTAAGAAGCGAGGTATCTTTACTCCTCTGAAGATTTCGAGCGACATCAAGCCGAAGGTGGAACCTGAGAGCCCTTCAGTGAAGAACACGATGCCTATAGTCACCCTCAGAGCAACAAAATCCAAGGCCTCAGTGCAGCCAAAGGTTGAGCCGGATTTGGATGAGGCAGTAGCGGAGGGGAGCTCCGAGCTCGGCGCGGGAGCAGCAGCGACGGCTCTAAAGACTGGGGAGTCCGCAGGAAAGGACATTAAGCCTGATATAACAGCGTTGGAAAGCCTTCTAGATGGTCTGAACCTAGAGCAGTCAGTACTTGTCCAGACTTCATTGCCCTGCTAACGTATTAGCCAGGCTACGGCATCTGCATCAGCCGTACCGAAATCAATTCCGTCGCCTTCACCCTCACCCAAGCGAGATGCGCGGGCCTCGGCCGGCGATGCGAGTTCAACACCGCTATTCTTGCCATTCGACAGCCCAGACCCATCCCCATGCTCCGCATCTCTTGGCTTTCCACCACAAAGTGAGGGTTCTCTGACCTGCGACTCCCCTCGATATCGAGCTCCTACAAATAGAACCTCAGCCAGCCACTGTACTCCCTCGACTACTAAGACCGACTTGCTCGACTTGTTCGCTAGTGACTCGCCACCTCCCCCTCCTAGACGAGTGCGATCACTGTCAGCATCGTCGTCAAGCTCGCTGCCGAGAAGTACAACCGGATATTCTGACTCCGAGCACGAGTCACCAGTGCCGGATCCTTCCAGGTCGGCCTTGTCCACCAAAAAGGAGGACATACGCGGACAATCGTATTCTCTCTCTTCCCGCTCAGTATCGCCGACAGAAAGCAGTATGGGCGAAGCTGTCAAACATACCGATGTCAAACCCGACCTCTACAGCTTGCAAATCACGGATGTTAAACCTACCATCGACAAACTGCCGACCACGACACCAACTTCGAAGCCGCGCCGGCGAGCCTTTTTGGAATTCTTGGATACCGTCGCAAAAGAGGACGAGCCTGAGGATGAGTACGAATACCACCTGGACGAGAGCGAGGGATCGCTCAAGGATTTTATCGTGGATGATGACGAGGTCAGCTTCTTATCTGATTCAGAGGGCAGTCACCGAGAAAGATTTGAGTCAGAAGAGGAGAATAGTGATATCGTTGAACTCAAAGTCGATCGTCCGACCCAAATTGACGATTCGGACGCCGATAGCGACATTCTGATCGAAGAAGCTGTATCTCATCCCAAAATAGGTCGAGTTTCCGGACTGAACTTTCTCGAGTTTGAAGAAAGTGACCAAGATCTGCCGGACGTAGAAAGTGATACGGAAGACCTGCTGGATGCAGTTGACGATCTCACAATCGTTGGTAGACCGGCTGGAAAGGGCAAGGCCACAGCAAAGAAGGGCGTCAAAACCCCCAAATGGGCAATTGAGCGTGTGCGGATCGCTCAGGAGGTATTTGATGACCTTGACAAGAGGGTCTTTGATGGGCAACTCGGTCCGGACGGCGCTGGGGCAAAGATCATTTGGAACAAGCGATTGTTGACTACCGCTGGCACTGCACAGCGAAAGCGGTAAGTCATGTCGGCTCCCTTCTTTGATGTATGCTGATGAAAGACGTCGACATCCAGGCGGGGAGAGTTCGTGGGACATGGCAATCCAGCTCTCGGAGAAGGTTTGTACTGGTGAAGGTGTGTCACTTATGATGCTCGTGAAAAGTGTTGACGGTCAGAACAAGTACTCAGTACAGTCGCTCATGAAATGTGTCATCGTAAGTCCCCATGAACGACATTACTGACAGCAAGTTGCATGCTGGGTTATCGATAAGGAATTCAAGAATCCTCATGGAAAGATCTTCAAATCTTGGTAATCCAGCTTCATTATGCATTACAGCTCAGCTGATGTCTAGGGGTCGAAAAGTCATGCGAAAGAGGAGTGATCTGGAAGTAACGACAAAACACGATTATGTGATCGAGTATAAATATCACTGGAGTTGTAAAGATTGCAAGAAGGTCTACAAGAGGCATTCCAAATGTGTGTCCTGCTAAACCTTCTACTTGGGAAACTGAGCTAATCACAAGCGATTGATATCGAGAAACAAGGATGTGGGGTATGTAAAGGTAAACTTGAACCCCTCTTCGAGACCAAACAAAGAGGTACTTCCACATTCCAAGGTAAGCTCTCCCAGATCTTGCAAAGTAGGATTCAGCTGATGAACAAGTTTACCTCAAGCAGAATATGAAGACGGCTAAAGCTGCTCTTCCTGGATCATCACATGGGGAGGTCATGAGGGCTTTATCGGCGCGATGGAATGAAGCGGGAGCCGAGGCGGATCATGAGGCTCACTGGAAGGCTGTCTTAGCGGCCTCAAGAAGCTAAGGAGGGAGTGACGGGACGACGCCTTTGGCTTTGTATTCATGTGTTGTTGTACAATGGTAATCTGCTATGATATGATGTGCTATGTGATCATGTGCGGTTTACCAGTACCAGTTCTTCTTTGAATAGACAGAAAAGGGTATCTAGAGTCGATATCCATGGAATGGCCTTTCTTTCACCGTTCCGCGTTTCGCTAGCCGAGACTGATGCGCTCCCAGGGTCAATTCCTCTTGAGGAGAGATGTGTCGCTTTCATTTGCCTGCAATGGAGTTCTTGGCCGAAAAGGTTGAAGAGTCGCATGTATACCAGTCACAGCGCCGCGAGTCCGATTACTCTTGAAGCATGTCCACTAAGATCCTCCTAGCCTCCTTAGGATCCGCCCTTCCTTTAGACCTCTTCATAACCTCCCCAACAAGCCTCATGATAGGTTTATCGTTCCCTTTCCGTATCGTCGTAGCTACATCAGGCAAGCTCTCGATTACAGCACGACAAGTATCTTCTAAATCGCCAGATGGCGCTTGATCCAGACCTAGGTCTTTCAAGAGTTCAGGCAGGGTCCGGGTAGAGTCGGAAGGGGTAACGATGAGATGACGAATGATGGCTTTACCGGTCGTCCCTGCTCGTCAGCTTCGCCTCTGTTTAGTCAGTCTACCAGCTTACCGTTTATTGTGTTCCCCTCTATAGCTTGTATGATCTCCTTCATCAGGGCCGAGGGTATCAGATCGGCAGTCCACGTGATTTCGGATTTCCCAAGTTGACCCAGTAGTTCATGTGCAATCCTGGTCGTCAGAGACCGCCCTTGCCGATCAGACAAAGGGTTTGATCATACCAATTGATAGTCCTTTTACCCAGCGTCGCGTCCCCTCCAGTGATTTCTTCAAAGTACTGTATACCCTGACCGTCGTACTCATCTAGTCCAAGCAAGGTCTCGACATCTTTCTTCGTTGCTCCATAGTATTTCGTCAATCGCTTGACTGTATCCCATGGCATCTCCGGCAAGCCCTTCTCAATTGTCTCCAGATATCCCTGAACATCAGCTTTGCCGGATCAGACGAACGAGATAGCTGACCTCTTCGAAGATCATAGCGGGTAGATTCGAATCAGGCATATACCTATAATCCTCCGCTTCCTCCTTCGATCTCAATGAATAGGTCTCTCCCCTGACCTCGTCAAATTGTCTAGTCTCCTGTTTCAAATCCTCGCTCGAATTCTCATAATGCCGTATATGTCTCCTTCGCTCTGATTCTATTGCTTGCTGTAGGAATCGAACCGAATTGATATTCTTGATTTCGCATCGGGTATTGAATGGGGTGCCGGGCTTGTGTACTGATACATTTACGTCTATCCGGAGTTGCCCATTCTCCATATCCGCCTCACAAGAGCCTAGGCGGCGGAGCATTTGTTGGAGTTTCCGGACGAATGCTCCCGCTTCCTCTGGCGAGCTGTCATCAGCTAAAACAAAGAGCATACAAGCGCTGACATACCGCATATCGGGTTCAGTGACAATTTCCATCAATCCCGTACCGGCCCTGTTGAGGTCTATCAGCACTTCGGTGCCTATTGTCTGTGTCTTGGCAGTATCCTAACTATCAGCTCGTTTCGTATGATGTTTCATGTCATACCTGTTCAATCTGTAATTGATTGATGCCGACCACTAGATCCCTAATGTTCCCAAAGTCTCCCCTTTCAATGACCATCTTCCCACCCCTGGCCAAGGGGTTGTAGTGCTGCGTAATTTGGTAAGAATTCGGTATATCATGGTAAAAGTAATGTTTCCTATCAAACGTTGAGCGTTGGTTCTGAGGGTCAGCAACAGGGTGCAAAGGGGATTTGGAGGACGCACGACAGCACATTGTAATGCCAAAGCTGTCTTTACGCCAAGGCTTATCGCCTTGAGGTCTAGCACAGGCAGTGTACCTGGCACGGCGGTATCGAAGAGATGAGTATTGGTGTTGATTGAATCATTGTATGAGGTCTTGGCGGCTAAATCTCAGCTGATCCTTCACACGCACAAAAACATACCAGAAAAGAGCTTGTGCCCAGTGCGAAGTTGAGCATGTATCTCTAGGCCGATCACAGTCTCCCATCCGTCTTGATGCGTTGCAAAGCTCCTACAAGCCTTGATCGGGACTCGCCCGAGCTGCCGAGCTATGCGTGATCTTGTGAGCATGTAAAGTAAGTGTGCAAAGGGGAGTTGATTCGAAAGTTAGATTTCTGATGTCCGGAAATATCCGCCTCCACCCCACTTGTCCCCACCCTCGAGCATAGCTGTGGGTAGTAAGTGCAACGTTTCACGTTTGGGCAGATGAGACTACACTACTATACATCGATTCATATTATATCCAGCTCGTACCATTGACTATCGTACAATTAAGATCAAAATCGGATCACTCGAGAAAACCCCCTAGTACCTCCTTTCCCAACCTTGCTGCCTATCTCTATCCCTGTTATCCCTGTTCTGAGGTGGGGGCATGCTCTGCCAGTCCGGTGTTGCTCCACCACTACCATGTCCCTGGTTATACTGCTGATGATGATCATACGGTGAATGACCAGCATACTGATTATTATACTGATTGTAACCATTATTTGCAGGTGGATAGTATGATTGCCCTGGAGGAGGGTATTGTTGTTGGCCATAACCACCCTGTTCATACGGTTGATAAGCTTGTTGTTGCTGTTGTTGGTGCGGCGGTGGCAGTATCGGTGATTTGGATCCTCCCAGTACGCCAGCTAAAGCGGCTGGATTTAGACTTTTCATGAGTTCTTGTAATTTCGCATTCGGGAGTGACACAGCCGGAGCGGGCGGGGTAGGGGTAGGTTTCGGGGCTAAACCGGGTGGTGGAAGGTACAATGTCTTCTTGTCGCCGATGAATATACCGAGGAAGATCGAGGTGGTTCGTGTAGTAGGTACCGAGAAGTCGTCGAGGAGGTCTGTGAATTCCGGCAATTTGTCGGTCGGCCGGAGAGGGATGAGATACAGTTCTTTAGCGGCGTAGTTCGGTACAGGCCGATCAGGTCGAGCTCCATGTGGATGATATATCGCATGTCGACTACATGTCAGCTTTATCTAATGGTGATGTCAGGGACTTACTCTTTCGCAATATGAAAATCGATCAATTCGTTCCATGCCTTCGTGTCCTCCTCACTGCCCGCACTTGGGCTGAAGACGACAGTAAGAAGCTCTCTACTTGGATTCAAGCGAGATTCGGAAAGATATGCAAGGGATGCTTTTACGGGTACTCGTCCGGTTATGGCGACTGGATCATGAGGTAGTAAGATATTCCATTGGGGTATGAACGATGTTTTGGCTGCTACACGTGCTTCCATCTTGACAGGTCTTGAGGTCTCTACTGCTGGGTTCATAATCTGAGCGTGAGTGACAAATTTTACGAAGTTGATGAAATGGACGAACCCCTCCAGACCAGACTACGGGCTTGTCTTCCAATATCTCTCGCTTGACTGGTATCTCCTCCACTTCCATCGCAATGTCCACCTCTGGCTCCTGTACTATATCACTCAAGTCCAATGCGGACTGATCGCCTAATGACAAAGAAAGAGATTGGGCTTCGGAATCATCTGCACCTCCCCACGCAGATGTAAGGCCGAAATTGGATTTGATAGGCGACTTGGTCACAGGGACTGAGGCAGGGACAGGAGTAGGAGTAGGACGAATATCTACAGATTCTCGCTTGACTACCGGACTCTGAGGCTGCGACTGGGTATTTGCCTGCACCCTGTCCATCTGAGGGGTAGCAGATGCACTATCCCTCCTTCCAAAGGGAGAATCAGGAACAACGGGCGATCCTCCTTCTTCATTCAGATTCCAAGATTCCCTCCTTGCCGCTTCCTTCCTCGCGGCTTGCTCTTGTCTCGCTAGAAGTCCCATATCCCTCTCGCGGAAATCTTCGACTTGTTCAAACCCGTCTCGACCTAGTCGGATCGCTCCTTGATTGTCTTTTTGCTTGACTGTCTGTTCTAGCATGGTCCTCTTGGCTCGTTCTAATTCTTCCAGTCGTTCGGCCGTTGCGAGGTCTGCCGAATTGAGTAAAGCGACTTTCGAGGCGTCGATCTTGAACGAGGTGATCTCTTCCAGTAGCTCCGGACGGGCTTTCGGTAAAGATCGGTCGAGTAGGGTGAATTGCGTTCTGCCATTAGCCTGGTTCACCTCTTGTTTTTCTGAATTGACTCACTTGTATCGACCTCCAGCGACTGCCTTTGATCCGATCCCATCCTTGAAAGCTTCAAACAAACTGTCCTCAACATTCTTGGCATACCGACTAATCCCCTCTTCATCCATCTTATTCCCAAAGATACCTCGGACAAGCTCTGCCAATTTGTCAAGAACAAAGATACGAGCTTTTGGTAGTACAACATTACTCTTGCGAGAAGTCTGTGTAGGACGAGCAGGCTTGACATCGATGGAAGGTTTCCTAGAGTTGTCTCGGGAAGATCGATGCCGTTTGATTGGTTTGCGTTGGAGGAGCTCATCTTCTGCGTCGGAGCCTGACTCGGAGGATGTAGATGAGCCTTCGCCATCGTCCGAGTTGGTGGAGGATGATGGCCCGGCTTTGTTCCCTGACGCTCGGGTCTTACGTCAGTCCGGCCACAAGAGACGGGCTGGAATACTCACCTTGATTTGCTTACGCTTGGTCACTGGGACTTCTCCGGCGAGAGGGGAGGGTGACTTGTATGTGTTCACATCGTGGACCACTGCCGGTCAGCTTGATCTGTACGCAGGGAGCAACGTGACGGGGTGTGGGCAGAGGGGGGGAGTGCTGGAATGGGCGGACATGGCTCTGAGAACAGTCTCACGACCGGACTTCAGCACGCACAAGATCGCTCTGAGCGATCCTAGTCCAATCATCCATAGACACGAATGACAGTATAGAGCATAGCAGAGCTGACGAGCCCAGAAAGCAGTATACGCAGCGATAATGTATAGATAGGGGATGACATAATGTACTATCTACTGAAACCCGAGATAACGATGTGAGAGGGATCAGTACAGGCTTGGACTTACTTGTCGTATTCTTGCCTGTGGCTTCATGACAGTCTTGGCAAATGTAATCATCTATTTCGTCGGTTACAGGTCGCGTGACAGGTAAGGGGTACTTACGGATTTTCTCAGCTTGTTCGTCGGATAGGTTTATACACTTGAAGTGGAACCTGTAAATTAGCGGCTGTAGGTACGGCGGACATTTCCGACGAGGATAATGGGTGAAGCAGAAGAAAGGAGGGCATGTTGACATTGTAGTCTAGTAATGCTTGTACGCCCTGGGGTTGTCTTCGAAGTACCGGTATACGGCGCTTCTGGGCACTTTGAAGCCAAGACGAACTTTGCAAAAGACCATTGCTCGGATCGTTGAGAAAGAATAAGGCTCACCAGTCATTACACTCCGCACACTCAATCATAGGTCCGTCCTCAATCTCCGAGGGCTTCCTACACAAACAAAACACTTCCTCCTTACTGGCCTTCCCTTTGCCTTTTTCTCCACTGGTTCTGCTTTTGCCCTTGGCCTCTTGCGTAATCATGGACGAAGGAGGTACCTCCCCTCTTGCGATCGCTTCCGCATCAGCCTTCTGCTTAGCTTTAGCAGCCGCAAACATTCTTGCTGTGTCCTCTGAATCTTGCGCTCGTTGCGATTTGACTTTATTTCTTCCTGATGTTCTTCCTGGCACCTGAGCTTGTGCGGCAGAAGCCGATGTAGATGATTCAGCCATGATGGGTCCCACTATATGTGACAAGGAGGAGATGTATAAGGATGACTGACGCAGAAGGCAGACCGACTACTCAGAGGTGCAAGGGGTATTACCGGTATTTCACCGAGAGTGGCGGACTGGAGTGGCAAGTCGCGTCGCGTGTATGGATTTGTGGAGTCCCCAAATCAACGGTTCATATCTGTCAACACTTGATTCTTGGGTACAAGGCAACAACACACCTACTGATAGCTGTACCGGAGAGCCTACCCTTGTGTTCCACGGCATCGGCATCGTCGGAACCATCGTTAGAGTCGAGCCTAGCTCACAATTCTCCCTGTCGACTCGTTCACAACCTTTAATTCACGATGGACGGCGAACCTCCACAGGAAGAGGACTTCTCGCAGATCCCAATTGTCGAGCGTAGTCAGCACAAGGTGAGAGGCCAGCTAACAGTCTGTTATACTAGCTGATGAGCAGAATTGGAAAGCCCGTCTTTCGGCCTACAACGATGTCATCGCCAAATCAGCAAAAACGGCTTCAGACACAGATCCATTCTTTCGTCCATTCGTTTCGGACGGAGCATTGCTGTGAGTAGCTTTCTTATTCCAAGGCTACTGGCTGACATATATAGGAAGAAATGGAGTCTGGACGCAAATGCTGTAGCGCAGGAGAAAGGTGTGGAAGCAGTCTTGGCCATTGTTCAATACAGTGGTGAAAGCAGTTCTAGGTGAGCTTATGGGATATGGGAGTTAGACTGACGGAAGGACGAGAACGGATGTTGTCCCTTCATTGGTGGATAAGGCTCTCGGTTCAGTCAGAGCGGGTACAAAAAAGAAAGGTGTAGAGCTCTGCTGCATGTATGTGGAAGTGGAGAATGGAGGTGAAGGGGTTGTGGTGAGTTAATTCCGGCTTTTGTCGACATACACTGAGATCAGTCCGAAGTGCTTGTTGGACTGGACTCCAAGCAGCCAAAGGTAGTCGCCGGGACGATATCGTGCTTGAACGAGATCATCCAGTATGTTCCCCTTGCGAGCAGGATCTGATTACAGGTCATTCGGGGTTCAGGTAGTCGGAAACGTCAAGCCAATAATGAAGGTCATACCGAAAATCTTTGGGCATACCGACAAGAATGTACGCGCAGAAGGATCGACCCTAGTCACTACGTTATATACCTTCCTCGGCCCTGCCCTGTTACCTACGCTGTCCGACTTGAAACCAGTGCAGATGAGCGAATTGCAGAAATCTTTCGACGCGATGGATGCAGATGGCAAAGGAGCTGGAACGGGGAAACCAACGAGATATACTCGGAAGGCTCAACGTGATCGGGAAGCAGCAGAGCAAGCAGGTGGCGATGCAGCTGAAGAGGAAGAAGAGGAAGCTCCTGCAGCTATCGACCCGAAATCATTGCTGGATCCCGTCAATGTCTTGTCACTCTTTCCGGATAATCTTGACGAAATGCTGTCATCAACGAAATGGAAGGAGCGTCTGGAGGTTCTGGAAGAGTGCAACAAGATCCTGGCCCAGCCTGGGAACGCCAAAGTCTCTGACTCGAATGTCGACGCCTATGGTTCACTCCTATCGACGCTGGGCACGAAATGCAAGGGTGATGCCAATATCAACGTGGTCATGGAGGCGGCGAAGGTCATTGAGGGATTAGCGAATGGCATAGGGAGACCGTTTGGGCGATTCCGCGGCATCGTCATGCCCGGCATGATCGAGCGTCTGAAGGAGCGGAAAGCAAACGTCGTGGATGCTTTGGGCAAAGCATTAGATGCAGTATTCACAACGGTCAGCTATTATGTTCACATTGATTGGCCAAAGCTGACAGTCCAGACGACGCTGTCAGATATCGTCGAAGACGTCTTGACCGGTTGTAAATCCAAGAATCCCCAAGTCAAGGAAGGGACGCTCAAGTTTCTACACCGATCCCTCCAGTCCACGACAGATGCTCCAGGCAAAGACCAGATCAAACCGCTCGCCGAGATCTTGGTGACTCTGTTGGGAGACAGCGCCGAACCGGTCCGAGCATCAGCTGCAGAATGTTTGGGAACTCTCATGAAAATCCTGGGAGAGAGGACATTCAACCCATATATCGAGAAAGTACCTGAATTGCAGATGGCTAAAGTCAAGGATGCATTTGGTCGCGCAGAGATCAAGTACAAGGCTGGAGGAAAAGCTCCGGCAACCAAGCCCGCCGCGGCTGCTGCTGCCGCAAAGAAAGTACGTGTACACCTATAGACAAGCACTGACGGCAGCCTGTCAGTCGTCCGGCCGCAGCGTCCGCGAGGCCCCCTTCTTCGCCTCCGATCAAGGCATCTGGTAAATTTGGAGGAGACGAACTGGAAGAGTTCGCTGCCCCGCCTGCAAAGGCGCCACCAGCTCGATTTGCTAAACCTGTAAGCTCGTGTTTCCCATTTTCAAGCCGATATCGGCTGATGTCATAGGCTCCCAAAGCTGCTCCTGCTTCACCCCCTAAAGCTGCTGCTCCACCGGCCAAAAAGGCGCCCGCACCGAGTGCCAGTGCAAAGGCCGGTCCATCCAAAAGTCTCGCAACATCACCCACGGAGCCCGTCAAATACCGATACTCTACCGATGACGCTCTGGCTCAAGCTGCAGACTTGGTCCCCGCCAATTTCCATACTCAGCTCGCGGATGGGGCTTGGAAGATACGATTAGAAGCTGCAGACGAGATGATCAAATGGGTAGAAGAGGAAGGAGCAGAAAAGGTGGACAGTGAAATTTTGATCCGTTTCCTGGGCAAATACCCCGGATGGAACGAGAAGAATTTCCAGGTATGTCAAGTTATAGGTAGCATCGCTAATGATAGGTATCTGCGAAAGTATTCAAGATTATTCAGATACTCGCCGAAAAGAGCTCGACATTTGGAAAACCCTCTGCTGCCTTGTGTATTGGTCATCTTACAGATAAACTTGGGGATATGAAGCTAAAGGCGCCATCTGGAGATACTTTGACCACGATAGCAGAGAAGACCTCATTGGCGTTCGTGCTTACTCAAGGTATGTTGAGATTGTTGATTGGTGCTGATGACAGGCTACGAGCCGATGGGCAAGCAAAAGGCACCGAAAGCACAAGCGGACGCCATGACATGGATCAAGCAGCAAATCAACGATTTCGGTATAGCCGGAATACCTCTTCGTGATTTGATCAGTTTCGTCAAAACTGCGCTCGGTTCCCCCAATGCCCTTGTCCGAGCCAGCGCTACCCAACTTCTCGTCACCATCAAGATCTTTGTCGGAGGGGATATCTCTGGTTTCCTAGAAGATTTGAACCCTCAACTACTATCGACCATCAATTCCGAATTCGATAAAGCCGCTTCTCAAACTCCACCTGAGCCTACTCGGACACAAGCGGATTTGAGGGAAGTAGCTGCTGGTCCGAGCAAGGGCGGGAAGGGCGGAGCGGACCCTCTTGATGATCTTGTTCCCAGAGTGGATCTGGATAAATTGGTTGCGCAAACTACTGTGATTGCGGATTCCCGAGCGGATGCCTGGAAGGTTAGGAAGGAAGCTTTCGAGGCTTTGAATGCTTTGTTGGAGGTCAAGTCGAATCAAAGGTTGAAGCCGACTATGGGTGAGCTACAAGTCCCTCTCTGTTTTGAAGATGACAAGCTCACGATCAGGTGAAATCTCGACCGTGTTACGGAAAGCTATGGCAGACACGAACCTCTCAGTCAAGATGCTCGCTCTTGGTATCATTACAAAGATCGCTACAGGCATGGGACCGCCATTCGATAAATACAACAAGCTCCTCTCCGCTGCTGTCGCCTCAGTCTGCGCGGATCAGAAGGCAATGACTCGAACCGCTGCTCTGAATACCCTATCTTCCATGGCTGAAGCTTCCGGATCACTTGATTCCCTTTTCCCCGGTCTGGCTTCCGCATGCGAGACCACCAATCCTGTATTACGTGCCGCTGTGCTGGGATGGGTTGCTGAGAAATTCGCGGCGGACCCACCGCCAAGCACCTCGGATCTGCAACCACTCGCTAGTCCCGTCGTGAACTGCCTAGAAGATCGGAATGGGGATGTCAGGAAAGCTGCTAGTGCAGTCTTGCCATTCGTAGTCGCCAACACCGGAGCTGATTTCGTGATGGATCAGACGTCCGGATTGAAACCTGCCTCAAGGTCGACTATCATCCCGTTGATTGAAAAAGCTAGAGCCAGCGCTCCCTCCGCTCCTGTCCCTGGTCCCGCCAAGACTGCTCCGAAGACAGTCGCTACTCCGGCCAAAGCTCGCGCCCCGGCGGGTCGCACGGTCGCTAGTCCCCTCCCTTCGGCCACAAAGCCTGCCGCACCTGCTCGCTCGCTCGCCATGAAAGCGCTATCGACTGCGCCTTCGTCTCGTCAAGCCGCGCACGAGGACCGACCCAGTGCATTGCCCAAACCACGCATGGGCTTAGTCAGACCTGCTTCATCCATGTCTTCTGCTCCTTCGGCCTCTTCTTCATCCGCCAAAGTGGTTCCATTCCAGAGTGACGCTCCCGAGCCTAGATCAATGCGACTCAAGAAAGATTCCACTAAATGGATCCTCGAAATTGGAGGAAGAACAGATCTGACGGAATATCTATCTCATCAGATGGAGCATCATGCTTCTCCCGAACTATTCGCGCTTTTGTTTAGTAAAGACCATCGGGCCGAGGAGGATCATATGGCCGCTCTATCGATGCTGTCAGAATTCTACGATTCAAGGGCTTGCTCCACCTTTGGTGTTCCAGAAGATGAAGTCCGAGCAACCCAAATGGCAAATGTGGATTTGGCACTCAAGTACGCCGGATTGAAATTGTTGTTGAACAATACCCAAATGGTCAATCGTTGTTTGGAGCTTATTACGAATATCTCGGAAGCCGCTGCGCGGTACGAAGAGAGGTTCACAGATGTTGAAGCTAGACTATTTGTCCCAGCGCTCATATTCAAGGTGAGTCCTGTCTTTCCTCTTGGCTTTCAGCTAATTGTCAGCTTGGCGATAACAAATTCGGTCCAAAGCTTGCTCCGATCTTTGATTCCCTTGATCGGATTATTGTCGGGTCACTTGTCGTTCAGCTACTTGTTCAGTATGGGTTGGACGAGAAATCCGGTAAAACCTGCAAGAATGAGTCCTTACAATTGATCGAGAAGGCGTATCGGAAGCGAGGATCGATATTGCGGGTCAAGGATGACAGGAACTTCTACGAGGTGTTGGCGAAATGTATCTCCGATAATGGGACTAGGAGTGCCGCTCTGAGTGTCATGGCGTGAGTCATTCGTTGTTTGGTCAGAATCTGAGCTAATGGTAGACTACTCCAGATCCAGGGAGGGTCGAAAGCTCTAGAGGTTGTTGTCGAGAACATGCCCCAGGGATCTAGGGATATGCTGGCCAACAGAAGGGCTATTATGGCAACCACCAAGACTGGACCAGGCCCTCGCCTTGAGGAAGTCACCGCAACACCATCCCGAGCCAAAGCCATGTCTTCGGCCACACCCAGAGCTGCTGGTTCGCCTGCTTTACCTGTTCAGCGACAGATGGCTTCGCCTGCTACTCGTCTCCCTCGCCCTGGTGGGGCGGTTGCCAATTCTCCAGTAATTGGCCGATCTGGATCAGCATCTGCATCAACGTCTTCCAGCAGTACAGCGGCTCGGGCACCTGTACCGCCTGGCTCTCCTTCTCGATCACAATTACCTGGCCTTCCTCGACCTGGAATACAACCTCCTGCATCGAGATTACAAAAGATGTCGGATCCATTCGCACCCGTATCAAGAGCTTCTATGATGCCCCTTGCTCGTCATGCTCCTACACGCAAAATCGAGAGTCCACCACCGTTTGACGCCGTGTCTGCTGCGATCAACGATATCCGCCAAGAAGACCCAAACAGGACTGTAGACGCACTGAAACACCTTCAAGGGATGTTGTCTGAAAGCCCCCAATTCTTTGAGGATTCGGTGGGTACTCTACTGGAAGTACTGCTTGACGAATTTGATCGCGAATTCACCCCACCCGAACAAGTTCGCGAAAAGGATCACCTCAGAGTGGTCAAACATATCTTACAGTCCTTTTCCGGAATCGCTTGTGTCCCAAGTCTTATCCGGCGTCTAAATGTCGATTCACTATACGCACTCCTACACGCCGTCACTCAGCGACTAGTCCAATGCGATCGTCTGGGCGGAGACGCTGCTGAGTTGGCCAGATTCATGAACCTCATCGTCATCCAGACTTTATCGACGCCGGACCGATTCATAGTCTACAAAGCAATGTTCCAACTCCTCTACGACCTCACCAAGAATTTCGTGATTGATCGAGTGGAACCAACGGACGAGATCGCTGTACATGCTGATCTCGTACTCAAGTGTCTATGGAAAAGATTGAGAGTCGTTGATGAAGACTTGAAATCGGGCAGGATGGAAGTTGGAAAATTATTGGCTATATTGGAAGACTTCATGGAGGCGATCGGACCTCATGAGTGGACCAAAAGGGGCAAGATGGGTATTCCACTGGGTGCCCTGCCGCTCAGGACTGTAAAGAGTGTTTTGCAAAGGACTATCAGTATGTTATTCCTGTGATTTCTGAGCTGATCAATAGCATATACGTCTGGAAACCATCAGGATATATATGAAGTTTTGACTGCTCAGTTTGGGGATAAGGCAGCGGATACGATAGTGAGCTATCCTTCAATCATGTTGGCTTAAGCTGATATCTAGGTGTATTCGTATCTCTTCCGCTTTGGTATGTTGCCCTTTCCTTGGACCATTAGAATAAGCTGACAGTCAGCATCCCAGGAGATGGAGCAAACAGAAGCACCTGGACCGGGTCCTAATCCTCGCCCACGACCCAATTCAGCTGGCTCCCAGGTGGACGAGGTAAATCCTCAATCCGAGACCGAGCCCGAGAGGCTCGTTCGGAGTCTGACGACCGGCGATCAGCATCAGGTAAGTCAAATCATTACCACGGCCACTGACAAATAGGCACTGGACCAGCTGTATGCCTATATGAAAGTACATCCTGAAAAAGAGGGAGAAGTCAACACAGTCATCGGAACCCTTGCACCGGTAGTTCAGGGGTATGTGAGACGTATGCTGGACTCGCGGAAGAATGCCGATAATCCTTGTAAGCCTTCGCCCCCTTCTTCTGGCCCGAGACTAGCTAATGATAAGCACCACGTATAACTTCTCCGGTCAAATCACCTCTTCCCCAAGTACAACCACAACCCGTACTCAAGAGAGGTCTTCGACCAAGTTCGCTCGCGGTCGACAAGACTGCTCCAGTGGAGGATCAATTAGCAGCTTATAAGAACGTGTTCGCTAGAGGAATGGGAAATGTTGGTAATGGAAGTGGGGAGCCTTTGAGTGAGATTGATGAGCCCCAGAACAGGGGTCTTTGATGTGGTGAAATTGTTTTTACTGTTTATATTTTCGTTTTGATCATCAGACTCGATGCAATGCGTTGCACTTTCATAGATCATCATTGATTTCGTGCATTACATCTAAAGATATCGACATATTCCAAACCTCTTGAGGGGCCTAAGCCTTTTTCTGAGCGAGTAGAACACAATGGTTCCCGCCAGCTGAGGCGTAGATGGTGTTGTACTCCTTCAGTTGCTGATTATCAGCTTTCCACCCAAACATCAAAGCAGAAAGAGGTGGAAAGGCGACATACCGCAGATCGAAGGACGGTAGGCGTTTCGACAGATGTCCTATTCTGTCCATGTCCAAGTTCACATTGTTCTACTGATCAGCTTCTTGACACTCGAGGTTGAGGTGACAACATACGACCTAGACCCCATGAGTAGGCATGTCCTGATTCCGCAACTGCTAGGGAATGTCTTGTTCCTGCTGAAATCTGTTTGATTGGATTATGTGCTGGCTCCTTCACGGGGGGTAGGTCGGGGACTACTTCATATGATTCTGGGACTGGGGGGAAATAGATCTAGGATTAGCTTTGTTCAGTATCGGCAGGACTGGAGGGGAGGAGGCAGAGTC
>Ga0265798_10001640_pt1 | contig 34433 bp, 32 predicted proteins | sample P3T30metagenome_FD_192430 | JGI IMG/M metagenome (GOLD analysis project Ga0265798, IMG submission 192430) | Plant litter microbial communities from East Loma Ridge, Irvine, California - P3 T30 | ecosystem: Environmental > Terrestrial > Plant litter > Unclassified | place: USA: California... | reverse complement strand
ATCCGAACAAATAACGCGCGCCGAAGGTGCTCGACTGAACGAGGGTCCAAATTGAGGATCTAGGGGTGGCGTTCAGATCGGCGGGGAAACCCATCCACTCACGCCTCACTCCGCGTCGAATGAGCTATGTTCTGTTGTGAAGGAAGTGGTTTAGCTGTATAAGGGTAGGGGTTAAGGATGGCAGGATATGTCATACGGCGCCGATGTATTACATCGGTTTGTATGACGCCGCTGCACGGGGCTTTTGAATGACAGTCAGTCTTCGCCTGAAGGATGAGCTAGTCGCCGAGATCGATCGCATCGCTATGGCGAATGGTCAGTCGCGCAGTAGCTGGATTGCGGCGACCCTAGCCCGTGCAGTCGTGGCACCGGCCAACGATGATTTGCCCAACGGACCACTCCAGGGCAGGGGGCATCCCGACGATCTGATCCGCGTGACGATCCGGCTTCATCGCAGTGAGATTGAGGCGATCGAGAAGGTCGGCGCGCCGCTTCGGCTTTCCCGCAATGAGTGGATCAAACGGACGATCCGCTGGCAACTATGGGACAAGGCGGCGATCCTCCGGCTCGCCCCGGCAACGGCTACCGAGCTCGGCAAAGCTCGGAAGCTGGTCACGAACATGAGTGCCAACATCAACCAGGCCGTCCACGCCATGAACGCCGCGAACATGCCGGGCAGCTCGCTCGACATCGCGCGGATCGCCGGCTCGTTCATGGAATCGTGCGCTGACTTGAAGGCAAGGCTGTTCGAGGCGCGTCGCTCGTTTTCGTCCTCTGTCGGCGCGGAGGTCGGCTACTGGACGTCGAACCATGAGGGTCGCGAAGCATGAGCTTCCGGTTCTCCTCCGGTACTATGGATTCCATGGCCGGGGTCTTTGCGCCCCCCAAGAAATATCGACTGGGGTCGGCCGGCGGATCGCCGAAAGCGCCTAAGGCCGGGGGAACGATGATCGGCATCGCGGTCGCCTCGATGTTCCCCAAGCCGTCTTCGTCGGCAGCAGCGTCTCGGCCAAGCGTCCAAGCGAAGCACGCCTTTGGGGGTGGCAATCAGGCTCGGATGAGCGGTCGCGCCGTGATGACGATGGACCGAACCTCGCGCCGCGTGCCCGAGGTGATGGTCCGCATCACCGGGCGCCAACATGGGGGTGGTCACGTCCTCGCGAACTTCGCTTACATCAGCCGTTTGGGTCACGGGCCGGAGAAGGAACTGGGGCTCGAGACGAGTGACGGGGAGGTCCTTCGGGACGGTCGCGACATGCAGATCCTCGCGCAGGATTGGCACGAATGGGAAATGGACGGGGACGCTCGGCGCAAGGGAGCGACCTCAATATCAATGATCCTGTCGATGCCGACGGGGACCGATCCGGAGAAGCTGAAGGCAGCGGCCGTCGATTTCGCGAAGGAGGAGTTCGCCAACCGATCATGGGTCGCCGGCCTCCATGTCGATCGCGATCATCCGCACGTTCACATCACGATAGCGCGCCGGGATCTCGACGGTCGCCGCTTCCATCCAGACCGCGACGACCTGTTCCGCTGGCGGCAGCGCTTCGCCGAGAAGCTACGCGATCGCGGCATCGAGGCGAACGCCACCCCGGCGCGAGCGCGGGGTTTAGACCCGACGCACGAGCACATTGCCGTACAGAAGATGCGGGACAAAGCACAGGTCCCGCGCATCGATGTAAGCCGCGCCGATCGCGCCCAGCGGCTGCTCGACCAAGGTATCGCCGACCCCGTTAAGTCCGTTCTGGCAACTCGACAGGCGACGGTTCGCGCGACCTATATGCGGTCGATCACCGAGCTTTCCGCCTCCCCGTCCTTTGCCGACCAGGTGGTTGCTCAGAGCCTCGAAAAGTTCGTCGCATCGTTGCCCGAGCCCGAGGCAAACTCGGCCAGGGCGATGCGTGAGGCGGACGAAAGACGCCGCGCCCGGGAGGCGGATGCGCTGAAGATCGATCGTGGTGTTGATGCTCCTGCGCCGGCTGAAGCCCTTAGCACGCTCGCCCGGTTGAAGGCGCTGCGGGACAAGACTGCGCAACGCGATGCAACGCCTGCCTTGGTGCGCAGCCCTGATCAACCAGCCCCGCCAGAGCGCCCGCTTGAGGTCGCAGATCGCCTCCAGGCCCTTATTGAGAGAGCGAACAAGCTGACCGAGCGGAAGGACGATGGCGAGTCTCCCGACGTGACAAATGAGCGTCTGCGCGCGCTTATCGAGAAGACGAGTCAGCCTGTCGCGCCGATCGAGACCGACCGGGCGGATGAGATCGTCCGCCAGGTTCAGGAGCGTGATCGGGCGCGCGATAGGGATGGACCTAGCCGATGAGTACCGAAGGAAGCACAGTAGCTCTTGCCGCATTGCTCGACGGGATTTCACTGCTCCAAGGGCAAATCGCGGCACTGACGCAAAGCAACTCTCGTATCGAGGATTCGCATCGAGCGATCCTTGAGCGGCTCGACACGATCGACGCCGGGCAAGCTGCGGTGACGGACATTCTGCCGGTCCTGGAGGTGATCCTCGGCCGAGTGATCGACAATCAGGAACGCACTGACGCCGGCTATGAGAGCGTCGTGAAGGTCTTGGGCGCACTGTCCGACGGTCAGCAACAGACCCGGGAAGAGATTGCGACCGTCGTGCCGGTGTTGGAGGCGATCGCGGAGGACGCGAAAGCAGGCCGCTCGGTCGCGGTCGAAGGTTTCAATCAGCTCGTGCCGATGGTCGATGCCATCGGGACAAACGTCAGTGCTGATGGCGCGGCAATCAAAGACGCGCTTAGGCCGATCTCGCCCAGCGTCGAAAAGCTGTTCGAGCTGACGGTCGCCAACGGAGAGGGCGGTCGCGGCGAGGTGTCCCAGCTTGCGCCGGCGGTCGCACAGATCCTCGCCAACCAGGACGAAGATCGCGAGCTAACCCGATCCGGATTCAAGAAGGTCAGCACCATAGCAGCCTTCGGATATGCCGCTGCGAGCGGGCATGGCGGCCCGCTGCCTGTCGACGTAGAGGATGACCCGTTGCTAGAACGCTTCATCATTGCCCAGCCGGCGAACCTTGCTTCGGAAGAACGCGCCCTCACGGATTGGCAAGCTACGGTGCCGACCGAGGGCACGGCCGAGCTGACAGCAATCTTGAACGAACAATATACGCCTTCGGCGACTGACACGCCCGAGACACGCGTGCTGCGCTACCGCATGGCGGCAATCACCCGCGGTGCGATCGAGGGCCGGGGAGCGGCAGCGCCGAAGCCCCCGACCACGACAAGGCCGGTCGACCGATCGGCTGCGGCGTGCATGATACGATCGCAAGAGCTTGCAAAGATATGGCGGGCCGGCGAAAGCACCGCGCTCTACGCCGACCCTGAGCTGGCGGGCGCGGTTGATCTGTTCGTCCTTGCAACGCGCCGGGCTGGACCTCTCCCCGCGGGTCAGACCACACCCGAACTCGCCGCGCTTCATGGGGAGCTGGCCACCCTCATCGAAACAGGGAACCGACCAACCCTCGCCGATGCTCGCTTTCCGCGTGTCGCCCAGCCCACGATTGCCCCCGAGGCCGAGAGAGATCGCTGAGCCGGGGGCCGTACAAGCCCGTTGCCTCGCCTAGTCGCGACGCAAAATTAGCTTCTGCGTACGCCAAGAGTACACAGAACGTGTGCGCAAACCCGTTCCTCGCAAAGACCTCCGGCAACCCCTCACCGTGCTGCCGGGCACTTTACGCTGGCCGGCATGCCAGCGCTTTGCGGCGGGCGACAGGAAGCGACCAACTTACGCCGTTCCCACGCAGTCCCTGGACCGTCGGCTTACGCCAACACCGGCCATTCCACGCGCTCCATCTTGTTGTTCGCTGTCGCCAAGAAAGCCGACGCCTGACCGGCGAGATTGGCCGATTTCGTAACCGCGTCCGAGTCACCGTGATGTCGTCTGGGCGTCCCCGGGGTCGGCGAGCGGAGTGAGGATGTCACACGCCTGAAAGTGGTGGTCGGTGCTCATGGCATTGTCACCCTTGCTGGCTGCGCTGGTAGAGCTCGGCGACCCAGGGCGAGTGATGGCCTTCCTGATAGACGATGGCGAGCTCCTTTCGCGGCCGGGTGACGCCGACATAGAAGAGCCGGCGGGCCTCGCGTAGCGCCCCGGCGGCCTTCCTGTCGCGATTGCTCGGGATGTCGCTGGCGTTCATCCCGTAGAGAATCACCGCGTCGAACTCGCGCCCCTTGGCGCTGTGCAGGGTGCTGAGACTGAGCCGCCCGGTGCCTTCGATACGGCCCGAGAAGACGTTGAGCGGCATGTCCTGGTCCTGCGCGGGATCGGTCTTGACCACCATCTCGGAGCAGATCTCCCATTCCTGCTGGGGGTTGCGCGCCAGCACACGCCATGGGGCGACCAGCTCGCGGCAGAGACGTTGCAGCCAGGCATGCGTCGTCTCGCCCGCATCAATGCTGCTGCGCAGGAAGGCGATGAGCTGGCGAGAGCCCGCCTCCTGCTCGGCGTCGCTGGCGCGGCCGGCATAGACGAGCGCGAGCGCCTGGGCGAGCAGCCGGCTATAAGGCGGGTCGGCCTCGCGCCAGCCCCCGGTGACCCATCCGGCGCAGCCCTCAACGAAGCGGGCGAGGCGCGAGCTGCGCTTGATGAGCGCATTGCTATCGGTGCGGACGTGCGCGACGCCCCTGCCATCGAGCGCGTAAGATATTTTGTCGCCGAGCCAGGCGGCGCGGTAGAGGATCGCGATCTGTTCGGGGGGATGGCCGCGCGCAAGCAGAGCGGGAAGCACGGTCTCGGCAATCGCCGCCGCCTGCGCATCATAGCCTCCCATGACGGGGTAGAAAGTGAGCTCGCCTTCGGGTGCGCCGTCGAGGCCGCGATAGTCGCGTTCCTCGCCGAGCGCGCCGAGCGACGCCCGGATGATCCTTGCACCCGAGCGGTAATTGAAGCGGAGACGAATTTCTCGAACGTCGGGGCGGGCCGCGAGGCGCTGAAGAAGCTCCGGATTGGCGCCGGTGAAGCCATAGATCGACTGGTCGCCATCGCCGACCGCGAACAGGCGCATGCCGCCGTCGAAGCAGAGCAGCAGGACCAGTTCATGGAGCGCATGGCCGAGGTCCTGATATTCGTCGACGAACAGGACCGGGAAGCGCGCCTGCAGCGCGGCGCGTATCCAGCGATGCGCCTTGATCATGCCGAAAGCGATCTGCGGCATGTCGTCGAAATCGATCAGCCCGCGGCGGCGAAGCTCGGCTTCATAGGCCTCGATGAAATCGGCCAGTTCGGGATTGATCCCGCGCCAGGCGGGCAGACTGCGATCGACATCGCGGCGCCGTTTCTCTTCGGCGAAGCTCCACCGGTCATGGGGATCGAAGCGATCGTTGAAAACCGCCAGATAGGCGGAATCGACCGCGGCCCGGCGCTGGGCGGTGGTGGCGACGTGAAAATCCGCAGGGAGCAGGCCCGGGAAGCACCGGGCATAGGGCATGATGACCTGGGTCAGCGCGAAACTGTGCACCGTGCCGATGAAGTTGCGGTCGCTGCTCAGCACGCCAAGCGCCGCAAGCCGGTTCTCGAGCTCGATCGCGCATTCGTTGTTATAGGTGATGCAGGCGACGCCGCGCGGATCGACGACATCCTCGACCAGCGCACGCGCCATGGCGGTGGTCAGCGTCTTGGTCTTGCCGCTGCCCGGGCCGGCGAGCACGACGCAGTGTCCGCGTTCGCGTACGGCATCGGCTTGTTCCGGGTTGCCGGCAAGGTCGGCCAGCGCACGCACCAGCGCGAGATGGTTAGACACGCGCGGCTACATAGCCGACGGCGTCCGCGACATAGGCGGGGGGCGCCAGGTTCCAGGCCAACTTCTTCTTGAGCTTGGCGCTCAGCCGCCCCTTGCCGATGTCGGCGACCATGGCAAGGAGCTGCGCAGGATCGACTGGCGCGCCGGCGCGCCAGGCGGCGATGCGCGCCTTGCGAATCGCGCCAAAGCCCTGCTCCTCCAAGATATCGAGCAATGCCGCCTGCAGCCCCGGCGTGTTCGCGACCGCGATCTCGAAGGTCTGGTCGTTGAGGAAGATGCCAGCCTGGCCCCATCCGGCGCTGAAGCCGGCAAAATCGGCGGCCTGCCACTGCGCGCGCTGCTCGGGCGTTAGCGGCGCGGTGCCGGTGACGGTGCAATAGGCGTCCCAAATGCCGAGGGTGCGCGCCTTGCCGAGCGGCGGCTTGGCGCCATCGATCGGATCCCAGTCGGTAATGACCGAAAAGGGCAGCCCGAGGCTCGCAGCGAGCTTCACATAGGGCTCAAAATGGATACCGGCGACATTGCAGACGCTGATGCCGAGCCGGTCGAGATTATGCCCGATCGCGTCGGCGAAGACCGGCAGCAGCGTCTCCTCGGCGTCGCCTTCGACGAAGATGACGCCGCGCGAGAACAGCAGCTCGGAGCGTGTGGCGGTCAAATATTGCTCGATATCATCGAGCTCGTCGGAGCTAACCGGGAGTGTGGCGAGCGAGTAGGCCCGGGTAGCGCCGCCCGCCGCGCGCAGCTGGACGATGGCACGCAGCGGCGCTGCCGCGGCGAGCGTCGGCGAATGGCTAGTGACGATCAGCGCCTGTGCGGGATCGGGGGATTGGAAGAGCTTGTCGAACACGGCGCGCTGAAGCTGGGGATGAAGGTGCGCCTCGGGCTCTTCGATGCACAGCAGCGAATAGTTGCGCTCGTTCTTGGCGCGGCGCCAGGCGAACTCGGCGAGCTTCAGCGCGACCAGCGCGACATTGGCAGAGCCCAGGCTGGCCTCGGCGAGGCCGCGCCGGCCATTGTCAATGTAGAGCGCGATCGCTCGGAACAGGCGCAGCGGATCGGCGGGCGCGAAGCGCAGCCGGGCGTCGATGTCGTGGGCGGTGCCGGCGAGATCGAGGATGCCCGAGCGCAGCGCGGTCTCGAGCGCCTTTACCGATGGGAAATTCTCTAGCCGATTGGTGGCCGCCTCGAGGTCCGCGACGACGCCGTCGAGATCCGCGCGGCTGACCGAGGCGATAGCGTCCTCGAGCAAAGGGCGAAGCGGCGAGTTGCGCCACGAGGCGAGTTGGCCCTCGGCGTCGCGCAGGGCGTCGAGCATGTCGAGCGCGATGCGACGGCGCACCCGGCTGGGGACGGCGCGTGATTCGTCGCCACCGCCATAGACGATGAACTCGCAGTCCTCGCCCGACTGGGGAATGCCGGCGACCTCGGGCTTCTTGCGATAGACGTAGCTCAGCCGCGCGACGGCGGGATCGGCGGCGGTGCGGAAATCGGTGAGCAGCGCGACCAGCGCGGCATCATCGTCGAAGTCGGCGAAATGGAGATGGACCTCAATTTCGGGCGATGCCGCCAAATCGCAGCCGTCCCAGAAATCCGAGAGCTTGAGCTGGCGCGCCGAATCAGGAAGCGTCGGGTCGAGGACGAGGCGTACCGCAAAGAGGAGGTTACTTTTGCCAACGCGATTTTCGCCCAGGAGGACGACATTGCCCGCCAAGGGCACGTCGATTGCCTGGAAATTACGGAAGTTGCGGATACTCAACTTGGCCAGACGCACGTCACCCCCCTCTCATCCAGATCTTTATCTTGCCCCAAGGCGAGAGAGTTCACGCGCGCGCTTAAGTCAACTGATGAGTGCCGCCGATAATGGCTGCACTAAGGCAGCAAGCCGACCGCCTTCAGGCTGCCGACCCCGTATCGCGTCGCGGGTGAACTCGGTAGGAGCCAGGTCGATCATCGAATGGCCGAGCTTCGCGACGTCGATCGCCGGGACCACCGGCACGGGTGCGACGGGCATCAGCGATGCACCAGCTCAGGTGTGGCCAGACCCGCGACCGGCATCCGGACCGCCCACGGAAACTTCCGCGCGTCCGCCTGCTCGAACTGGTTCACGGTCACGCCCGGTAGGTTGCGCCTGTCGTAGACGGTCCCGAACCTGAGCGAAAGGCTGGCTGGCGCCGCGAGGAACAGAGCGATCTCGGTGACGCCCTGCCGTGAGAGCGCCATGACCATGTCGAGAAACTGCTGGGCAAGCTGCTGCTGCTTCGCATCCGACCAATGCGACGCAGTCGATCGGTCCTGCAGGTTCATCCGAATGATCGGCGCGGTCGGCTCGACCAGGCGCACGTCGGAGTCGAGCACGTCATAGGAGGCGGAGACACAGAGCGCGGCGCGGGTGGTGCCGCCGGCGACCGCGCCGAGTCCGGTGACGTCGAAGCGCCTCCCGTCGTCGTCCTCGTCGAGCGGTCGCCAGATGTGCGCTTTGCGGTCCCAGTCCATGAACAGCGTGCGGTGCTCGTCGTCGACGATCACGCCGAGCAGGAAGAGGAGGGGGACGGGCGCTAGGCCGCCGAGCGCGAAGGAGACGTCGGCCCGATTGGTGCCGTCGGTCCGGCGGGCAATGTCGTCGGGCACACCGTCCAGCTTCTGCAGGGCGCGTTCCGGGCTGACGATCTGCCCGTCAATCAGCCCCTGCCGGACATCGACGACGAACGCGTCGCGCCGTCCCCGCACCGAGATGGGGACTGCCTTCTCCAACGGCTCGCCCTGCCAGTCGCGAAGGCCGCGCGCCTCTATGACGATAACCTTCCCGCGGTTCTCGCGGCGGACGTCCCGGACGACCAGCAGCAGGCCCGTCAGCACGAGGACTGTGGCGACAATGAAGACGCCCCAGCTTAACGCGGCGGCGCCACCAGAGGTGTCCCATGAGAAGACGAACGGGCCGTCCTTGGTGGGGATCCTGACTCCGATGGTCAGACTGACGAGAACCAGTGCATACAGGGGGACACCCACCTTGATCAGGGAGGCGCCGACGGACCGCCGCCTGAACACCCAGTCGATGAGCGAGCGCAGGAAATGGTTGAGCATGGTCATTCCTCCAGGATCTCGACGACGGACGGCTGGTGGCCGCGGTGGAACAGGGTGCACGAGCTGGCGATCCACCGCCGCCAGTCGAGCCTCACGATGAGCAGCACCGCGAAGTCGATGCCGCGCTCGCCGTGGACCAGGTCGACCATCGACGCCGCGTCTTGGACGCTGGGCGTGACGGGGAATTGCGGGTGGGAGTGCCACTCGCCGAGGTAGTTGAAGCGTTCGTATTCGTTCCCCGTTCGGTGGAAAAACGCCTCGAGCGCGTCGGCGTGCGCTTCAGGGCTCCGCACGAAGTGCGCGCGGCCCCCGGTTTCGTTGTCGACAGACATGTCTACAACGCGGAAGTGGCCCGGTTCGATCTGCTCGCCCATAAGCACGCCGCCGATCTCGCGCCGACCGGCGGCGCGGAGCGAGCGCCTGAGCGTGACCTTGACGTCCGGCGTAATCTCAATCCTCATCATTCTTCTTTGTGGTCAGGTTTGCCAGAAGCTCCTTGAGTGCCGCGATGTCGGCTGTCCCCGGCTCCACACCCCAGGCATCACTTGCGCCGAGGTCGATCGGACGGACGTCGAACGGGGCGGTGAACAGCCATCGGTCACTGAGCCCGATCACGTAGGCGGAGTAGGGGAAGGTCGTCGCCTCGGGCCGGGCGAGCACGTCGATCGCGAAGCGCGACAGGTGCGAAGCGATGACGGTGACGTCGGCGTCGTCGGCAATCAGCGGGACGCCTTCGGTGCCGGTGTCCTCGTATGGCTTCGCCGATCCGTCGTCGGGCCAGTCGACGCCCTGCTCGGCATACCAGGCTTCAATCCTCTGCCGCGCCGTCAGCGGCGTCGGGTCAAGATCGGGCCGCAGCCGCACGACGATGCCGCCGGCGCCGCCGCCGAACACCTGCGCCCAGCACATCGGCTTCTCAGCGCGGCGAGCGATCGCGGAGCACAGGTTGAACACGCCGGGATCGGCGGTCGCGTCGACTATAAGGTCGCACGTCTCGATCGCCGCCATCGTCGCGGCGGCCATCGCGCCGCTCTCCTGTCCGCCAAGCGGGTTCGTGCGGGCGGTGAAGGTGCAGTCGGCGTTGACCTCCATCAGCCGCGCTCCGAGCGCCGGTGCCTTGTGGACCCCGACCGAGCGCCAGTCGAGTTCGTTGCGAACGAGGTTGCCCGCCGACAGCACGTCGCCATCGACGAGCACGAAGCTGCCCACTCCCGACCGGGCGAGTTGCACGGCCACCTTTGAACCCACCGAGCCGCAGCCGACAACAGCGACCTTGGACGTCTTGAGCCGCTCGTATTCGGGGTCGAGTCTGACGCCGTCCGCTTCGGCGAATACCGCGTCGTAGCTGATCAGCTTCCGTGCGCCCGGGTCGCCGAACACCATCGGGACGTGAATGCGCTGTCCGTCGAATAGCACGACGCCGACCAGGTCTGAGCCGTCCTTGAGTTCCGTCGCGAGCCCCGAGTGGCCATGCGCCCAAAGCAGCGCCTTGAGCTCGTCGAAATCCTTTAAAGCGCGGCCGCCGCCCGCCGGCACGCGCACCACGACCGCCCGAAAGGACCGCACGTCCCCGCCGCGCTTCTTCGCCTCCGACCACAGGGGTGCGTCCGCCGTACCGATCCGAGACAGCTGCGCCACGTAGGTGCCAGCGACGTCCTGCTCCTGCATCTGCCCCTCGGCGACCTGGCCTTCGGCCAGCGACCCGAGCCCGGTTAGCGTGTCCCGGGAGAACAGGAAGCGGAACGCCGAGTAACGCATCCTCTGCGCCCGCGTCGTCCGGTGGTCGGCAGGGGCTGGCCGCCCGGTCTCGTCCTCTGACGACAGCAGGCGGTGCGCGCTCTCGATCATCATCGCGCCGGTGACGTCGGGCATCCAGTTGTCCGGCCGATGCTCCAGGCAGAGTTCCCCCGACGGGCCGTACTGGTGACCGGACAGCAGCTCGCGGTTTCGCGTGAGGATGGAAGGTGCCGCGTCCGGGAAGAAGTCGGGGTAGACGAGCGTCAGCGGTATCGTGCGCTCGCCGACCTCGAGGTCGAAGTCGAACGCCAGCTGGGTGCCGGCGAGACGCATCTCGACGTTGGCGAGCCAGGGACTATTCTCGGCGAGATCGCCGATCGCGTTCCGCTCGGACTGGGCGCGGCCGGGCTGCTCGGCCCACCAGATCAAGCGAAGCCCTTGGGGGAGGTCGGCTCGCGGCGGGTATTCGGGAAGGCGGGGGCGCTCGCCGCGCCCGTCCCGATGATCGCGGCCGAGGCGGCCGGGCGGAGCATGCTGCCCGAGGGTGGGTCCATGCGGGCGGCCGCCTTCTCAGCGATCGCACCCATCCGAGGCGCGACGCTCTCGACGAGGCGGCGACGCTCCACTTGCTGGGCCAGCTGCCCGAAGTCGTGCCGCGCCTGCGCGAGCCACTCAAAGAACGCATCCTGCCGCTCGGGATGCGTCGGCCACTTGTCGGCGAAGTTCTCGAGCGGATCGGATGGGTTCCGGATGATGAGGGTCCGTCCGTCGCGCTCGATGAAGCGGTCCATGTTCGCCAGGATCGCGTACAGCGCGTCGGAGATCTTATCCTCGCCGTTGTAGGCGTGCGCGGCCAGCGTTGTAATGATCACTGAGATCGGCCGCTCGTCGTACCGGTCAACGAACATGCCGTCGCGGTGACGCTTCAGAATCATGATCGCAGACTGGAGCGGAGTCCGCACGCGGTATTCCGGGATCTCCTCGACGCTGGCACGCACCGATTCCGCGATCGCACGCCGCTTCCGCTCGAAGATCGGCCCCATGCGCAGCTGGAACCACTTCGCGTATCCCTTGGGATTGGACCGCTGCCAGTCGTCGGAGATGTGCTCGTAGGTCGGCGATCGCAAGTCGGTGATAACGATGGCCGTCTCCGACCAGCGGGTGTCGAGGCCGCGGGCCTCTAGCAGCAGCTTCTGGCGCGAGTTGTTCGGGACCGCCGGCACGATGTCCATGTGGAACTGCGCACCGTCGGAGTAGGATAGCACCCAGCAGCGCTTACCTTCGGTCACGGGCTTCACCATGCTCTGCGCTACGCGGTACGCCTTGATCTCGTCCCCGACGAGCTTCTTCAGAGCCTTCTGGCTGAGGTCGCCCGTGCCGAGCAGGCGCAGTTCGCACACCGAGTCGACATCGTATTCCTCCTCGTCGTTCAGCGGCCGGATCGCCGTGCCGAGACGGAAGGACCCCTGCACGTAGATCTGCGGGTCGTAGCGCAGCACGGTCGATTCCGGGCGATGCAGCCACGCCCCGAGCGAAGCGTAGCTCCGGCAAGCTTCGTCGTAGCGCGTCTCGCTGATCGCGAGCGCGTCGGCTAGTGCAGCAAGGTACTCGTCGGCGCTCTTGGTAGTCATAGTGAACCCCTCCATTCTGTATTTGTTCTCGACGGCGAGGTTTTTCAATGGATCGGGCGCCATCAATCTTCATCAATGTTGAGCTACTTGTGGAAACCGTGCAGCGGGCTTGCGCAACAGCATCTCAAGCAGGTGATTTCAGACGATCATTCGCCTAGCTGCCGTAAGCCTTCAGCCTGATATCGGCCCAGCTGCAGTCTTAACGCCAAGCCGCGGACAAGCGCTGAACGGCTTCTTCTAGCAAGAGCTGTCGCTCAACCTGCGGCATTGGAATGACGGGTATGTCCCAACCATTGCCGTTCCGCATTCGTCCACATCAAGCGCACGTGGAGTTCACTTTCGTGTCGTGGCACCTCACTGTTCAACCGCCTTCAGGCCGGATCCCACCCGCACCAAGTTGGTCAAAAATTCAGCGAAAACGCGACCCTCGTCCATGTCCTCGAAGCCTTCCTTGTCTGGATCCTCGATTCGGTCCAGCCAGTCCCGAACCCTCATGCGATAGATGTGGGCATTCTCTCGCTCCACCAGCGCACTGGCGATCGCTGCCGCCTGCATAGAGTAGCCGTAACCAGGCAGTCCCGAAGGGCACCGAGCGGTTTCCACAGTCATTTCCTTTCTCGAATTGAGCCGAAGGCGATGCGCGCATCGACTTCTGGCCCTCGCCGAGAGCGGGGGGTGAATGGGCAAAACCGGGGCCGTTCGAGGGGGAGGGGGATCACCCGATCTGCACCAGAGCGCAGCGCCGGGAAGGTTGGGGATACCCCCTCGATCGCCAAGCGGAGCGCTCGCGCGGAGACGGTCTAGCCCTTGCCCAGAGGGGGGCTGCGCCCCCTTCCTTCGCGCCGACGCATCGGCGCCCACAGAAACTTCGGCAGACAGCCGGCAGCTCGACGTCGAACGCCTGGTCGTAGCAAAGTGAAGGCCAGACAGAAGCGACCGCGCCCAGCGCGGCCGCTCGCTTGCTACGCCGCTTTGGACTGCTTCACGACGAGGAGGCGATTAAACAGGATGCTGGTGCGCTGTTGGACAGGCGCAGCTCTCGCCGCATCAACCGCACTTTGATTATACGGAGCCGCTGACCGGCGCGGAGTGATGCTTGCGGTTTCGTTTTCGGACTCAGGAGCCGGCGTAGGCGCGGAGGCATCTGTATTCGCTTCCCCGCCGGCTGCCGACGCCTCGATCACGCGGAGGCTGTTGGCGGCGATCGCCGGGTCGACGCGGATCGGAGGCATTTCCGGCGCCGGAATCTTGGTCCGCTCGGCGAGCTTCTTCTCGGCATAGTAACGGACCTTTTTGCCATAGGTCGCGTACATTCCACGCCGGAAGACGATGAGGTCATTCTCCGGCAGCAGCTCGACCTCCTGCGGCAGCATCAGCGGCCGGCGCTGATCGGAATCGGATGTGGAGCCACCACCACCACCCCACGTCCCCATCGAGCGCGAGCGCGCGCGGAACGTGTAGCTCCCGAGCTGGTCGGAAATCTTCTTGGCCTCCGCCAGCCCGGCCGGCCGGAGGACGAGGCGCACCGCGCAGTTTCGTTCGATGTCGGCCGCCACCTTGTCGCCATAGACGCCCTGGATCTGCTCGAGCGACTGGAACGCCGGCAACATACGCAGCCCGTAGCCAGCGACATAACTGAAGGCGTTCGCCAGCACAGTGCATTTGCCGAGGCTGGCAAACTCGTCGAGCGCAAGAAGAACCTTGATCTGGTGCCTGTCGCCCTTCGGCAGCTCGCGCACGTTGCGGTCGATGAGCTGCTGGAACAGGAGACCATAGATCGGCGCGACCCGGTCCAGATCGTCCGGCGACACGCCGAGATAGAGCGAGATCCGCTTGTCGCGGAAATCGCTCAGATCGAAATCGCTCTCCGACGTGGCGGCGTCTACATAGGGGTTCAGCCAGCCGTTGATCTTCGACGTGACGGACTGGCGCAGGCCGGAGAACGTGTTCGCGGACGATCCGGTATAATCCTTGATCGCCGAAACGCACCCTTCCGACAGGGGCTTACCGGCCTTCTTGCGGTCGGCGATGATCTTCGGGAAACGGCGCTGGGCATCACCGGCCGCAAACTGGCGATAAACCTCGCCAAGCGTGAAGGGGAGCGCGTCCTCGCCATCATCGACGGTCGCCGCGATATAGGCCGCGATGCCGAGGAACGCCGTTCGCGCACCTTCGGCCCAGAACTTCTCGCCGGTCAGCGGATCGGGATAGAGCATCGCTGCGATCTTCTGCAGCTCGTTGATGACCTCAACGGGATCGCGCCGGTTGATGTAACTCAGCGGGTTCCAGCGGACAGTCCGGCCCGTTGAATCGAGCGGATTGAAGAGCAAGACCTGCTGGCCGAGTACCTTGAGCCGGTAGCCGGCCGTGTTGTCGTAATTCTCCTGTTTGATGTCGAGGACGACGAGGGAATCAGGCCAGTCGAGCAAGTTGGGGATGATGACGCCTACGCCCTTACCGGCGCGGGTCGGCGCCTCGAGCATGACATGCTCGGGTCCGCCAAAGCGCATGACCTTACCCCCGAACTTGCCCAGGACGATGCCGGCAGGCGCCAGCATCTTGCCCCTGCGGACTTCGCCTGCACGCGCAAAGCGCGCCTCGCCGTGGAGCTTCTGCCGCTGGAACAGCGTCGAGACGATGGTGATGACGGTCAGGACCAGGCCGATCCCGAACCCGACCATGAAGGGCTTATAGACGATCGGGTAGCCCTTCATCGCCCACAGGGCGGCCGGCACCTTGCGCCACGGGGTATGGACGCTGAGGAGGTGCGAACTCCACAGCACCGCGATCGCGCCGATCGCCGCGCTTACCGCTAGGCCGATCAGGGCCAGGAACACGATCGCGCCCGGCTGCGATCCCTCGTCGCTACGAACCCACTTACCGCTCATAGTGGCATCCTCTCAGTCGTTCGGCTTGCTCGCTGGATCGAACCAGACTTCAGTCATGCGATAGCGGGCTGGCCGTCCGTCGCCGGGAGGGAGCCGGTGCATCTGCACGACAATATCGACCAGTGAGCGGAGCAACGCGCGAATGTCGTGGCGGTCGAGGTCGTTGCCGCCTTCCGATTCCTTGACCAGCAACGTGAGCTGTTCGAGCGCGCCCTCGGCCGTGTTGGCGTGAACCGTCGTGATCGACCCGGGATGGCCGCTGTTGACGTTGCGCAGGTAGAAAAAGGCTGTGCCGTCGCGCAGCTCCTGAAGGAGGATGCGATCGGGCCGCATACGCAGTGCCGATTCCAGCAACTCCTTCGCACCGGCCTTCTGGAGGCTCTTTCCGTCCTTGGCGTACATCATGTGGACGTGATTGCGCTGGGGCACGACGAGCTCGCGCGTGTCCTCGATCGTGAGGATCCGCTCGTAGTCGGGGATTAGCTTGATGAGCCCCTTGGAGAAGCTCGTCTTGCCCGACCCTGTGGCGCCCGAGATCAGGATGTTCTTGCGAGCCTCGACCGCGAGCTTGAAGAACGCTTTCCAGTCGCCGGCGTCGCGATACCTCAGCAACTCCCCATCGACGTCCGCGTGCAGGCCGTGCGCGCGAACCTCGCTGAAGAGGCCCGCGCGCTCGAAATCGTCGATGTTCATCGTCACGCCTGACGCTTTGCGGATCGTGATCGAGATGAAGCCTTGCTCGACGGCCGGAGGCACCACGACCTGCGCGCGCTCGCCACCCGGCAGGACCGACGAACAGATCGGATACTCCGAGTTGATGTCCTGCTTGGTCAGACCCGCGATCAGCTTCGCCAGCGTCATCAGCGCGGCGTTGTCCAACGCCGGCTCCTGGTGCCACTCCCATCCCTCACGGGTCTCGAGGCCGATCATACCCGGCCCATTGATGACCAACTCAGTCACGTCGTCGCGTTCGAGGTGCCGCTGGATCGGTGCCGCATTATGCTCGTAGATCAGCGACGTGACATTGGAAGCCATCGCTTAGCGCCTCAATCCCACGTCATAGACCGAGCGGAAATCGAAGTCCTTGGCGACAAAGATCGCGGCTGTGTCACCCTGGTTCTTCTTGAGGATCGGCCTGATTTGCATCGTCTGGTTAAGGACCGTCGATCCCGTGTTGCTAGGAACCTGGGTTGTGTTGCTGCCCTCACCGGCCAGCGACCGGCTTGCGATCTGCGAGGCATCCTCCAGCACCGAGATTACCAACCCCACGCCGAACCGTGCCCAGAACTGCGTATCGACGCCGCCCGGCAGGCCGGCGCGGCCGAGGCTATCGGCCGCGGGCGACCCGAGATCGATCGCCACGCCGCGAGGCGTCAGCGCACGCGTCCACAGGACGAAAAGCCGCGCCTGACCCTGCGTGATACCGCCCGAATATTGGCCGAGCACCTTCGTCCCCTTGTCGAGGAGGACGATGCGACCGTTCTCGGAATAGACGTCGTGATTGATGACGCACGACACGAAGCCCGCTTGCGTCGAATTGATCGCCGTCTGGAGCGTGCAGGGGATGACCGTACCTGCGCTCAGGAGGAGATTGCGATCGGCGACCATCGTCGCCCGCACCGTCTGGATCGATGCATGGCCGAGCTGATCGCTGAAATCGGTCGTACCCTTGCCCGTCGGTCCGGATCCGTCATTGGGAGCGCCAAAGCCACTAGCCCCGAAGCCCTGCCGTCCAGCGGTCGTTTGACCACCTGGCCGGCCCTGGCCATCTTCTTGGCCCGCCCCCTGTTGCTGGGGCTGCGCCTCGGCCATCGATGTGCCCGGAAGCGCCGCTGTTGAGGTGCCGGTAGTGCCGAACGCCATGATCGGCGACCGGCGTGCGGCATCCGCCATCGTTCGCGCCGCCTCGGCGCGACGCTGCTCGGGAGACTGCTGTCCGTTCACGGGCGTCGTCGACGTCGCCGTAGCCGTAGCCGGCACGACGCTGCCATCAGCCGCAACAGTCAGCTGTCCCGGCGTCGGACGGATAGGCCTTCCAAAAATATCGGTCTGGACGCCCGGTTGGCCAAGTTGCCCTGCCAGCGCCGCCCGCTGAGCGTTCTGCGAGCCCATTACGTCGTCAACCGACCGCTCGCTCGCCTTGGCCGGCTGCGCCGCTGCCGTGGCGCTGGCGCTGTGGTGAAACGCGCTATAGCCGATCATGATGCCGCTCATCGCGCCCAAGAGGCCGATACCGGCGCCGATGAAGGCGATATTGCCCCAACCGCCGCTGCGCGCGACTACGGTATCCTGCTCGCCGGGGGGAACGGTGTCGACGGCAACATCGCCGCCCCGGTCAATCACATTGCCGACCATCTTACTGCCCCTTCACCTTGCGTTCGACGACATTGGAAACGGTGCCTGTCCGGTCCCCGCGATCGTTGCGCAAAGGCGCCTCGTTGTAGACGCAAAGTACGGTCGTCCCGCGCCTGAGGCGGAACTGACGATAGACGGCATGGATCACCACGAAATCCTCCCGCACGTCGTAGGGGACGATCGTCTCGGTCCCATCGACGTCGACGGCGAAGATCGACGGAATGTCGGCGTGCCCGGGATACCGCAGCACCGTGAACTCGCCATTGTCGGAGATCTCGGTAGGCTGGAGCGCGGAATCGCCCTGCACGGTGTATTTCATGTTCCGCGTTCCCTCGATCACGGCATGATCGAGGGCCGCTTGCGCCACGTTGGTCTCCACAGACTTTGCGGCCTGTGCTTGGGCGAGCTGAACTTGCAGCGCCGCCATCGCACGCTCCTCGCGCGGGTAGCGGAAGCGGACGCCATACATGGTCTCACCAGTGCCAAGCGTCAGGTTGAAGTGGTAGGTCCGCGGCGCTCCGCCCGCGTTCGTGACAACGATCAGGTTCGTCCCGCCCGCCCGCTCGCGCGGCTTCAGGAAGACGATGTTGCCGACCGGCGCGATCTGCCAAGAAACCGTGTCGCCCAAGGCGGCTTGCGTGACCGTCTCACCGGGGCCGAACTGGATCTCGATCGCATGACGGAAGCTGCCGACGATCGTCACCACCTGGTCGGGATCATAATTCACATTGCGGACGCGCGCGTCCTTGCCCCCCGACACAGGTGTCTCGGAGGCGTATGCGGCGTGCGGCAACAACGTGACCGCCGCGGCTCCGACAACCGAGAAGGCAACGAGCCGGTGCCAGATCGCACCGAGGCCGCGCCAAAAGCGGCTCCTCGCGCCGCTGTCCGTGACCACCAGCTTGGTCGCCGGCGGCGATAGACGCACGCCGAGCTTGTTACGCATCGCGGGCATGAAGGGAACGACGACACGATCACCATCGTCCGAGGTGTTCGGCTGATTGCTCATGTCACGCCTCCGGGTCAGAGCGGTAGTTGACGACCTGGAAGCCGAGCGGATTGATGTTTCGATCCTTCTCGTGCTCCGGCGCCGTGGTGTATTTGAAGGTCATAATCGCGTTCCAATTCTGCGCGACCGGCGTGTTTTGACCGAAATTGATGATCTTGGTGTAGCGGACCTGCGCGACCGTCGGGCTCAGGAAGCTGATCGACCGGATCGCGATCGAGACGTACCCTTTGTCGCTATAGATATTGGAGGGCGCGTTTTTGTTGCCCGACTGGACGCTGTTCAGGTAGCGCCCGCTCTCGGCCTGATCGCTCATCAGCATTACGGCGTAGGCGTTCTCGCGGGCGGCATCGTTCAGCCAGCCCTCGCGCAACCGCACATATTGCGAGATGAAGTAGCGGTTGACCGCATCCTCATAGGTCCGCGGCTGCGGGCCCTTGAGGGCTGTCACGACCTCCGTTTCGCCGGAGGTCTTGTCGACCCGGATCACATAGGGTTCGACGGTCTTCAACGGTGCCAGCATTGCGACCGCGCCGACCGACACCACCGCAAGAGCGCAAGCGCCTGTCGCGATGCCCCAGGCAAGGCGCTTCGACTGGATCGCCGCGCGCATCCGGTCGTATTCCCACGTCCGAGACGTCTCGAAATATTTCTCTTTATCTTCGACCTTCACCGCGCCCATCGCGTCGATCCCTTCAGCACGAGAAGTAGGTAGGCGCAGCGTCCCGTAGGGACGTGCGCGGCGCCGATCGCGGCACGTTCATCGCACCTGGCCCTGACGCGGCTGACGGGGTGCTTCCGGTGCCTGGAGCAGGGCTAGGGGCCGGCGCGGGAGCCGGAGCCGGAGCGGGCGCACCCGTTGGCGGTGCCACCATGGATTGCCCGACATCTTGCTGCGATGCCGGCAGCGGCACCGGCAGGCTTGGCAGAATGGAGCCGTAGAGGTTGGCCGGACGACGATGCTTGCCGTCACAAACCGCAGGCGACTTGATGTGAGTCCCGGTGCAGCCGCTAAGTGCGAGCGCACCTAACGTCACGATAGTAAGCCTTTTCATACGGTCTCCGTTCGTATTGTTCCGCGCGGGCGGCTCAGAAGTTGATGAGTGAAAAGTGATGTTCAGCCCCCCCGGCCAGAGCGCGACGCCGACCCTCCGGTGCTGCCCGAACTCGCGGTCGCCCGAGGTTGGGTGGCGCGACGGAACATGAGACGATTGGTCATCATGTTCGCGCCGGTTTGCAGGAAGCCATGACCGCCCGAGGACGCGCCGCCCGCAATGCCTGCGGCGATCGCCGGCGACTGGAAGAAGAAGATCGTTCCGACGATGTAGATCGCGCAGCAGCACAGCGTTGCGACGATCATGACACCCGCTTTCAGCGTGATGTAGTCGTTCTCCATGACGAGGAACGATGATCCGTCCGCAGGGATCGAGCCCATAATGCCATCCATCGTGGCCTCTTGCAGCCCGACGATGAACATCGTCATGATCGCCATAACGACCATGAGAAGGATGAAATTGACGGTCTGCTTGAGCCAGCCATCGAACAGCCAGCGTGACGAATTGAATAGCAAGGAGGCGAGCGCGAGCGGCGCGAGCGCTACGCATATCGCTACCGACAGCTTTGCAAATATGACGATACAGAAGCCGATGCACGCCGACGCGAAGGCAAAGGCATAAAGCACACCGACGCATAGATAGGTGACGAGGGTTGCCCCGAGCTGGATCACAGGCGTCCGAAAGTCGGTAAAGCCCTTCTGTTCTTGCGACTGAACCTGCCCGTTCGCGGCGATCAATTTCCCCGCCACCTTGCCGGTGTCGGAGACATACGTGTCGAAGGTCGTGCCCGGGTTGGTGACGGGCGTGCCGGATCCTGCGGCGATGATCTCGCTCGGCAGATTTGTGACCACATTGACGACAAACGCCGAGTACCCGACCGCACTGGCGGCAGCGAGAGCGAATCCGACTTTACCCGCCTGAAACACCAGCTCGCGGAGCGGCGCCTGAATTGCGCCGCGGAGCACGGCAAAGCCGAGCAGCAAGAAGTAGATGGTCGCCGCGAGCGCCAGCGGTGCCGCGACGAAGCTCACCAGTCCTGACCCGAAACTCGCGACGGCCGTCGTTATGGCGCTCTCGACATACGTATACATCGTCGTGAACACGGTCATGAGATTGGTGGCAGGCATCGTGTCGGGTTCCGATATTCAGCGATCCAGGCTCAGCGCGAGTTATTTCTTTCTTCGAGTGTTCTGCTCGAAGAAGTCGGCCTCCTCGTTGGTGGCCTTAGTTACCGACAGGGATCGCGCAGATTCGCGGGTCGTGAAGCAGAGGTTGTCTTTTTGATCGGCTGGAAGATGGCTATACTCTCCCGTGTCGCACTTAGCCTGCCACTCAGAAAGCAGTTGCGGGTCCGCCTTCAACTCCTTGGTGGTGGGCACCACGACGTCTTGCTTTTGTTGGCACCCACAAACGACAAGCAGGGCACAGAGGGGAAGTATCTTGCGCATCATCACTTCCTGATTGTGTTGGCTTCGAAAAATGCCGCCTCATCACGGGTCGCGGCGACTTGTGACGCGCTTATCTGCAAGTTCGCCTGACCGGCCTGCGCCATCTGGATCGCCTGCATCTTGAGCATGTCGTTTTGGAGCTGTGCCTGCTCGACCGAGATCCGCGCTTGCAGATCCATCACGTCCTTGGGATCCTTGGCGCTGGAGAGTTGTTCGCGGAGCTGATCGAGGCCCTGCATCCGCGTTTGCGTCAGACTGAGCGTGTTTTCGCCAAGCGCAGCGGTTGCAGCCGACGATCCCGTCGCATCCTTCAGCGCTTGAGCGTAAGCCGCATCTGCGGTCGAGCCCGTCGACGACAGCCCGTATTTCGCCTGCATACTCGTCGCCAGCGAGCTGAGCGAACCGAGCTTCGTCAAATCCCCGCTCAACAAGGTCGAGGCATCGATCGTGGTATTCGGCAGGATGTTGCGAACCTGCGAATTGAGGAGCTGCGGCGCGATGTCGTTCACGTTGGTCAGCTTAGAGAGCGAGTTGAACGTGTTCGTCGCCTGCGTGATCTGCTGCTCACCCTGCTGGATCATCGTGGCGGTGTGCTGCACCGTCGCGAGCGCCTGGAGGTAGCTCGAGGAATCGAACACAGGGATGCCTTGGGCCGAGGCCGGTGATGCGAAGGAAGCGAGCGCAACCGGCGCGCTCGCGAACATGATGATGCGCTTGAACGACATGTCAGCTTCTCCTTTGGTTGGCGTAGAAGTGCGGCAGCCACGCCGCGGGATCGGTGCCCGCATGGGCAATGGCCTCCTCCATGGCGACGAGCGTTTCCTCGCGGCCAGAAAGCACTTTCAACTCATTGGGCATCTCGCCGAGGTCGAGCTTAGCGACGATCGACGTGTGGCCCTGCTTCACCAAAAAGGTCCGGCTTTCCGGCGTCAGATCCTCGCGGATCAGCCGGTACTCGGCATCCGTCAGACCAAGCCCATCGCAATAATCCGACCGCTTGGCTTCCGAGTTTGGCAGCAGGATCTTGGTCGCCGACTGTTCGATAATCGAGTGCGCGATCGGCGAGCGTAGCGCGTCGGCCGGCGACTGGGTGCCGAAGACCATGAAGGCGTTGCGCTTACGGAAGGTCTTGAGGCCGTCCTGCGCGAACGCGCGGAAAGCCTCATCCTCAAGCGCCTTCCAGAACTCGTCGACGTCGACGACGACGCGCTGGCCATTCAGGAGCTCGTCGACGCGGTGGAATAGATAGAGCATCGTCGGCGTGCGGATCTCCGGGTTTTCCAAGAAATCCGTCATGTCGAAGCCGACGAACCGCGCCGCCATCGACACTTCGTCGGCTGGGCCATCGAACGCCCAGCCGAGAGGACCACCCAGGCACCAGCGTTCTAGCCGCGCACCGATGCCCTCGGCATCGGAGTAGCCCAGCATCTCGCGCAGTGCGCTGAAAGAGCGCGATGGTGCCGGCAGCCGCATCACGGCCTCGATGCCCTCGTCGATCATCCGCTCCTCGGCAACGCTCAACGGGCGGTGTTCGCGACGCACCAGCACGCGGATGAACTGACGCAGGAAGGCGATGTTATCGGGGGTAGGCGAAAGACCTTTGAGCGGCGCAAATCCGGTCGGCTCGCCGTTGCGTAGCGCAAGATACGTCCCCCCGCAGGCCCGGACGAAAATCTCGGCACCCCGGTCCTTGTCGAAGAAAACCTGCTTGGCGCCGGTCTTCTCGAGCTGCGCCTGCAGGAAGTTTTGCAACACGGTCTTACCGCCGCCCGTCGGCCCGATGATGAGAGTGTGACCGATGTCTGCGCGGTGGAAATTGAACCAGAAGGAGGAGCCGGCGCGCGTCTTGAGTAGCGTAACCGCCTCGCCCCAATGGTTCCCGGACTTTCGCCCTGCAGGGAACGTGTAGAACGGGCTCAGCGCCGCGAAATTGCGGCTGTTGATGACCGCTGGCCGCGCTCGCATCTTGAAGTTGCCCGGGAGCTGCGCCCAGAACGCGGCTTCCAGCGCCACGTCCTCGCGCGCCATCACCATGCCGGTATCGGCCGCAGCCGATCGCGCAATGGACAGGCGCTCCAGCAGCCGCTTCGGGTTCTCGTCGATCACCGCAATCGACAGGTGATGCTCACCCATTGCGAAGCGGTTCGCCATGAGTTCGTCCACGCCGTCGAGCAGCTCGTCGGCCTGACTGACGCCGGCGTCGTCCGACGACACCATCTGCTTATACTTTTTCGTGAACCGCTCGCTTGCGACCGACTTCACCAGCGGCGCGAAACTCTGCGTCAGCACAAACGGAAAATCGAGCGTCAGCAGGCTATTGAACTGCCCGGTCCGCGTTGACGCGACATACTCGCGCACCCCGAACATGCCGAGGTAATGCGACTTGTGCGGCAGACGGATTTCGGCCGCCTCGCGTCCGAACACCACCCGCGACGTGTAGAGCGCCTGACCCAACCGACCATCGAGCAACGGCACGCGGATGCGGTCGCCGCTCAGGATGAAGTGCAGCACCTCCATCGGGCGCGAAAACATCACGCCGTTATGCTCGTAAAGCGACAGCGGCTCGGGCGAGACATCGGCGAGAAGGGATTCGAAGTCGCGGCACTTGTCCGCCATGATCGTTAGCGCGCGGTCATCGATCTCGCCGCTCGCGCTGCGCTTCGTGAAGATCTTCAGCAACTGGTCGCCGGCCATCTGCGACGGCCGCACGAGGATCGTGACGTAAAACTCGTTGTGGTAGAGGACCTTCTCCTTCAGCGTCTCGGCGTAGCGCTCTTGCAAGCCGCGCGCGAAATCGGAGTGAAACTCCCCTTCGAGGATCGGATCGGTCGCCGTCCGAACGAGATGGGTCCAGAGCGCAACGCGATCATCTCCGATCGAGCGCCACGCGATGTTGAGCTTGTTATGCCAAGTGTTGAGGTCGGCAATGTCGCTGGTCTCGAACGGCCGCCCATCGACGCGATACATGCGCATGAGCGAGCCGTCTTCGAGAGCGACAAGCGTGTCGTCGACGTGGCGCGTGTACGGGATGAACTTGATGTCATCCGCCTCGCGAACCGCGATCTTCTTATGCTTTAGCTTGAACTCAGTCATTGCCGAACTGCTTCCGCTTCACGCCTTTGGCGAGGCGGACGGGAGAGTAGCTCCCGCCTCCCCAGAACTTGCGATTTTTGGACAGGAAGCCGGTCTGGAACCACAGGCCCCACAGCCGGAACGCATTGAAGTCGTAGTGAGCGATCATGCGCGCCGGGAAGTAGAGCGCCCCGAACAGGGCCAAGGGGTAGAAGGGATTATGCATCACCCCCCAGAACACCATGCAGACCATGATGATCGGCAGGATCGCCTCGAGCGGCAATCCCATGAACACCGACGGCCTGGTCAGAGCGAGGAAGACCTTATCCTCAGCGAGCCTGTCTTCCATCTCAGCTACCCGTTCCGCCCATCCAGGTGATGATGGTGGTCGCCGAGAAGATGATGCCGATGCCGATCAGCACCGTCACCGCACGACCCCAATCCATCCGACCGGTCAGCTTGGCGTAGCCGACCGCCATGATCGCGATCACGCCCACGACCGAGGCGACCGTGGTCATCCAGGTCTTGATCGTGCCGAGGCCGGTCTCGATGGACGTCTGTGCAAGAGCGGGCTGCGCGATCGAGATCAGAGCAAGCGCGCCGGCGAAACCGACAACCTGCCGAGCTCGGGCGTCCGACATCAGCCGGCCCATATTCGTAGTGAATTTCATACGACTCTCCATGGCTTGGGTTTACCTCTCCAGGTCGGGGGTGCGCTGGGGTGGTTCGATTTGCCGAACTGGCGTCGGCTCACGCACCGAGACATCAAGGCCGCGCCGGAGCACGTCCGAGATCATTTGACGGCTCTCGAGGGTGGCGGCCGTCACGCGGCTCGCATCACCATCGAAGGCCTGACTAAGGTGCTTTTCCATGGTCGCCTGCGCCTCAAGCGCACTGGCGAGCCTCGGCTCGGCCGAGATCCGCTCGGCCGCGCCATGTAGAAACAGCTCCGCTAACTCTTCGCTCTCATGCCGACGCTCGGCCGCGGCATCGTGCTCGCGCTCTTCCCGGACGATCTGCGGCTCGGAGGCAGGCTCCCGCTCCGGCGTCCGCGTCGATCCAGCGACTTGCGCGTCTTCGCGATCCGCGACCAATTCATCGGCTGCGCTAAGGCCCGCACCATCTTTGGCAACGTCGTGCCGATTTCGCCCGGAGCGAACGAGGTAGATCGCGTCGGCGACTTCATTGTCCCACGCCCCTTCGCGCGCCATCTGCCGAAGATCGTCGGGTTCATACCCCGACTTGGAGAAGGAGCTGACCAGCGTCGGGCTTTCCAACGCCCGCTCCAGCGCGCCCTCGAGCGCCTCACGGTTCAGGTCGAGGCGCTCGTACTGAAACTCGCGCTCCATCGGGTCCACGCCCTCGCGCACGTTCTCGGTGAGCGCCTTGCGGTCCTGGGTGAAGCTGCTCAGCGTCAGCAGCAGTCGGCGATCGCTGTCCGACAGCTCCACGCCGTTGCTCGCCGTCGCGCGGTCCTGCGGATCCGCAACGCGATCAGGATCGACCGGCCTTGCAGCAACGGTCGGCTCGCCAACCTCGGTCGCGGGTTTCGGCACCGCGTGCTCAGGCGCCAAGGTCGGCGCTTCAGGCTCTCCGCGATCGCGACGCGCCGCGTCGGAGCGGCGCAGATCCTCCATGCGGACCTGTTCGCCAAACTCCGGCTCATAGCCCCGGACATTCAAACCCTCGCGCGACCCGGCCACCCACACGGCTTTGCGAAACTCGGGCGAGCCCTCGACGTCGATCCCCTCCCAGCCATTGTGCTTGGCGATCTTCACCAGCGCGGCGATTGTCTCGGGGTCCTCGTTGCGCGCAGTGATCCGGTCGCCGTTTCCGCCGATCTCGATCGACGGAATGTCGCGATCCTTGGGCAGGAACATCCCGACGCGACGCTCGCTGCCGTCGGTCGGCTCGATCACACGCACTTGGTACTGGGACGCCAGATCGGGCGGCAGTTGGAAATTGGACGGCTGCTCGGCAGTCGCCTCCGGATTGCGGCCACCCCGCGAGGCGGTATTCTCGGCGCTCACTTGAACACCTCGACGTCGGTAGAGGCGATCTGCCCTACTACCCAGCTATCGCCCTGCGAGGGCGCTTTGGATGGAGCGGCAGTCGCAACGCCGCTCGGCGATGTTGGGATCGGAGGCGGCGCGGCAATCGAGCCCATGCCGCTCGCGGCCGACCAGACCCTGCCAACATAGCCGTTGCGCAAGCCGCGCGTCAGCGTGCCGGTGTTGTAGAGCGAATAGGTCGCCGAGATTGCGTCCAACCCGCTGTAGTGCCGGCTCGCCAGCCCATAACCCTCCTGCAGCATCGACGAGGCGAGCCGCAGGTTCGTGCAGGGTTCGAACGCCTGCTCGACAGTGACGCCGAGCCGCGCGAAATTGGCCGAGTTCACCTGGGCCAACCCCACGTCGACCGTGTAGCCCGCTGCCATGTAGCGGCGCACCAGCGCGGCGCCTTCGGCGACCGTGCTGGCGCGTACGCGCGGCCCGCGATTGACGTTGATCGACAGATCGTCGCCGCCACTCTCGGTCACAACCAGCGGCACCACCGCCTCGGTTGCAACTTCAGGCGCGCATTGCTGCGCGAGCGCAGTGATGGCGGCGACAGCATGGATCATTGCTGCGTGACCGTCTGGTAGCGGGTGTCGAGCGAATAGCGCGACGTGGTGCCGTCGGTCTGCGTCACGGTCATGGTGTACCCGTGCTTTGCCGACTTGGTTTTGATGCCGACCCCCGTGCAGGAGGGAAACCCACCGCCCGTCGCCAGCGCGTTCCAGAGTTTCGTGATCGGAGGTACGCACTCCGCGTATTTGGTCGGCGATCCCGGCGTCGCGAGGCAGAGCACCACCTGGCACCCCCAATCCGAGGCGTAGGCAGGCCCTGGTGCCGCAACCGTCACTACGCCGGCCGCGCACAGCGCGAGCGCGCCCGTGCCGCCTCCCAGCTTGTTCATCAGACGTCCGATCATGAGCCACCTCCATGAGCTGCGCGCCATTCCTCGCTCGCGAACACGTCCCATTGCGGGGGCGCCTTCACAGCGGAGACGAGAGCCGAGGCGGGCGCAGGGGGCGCCTCAGGATCGGGCGGCGTCGCAGAGGACGGCACGTCGGTTTGCGCGACGTTGACGATCCAGTCCTCGTCCTCCTCGATTGGCCGCGTCCGGTCGATGACCTGTCCGGGCCGCGCAAAGGCGACATGCCAGTGATTTGAGTGGCCACGATCGCCCGGCCCCAGCAGCTCAATCAGGCGAATGCCGCTTTGCCCCATGAGCGCGCGGATCTGGTCGCGGTTGATCGAGTTGACCCCGCCCGCAGGCACAAAATCGACCGCCTGGCCGTATTTGTGCCAGCTATACCGCGCGCCGTAGCTCGCGTTCATCGGACGGATCGTGTCGGTGATCCGCGCGTCAAAGGCGCGGCGGACAAGAGCCGCCACGTTCGACACTGACGGCGTGCCCAATGGGCCAGCAGGGGATTGGCCGTCATCGATGTGCGCGAGCGCGCAGGCATCAAAGACGGACGCGGGCGTGATACCGTAGGTCGCAAAGTCGCGACCCGCGATCTCCAATGGCCCTGCAGTAAAGTCGGCGCCCAGCGCAATCAGATCACGCACCGTCGCCTCGGCGTCGGCTGCATTAACCGGCTCTCGGCTCAAGGTCGCGCCGGTGTGAACGCTGATCGCGAAGGCCGTGGGTGGCGGGCTCATAGCGCCCCCAAACCCCGCTGCGCAGAGCTGGATCGCCTTTGCCGTGAGACCAACTGGAAGCAAAACTGCTTCTCCGTCACCTTGTGCAGGAATGTCTTATGATCGAAGGTGAACGGCCTTGCAACACTCATTCCGAACTTGCCGGCACGTTTGTCATTAGCTTACCGTTACGGAATCAGCCGAAAAAAGGGGTTGTGGCGAGGTTGCCCAACGCTGCCGTGTCGCATAGAAAATGCCCCTTTAAGGGAGTCCGGACCGGCAGGTTTTCGCGCTCTCGCAAGCTGAGGCGTCTTGGGCAAAGGGCAGAAAGTTGAGAACTACGGTCGCTTTCCTCGCCGAAACTCTAGGCTCGGCGTCCGTCCAATCTCAAGAAACGTGCCTCAAGCCCGACGACCTTCGGATCTTCGCTGGCCGCAAGACCTTCAACCAGCTCGGCGACATACTCGCCCGCAAAGGCATCCGCCTCGCACCTGGCGATCGGGTCAAGGTCCACGATCTTTCGTGCCTATCGCAGACGACGCCCATGCTCATTCGAGCGGTCGCCAAACTTCTCAAAGCCGGGGTCAGCTTCGAGCTTTGCTCCCCGGCGATCGTCATAGAACCCAATGGCGATGACCGCCTGCACACCCTGCTCGACGCGCTTGATACGCACTACCGGCACATGCACGGCATCAAAACACATCCGCCTGAAATGGCGCAGGCTGGCCGGAAACGCATCCTTAGTCCGGACAAGCTGCCGGAGATCCGCGCGAAACTGAACGAACCCGGCGCGACGACGACAGACGTCGCGAAGGCACTAGGAGTGGGGCGATCCACCCTTTTCAACTATCTCGAACGGTACGACCTCGATCGGCGCGTCAACCGGCAGAAAAAGAACGTAAGCAGCGGTGCCGAGGACAGCAGCGATCAGGTCGAGGTCTCGGGAGCGGACCTGGACCGGTCGAGCCTCTAGGATCGCATCAATTTGCTTCGGGGGGAGCGAAACCTTTTGGACCAGATCCTGAGCGGATAGACCTCTTGCCCTGAGTAACGCTCTGATGCGGTTCGCAACAAGGGACCGCCACTCTAAGCTAACCGCCACACCAACTCCCTCGGTTCCCCACCAGGTTCCTAGGACTCGACCTCCCAGACGGGCGTCTTTCGTCAGCGCCGCTAACTGCAAATGTTTCTAAATATGTCCCGGCGCGTCGGCAACGAAAAAAGGTTGTCTTAAACCTTCATATCGGATGCTTCTCTCACGCGCCCTGTTCGGTCTCGGGACGCAGCATATCCCAAATCTCCAAGCCGACTGTTTCAGCCAGCTTTACCATCATGTCGATCGTAGGGTTTGCGCGGCCGTTCTCGATATAGGAGAGGTAGCCCGGCGCGATCCCCGTTCGCTCGAAGAGCTGAGCCTGCGTAAGACCAAGTTCCTTACGACGCTTCTTCAGCCGTATTCCAAACAGGACCGCGGCCGGCTGTGTGATCTCCTCTAGGTGGAGACATTTGGGCATTGAATATATCTCGTATCGGGTACGGCCACTGCCGGGGGGCCGTGTTCTCGCAGACCTTATACCGAACCGGCCCTGTTAGCACCTAAATTAAGCTTAATGACGTGATGGCGACGCCCATTCCGGGAGTTCCGTATCGATCGAACAGTGTCTTGAGACAAAATCGTTCGGGAACTCCGATCCTGTCGCTCGATTGTGGATCGGCGCCCAATCGTGACCCGGGCCAGTTCACTCATATGCCTCGAAATTGATGGCAAAATACGAGATCAGATGAGGAGCCAGATCGACGCCAATCGGGACCCCGCGAGCCTTGCGAACTTGTTATATAGCTGAGGCACTTTGCCTTTATAAGCCGGGATCACGCTTCGACGCCGATCCGCAGTTTCCGACAGAAATGCTGCTGAAGCGTCCGCAGTTTCGCCATCGGGGCGGGGTCATAATTGGAATCGGCCACGCCCCCCGCGTCCATTACGCCGCGTTCATGGTGAGCAAGTCATAAGTCGCGACCAGATTGCCGGCTTCGTCGGTGACGGTCGCCGCCCAGCGGACTTCGCCTTGCTCAGACGTGCGCAGAGTCTTGGCCTTGACCGTCAGTGCGACCCGGATCGCATCACCCGGCTTGATCGGCTTGGTGAAGCGCAGCCGGTCGAGCCCGGTGTTTGCGAGAACCGGTCCTTCCGCCGGGTCGACGAACAGCCCGGCCGCGAAGGACAGGATTAGATAGCCATGCGCCACACGTCCCCCGAAGATCGGGCTGCGCGAAGCGGCCTCTTCGTCCATGTGGGCATAGAACCTGTCCCCGGTGAACTCGGCGAAATGCTCGATATCCTCCAGCGTGATCGTGCGCAGCGGAGTATGCAGCGTATAGCCGATCGGCAGATCGGCCATAGGCAGGCGGAACGGGTGCGTTTCACCCTCGATCTGCGGCGCGCCGGGAAGCCAGCGACCGATCACTGTCGAAAGCTGACGTGGGCTGCCCTGAAGCGCGGAGCGCTGCATGTGATGCTTGATGCCGCGAACGCCGCCCATCTCCTCGCCGCCGCCTGCGCGACCGGGCCCGCCATGCACTAGCATCGGCAGCGGTGAGCCATGGCCGGTGGATTCGCGCGCGCTGTCGCGGTCGATAATCGCAATTCGCCCGTGGAACGCGCCGGCGCCGAGAACGAAACGTCGCGTGGCCTCCGGATCATAGCTGAAGAAGGAGGTCACGAGCGAACCTCTACCCCGGTTCGCCAGCGCGATTGCGTCCTCGATATCGCGATACGGCATCAGCGTGGAGACTGGCCCAAATGCCTCGACGTCGTGGATCAGCTTCGCAGACCACGGATCGTCGTTGCGGAACAGCAGCGGCGAGACAAAGGCGGAAGTATCGGGCCCACCCGCCACATCGACATGATCGATGTCGCCGAACGCGAGGCGCGCCTCCCCGGCCATGGCGTGTGCGCGCTTGCGCAGGTCATCAGCCTGCCCGCAGGTGGCGAGCGCGCCCATCGTCACGCCTTCAGCCTGCGGATCTCCTACCACCACCTTGCTCAGCCGCGCGGCAAGCGCCTGCTCGGCCGCATCGATCACTGCAGCGGGCACAAAGGCGCGGCGGATCGCCGTGCACTTCTGGCCCGCCTTGACCGTCATTTCGCGGACGACCTCCTTGATGAACAACTCAAATTCTGGGCTGTCGGGCGTTGCGTCAGGTCCGAGGACCGAAGCGTTAAGCGAATCGCGCTCGGCGATGAAGCGCACACCCTCGCGCGCGATCACGGGGTGCGACTGCAGCTTCAACGCTGTTGTCGCAGATCCGGTGAACGACACGACATCCTGGCAGGTGAGGTGGTCGAGCAAGTCGCCGGGATGGCCAACGATGAGCTGAAGCGCGCCCGGCGGCAGCACGTCCGCCTCGATCATGATGCGCACCGCCGCTTCGGCCATGAACGCGCCGGGCGAGGCTGGCTTGACGATCGCGGGCAGGCCCGAGATCAGCGTAGGCCCCAGCTTTTCCAGCATGCCCCAGATTGGGAAGTTGAACGCATTGATGTGCACGGCTGCGCCCTGAAGCGAGGTATAGACGTGCTGGCCGACAAAGGTGCCGCGCTTACCGATCGGCTCCATATCGCCATCGGGAATGATGATGTCGTCGGGTAGCTCGCGCCGGGCCTTTGACGAGGTCACGAACAACGTGCCCGCCCCGCCTTCGATGTCGATCCAGCCGTCCTGCCGCGTGGCGCCAGTTGCCCAGTTGAGCGCGTATAGCTCTTCCTTTCGATCCATGATCGCCTGCGCGAGCGCCTTCACCATGAACGCGCGCTGGTGGAAGGTCATAACGCGAAGCGCCGGACCGCCGACATTGCGCGCGTGGTCAAGCATCGCGCGGAAATCGAGTCCTTCGGCACCGTGGTGCGCAACCACCTCACCGGTGACGGCGGAATGAAGCGGCTGGGGAGTACCGGCGGTGGCCACCCAGCCATCCGCGACATAATTCTTAAGCAAGGTCGTCATAGAAAACTCCGATCGGGCGGACGTCACCGCCCTGTGAATTGGGGAGGGCGCTTAGCGATGAAGGCAGCGACGCCCTCCTGATAATCGACGCTGCCGCCCAATGTTCGCATCGCATCGCGCTCGCGGTCGAGCTCGGTATCGAGCGTATAGGCGGACGCTTCGCGGATGAGCCGCTTGGTTTCGGCTAGGCCGCGTGTCGGCCCATCGGCGAAGCGTGTGGCAAGTGCTTGTGCCTCATCCATCAGCACGGCGTCATCAACGCACTTCCAGATCAGCCCCCATGCCGCTGCGGTCTCCGCCGGCAACGGCTCGCCAGTGAGGGCAAGGCCGAGCGCCCGGGCCTGCCCCACCAGACGAGGCAGGATCCAGGTTCCACCCGAGTCCGGGATCAGGCCGATGTTGGCGAACGACTGGATGAACTTGGCCGATCGTGCGGCGATCACGACGTCGCATGCTAGCGCGATATTCGCGCCAGCTCCCGCAGCGACGCCGTTGACGGCGCAGATCACCGGTTTTGCCATCGTCGTCAGCCGGCGGATTAGCGGTGCGTAGTAGCGCTCGACTGACGCGCCCAGATCCACTGGCGGTCCGCCAGGCGCCACGGCGCGATCGGCCAAATCCTGTCCGGCGCAAAAGCCCCGACCCGCGCCGGTGAGAAGCACAGCACGAACTCGCGCGTCCTCGGCGGCCTGTTCCAGCACGCCGGCAAGTTCCTCGTGCATTGCGGCGGTGAAGCTGTTGAGTCGGTCGGGGCGGTTCAGCGTGATCTGCATCACGCCGCCCTTGCGATCCACCATTATGGTCTCGAAGCTCATAGCGCTCATGCTCCTCGCAGTTATTATTAATAGACTGCCCGGTCGGACGGCTATTGGCAAGGCCTCTTTAGATAGCTAGGCTAAACTAATGGAACTAGATCGACACGCGTTGGTGGCCGTGATTGGCGCCGGAACGATGGGCGCCGGCATCGCTCAGGCCGCCGCAATCGCGGGACACCGGGTGGTGGTGGTGGACGCCAGCGAGGTCGCTCTGCGCCGCGCCAGCGACTCGGTCGTGGCTTCGCTGACCGGCTCGGTTGCGCGGAAGCGGATCAGCGAGAATGACGCCCGGGCGATCCTCGATCGGATCGGCTGGTCGATCTCGCTCGACGATGCGGAGGACGCTTTGCTTGTGGTGGAGGCGATCGTCGAGGACCTCGCGGCGAAAGGCAAGCTGTTCCGACGCCTCGCCGCGCTCGTCAGACCCGCCGCCATCCTTGCGAGCAACACCTCGTCACTGTCGATCGATGCGCTGGCCGCTGCCGTGCCCTCACCCGAGAGATTTATCGGGCTGCACTTCTTCAATCCCGCGCCCGTCATGAAGCTGGTGGAAGTGGTCGCCGGGCGGCACACCGCGCCCGAGGTGGAGCAGGCGGCGACCGCGCTGATGCGAGCGTGGGGCAAGCGCCCGGTCGCGGTGCGCGACGTGCCCGGCTTTATCGTCAACCGCGTCGCTCGCCCCTATTACGCCGAAGGGTTCACCGCCCTGGCCGAGGGCATCGCTCCCGAAGCGATCGACCGCGCTCTGACAAGCTGCGGCGGTTTCCGCATGGGGCCGCTGGCGCTTGCCGACCTGATCGGTCACGACGTCAATTACGCCGTCGCGACCTCGGTCTTCGAGGGCTATGATGGACGCACCCGCTTCCGCCCTCAACCCGCACAGCAGGCGTTGGTCGCTGAGGGCCGGCTGGGCCGCAAGAGCGGTGGCGGTGTGTACGACGGCACGGAGGTGCCCGCGACCCGCTTTGCCCCGCCCGCTCCTGCGCCATCGATAATTCAAGTTTCCGCAGCGGGTGGTACGTCGGTGAAGCTGTTTCACGAGGCCGGGCTGGTCTGCCACGCCCAAGACGCGCTACCGTATGGCACCGTCAAAGTGGACGGTGTGCGGTTCGCGATGACCGATGGACGGCCTCTTGCCGTGCGCGACGACGTCGACGCGCTGGTTGACCTCGCACGCGACTTCGCCGTGACCAACACGATCGTCCTTAGCGCGCGCGACGAACGTGCAGCGCAGGCCGTTGCCGGGCTGGTTCAGGCAACCGGGCGCTCGGCACTGGTCATCGCCGACCGGCCAGGCATGATCGTGCTGCGGACGCTGGCACAGCTTGCCAACGCTGCCGCCGATGCGGTGGCAGATGAGGTCGCATCAGTCGCCGCGATTGACGAGGCGATGACTTATGGAGCGAACCATCCCGAAGGGCCGCTGCACTGGGCCGAACGCGCCGGCACCGCGAGGGTAGCAGCCGCCCTTCGCAACATTTCAGAGGCTACCGGCGACCCGATATATCGTCCAGCCGCGGTGCTGGCCCGCGCATGAAGGGACCGTACCTACAGGTGATCGCGAACTTGATACTCGAGGGGCGCTCGGCAGTTAAGACATGCCCGTCGCCACGCGCAGCGGACGGCAAATCGCCAACTTTCACCGGCTGTCACGCAGCTTCAATGGCTCCATCCTGAACCAAGAGGATTAAATCATGAACGAGGCATTCATCTGTGATGCAATCCGCACTCCGATTGGCCGCTACGGCGGGGCACTCGCTCCGGTTCGGGCGGACGATCTCGCGGCGATTCCGCTCGCCGCTCTCAAAGAGCGCAATCCGGGTGTCGACTGGAGCTTGGTCGATGACGTCATCTTGGGCTGCGCCAATCAAGCGGGAGAGGA
>Ga0265798_10001639_pt1 | contig 34435 bp, 27 predicted proteins | sample P3T30metagenome_FD_192430 | JGI IMG/M metagenome (GOLD analysis project Ga0265798, IMG submission 192430) | Plant litter microbial communities from East Loma Ridge, Irvine, California - P3 T30 | ecosystem: Environmental > Terrestrial > Plant litter > Unclassified | place: USA: California... | reverse complement strand
TGGTGGCAGGACGCGAAGTTGTTGCGGTACAGGCGCTCGCCGGCGCCGAGCGTGCCCGCCATTTCAGCGATGTCGCCAGCGGCCAGTGGCGGTACCGGCGCCGCAGTCGGCGCAGCAGTCGGGGCAGCAGTCGGCGCGGCAGGCGCCGGCGCGATTTCGCCCAGGTAGGTGGCCATCGCCGCGATGTCCTGCGGCGCCATCTTCGAGAAGCTCAGATCGATCGCTTCCCGCATCGACCCACCGGCGGTGGCGCCGTTGGCGGCGTGGCCGGTGCGCAGGTAGTCGACCATGTTGCCATGGTCCCAGCCGGCCTTGCCGGGACGGATGTCGGGTGCGTACCAGGTACCCAACGACGCCCCGGCCAGGTACAGCGACGGCTTCTCGGCCATCAGGAAGTTGCGCGGCGTGTGGCAGGTCGTGCAATGGGCCAGGCCCTGCGCCAGGTAGGCGCCGCGGTTCCATTCGGCCGATCTGGCCGGGTCGGGTTCGAACGGCTGGTTGTCGAGAAACATCCAGTTCCACACAGCCATCGAGGCGCGCACATTGAACGGGAACGGCAGCCGGGTCGGCTCGGGGACCGTATCGTCGGCCTGCACGCCATGCATGAAGTAAGCATACAGCGCGGCGGTATCGGCATCGGTCACGCGCGCATAGGCGGTGTACGGCATCGCCGGATACAGGTGGCCGCCATCGCGGCGCACACCGGCGCGCACGGCGCGGCTGAACTCTTCCAGCGAATACGCGCCGATGCCGGCGCTGCGCGACGGCGTGATGTTGGTGGAATAAATCGTGCCGAGCGGGCTGGCCAGCGCGACACCGCCGGTGAACGGCGCCTTGCCGTGCTGGGTGTGGCAGGCGGCGCAGTCCCCGGCAACCGCCAGGTAGCGGCCGCGTTCGACCAGGGCGGCATCGTCCGGCGGCGCCGCCATCGCGACGCCACAGACGACGCCGAGCGTCAATGCGAGGAACAGGTGGCGCAGTGTATCAAGCATGGCGCAGCTCCGATCCGATCTTCTCCGCGGTACGCAGCGCGAGCGCCACGGCGGTCAGCGTCACGTTGCAGGTGCCGACCGTCGGCATCACGCCGGTGCCGGCCATGTACAGGTTCGGGTGGTCGTGCGCGCGTCCGTAGGCGTCGGTCACGCTGTCGGCCGGGTCGTGCCCCATCGACAGCGTGCCGGTGATGTGCTGGCGGTTGCCGAATTTGCCAGGCTTGCTGTGCTTGACGTTCGTCGCGCCCAGTTGCGCCGCGATCTCGTCGTAACGGCGGCGGGTCTGTTCGGTTCCCTTGATGACATAGTCGTCGATGTCCCAGGCGATGCGCGGCACCGGCAGGCCCAGTGCGTCCTTGGCCTCGCCCAGCGTGACGCGGTTGTTGCGGTCAGGGAGCTGCTCGAGCGCGTTCTTGATGCTCACGCGGCGCGCTGCGCGGTCGCGGATCGCCCCTTCCAGCTTGACGCCATGGTAGCCCTGCCCGATCAGCTCCCTGGTGACGTTGGCCACCTGCGATGCGTTCGAGATGTCGATCCTGAACGGCGCGTGTTCGCTGCGAAAGGCGCCATCGCGAAACTGGCCGATCGAACACGGGCTGACCGGACCGCGGCCGGGCCACACCGGTTCGTCCACGTCGAAGGTGACGCCAATGGCCGGATGGTCGCACAGGTTGCGCCCGACGCTGTCGCTGCCGTTGGCCAGGCCGTTCGGGTACTTGTCACTCGCCGACAGCAGCAGCAGCCGCGCCGATTCGATGGCGTTGGCGGCCACCACGAAGGTCTTGCCGGTGACGCGGTGGCTGACTTTGTCCCAGTCGTAGTAGTGGGCGGCGGCGATGGCGCCTTTCGCATCATGCTCCAGGCGGTACACCACTGCCTCGGTGATGGTGCGCACGCCGGCCGCTTCGGCGCTGGCGGCGGCGATGCCGCCGTGGTACTGGGCGTCGATCGGACACACCGGCATGCAGTTGTTGTTGCCGCAGCAGGCCGGACGATTGTCGAAGCTGCGGCTGTTGCGTGCGGTGCTGTCGTCGATCACCTGGAATTGCGGCGCCAGGCGCTCGGTGATGCGCTGCTGGAACCACGACGCCGGCACGCGCTCCATCGGAAATGGCTGGCTGCGCGGCGAACCGGTGTCGGGCGAGCCGCCGACGCCGGCGATCAATTCGGCTTCGTAATAGTAGGGTTCGAGTTCATCGTAGGAGATCGGCCAGTCCTTGCCCACGCCGTATTGCGAGGCGGTGCGAAAGTCGCTCGGCAGGTAGCGCCACATCTGCGCGGCCCAGTGCCAGCTGGTACCGCCCAGCATGCGGATGTACTGGGCCGAAAAGGCATGCGGGCCGGCCTGCTCGATATAGTTGTTCGGTTGCGGCGTGAACACCGGATGCGGCGCTTTTTCCGAGAACGGATACGGCGCCATGAAGTCGGACTTGAAGGCCGAATGGCGGTAGCGCTCGACCAGTTCGGCGCGTCCCACGCGCGGACCGGATTCGAGCATCAGCACCGCGTGGCCGGCCTGGGCCAGCTTGCGCGCCAGCAGCGCGCCGCAAATGCCCGCGCCGATCACGACGACGTCGGCGGAGAGTTCATTGTTCATTGGATGACGATTCCTTGAATGGTGATTCAGGGCCTGGCTTGCCAGCTGCCGCAAGGCCCGTAGGAGTAGCTCGGTGGCGTCAGGACAGCGGCGACGGCGCGGTTGGCCAGCGCATCGACGAAGGCGACACTGACCGCCTTGCTGCCCTTGCCGACCACGCCCAGGTACCAGCCCTGCAGGATCGCCTGGCTCAGGGCCTGCTGTGGCGCTTGCGCCTCGCTGAACGCCATCTTGTCGCCGGCCAGCGCCTTACCCTGCGCCAGCGTGGCCGCCAGAGCCGCCATCTGCCCATCGAAGTCGGGCGCATCGGCGCGCAGCGCGTGGTACAGCGCCAGCGACAGCGCCGGGTCGAGCGCGGCCTTGCCGGTGAGCGTGCGCGAGACGGCCGTGAAGGCGTCCAGGCCAGGCCCGGCCAGCTCGCCCGCAATGCGGGTCCGGCTGGCCGACAGCAGCTGGCCGGCGGCGCCCAGCAGCGTGGCGCCACCCAGGACCTGCAGCGCGCGGCGGCGCGAGATCGTGGACGGGATCATGCGCCCACCTTCCCGCGCCGGCGGCGCACGATCGTGAAGGCCAACGCCAGCAGCACCAGCACGCCAATGGCCATGCCGACCCGCGCCATCGTCAGCAGGGGCGAACGCGGCCCACCCTGGCGGATCACGGCGATATCTTCCGGCTTGACCGAGGCGTCACCACCACCGAATTTCACGCCGATGTAATTGGCGAGCGCCGCGACTTCCTTGTCCGACAAGCGGTTCAGGGCATTCGGCTGGTCGCCGAACGGCGGCATGAACACATGTCCGTCGGCGGTCTTGCGGTCCACGCCGAGCAGGATCGCTGCTATCAGGTTGGTCTTGCCGACCGTGGCCGAGTTGTGGAACAGGCTCGGATAGTAGCCGTCACGCGTACCTTCGCCGCTGGCGCCGTGGCACGACGCACAGTTGGCCGAATACACCTGGGCGCCCAATTGCGGTCCCGCCATGCCGGCCGCGTAGCCCTGGCCGCGCACCTCGCCCAGCGCATGTCCGGCCTGGCCCTGGCCGAAGCGCGGCGCGCCCGGCGTGCCGGTTTCGCCAAGGTCGACCGGGGGCAGGCTCTTGATGTAGTGGGCGATCGCATCGAGGTCGGCCTGTTCCAGGTGGCTGAAACTGTAGGTGATCGCTTCGGCCATGCTGCCGGCAGCCTGCGATTTGCCTTCCAGGCGGCCAGTGCGCAGGTATTGCGCCAGTTCCGCTTCGCTCCAGCTGCCGATGCCGGCGGTCGGATGCGGCGTGATGTTCGGCGCATACCACTGGCCGACCTGGCTGCCCGCCATGTTCAACTCCTTCTTTTCCTGCATCAGCGCGCCGCGCGGCGTGTGGCAGGTGCTGCAGTGGGCCGCGCCCTCGGCCAGGTAGCGCCCGCGCAGCCACTGCGCCGAGCGGCCCTCGGTCCTGGCCAGCGGCTGCGGATCGAGGAACAGCGCATTCCACACCTTCATCGACATGCGCACGTTCATCGGGAACGGCAGGCTGGTGTGCGGCGCGGCTTTTTCGACAGCCGGCACGCCTTCCATGAAGTAGGCGTACAACGCATGCACGTCCGGGTCGGTCAGCGCCGCATACGACACGTAGGGCATGGCCGGATACAGCGGCTGGCCGTCGGCGCGGATGCCCTTGCGCAGCGCGTCGGCGAACTGCTGCTCGGTATAGTCGCCAATGCCATGACGTTTCGACGGCGTGATGTTGGTCGACACGATGTCGCCGACCGGCGACGACATCACCAGCCCGCCCGCCATCGGCGCGCCGTTGTGGTGCGCGGTGTGGCAGGCGATGCAGTCCGAGGCCGTGGCCAGATAGCGGCCACGTTCGATGGTGGCGGCGTCGAAGCGCCGCGAGGCACCGGCGCTGGCGCACAGCACCAGCCCGAGCACGACCGGAATGACGCGATGCAAGAATGCTTTCATCATGCCCTCCCCATCTGGCGCACGATCGCGTCGGCGGCCTTCAGCCCCAGCGCCACCATGGTGATCGTGCTGTTGCCGCAGGCCGTGCTGGCCATGGCCCCGCCACCGGGCAGGAACAGGTTGTCGTGGTCGTGGGCGCGGCAGTCCGGGTCGACCACCGAGTCGCGCGGGTCGTGCCCCATGATCGTGCCGCCCATGATGTGCTTGCTCTGGGCGAACTTGGTCGCGATCTTCATGTCGGTCGCGCCCATCGCCTGGGCGATGCGTTTGCCCAGCGGGACCGAGTACACCTGGGCCGACTTGCGCGTGTAGTCGCCCACGTCGTAGTGGATCGCCGGCTTGGGCAGGCCCAGCCAGTCCTTCTTGCCTGATAAGGTCAGGCGATTGTCGGCATGCGGCAGCACTTCGTGGGCCAGTACCACGTCGGCGGTGCAGGCGGTCATGCGGCGGATCTCGGCGTCCAGCGCCTTGCCTACCAGGCCCTTGTTCAGCGCATTGAAAGTGACGAAGCGGTTGCGCGCGAAGTTGTTGAAGCGCAGGTAGGCGCCCGCGTGCTCCGAGCGGAAGTCGCCCTGCGAGGTTTCCATGATGCCGCTGTTGACCACCGGGCCGACGCCGGCCCAGTAGGGCTCGGACAAGGTCAGGGTCATGGTCAGCTGCGGGTGGTCCATCATGTTGCGGCCGACCTGGTCGGAGCTGTTGGCCAGGCCGTTCGGGTGGCGCGCGTCCTTCGACATCAGCAGCAGCTTGGGCGTCTCGATGCCGTTACAGGCCAGCACGAACAGTTTTCCTGCGACGCGGTGCGAGCGCTTGTCCTGGTCAAGATAATGCACCGCCTCGATGCGGCCGGCTGCATTCGCCTCGACCCGGTAAGCCACGGCGTTGGCCTGGATGACGGCGCCCTTGGATTCCAGGCGACCGAGCGCGGTGGCGGCGTCGTACTTGGCGCCGACCGGACACACCGGCACGCAGTTGTTGCTGGCGCAGCATGCCGGCCGGTCGTCGTACGGCATGCCGCTGTTGCGCGCCTGCGAGGTCGGGATGTTCTTGTAGCCCAGGCTCGCGGCGACCTCGGTGAAGCGCTGCTCGCCCGGCCCGAACGGCAGTGGTGGCATCGGATAGGGGCGCGAACGCGGCGTGCCCTGCTCGACGGGTGGCCATTGCAGGCCTGGATCGGACGGGCCGCAAATGCCCAGCAGGTGCTCGACCCGCGCGTAATATGGTTCGAGGGTGTCGTAGCCGAAGGCCCAGTCGCGGCCCACGCCGTATTTCGTGCGCAGGCGCATGTCGTCCGGGGTCAGGCGCCACGAGGTGCCGGCCCAGTGCCAGGTCGAGCCGCCCGCGTAGCGGATGAAGGTCTGGGCGTACTTGTCAGGTCCACTCAATTGCAGGTAGGCGTCTTCGGGCGTTTCGAGCGACGGCATCGGATGCGGGGCCCACGGCGCCGGCGGGTAGCACGACGACGGATCGCCCTTGCGCGCCAGCGGCAGGTTGCGGAAATTCTCGACGACTTCGGCGCGCGACACGCGTGGGCCGGCTTCGAGCATCAATACCCCGATGCCCGCGTCCAGCAGTTTTTCGGCGATCGCCACGCCGACGACACCGGTGCCGACGATGACGACGTCGGCGCTTTTCAGGTTTGGCATGATTGTTCTGCTTTTCTTGGTGGATCAGAAGACCGGCATCGGCGACAGCGGCGTGATGGGCCGGTGCCACAGGTTGGGGCCCGAGAAGCCGTACGACGGGATCGCGACCGCGTCGCCGGTCACGCGATACGTCAGCGCCTGTTCGTAGGTGAACACCTGCGCATCCTTCTTCGGCGACGCGCAGCCGCTGTACCAGGCGAAGATCACCCAGTGGGCGTAGTCGCGCAAAGGCCCTTCGGGGATCGCTTCGAAGAAGTCCTCGACCGCCTGCGCCTGGCGCCCGATGGCGATGGCGATGATGGCCCGGGTCATCTCGCTCCAGCGCGGATGGAGCAGCGGCGCCGTTTGCGCGATACGCGCGCCGACGGCGTCGTCCAGCTGGTGGTTGACCAGCAGGCGTGACAGCTGCATGAACGACGCATTGCTTTCTGTTCCCGCTGCGAAGCCCCAGGCCGGCATGGCGCCCCAGCCGACCCAGGCCGCCGACAGCGTCGCGGCCCCGAGCAGGAACCGGCGTTTCGATATGGTCATGACGATCTCTTTCGAATGTGGATCAGAACGCGTGGCGCAGGCCGAGCGTGATCATGTTCTGCTTGCGGCTGTCGGCCACCAGGCCGCTCTGCGACACGCCGATCGCGGCGTAGGCATCGATCGGCCCCGCGCCGCCCGCGCCGAGCGTCTGGCCGCGCGCCTTCTGGGTCGATTCGAGCAGATAGACCACGGTGCGCCTGGACAGCCAGTAGGCCTGCTGCAGCGCGAACTGGCGGTAGTTGGCCGCATTTGTGATGCCGTTGGCGCGGTTGGCGCGGGTATAGGTCAGGCCGGCGCCGAACTGCCACGGGCTGGCGTCGTGCCAGCCGACCAGCAGGGCTGCGGTGTTGAAGATGGCGATGTCATCGAACAGCGATTGCGCATTGGGCCGGTACTGCACGTTGCTCAGCGACCCGCCCAGGCTCAGTGCCGAGCGCTGGTAGCGCATGCCGGCCGCGATGTACTGGACGTCGCGCGCCGACAGGTAGCCGGCATTGAGCGGCGACTTCGAGAAGCTGGCCGACGACGTTGGATCCCAGCTGGTCTGGTTCGGACCGTTCTTGAGCAGCTGCCAGCCCAGCGCGTAGTGCCAGCCGCCGTTGTCGTACTTGGCGGCGACGCTGTACGAGCCGCCCATATTGCGGGCGTCGGTGCCGTTGACGTCGGCCTGCTCGCCGGCCGAGACCAGCGCACCGACCGTCACGCCACCCATATTCGGCGAGGTGTACTTGACCGAGTTGCTGTTGCGGATCGTGATGTCGAAGCCGTCGATGTCGCCCGGATGGTCGCCAGCGGCGCCGGTGACGACCGGCAGCGGGCCCAGTGGCGTCAGGTACTCGAAGTACGGCGCGTACTGGCGTCCGACCGACAGCGTGCCGAGACGCTGGTCGCTCAGGCCAACCCAGGCCGCGCGGTTGAACAGGGCGTTGGCCTGGCCGTTCGAGCCGTCGTCGAGGTTGTAGCCCGCTTCGAGCACGAACAGGACGCGGCGGCCGTCACCCAGGTCTTCACTACCCTTGAAGCCGAGCCGGCTGCCGTCCTTAGGGCCGCTGCGCATGTACGTGGTGGCGCCGCCGGCGCGGTGGTCGAGGTGGGTGAGCGCGGCGTCGGCGATGCCGTACACGGTCAGGTTCGATTGGGCCGCGGCGATGCCGCAGACGCTGGACAGCACGACGCCGCCCAGCACCAGCTGTGGTGCGAGTTTCATTTTTTTAGCGTGAGGACCGGCGCCGCCGTCTGGCCAGGCCAGCGTCGTCAGGTCACCCATTTTCAGGTGAAGCCATCCGGCGGTTCTCCGGATGGCGGTAAATCCCAGGCAAAGCTGCCTGGCCGAACGCGCCCGTCAGCGCGGTATAGGGACCCGGTCGAGCAGCCGCCCGAGCGTGATCACGAGCGCCGGCGTCGCCAGCGCGATATACATATTGTCGATTCCGTAAGGGTCATCCATCAGGTACCAGGCCGTGGTGGCGCCGACCGACGCCAGCAAGGCGCACGCGGCGTTGCGGCCGGTGCCGAAGAACGGCAGATACAGGCCGATCACGGCAACCACCGAGATCGACAGCCGCAGCGCACGCGTGAAGAAAGACAGTTGCAGCAGGCCGGGCGCCAGGAAGACGCAGGTCAGCGGCGCGAACACCACGACCAATGCGATCCAGCGCGTGACCGCGAACTGGCGCGCGGCGGGCGGTTGGCACCACGGCAGGTAAAAGTCGCGCACCACCAGCGAAGCGGTCGCCAGGGCCACGGTGCTGACGCTGGCGAAGATCGCCGCGACCAGTGCGATGGCCACGAAGCCGGCCAGCCAGCCGTTCATCCCGTGCAGGAACATCGGCAGCGCCTGCAGGCTGGGCGCTTCCGGGTGCAGGTAGCGCGCGGCCACGCCGATCAGCCCCAGCGCGACCCCGACCGGCAGCGCCAGCGCACCGGCGATGAACGACGCGCGGCGCGCGGCGCCGGCACTCGTCGTCGAGGAAATCGCCTGCATGATGTACTGGGTCGAGAAGATCGCACCGACATTGCCGATGAAGAAAGCAACGACCGTCGAGGCGCCGATCCTGCCGTCCCAGGTAAAGAAATCGGCGGGCAGCGCCTGGACGATGGGCGTGACGCCGCCGGTCGCGCGCAGCGCCACCGCCAGCAGCACCAGCAGTCCGGCGAATTTCACGACGCTGTGCAGCACCGTCACCCGCGCCACGCTCTTCATGCCGCCCAGCGCCACGTACACCGCGCTGACGCAGGCAATCGCCAGCGCCGCCAGCGGCAGGTCGAGATGCAGCACCGTCGCCACCACCGCCGCGCCTCCCAGATAGTTGCCGGCATTGACCAGCAACAGCGCATAGATCATGATCAGCGAGACGATCAGCTGGGTCGGCCGGCCATAGCGCTGGAAGATCGCACCCGAGATCGTGTACTCGCCCGAGTCGTACAGCTTGCGCGCCAGGACCATGCCGAACAGCGGAAACCCGACGGCCACGCTCAGCACCGCCCACGAGGCGGCGATGCCCGATTCGAACGCCGCCTGCGCGGTGCCGACCATCGACTTGGTGCCGACGAATTCCGACACCATCATCACGCCCACCACCAGCGCCGGCAGGCTGCGCGCGCCGACCATGAATTCGCTGGACGTCGTGCTGCGCGAGCGCGCCGCCAGCCAGATCGTCAGCGCGATGTACAGCGCCACCATCGCGACGATGATGACAGTATCCCGGGGAGCGAAGGTATGCATGCTGGTCGTGGCGCATCGATGGCGGGATGACTCAGGCGGCGCCGTGGCCGCGGGTAGCGTAGCCACCCGTGGCCTGGAGCGATTTGGACAACTGGCGCGCCGCATCGAGCACGGCTTCCAGCGCATTGTCCTTGAACTGCTCGAGCGAACCGCGGTGGGCCGGCGCAGCGACGCTGAGCGCGGCCACCGGCAAACCGTCGATATCGAGCACCGGTGCGGCCAGCACGTACAGGCCGGCCACGGTCTCGCCATTCGACAATGCATAGCCGAGCGTACGGATGTCGTCCAGGCGCGTGACCAACGCATCGATGTCGGTGATGGTGGTATCGGTCAGCTTGAGCATCGGCTGGCCGCGCAGCACGTCGAGCTGCGCCTCGCGTGGCAGCCAGGCCAGGATCGCCTGCCCCACGGCCGTCGAATAGGCCGGCACACGGCTGCCGATGCGCACGTCGACGCCGAGCTGGGTCAGGCCGGCCTGCACCCGTTCGGCGTACATCACACCGCTGCCATCGAGCACGCCGATCGAGGCGGCTTCGTTCACCTCTCCCACCAGCGAGCGCAGGATCGGACGTGCATGGGCGCGCAGGTCGGAACGGGCGATCGCGTGAAAGCCCAGGTCGAGCACCTTGAGCGACAGGCGGAACAGGCGGCTGTTGTCGACCTTGTCGACATAACCCAGGTTGACCAGCGTGTTCAGGAAACGAAACGCGGTGGCGTTGTCCATGTCGGCGCGACGCGCGACGTCGGCCATGGTCAGTTCGGGTTCCTGCGCGGTGAACGCCTGCAGCACCCGGAAGCCCTTGGCCAGGGACTGCACGGTGTTTTTCGAATCGGCGGCGGTGGTGATGCTGTCGGTCTTTTTCATGTCGGGCTCGGCGAATAATTCGGAATGCGAATTATAGTTCGCCAACTAGGGCGCGGTGTGGAATCCGCTATCGCGCATTCTTGATCTGGTTTATTTGTTCGGAATGCGAACTTTAATTCGCGTTTTTTTTATTATAAGCTATCTTATATAAGACATCAGAGCGGCTGCGATTTTTGCTGTGGTTTTTTCGACGGGGCCGGCCTCGCCTCGCCTGCCGGATACTGATGGCCCCGCTGTGGTCGCACCATCTGTTGGCGGGCAACGGCAAGTCAGGAGCTGGCAGCATCGAGCGTGGCGTATTCGGTGACTCGCCGACGATGAAGGCGCTGTTCCAGTTAGCTGTAGATGAATCCGATTGCCATACGCAGCAATTGCTCGACGGTACGAACTCGTCCACCGTCGAGCGCGCGGCGCCATCCCAGATAGCTGGGCAGGTAGCGCGACGCTACACCGTGAAAACGCGCCAGCCACTGCCGCAGGCGCCCATGATAGGCATTCACGTTCTGGACATGGATGGCGCCATGCACGCCAGGGCGCACCCGCTCGCCGGCGCGCAGATTCACCGCCTGGTGGGCGATGCCATGCTGGCGCGCGAACGCGCGATACGCCGCGTTCGAGTCGCTCACCAACAACGACTGCGGGGCGAGCCTGGGCAGCAAATGCTGCGTCAGTTGAGCGGCCGTCAGTGCCCCACGACCGGTGACGGCATCGATCGTCTGGCCGGCGCGGTCGCGCGCCACCAGGATGCAGTCGAGCTGGCGCGAGATACCCGGCCGACTGGCCCGTCCGCCACGCTTGCGCGCTGGCCGGTCGAGCGTGCGCGAGCCCTTCTGCGATTCGAGCACGAACATTTCATCGGCCTCGACAATGCCATCCAGACAGTCAGGCCGGTCGCGCTCGACCCAGTCGAGGAAGCGGTGGCGCCACAGGAACGCCGTGTTGCAATGCACGCCGACACGGGTGGCGGCTAAACGCACCGGCAGGGAGTCGAGCAAGGCGGCCAGATAATCGAGCCACTGGCCGCGTCGCCGCAGCCGCGCCAGTGGCGTGCCGCTCAGGTCGTTGAATGTGCGCCCGCACTGGCGGCAGCGGTAGCGTTGCAGATCGTTGGCGTGACCGTGGCGGACCCAGCGCGTGCATTGGCAGCCTGGGCAGCAACGCCTGACAGAGCGAATCTGCTCGATGAGCGCAATGACACGCGCGAGTCCGGCTGCTGGATGCAGGGCGGCGCGTACGCAGCCACGCTGCGGCTGGTTCAGCAGCGCGAGGCCGGCGAACCACGTCTGGAACTGGGCTGATCGCATGGCGGCTTCCGATGGATGGCGACCGGGATTGGACCGCGCGGCAGCTCGACAGTTCAATACTCATCCATAGCTAACTGGAACAGCGCCACGATGAATGGGGGCGCACTGCGCCTGGGCGGCTTGCCACAGCGCGGTGCCCAGCCGTCGACGCTCGAGCATGCTGGACCGATGACAAGATGCGCTGGCAGGCAGGCGCGCATCCGGGCACAGCAGCGTGGACGACCGCGCCGGCTTCGTTTCTGCCAGGGTCAGCGTGAGTGCCCTCGCCGTCCTGATCGCCTGGAACATCAGTGCCGCCCACGACGTATCAAGTCGCGTGCCAGTATGGCTATGTCGGTTAGTTACATTTTTAGACGAGGCGAGACGCAATCCCGGCCGGCAAGCCAGCATCGGCCATCAGCGGCGCAAGCGGCAAGAAGCGGCAACAAGCGCGCAACGCCGTCGGCGTGGACACATCCGACGGACTCCGAACGCGCTGCGCTGCCGGATCGCCGGGCACTACCGGCGCTCAGCGCTCCATGTCCGTCAACGCAAACCGGACCGCCGCGTCGGCGTGGATCGCGGTCGAATCGAAGCCGGGCAGCGGCAAGTTGTCCGTGTCGAGGATCATGCAGATCTCGGTACAGCCGAGAATCACGGCGTCCGCCCCCTGCGCCCTGGCCTCGTCGATCAGGGCCAGCAGTGCAGCGCGCGAGGCATCCAGCACCCTGCCTGCGGTGAGCTCGTCGAAAATGATGCGGTGGATCTGCGCGCGGGCGGCGGCATCGGGCACCGTGACCGCGATGCCGTGCTGCTGCATGCGCGCCTGATAGAAGCCGTTTTCCATCGTGTAGCGGGTCGCGATCAATAGTGGCCGGCTGCGCCCCGCCGCGCGCAGTCGTGTCGCCACCTCGTCGATGATGTCGATGAACGGCAGCGCCGTCGCCGCGCGCACGGTGTCGGCCACCAGGTGCATCGTCACCGCGCTGATCATGACGCACTCGGCGCCGCCCGCCTGCAGATGCCGCGCCGACTCGGCTAGATGCCTGCCCGCGTCATCCCAGCGCCCGGTCTGCTGGAGCGCGACGATGTCCTGGAAGTCCACCGATTCGAGCAGAATCCTGGCCGAATGCCGGTCACCCAGGCGCCGGTTGACCGCTTCGTTGATCCTGCGATAGTAGACGGCCGAGCCTTCGAAACTCATGCCGCCGATGATGCCGATCTTGCGCATGGGTGCTGCCCTTTCAATGAGTCGTTCAATGAATCGTTCAATGAATCGCTCTGGCCACCAGGCCGGAGACGTCGTTCAACCATGCAGCTGGCCACTGGCGGCGACACGGGCCTGCCCGCCGATGTGCCCCGCCAGTCCCGCCGCACGCCTGCGCCACGCGGCATGGACGTCGCCACCGCGGCCATTCTCGATGCGCTGTCCGGCAAGATAGCGTTCCTCCTGCCCGTCGCATGCTGGTAGCGCGCGCCAGGCCGCTACAGAACCATTGCCGAACCATTGCCGGACCGGCCTGCCGGTGTGCCGCCACGCCCTCGCCCGGCGCGAAGGTGCGCACGTGGCGTTGAAGACGGCGGCAACGGGATTGCCGTACAGGACGCGACGCCTGAGCGCGTCCACCTGGACGACAAGGTACGGCATGGGCAGGTTCGTCATGACTGGAGAGGCCATCTTACGGCTGGATACGCCTTGCGCACACGAAAAAAATGTCGCAATGCTCTTTTCATTCCACTGGCATGCGATCGATCTCACCCTGGCGTCCCTACGTCCGCGACCAGCCGGCCACGGCGTCCGAACGGCTGGTCAACGCCATTGCCGACGATATCCCCGGCGACAAACCCGCTGCGGCGACCTGGCGTCGGCCTCGACGACGGTGGCGTGCCCGGCGCGAACGGCGATCCGGTACGTCACGCGATTCTGCGGTGCCGGTGTGACGCGGAACGGGGAACGGCCCCCGTCGATGACGGTATAGTGGCGGGCATGCGGCACCCCGTCTCCACCACAGCGAAGGAAACCAGTTGAACACCATTTTGCCGGCAATATTGTCAATGACGCTGATCGCCCTTCCCTGCACGGTCGCGGCGCAAGCAGCCGCCGACACGACGCCAGCCGCGCGCTGGTCGCGGGCCGCCGACGCCAGCATCGCGCGGCAGGAAATCTATCCGGCCGTCCTCGATGGCAGGATCGTCGTGGCGGGCGGCGTGCTGTCGCAGTCGCCCGGATTCACCGACCTGGTCGAGGCCTACGATGTGGCATCCGACCGTTGGACTGCGCTCGCGCCGCTGCCCGAAGCGCGTCACCATATCGCCCTGGCCGAAGCCGGCGGCAGGATCTACGGCATCGGCGGCTTTTCCGGCGCCATTCCCGACTGGCGCGCCCATGCGACGGTATTCGTCTACGACGCCCGCGCCAACCGCTGGTCGGCCGGTCCGTCGCTGCCGCAGGCGCGGGCCGAAGGCGTGGTCGCTTCGGTCAAGGGAAGGATCTACTTCATCGGCGGGCGTGTCCCGACCAGCCCGACGGCCGCGCACATCAGCGAGCACGCCGATACCAGCCGCGGCGAGGTGCTCGATCCGGGCTCGGGCCGCTGGCAGCGCATCGCCGACGCGCCCAGCGCGCGCAACAGCGCGGCGGCAGCCGTGATCGACGACAGAATTCATGTGGTGGGCGGCCGCCGGATGGTCGCGCAGGCGGACGGCAGGCAGCGCCCGGTCAATGTGGCGTCGCTGGAGGTGTACGACCCGGCCACCGACCGCTGGGAGACCAGGGCCCCGATGCCCCAGGCGCAGGGCGGGCTGGCCGCTGCAGCCTACGGCGGCAAGCTGTATGTCTTCGGTGGCGAGCAGTTCGTCCCGACCGGCAAGGTATTCGCCGAGGCCTGGGTCTATGATCCCGGGACGGACCGCTGGGCGGCCCTGCCGCCCATGCCGACGCCACGCCATGGGCACGGCGCGGCGGTGGTCGGCAACCGTATTTTCCTGATGGGCGGCGGTGAAAAGGTAGGGGTTGCCGCCAGCCGGGTGCAGGAAGTGCTCGGCATCTCGACCGAGTAGTTCGACCGCCGCTTGCGCACCCCCGCGTCGAGCGCGCCGCGCGTCCCCCACGATCCGTCCGGACGCTGGCGGACGACGGCATCGACGCGGTGCCGCCGCCGGGCCGGCATACGACAAAGAAGACCCGCGCCTTCATCCGGTTCTTCCAGGAGCACCTGGCGCAAATGATGCGCATGACGGCGCAATGGTCCACGACCGCTATCGACGGCCCGGTCCCGCGCGCGCTTTTCGGCCGCTTCTCAGCCGCTTATCGGCCGCTTATGGAGTCGTTGATCCGGCGTTACTTCGCAGCCGCATCGACCTGCGCCAGCGCAGCGCGCATGCGCGTCCCTGCATCCGGCGCGCCGCCCTGTTCCAGCACCTGGCCAAGCTGCGTCAGCTGACCTTTCGTGATGCCGATGTTCATGCTGATGCGCAGGTGCGACTGCAATTGCGATTCAGCGCCGGCCAGCGTGGCGAGCATGCTGACGGTGGCCAGCTCGCGGCTGCGCCAGTCCAGGTTGTCGCGCTCGAAGATGTCGCCGAACAGGTGCGTCTTGAGGAAGGTGTCGGCGGCCGGTGCGAATTCGAACAGTGCGCCTCGCACCGGGGCGCCGCTCAGGCGCGTCTGGTTGGCGGTGCCGGCGGCCAGCAGCGCCTCGCCGGTGGGAACCGGGCGCTACGGCGCTGGCCCTTGCGGATCGTGGATGCCGCGCGCGCGGCGGGCCTCGACCACCTTCATCAATTCACCGAGCGCGTTCAGGCTGCGCGGGAAGCCGGCGTAGGCATACAGCTGCACCAGCACCTCCTTGAGTTCGTTGACGGTGAGGCCGGCGCCCAGGCCCTGTTCCAGGGCGTCGTTCAGGCGCGCCATGTCGCCTGCCGCGGCGAAGGCGGCTACCGGCACGATCGCCTGCTGGCGGGCGTCGAGCTTGTCGGATGTCGGTTGCTGGTCGATCATCTTGCGTGGTTCCTCGGGTGTCGGGTTGGCATGGCACAGCGTGGCGCTTAGGCCCAGGCCCAACATCAGGCCGAGGGCGAGCACGCGGGCACGGGGGCGGCGCGGACGGTCAGCGGCCATGGTACTGGTCGTCGCTGACCTTCTCCATCCACTCGACGCCTTTGCCAGTGGCCATGCCGGTCACGGCCAGGTGGGTCATCTGCGCGTCGGGCGCGGCGCCGTGCCAGTGCTTGACGCCCGGCGGACACCAGACCACGTCGCCGACCCGCAGCTGCTGGACTGGCTTGCCCCACTCCTGGGTCAGGCCGCTGCCGGCGGTGACCACCAGGCGCTGGCCGGACGGATGCACATGCCAGGCCGAGCGTGCGCCCGGCGCGAACGTGACATAGGCGCCCGAGGCGTTGATCTGTCCGTTCTTCGGCCACAGCGGATCGACCTTGACCTGGCCGCTGAAGTTGGCGGCCGGGCCGGTGGCCTGCGGTTGCGAGCCGGCGCGCGCGATCGACTGCGTGTCGTCCTGGGCGAAGGCGCTGCCGTGCTGCGCGGCCAGCAGGATGGCGCATGCGAGCATGGCCTGTGAAACCGGTAATGGCGTTTTCATCGATTCCCTCTCGTGTTGATCGTGTTGATCGTGTCGATCGTGTCGATCGTGTCGAACCAGTGTAGCCACGCATGGCCACACTGATAAGTACACGAATCCGGCATACCCTTATGAAACGGGCTAATCAATCCCGGACGCCCCGGCCGTGCGCCATCCGGTACAGCAGCGGCAGCACCAGCAGGGTCAGCACGGTCGACGACAGGATGCCGCCGATGACCACCGTCGCCAGCGGCCGCTGCACCTCGGCCCCGGTGCCGGTGGCGATCGCCATCGGCACGAAGCCGAGCGACGCCACCAGCGCCGTCATCAGGACCGGGCGCAGGCGTGTCAGGGCGCCGTGGCTGATCGCCTCGTCGAGCGCCATGCCGCCATCGCGCAGCGAGCGGATGAACGAGATCATCACCAGGCCGTTGAGCACCGCCACCCCGGACAGGGCGATGAAGCCCACCGCCGCCGTGATCGACAGCGGCATGCCGCGCAGCGCCAGCGCGATGACGCCACCGGTCAGCGCGAACGGGATGCCGGTGAACACGATCAGGCCGTCCTTCAGGTTACGGAACATCATGTACAGCAGCATCAACACCAACAACAACGCCAGCGGCGCCACGACCTGCAGGCGCGCGGTGGCCGACTGCAGCTGCTCGAACGTGCCGCCCCAGCCGATCCAGTAGCCGGCCGGGATCCGCACGCCCTCCTCGATGGCGGCTTCGGCGTCGCGCACGAAGCCGCCGATGTCGCGGCCGCGCACATTGGCGCTGACGACGATGCGGCGCTTGCCGTCTTCGCGGCTGATCTGGTTGGGGCCGGGCGCCAGGTCGAGCGTCGCCAGTTCACCGAGCGGAATGAAGGCCGCGCCCGAGGATGGCGCCGCGCCGCTGCCGACGCCACCGCCACCCCCGCCATCCCTCCCGCTACCGATCTGCTTCGGCAGCGGGATCGGCAGGCGCCGCAATGCATCGATGTCCGAGCGCAGGGTTTCCGGCAGCCGCACCACGATGGCGAAGCGGCGGTCGCCCTCGAACAGCGTGCCGGCCTGGCGCCCGCCGGTCGCCGCCGCGACGCTTTCCTGGACATCGGCCAGGTTCAGGCCGTAGCGCGCCGTCTTGTCGCGGTCGATGTTCACGGTCAGCATCGGCAATCCGGTGGTCTGCTCGACCTTGACCTCGGCCGCACCTGGCACGCGCCCCAGCACGGCGGCGATGCGTGCCCCGGTCCGCTCCAGCAGCGCCATGTCGTCGCCATACAGCTTGACGGCGACATCGCTGCGCACGCCCGAGATCAACTCGTTGAAGCGCAGCTGGATCGGCTGCGAGAACTCGTAGGCGTTGCCGGTGTAGGTGAGGGCTTCGGCCTGGATCGCCGCGACCAGCGCCGCGTGGCTGCGTTTCGGCGTCGGCCAGTCGGCCTGCGGCTTGAGCATGATGTAGCCGTCCGAGATATTCTGCGGCATCGGGTCGGACGCGATCTGGGCGGTGCCGGTGCGGGCGAAGATGCGCTCGATCTCGGGGAATGTCGCCATCAACCCTGCCTCGAGCTGCTGCTGCATCTCGACCGACTGGCTCAAGCTGGTCGCGGGAATGCGCAGCGCCTGGATCGCCAGGTCGCCCTCGTTCAGGTTCGGAATGAATTCGCTGCCCAGGCGCGTCGCCAGCAGGCTTGACAGCAGCACCGCCACGGCCGCGCCGGTGAGGACCACCGGGCTATTCCGCAGCACCTTCGCCAGCACCGGCGCGTACCACTCGCGCGCCCTGGTCATCACGCGGTTCTCCTGTTCGGCCACGCGTTCGCCGATGAACAGCGCCACCGCCGCCGGCACGAAGGTGATCGACAGGATCATCGCGCCCAGCAGCGCGAACACCACGGCCAACGCCATCGGATGGAACATCTTGCCTTCGACACCGCTCAGCGCGAAGATCGGCAGGTACACCACCATGATGATCGATTGGCCGAACAGCAGCGGGCGACGCGCCTCGCGGGCGGCGGCGAACACTTCGTGCAGGCGCTCTTCCAGGCTCAAGCTGCGCTTGCGCTGCGCCTGCGCATGCGCCAGGCGCCGCACGCAGTTCTCGACGATGACGACGGCGCCATCCACGATGATGCCGAAGTCCAGCGCCCCAAGGCTCATCAGGTTGGCGCTGACCCGGCCGGACACCATGCCGCTGAAGGTGAACAGCATCGACAGCGGGATCACCATGGCCGTGATCAGCGCGGCGCGGATATTCCCCAAAAACAGGAACAGCACGGCGATCACCAGCACCGCTCCCTCCACCAGGTTCTTGCGCACCGTCGCAATCGCCTTGTCGACCAGTGCGGTGCGGTCGTACACCGGCACCGCCTTGACGCCCGCCGGCAGGGTCTTGTTGATTTCGACCATCTTCGCGGCCACCGCCTGCGCCACCTGGCGGCTGTTCTCGCCGACCAGCATGAAGACGGTGCCCAGCACGACTTCGCGGCCGTTTTCGGTGGCGGCGCCGGTGCGCAGTTCGCGGCCCGGCGCGACTTCGGCGACGTCGCGAATCCGTACCGGCACCCCGTCCACGTTCTTCAGCACGGTGTTGCGGATGTCGTCCACATTCCCCACCTGGCCCGGCGCGCGGATCAGGAACTGTTCGCCCGAACGCTCGATGTAGCCGGCGCCGGTCTTGACATTGTTGCGCTCGATCGCCGTCGCGACGTCGGCCAGTCCCAGCCCGTAGGAACTGAGACGGTTGGCGTCGGGCGTGATGTGGTATTCCTTCGCGAAGCCGCCGATCGAGTTAATCTCGGTCACGCCCGGCACCTGGCGCAGCTGCGGCTTGATGATCCAGTCCTGCACTTCGCGCAGGTCGGTCGGCGTGTAGGCGCTGCCGTCCGGCTTCTTCGCACCCTCCTCGGTCTCCACCGTCCACAGGTAGATTTCGCCCAGGCCGGTGGAGATCGGGCCCATTACCGGGGTCGCGTCCGGCGGTAGGCCGTCACGCGCCTCCTGCAGGCGCTGGCCCACCAGCTGGCGCGCGAAATGGATGTCGGTGCCGTCGCTGAACACGACGGTCACCTGCGACAGGCCGTAGCGCGACAGCGAGCGGGTTTGCACGAGATGCGGCAGGCCGGCCATCACGGTTTCGACCTGGTAGGTGATGCGCTGCTCGACTTCGAGCGGCGAGTAGCCCGGCGCCGCGGTATTGATCTGGACCTGCACGTTGGTGATGTCGGGCACCGCGTCGATCGGCAGGCGTGCGTAGTTGTAGACGCCGAGCGCCGCCATGGCGAGCACGAGGACCATGACCAGCCAGCGGCTGTCGATGGCAAAGCGGATGATGCGTTCGAACATGGATTTTCCCCGTCAGTGCGCGTGCTCGGCGCTGCCCTTGCCCAGTTCGGCCTTGAGCACGAAGCTGCCCTTGTCGACATAGCGCGCACCCGGCGCCAGGCCGTCGAGGATCTCGATCGTCTGGCCGTCCACGATGCCCGTGCGCACCGGCTGGGCCCGAAAACCGTCCGCCGTCACGATGAAGACAGCGGGTCTGTCCTCGATTGTCTGGAGCGCGTCACGCGGCACCGCCACCTGCGCCGTGCGGGTGCCATGCGCCAGCGTGACGTCGACGAACAGGCCCGGGCGCCACGCGCCCTCCGAATTGTCGATCACCACGCGCGCGATCGCACTGCGGGTCTGGGCGCCCACCAGCGCGCCGACGTAGCCCACCTTGCCGTGTGCCGTCAGGCCGGCGGTGGGCGCGGTGACGGTGGCGGCGACGCCGCTGCGTACCGTGCCCAGGTCCTTGGGCGTGACGGCCAGGTCGACCCACACCCGCGACAGGTCGCTCAGCACGAACACATTGGTGTTTTCCTGCACCGCTTCGCCGAGGGTAATGTGTTTTTCCACCACCACCGCGTCGAACGGGGCGCGCAATTCGTAGCGGTCGATGCGCCCGCCGCCCGTCTTGACGTCGAAGGCGGCCAGCTTCGAGCGGGCTGCCTGCAGCGCCAGTTCGGCTTCGCGAAACGCCTGCTGCGCCTGCAAAAAATCCTGCTCGGGCGAGATGCGGTCCTGCCACAGCTTTTTCTCGCGCTCGTACAGGGTGCGCGCCAGCGCCAGCCGGCCCTGGGCCGCATCCAGGCTGCTGCGCAGGTCGGCCAGCGCGGGGCTGGAGATCACCGCCAGCACCTGGCCCTTTTTCACCGACTGGCCCAGTTCGGCCGGCGCGGATTCGGCCACGCCCGGCAGGCGCGGCACCACGTGCGCGGTCAGGTCTTCGTTGACCCGCACCTCGCCCGGCAGGCGGATCGTGTTGGTCAGCGTGGCCGGGCCGGCGCTGGCGGTGGTGATGCCGGCGGAGGCGATCTGGCCGGCGCCCAGCCTGATCACGCCGTCGTCGACATGGGCTGCGGCTGGCGTTTCTGCGCCATGCCCGTGGCGATCGCCCTCGCCATCACCATTGCCATCGCGATTCCACGACAGGATCAGCGCCGCCGCGACGACGCCGGCCGCGACGATCGCGGCGATCAGCGGATAGTGCCTGTTGTGCTCATTCATTGCAGGTGTTCCTTGAAGATGGCGGTGCTGCCGGCGTCCTGCGCCGGGGCGATGCGTTCCAGGTCGGTCGCGGCCTGGTAGCGCTCCTGCAGCGCGCGCAGGTACTGGGTGCGCGCGCCGATCAGGGCGCGCTGGGTGTCGAGCACGTCGAGGAAGCCGAACTTGCCCAGTTCGAAACCGGTGACCGCGGCGTCGTAGGCGCCTTGTGCGGCCGGGACGATTTCGCGGCGCAAGCTGTCGAGCTGCAGTTGCGCGAGTTCGGCGCGCTGGCGCGCATCCAGCAGCGCGCCGTGCAGGCGCAGGCGCTCGGCCGCGAGTTCGTCGCGCGCCTGTTCGAGGCGCTGCAGGCTGGCAGCCAGGTTGCCCCCGTTGCGGTCGAACAGCGGCAGCGGCGCCGACACGCCGAACACGGCCTGGCCGCCGCCACCGCGTTCGCGGTCGCGCTGGCTGCCGAGGTTGACGCGCAGGTCGGGGGCGCGCCGGGAGCGCTCGACCCGGACCTGGGCATCCTGGCGTCCGACTTGCGCCTGGGCCTGGCGCAGGCGCGGGGCCGATGCCAGGCGCCGGGCCAGTTCGGCCTCGGTGGGAATCGCGCCAAACAGCAGCTCGGGCCGCACCAATGCCGCGTCGATCGTCGCGGCGCTGCCCATCAACAGGGCCAGTGTGCGCAGTGCCTGCGCCGATTCGACCCGGGCCTGGGCCAGTTCGAGCCGCACCGCCGCTTCGGCGACGCTGGAGCGGGTCTGCTCGACCGGCGAGATCTTGCCGGCCGCGACGCGGCGCGTGGCGGCGCCCGTGGCGCGCGCCGCGACCTCGATGGCGGACTGCGTCAGCGCCACGCGCTCCTGCACCGTCAATGCCGCGAGATAGGCGGCCATCACGTCGGCGCGCAGTTCGGCGCGACGCGTGTCGAGCGCTTCCTGCGCCAGTTGCCGTTCCTGTTCGGCGGCGGCGATGCGGGCGCCGCGCTTGCCGCCCAGCTCGATGGTGTGCGTGATCTCGACGGTCTCGACGCGGCTACGCCGGTCGGTACCCTCGGTGGACAGGCCAAGTTCGGGATTGGGCAGTGCGCCGGCCTGCAGGCGCAGGCCATCGGCAATGCCGACGCCGCGGCCCACGGCGCGCAGCTCGGGATTATTGGCGTAGGCGGCCTGCAGCGCCTGCTGCAGGGTCAGACGGGCAGGCCCGGGGTCAGGCTGCGCGGGGTCGGCCTGCGCACGCACGGGCACGGGCACGGCCCATGCGAACAGCATGAGCGCACCCAGGATCAAGGATCTGGCTTGCATGGATTACTCCGAAATACGACGATTCGACAGCTATCCGGCGTGCTCGGCCCTGGCCGCGTTCAGCGGACCGGGATACGACGAGCGAACGGCGGCGCCGGACTGGGATCCTGTCCCCGCGGGTGGGGGAAAGCCGACGGCAATGCATGAAGAATGCTGGCAAGGCCCGAAGAGGCCGCGTGGCGAACCACGCCACGACGAGCAACACCGCCTGCGCTTTCCGGGCGCGCCCCCAGCCTGCCGGGACAGGTTGTTATGCGGCGGCGCGCCACTGCGGGCGGTAGGGAGGCGACTGGACGATCGAGGCGAAGGTCGGTTCGATGCTGGCCGGCGCGGCGCGCGCCAGCATCAGGCCTGGTGCGGGGGCCGCGGCGGCCGGCGCCAGGACCGCGTGCACGCACGAGGCGCAATGCGTATGCGCGGCCTTCTTGGCCGGCGCCGGCTTGCCGTCGTCGGCCGTTGCCAGTTGGGTGTCGTGGGCGTCCGGCTTGTGCTGATGGTGGCCCAGGTGCTGCGCGGCCACACCGGTCTCGTGCATGCAATAGGCGCTGATCGCGCTCCAGGTGAACTGGAAGGCGAGCATCAACAGCAGGCAGGAGAAGATGCGACGGGCGCCGGGGGAAACCATGGGGGAAAGTATAGCACCAGGCATGGCACCGGGCATGGCACCGGATTTGGCCCCCGACTTCATGCGCCGCGCTCGCCCAGGTTGGCGCGCAACAGGCGCAGGCCGTTGAAGATCACCAGCAGACTGGCGCCCACATCGGCGAACACCGCCATCCACAAGGTCGCCCAGCCACCGGTCGCCAGCACCAGGAACACCGCCTTGACGAGCAGCGCCGCCGCGATGTTCTGGCGCAGGATCGCCACCGTGGCCCGGCTCAGGACGATGAACTCGGGCAGCTTGCCCAGGTCGTCGCCCTGCAGCGCCACGTCGGCGGTCTCGATGGCGGCATCACTGCCGGCCGCGCCCATCGCAAAGCCGATGCTGGCGCGCGCCAGCGCCGGCGCGTCGTTGATGCCGTCGCCGACCATGCCGACCAGGCCATGGCGGGCGAGCTCGGCATCGACTGCCGCCAGTTTTTCCTCGGGCAGCAGCGCGCCCCGGGCGTCGTCGATGCCGACCTGGCGGGCGATGGCGGCGGTGGCGGTCGCGTTGTCACCGCTGAGCATGAGGGTGCGCACCCCCAGGCGGTGCAGGCGCGCGACCGCCTGCGCACTGCTGGCGCGCAGCGTATCGGCCACGCCGATCACGGCCAGCACATGCGGCCCTTCGCACAGGGCGACGGCGGTCTTGCCCTCGCCTTCCAGGCGCGCCATCGTGTGCGCGGCAGCGCTGTCGCCGTAGCCCAGTTCGGCCAGCAGGCGCGCATTGCCGAGGTGGACCACGGCGCCATCGACGCGGCCCCGGGTTCCCCGTCCCGGCAGCGCCGTGAAGCCGTCGACTTCGGGCGGGGTCCCGGGACGGCTGGCATGCCAGTGGCGGCTGACCGCAGTCGATACCGGATGGTCCGAGCGCGCCGCCAGCGCCGCCGCCAGGCGCAGCGCGCGGTGCGCGTCGCCGTGCAGCGGCACGACATCGGTCAGCGCCGGGCGGCCCTGGGTGACGGTGCCGGTCTTGTCCAGCGCCAGGCGGCGCAGGCGCGCGCCCTGCTCCAGGAACACGCCGCCCTTGACCAGGATACCCGCCCGCGCCGCGCGCGCCAGGCCGCTGACCACCGTCACCGGGGTCGAGATCACCAGCGCACAAGGACAGGCAATCACCAGCAGCACCAGCGCCTTGTAGATCCAGTCGCTCCAGGCGCCGCCCATCAGCAGCGGCGGCAGCAGCGCCACCAGCAGCGCGGCGCCGAACACGCTCGGCGTGTAGACGGCGGCGAAGCGGTCGATGAAGCGCTGGGTCGGCGCGCGCCTGCCCTGCGCCTCGTGCACGGTGCGGACGATGCGCGCCAGGGTCGAGTCACCGTGCGCCGCGCTCACCCGGTAGGTGAACGAACCGGTCTCGTTGATGCTGCCGGCGAACACCCGGTCGCCGACGCCCTTCGGCACCGGCATGCTCTCGCCCGTGATCGGGGCCTGGTTGACGGCCGACTCGCCGCTGGTGACGTCGCCATCCAGCGCCACCCGCTCTCCCGGCGCGACCCGCGCCAGCGCGCCCACCATGACGTCGGCGGCAGCGCATTCGCGCCAGGCGCCGTCCAGGCCGCGCACCGTGACACGCTCGGGCGTGAGCGCCATCAATCCGCCAATCGCCTTGCGGGCGCGCTCGAGCGCACCGGCTTCGATCAGTTCGGCCAGCGCGAACAGCACCATCACCATCGCCGCTTCGGGCCAGTGCCCGATCAGCACCGCGCCCGTGACGGCGATCGACATCAACGCATTGATGTTCAGGTCGCGGTGGCGCAGCGCGGCCCAGCCCCTGCGGTACACGCCCGGACCGGTCAGCGCGATCGCCGTGATGGCGAGCAGGATCACCGGCAGCGCGTTGTCGTCGCCGCTGGTCCAGGCCCAGGCCTCGGCGGCGATGGCGGCGGCAAGGCCCAGCAACAGCTTGATGAACGGCGCGCGCGATGGCGCCGGTGCGGCGCTGACAGGTGCTCCGGCAACGGTGGGCACCATCTGCAGCGCGCGGATCGTATCCAGGATCGGGCCAGGGTCGGCCAGCGCATGGGTGACGCGCAGCTCGCGCTGCAGCAAATTGAAGCAGAGCGCCTCGACGCCGGGCAGCGCGCCGAGCGCCTGGCGCAGCAGCCGTTCTTCCACCGGGCAGCACATCTGGGCGATGTGCAGCGTGAGTTCCCGGCGGTCCGGGCCGGAAGCGGGCATGGGCGCGGGCAGGGGCGCTGGGCCCGCCTGCTGCGCGGCGCAGCAGGAGGTGTTCTGGCATGCCGGCATGTCGCTTCCTTCGTTACTGTGTATAGTCACCATTTAAAGGCCTGTACCCGCTACAGGGTCAAGCGGTTTCGGCGAAGGAGGAAGCGAACATGAAAATCGGCGAACTGGCGCAGCAGTCGGGCTGCCTGGTGGAGACGATCCGCTACTACGAACGGGTCGGCATGCTGGCGCCGCCCGAGCGCAGCGCCAATAATTACCGCAGCTACGGCCGCGCGCACGCCGAGCGGCTGGCCTTCATCCGCCACTGCCGCGCGCTCGACATGACGCTCGACGAGATCCGTACCCTGCTCGCCTTGCGCGACCGGCCCGAACAGGATTGCGGCGAGGTCAACGACCTGCTCGACCGCCATATTGCCGATGTCGGCGCACGCATCGCCGCCCTGACCACACTGGAGTCGCAATTGCGCGAGCTGCGCGGGCGCTGCAAGACGCTCGACGCCACCCGGTCATGCGCGATCCTGGGCGCGCTCGGCGCGGCCTGAATCAGAACTTCCTCCCGGGTCAACCCGCCATCGATTGGCCGGCTGGTACCGGTGATCCAGCCGGCCGCCGGGCTGGCCTGCAGTGTATCGGGCCGGTCGCGCGCGACGTCACGACTGCGCGCAACCGGCCCTCGCGATGCAGCTGCATGCATTCCTCCCTCGATACAAGAAAAAAACCAGCCGCGAACGGCTGGCTCCTTGAAAACAACGCCGCTGCCTGTGCTGATTACTTGCGCAGCTTGTAGGCGATGATCGCGTCGCTGTTACCGGTCTCCATGAAGGCATGGCCGGTAGCCGCGATCAGGATGTACTGCTCGCCGTTGATCTCGTACGAGATCGGGTTGGCCTGGCCGCCGGCCGGCAGCACGTCGGTCCAGACGGTCTTGCCGGTCTTGATGTCGATCGCGCGGAACAGGTTGTCGGTGGCGGCGCCGATGAACACCAGGCCGCCGGCCGTCACCACCGAGCCACCGTTGTTCGGCAGGCCGATGTCGAACGGGATGTACGACGGGATGCCCCACGGGCCGTTGCGGCGCGCGGTGCCGAGCGGACCGTCCCAGATGGTCTTGCCGGTATCGAGGCTGATGGCGCGGATGCCGCCATACGGCGGCGCCGTGCACGGCACGCCGGTGCCGATATTGCGCCAGCCGGCATTCACGCTGATCGCGTACGGCGCGTTGATCTGCGGGTAGACCGAGGCGCCGCCCTCGCCCTTGCCGGCCGCCTTCGCGTTGGCGTCGGCGCTGGCGTAGATCGGCTGCACGCCCATCCTGTCGGCCTGCTCGCGCGGGATCAGCTGGCTGCGGTTCGGCACGTCGTTGTAGTTGGCGATCACGATGCGGCGCACCGGGTCGATCGCGACCGAACCCCAGTCCGAGCCGCCGTTATAGCCCGGATACTGGATCCATGGCTTGTCGGCGGACGGCGGCGTCAGGTAGCCGGCGTAGTTCGACTGGCGGAACTGGATGCGGCACATCAGCTGGTCGACCGGCGAGAAGCCCCACATGCTGGCCTCGGTCTTCGGTTCCGGACGCAGACTGTGCCAGCCCGAAGTCGGCTGGGTGTCGGACACCACGCTCGGCTCGACCGAGCCGAGCTTGGGCGCCTTGACCGAGCCGATCGGGATCAAGGGCTTGCCGGTGGCGCGGTCGAAGATGTACATGTCGCCCTGCTTGGTCGGCAGCAGGATCGCGGCGACCGGCTGGCCGTCGGCGCCCGGATAATCGAGCATGCTCGGCTGGCTGCCCAGGTCGTAGTCCCACAGATCGCGGTGCATCGCCTGGAAATGCCAGACGTCGCGGCCGGTGGTCACGTCCACCGCCACCAGCGAATCGGAGTACTTGTTTTCCGCTTCGCTGCGGTTGCCCCCGTAATAGTCGATCGACGAGTTACTGATCGGCAGGTACACCAGGCCCAGCTTCTCGTCGCCCACGGCCGCGGTCCACATATTGGGGGTGCCGCGGGTGTAGGTCTGGCCCTCTTTCGGCCCATGAATATTGTCCGGGTTGCCCAGGTCCCAGGCCCAGGCCAGGGTGCCGGTCACGGCGTCGAAGCCGCGGATCACGCCCGACGGCGCGTCTTCGTCCTGGCCGTCGCGCACCTGGGCGCCGGTCACGATCACGCCGCGCACCACGGTCGGCGCCGCGGTCGGCGAATACCAGCCCGGCACCTTCTTGCCCAGGTCCTTCCACAGATCGACCTGGCCCTTGGTCCCGAAGTCGGCGCACGGCTTGCCGTCGCGCAAATCGACAGCGACGATGCGCGCGTCCAGCGTGGTGCTGATCACGCGCGTCTTGCAGGCTGCGTCCGCCGCCAGTTCCGGCGCGGTATAGGTCGCCACGCCGCGGCACACGGCCGCGTGGGCGATACCGTTCGACGGCACTTCGGGGTCGAAGCGCCAGCGTTCTTCGCCGGTGGCGGCGTTGACCGCGATCAGGATGTTCTTGGCCGAGCACATCAGCAGATCGTTGCCGATCTTGAGCGGCGTATTGGCCGGCGAATAGCGCTCGCCCTTGGCCGGCAGGTCGCCGGTGTGGAACACGAAGGCGCGCTCCAGGCGGCCGACGTTGTCCGGCGTGATCTGGTTGAGCACGCTGTAGCGCTGGGCGCTGGCGTCGCCGCCGTAGAACGGCCAGTCGGCGCCCGTGCCACCCACGGCGCCCGCAGCCGGGGTCGGCAGATGGGCCATCTCGGCCATGCGCACGCCGCCGCGCGCGACGATCACGCCCAGCACGACCAGCACCGCGATCGATGCGATGGCGGCGCTGGCCTGCGCGCGGTCGAGCCGCTTGCGCCCATCGGCGCGGGCCGCGGCACCCTGCAACTGGGGCGACACCATCAGCGACAGCATGAACAGCACGGTGACGCCGACCACGCGCGGCACCAGGCCCCAGCCGTCGAAGCCGACCTCCCACAGCGCCCAGGCCAGCGACGCGATCCAGACCGCGCCGATGACCAGTTGCGCACTGCGCCTGCGGCGCGCCAGCAGCACGCTGCCGGCCACCAGCGCCAGGCCCGCCAGCGCGTAATACCAGCTGCCGCCGACGGCGATCAGCCAGATGCCGCCCACGGCCATGGCCAGGCCGAACAGCCCGATGAACAGGGTGATGACGACGAAGGCGACGCGCCAGGCCGTGCCGGTCGCGGCGTCGCCTTTCTTGTTGGTGATACTCATACGACTCCAGTTTCTGTTTCAGTGAAAAACGCGCGCCCCCGCCGGATGCGGCGGCGCGCGCGACGGCGCAATCCCGGTCAGCCGACCGGACGGCGGGCGCCGAACACCGCCAACGCCGATCCGAGGATCAGCAGGATTCCCACCACCGCGAACGCCATGCCGAAGCCGCCGGTGCCGGCCACCACGTAGCCGGTCACGATCGGCGCCAGCAGCCCGAACAGGTTGCCGACCGCCGTGATGAAGCCGGCCGCGGTGCCGACGTCCTCGCTGGAGCGCACCAGGTCGTTGACCAGCGACAGGTTGGTCGAGATGGCCGAGGCGCAGCCCGACAGCGACAGCGTGATCGCCAGCAGGATCGCCGCGGTGCTGTCCAGCAGCGGCACCACCAGGATCACCGCCGAGCCGAGCAGCACCGCGCCCACCACCAGGCGCCGCCGTCCCGCCGCCGCCGCACGCGCATCGACCGCCAGGTCGCTGGCGCGACCGATCACGATGGCGAGGATGGCGGCGCCGACGTAGGGCACGGCGGTGTACAGGCTGCTGTCCATCACCGACAGCCCCTTGGCCGCCTGCAGGTACGACGGCAGCCAGGTGAGGAAGAAGTACGTCGCGTACACGGCGCAGCCATGCGCCAGGCCGATCGCCCACATGGTGCGCGAGCGGGCCAGGCCGCGAAAACCCAGGGCCGGCCTGGCCGCGGCGCTGCCGGCCGGCGCGTCGGCGTCGGCCGTGATCTCGCGCAGCTCGGCCGCACCCAGCCAGGACGCCTGGGTCGGATGCCGGTACCACCGGATCCACGCGGCCAGCCACACCAGGCCGGTGGCGCCGGCCACCACGAAGGCGATGCGCCAGCCGAAGCTGCTGATCAGCCAGCCGAAGCCGACGGCGCCGACCGCCGGGCCGACCAGGCTGCCGCTGTGGAACACGGCGGTGGCCATGCCGCGCTCCTTGAGCGGCATCCAGTCGCGTATGACCCGGGCGCCGGCCGGATAGGTGGTGGCTTCGCCGGCGCCCATCACCAGGCGCGCGGCAAGCAGCGACATGAAACCGGTGGCCAGCGCGGTGGAGGCGGTGGCCACCGACCACACGCCGATGCCCCAGGTGTTGACCCTTTTCGGGCCATAGCGCCCGACCAGGTACCCCATCGGGATCAGGGCCACGAAATACAGCCACACGAACGACGACAGCAGGTAGCCCATGGCCACCGGCGAGATGCCGAATTCTTCTTTCAGTGCGGTGGAAGCGACCGACAGCGAGATGCGGTCGATGTAGTTGATCAGGGTGAGCGTGAAGAGGAAGACGTAGATCCAGATGCGTTTCTTCGTCCCTGTCGTTTTTTCGGGTGCCGACGCCACCGCCTGTTCGATGTTCATCTCCGTTGTCCTTTTTTATTGTGTGATCCGCCCATCGTGGTCGACGGTGCGGTGGTTGCCGCCATCCCCGCGAAAGGCACGGGGCGGCGGCGGCTGGCCTCAGCCCAGCCAGGCGCGGATGTTGTCCGCCATGACGTCGCGCGAGATGCCGTAGCGGTCGTGCAGCGTCGGCAGCGCGCCGGCATCGAGGAACCGGTCCGGCAGGGCCACGTGGCGCAGCTCGGGCATCACACGCGCCTGCAGCAGCGCCAGCGCGACCGCTTCGCCCAGGCCGCCGACGACGCTGTGGTTCTCGGCGATGACGACCAGGCGCCCTGCGCGCCGGCACTGCGTCACGATGGCGTCGACGTCGAGCGGCTTGATGGTGGCCACGTGCAGCACCGCCACACCGATGCGGTCGGCGGCGAGCCTGTCGGCTACTTCGAGCGCGCGCATCGTCATCAGGCCGGACGAGATGATCAGGACCTCGTTGCCGTCGCGCAGCAGCTTGGCCTTGCCCAGCTCGAACTGGTAGTCATGCTCGTCCAGGATCAGCGGCACCCGCCCGCGCGCCAGGCGCATGTAGACCGGCCCCTCGTGGCGCGCGATCGCGGCCACGCACTGGCGCGTTTCCAGCGCGTCGCACGGGTCGATCACGGTCAATCCTGGTATCGCCCGCATCATGGCCAGGTCCTCGGTGGCCTGGTGGCTGGGGCCATAACCGGTGGTCAGGCCGGGCAGCGCGGCGCAGATCTTCACGTTCAGGTTTTCCTCGGCGATCACCTGGTGGATGAAGTCGTAGGCGCGGCGCGTGGCGAAGACGGCGTAGGTGGTGGCAAACGGGATGAAGCCCTCCTTCGCCATGCCGCCGGCGGCGGCCATCAGGAGTTGCTCGGCCATGCCCATCTGCAGGAAGCGCTCGGGGTATTCGCGCGCGAAGATGTGCAGATCGGTGTACTTGGCCAGGTCGGCGGTCATGCCGACGATGCGCGCGTCGCGCTGGCCTGCCTCGACCAGCGCGTGACCGAACGGCGCGGCATCGGTGCGCTGGCCTTCGGAGGCGATCGAGGCGATCATCGCCGACGTGGTCAGGCGCGCTTTGGTGGCGGTGGTCTGGGTCATGCCTGGCTCCCGAAGTTGGCGTACCCGGCGTCGAGGTCGGCGATGGCCTGCTGCCATTCGTCGGCCTCGACCCGGATGAAGTGGTTCTTTTCGCGCTGTTCCAGGAACGGCACGCCCTTGCCCATCAGCGTGTCGAACAGGATCACGCGCGGCTGTGGCGCGTCCAGCGCCAGCGCCGCGTCGACCGCGGCGATCACCGCCGCCAGGTCGTTGCCGTCGACCCGCTGCACATGCCAGCCGAAGGCGGTCCACTTGTCGGCCAGCGGTTCGAAGTTCAGGATGGCGTGCGAGGCGCCGTCGGCCTGCTGGCGGTTGATGTCGACCAGGTTCACCAGGTTCGACAGGCCATGGTGCGAGGCCGACATGGCCGCTTCCCACACCGCGCCTTCATCGAGTTCGCCGTCCGACATCGAGTTGAACACGCGCGCCGTGCTGCCTTTCATGCGCAGGCCGAGCGCCATGCCGACGCCGATCGCCAGGCCCTGGCCGAGCGAGCCGCCCGAGATTTCCATTCCGGGCGTGTAGGTGGCCATGCCCGACATCGGCAGCCGGCTGTCGTCGGATCCGTAGGTCTCGAGTTCTTCCTCCGGCAGAACGCCGGCCTCGAACAGCGCCGCATACTGGGCGATCGCATAGTGGCCGTGCGACAGCAGGAAGCGGTCGCGCCCTTCCCACTCCGGCTGCGCGGGGTCGATCCGCATGGCGTGGCAATACGCCACCGCCAGTACGTCGGCCCAGCCGAGCGCCTGGCCGACATAGCCCTGGCCCTGCACTTCGCCCATGCGCAGGGCGAAGCGGCGCATGCGCCAGGCGTGGGTACGCAGTTGTTCAAAGGTGTTCGCGCTGTGCTGCGAGGCATGGGCGTGCGTCGCCACCGCGATGGTGTCGCCTGGGTCAAGCATGGTCTCCCCCGGTGTGATGATGAAAAAAGGTGGCGCCGACGATGCTGTTTCATGCAAAATGTTCAGCACTGAGCGTCTTGTTCTATGACTGATGGCTATTTTTGCGTAAAGCGATGGGCGACACAAAAGGATTATTTACGCCAACTGGTGAATCATTTTCACTAGCCAGGCAGTTTCGCCGGATTCCTCTGAGTTCGCTGCGGGTATTCGAATCGGCTGGCCGCACCGGCTCGTTCGCGGCCGCCGCGCGTGAAGTCGACCTGTCCCCCAGCGCGGTCAGCCACGCCATCCGCAAGCTCGAGGACGTCGCCGGCATGCAGCTGTTCGTGCGCACCACCCGCTCGCTGGAACTCACGCGCGAGGGCCGCCTGCTGCTCGAACACGTGCAGCGCGGTTTCGCCGAGATGCAGCGCGGCTTCCAGCGCGCCCTGCCCGACACCGTGGTGGCGCCGCTGCGGCTGCATGCGGCGCCCACCTTTTCCTCGCAATGGCTGATGCCGCGCGTGGCCGGTTTCGTGGCCGCCCATCCGGGCATCGCGCTGCGCTTTTCGGCCGACACCAACTACGCCGCCTTCGACAACGACGACCACGACATCGACATCGTGTACGGCACGCCGGCCGCATCGCGCCATGAGGTCATCCCGCTGGTGGTGGAAGAATTGACGCCGCTGTGCAGTCCGCGCCTGGCTGCGAGTATCGCCGGCGTACACGACCTGTATGCCATGGGGCTGATCCAGAGCGAGGGCCAGTCGGTGCAATGGGGTGGATGGTTCAGCGCCAACGGCCTGGCCACGCCGGGCGACTTCGCGCTGGCGTTCGACCGCAGCGCGATGGCGATCGCGGCCGCCGTCGACGGCCTGGGCGTGGCGCTCGAGTCGACGCTGCTGGCCGAGCGCGAGCTGGCGTCGGGCGCGCTGGTGGCGCCGCTGATGGGGCGCAGCACCACGGTACGCTACGTGGGTCACTACCTGGTGCATCCGCGCGCGCTCGACCCGCACGGGCCGGCGGCGCGCTTCAAGCGCTGGCTGCTGGCCGAGCTGGCCGGCGCCGGCCGTGGCGCCGCGCCGCAGGCGGCTCAGAACGCGTGACGCAGGCCGACGCTGGTGGCGCGGTCGCCGCTGCCCGCCTCGCTGGCGTTGCCGACCGTGTAGCCGGCGCCGTGGCGGTTGACGATGTGCGCATGCACAGCGTACAGCTCGGTGCGCTTCGATAGCATGTAGCGATAGCCGATCGCACCCTGGCGCACATCCTGGTCCAGCGGTCCGCGGTCGTCCTTGCGGATCGCCGACAGCATCAGCGCGTGCGGCCCGAACGGAACCAGCACGCCGAGCATTGCGTCGCGGCTGTCGGTCGAGGCTTGCGGCGCCTGCGCCGCGCCGTACGGGTTCGCGGTATTGCGCAGCACTGAACTGTCCGGTCCCTGGTTGCGCCCGAGCGCGCCGTGCAGGCGCACCACGCCCAGGTCGTAGACGGCAGCCAGCACGGTGTTGCGGCCGGTGGTGGCGGGCGGGCCGGCGCGCTGGCGTTCATGGTAGCCGGCGCGTACCCGCAGGCGGCCCGCCCGGACGTCGAGCGCGGCGCCGAGCTGGCGCCCGGGTTTACTGCCGGCGCTGCTTTCGCCCGGCGCCACCGCCAGCTCGATGCTGGCGCCATGCACTACCGGCGAGATGTACTTGACGGTATTGTCCATGCGGCTGAACGCGTTGCCGCTGGTGGCGAACACGTTCTTGCTGTCGGCGACGTAGCCCGAGCCGAACGGGTCGGCGATGACGACCGCCTGGTATTGCGGCGTGTACTGGCGTCCCACCAGCACGCTGCCCAGGCGCCCCTGCAGGCCGACGTAGGCCTGGCGCCCGAATACCAGGCCACCCTGCCCGACCTCGCCGGTATCGGCCTGGAAGCCGTTCTCCAGCACGAACACCGCCTTGAGCCCATCGCCCAGGTCCTCGCTGCCCATGATGCCGATGCGCGAACCCATCGGTACGCCGCTGGTGAGTTTGGTGATGGCGCCATCCTTGCCGCCGGCTTCGTGCACGACCGCCATGTCGACCACCCCGTACAGGGTGATCGCATCCTGTGCGCCTGCCGCCGCGCACGCGATGGCAAGCCAGGCGCCGGCACAGGCCCGCGCGCGCTTCATTGTGTTCATCGATCCTGTCTCCGCTATTGACGCGCGCCGCGCGCGTCAAGACGGCCGCGGGCGCACCGGGCGGCCATTCTTGCAGGCGGAGAAAAAGGCGGCAAAAGGATTATTTGCGGCGCTTGGTGAATTCAATTCACCGCCAGCGCCGCCAGTGAACGGTTCCGGCCGTGGTGGCCGGAACGCTCGCGCTTACTGCGTGCGGCGGTACGAGAACCAGTTGAGATTGAAGCCCGAGCTCCTGGCCAGGATCTTGAATTCGACCGGGCCGGCCGGCAGCGGGACCGTGGTCGAGACGGTGCCCCAGTTCTGCCAGCCGCCGGTCGATGGCAGCTTCACGGTGGCCAGCACCGCGCCGGTGGCGGCGTCCAGCAGCGCCACCTGCTGGTTCGCGTTCGGCGTGGCGTAGCGCACGCTGAACGTATGGTTGCCGGCGCTGAAGATCGTGACCGGCGCGTAGCGCATCCAGTCGGTGACGTCGATATACGCCAGGTGCTGGCCGCCGCCCGCGTCCGCCGTTGCTTCCGGCACCACGCCGAACGACGCCACGTAGCTGGACGCCCGGATGGTGCGCTCGGTGTCCACGCCCGGGGTGTGCCGGATGTAGCAGGATTTCGCGCTGCCGAAGGCCGGATCGGCGCCGAAATTGCTGGTGTCGCAGGTGCGGTTGGCGGTGACGCCATACAGGTACTGGAATGCGCCCCGCGCGCCGTAGGCGATGTCCATGGTGCCGTCGACCCGGATCGTCGCCCCTTCCTTGCCGGCATAGGTGTAGCCGTCCGGACCCGGCGGGCCCGTCACGTCGCTCGCCGGCAGGCTGGCATACAGTTTACCCAGTTCGGTCAGCACGCCCGGCTGGCCGTTCGCGAACAGATTGGTGTTGTCCTGGC
>Ga0265798_10001638_pt1 | contig 34470 bp, 27 predicted proteins | sample P3T30metagenome_FD_192430 | JGI IMG/M metagenome (GOLD analysis project Ga0265798, IMG submission 192430) | Plant litter microbial communities from East Loma Ridge, Irvine, California - P3 T30 | ecosystem: Environmental > Terrestrial > Plant litter > Unclassified | place: USA: California... | reverse complement strand
CTCAAGCTCATCCCGCTCACGTCTCCGGATCCAACACATTCCCAATCTCAGCCTCAAGATATTCCTCCGCCTTCCCGCACCCCTTCCCAACAAGCTCCACCAACTCCTCAATATCCGTGAGTCGCAAACCCGGCACACACCGCAAAACCTTCTCCACCACATCCGCCGGCACGCCCTCACTATACGCATCAACAACAGCGCGATACGTCGCCGACTTAGCCGTGAACTTCGCATCCAGCGCACCCGTCTCCATCATCGCACGCGCATACACCTGCCGGTGGTGTTCAAGCTGCCACGTCATGTGCGGCAATTGCGTGAGCGAGTAACCCGCGCGCCAGTCGCGGCGCAGGAAATCGGGTACGGATGAGAAGCCCACGCAGCGCGGGACTGCGATGCTGTTCTCCCAGTCTAGGATGCCGGTTACGTTGCCGTGGGGGTCGACAAGTATGTTTTGGAGGTCGAGGTCGGGGTTTCGGAGGACGAAGGACTCTGGGGTCGTGGGGGTGTGGGAGGAGTGGGTGAGGGTCGGGTGGGAGTGGATGATGGAGCGGATCTTTTGCACGCCGAGACGATAATTTGTGGTGCTATCGTCCTCGTCGTCGTCGCTCTCTTCGTCCTCGTCAATGTTAGATCCGTCCGCGAGATCGGAGCCGTCGGTGTTGGATTGTGGTTGGTCGGGTTTAAACGTCATATATTGAGCATTACTGTCGAACGAGCCGTACTGATAGATCTGGCCCGGGCCTTCGAGGTCTTCCGCTGACATTTCATCCGGCGAAGTCCAGCGATATAAATGCGTGACGCTCGCTTCTCCATCCTCCAGATCCGGCGCACAAATCTTACCGAACTCCAGCGCCTGAAGACCAGCCATAGCCTGCGCCAATGAGCGCAAGAAGTTACATCGCTTAGCCTCCGTCTCTGCGGAAATATGGTTCGCAGTGATGCGATCAGGCTTCTGCTGGCCCTCGAACCTGATGGTGTGCGCCGGCTTGCCGGGCAGTCGCTCCATAACACAGTACGGTGCGCCGATGCAAGATTTCAGTGTGTCGTCGAAAGCAATGGCTTCTGGTACGGGTATAGTGGTGTTTTGCTGGAGATGCTCCAAGAGAGCCATCTCGCAGCGCGTGTTGTGCGCGTCGCCCTCCTGCCAACGAGCAGACGTTCCAACGGCTGGTATGCGGATGATGTAGTGCTCGGTGTGAGAGATTTTGGTTGCCTTTATCATGACGATGTGGTTGAAGCCACCATTGAAACGTTGCACTACTTGAAAGTCTTCGACGGCGAGCTTGTTGTTTCCTGAAGGGTTGAGCGTCATGTGTAAGAGCTGTTGGAGCTTTTGGTTAAGAATGGATAGAACGGGCTCCCAATCGTGTCGTTCCATGAACGTCTCGCGTTCGTTGCTGCTGTTGCTGCTGCCGCTACAGTCGCTGTCGTTCCCATCTACTTCTTTCTCTTTAATGATGTCAATGTCGCTCCGCGATGAGCAAGAACCGGCACTCAAGACGTTGCGAGCGTTCTCCTCCAAAGTTTCTGCAGCCGTCGGTACCGCTATCTCCGGAGGTGCAGTCACAAACGACGTGTCTGAAATAGCTGAAGCGACGGTAGAGGTGTAGACAACTGGTTTGTCTAAAGCGGAGGAAGGCACCGCTGCGCGCTCGTCGTTCATCTGTGGCAATAGGTCGAGATTTCCCACTTTTTCATCAACTCGCGTTGCAACTTCGGTTTCTGCGCCATATATTTCCGTCGGCTCACGAAAGTTCTAATTGCTGCTTGGTGGATTGGCGACATCAGATTCTGGCAATTTGGAGTGTTCGGCGTTTGTGCCAACTCGCGTGTCCTTGTCCCCAGTAGCAGCCTGTTCCGCCTCAGATCTGCGCCGAAAGGATCGTCGGAGCGCACAGACGATTTGAGAAGACTTGCCATGCTTTCGAGAGTCGTGTGCGTCTTCTCGATAGCTCGGTACGGAAGTGGCAGACCCCGTTCTCTTTGATTTCGAGTTGCCGCTCTTTGTCTTGCGGCCGAGATATCGGCGGACTTGGTCGAGCATCTTCATGAGTGGCTGCGAAATGTTTGGTTGTTTGAATAAGGCGTTATGTTGGTGGAGCGTATGAGAAGCAGTGAGTAAGTCTGTATGGGAGTTGAGGTCAAGAGGGAAGAAGTGACAAGGAGTGCGTGGTGAACGAACGGTTTTTGTGAATGCGTGATGAGCACACACAACGTGTCACATTTCACAGTCACTCTTGGTGAAGTGAATGTTGATTGGGTCAATGTCAGTGAACGCAATTTAGTCTTCTTCGTTCTTGGGAAATGCTGTTTTTGGGTGCCGGGATGGAACTTGCGATTCACGCTGCGAAAGCTGGTGAATCTACTGATTGACCCCTATGATGAATTCCCATGCACCTTTCGTACTCAGGCTCCTCATATACCTCCACCCACCACTGCTCATATTTCGAATATCAGCTCAACTACACTAGCAATCACCGCAATCTTCTAGCACCATATCTTACCATTACGAGCACCCCGCAAGAACAGACAGCCGGCACCAAGAGCCAGATCCCATACACTGATCAACATGCCCAAGATTACTCTACCATTGAACCTTCTCTATGGGCCAGGATTTCTTCCTGAGTACTTCGACTCTCAGTCCAAGAACATATGGACCATGGAGCACGACAAGGAGGGCCATCATTGTCCAGAGCCGCAATGTGGCCCCTTCAGCGAAGCTGCTACAACAAGCTTCATGCTGCTTTCTGCTGCGCCGAGATGGGGATGCGAAACGGCTTCGTTCGCTTCTGCGGCATACGTTTCGGCGTGACGAGCCCGAAAGACTGCTCGCTCCACCACTTCACGGGGTATGACGCCAACCGGTTCTTCCAGAAAGCCAAGAAGAACCTTGAATACGAGCTCGCTTTGATATACCCGCATCTGCAGCCTGGCTGGAGCATGGAATTACAGAAGCTTGGAAACATCCAGAAGTCAGTCACTCTTCGCATCGGCAAGTACATGGACGACTCGTACTACCTCCGCGCGGTGGAGACGTCAAGCTCTGCCAAAGACGATTCCGTACAGTTCGTCGAGGTCGCAAAGACTCCCAAGATGGAGCTATTGCTTGCTGGTGTCGAGGTCAAGGATAACGAAGGTGAGGAGGACCTGAAGCTGGAAAACGTCAAGTTCCGAAAGCCCGAGCAGATACGAAACTTGGCCGAGCTCGAAAAGGCAGACGACGACGTCTTCAACAACCAGCACTCATACCTGTCATACAACCAGTATTATGCGAACATTGTAAAGACACAGTGAATGGAGAGGAAGGCAGCCAAGCAGGAGGAAGTTGCGGCTGGTGGCAAAATGGCCCAGAAGAAGGACAAGAACGCCGGGACAGCCAAAGACGCCAGCAAGAACAAACGCAAGAAGAAGGTCCATGTGTCTACCCGTGTTCTAGCGAAAAGTCTTTAGTGAGCTTACCATTGCATATAGACCATAGTTACGCGATTCGAAGCGATGTTCATGTTTGATCAAGGGCAAGACCGTAAGAAGCATCTGGGAGAAGATCAAGGGCGCCAAAGATGGCGTTCGCGAACATTTTGCAGTCAAGTAGCAGCCAGCATCATACTTGAGCTGTTGTTGTCATTTGGATAACTGTGGCGTATGCTCAATTCAAGCTCGGCGGGCTGGTGGACTCGTCATTTTCCATAGTATTGCAATACTGTGTATGTAGTCAGACAGGGTTATAAGATAGTTTCCAGTCAATCGTGCCATAGATTTGTCATCTTTAAGCTTGATACAATTGTAGACAAAGATATTGAAAAGTTCAACTTAGCCAGTAGCTTTAGATGTATGATTGAAAGCGTCGCCTGAGGCGCTCATAGTGTTAGGGTTCTCAGGAGGTAGAGTATGAGACTTGTAATTCAAGTGAGATCCGCGGCTTGATTGTGTGGTTAAAATCGATAGTCAAGTCATTCAGTTTGATCATTAACGTTCGCTCCCATCCAAAAGCGCATTAAGTCAACTACGTTCATTTTATAGATGATGAGCGTCAAATCTTCTTATTTGGTGACTTGCGCGGGATTTGGACATTCGCAGGCTACGTAACTTGTGCATGCGCCCCGTCTCTTGATTTGGCACTTGGAAGCTGTATTGGATGATGTGCGATAACCCATATTCAAGCCGCGAACAGTATCGCGCTAGAATAGCGTCGATTTAACGGTGAGTGTGCCCACTGGATCAAGGTGAAAGGCCACGACCCGCGGATAGCGACCGAAGAATGACGTGTGGCACGGGATTGTACTACGATTGTCAGCAAGAACCTGTGAGCCCCCGTCGCAAGTTTTCAAGCAACTGAAACCCTCTAGCAGTCTGTAGCCTAGCTCAAAACGCGAAATATACACGGTGAATACATATACCCTTGCGTGGTGTTGACAATTTCGATAGATATAGTTTCGCGGTCACCTTGAGACTCGAGAAGACACTCACTGACGCCACTGCAAACACCTCGGCTGGATTTTGTGACCTTACCCATGTGGACAGCGGACTTTCGCGGTGTTGACAGCAAGTATTCTCTCACCGCCGCTGGCATCCGCCCGTGGACCACAACAACAATCTCACAACTCCGACCCTCAAGGTTATCTGTGCACCCTCATCACCTCAACCTTTAACGGCTCATAACCAAACGTACCTCATCACACCCAATTCGCATCTCCAGTGCATTGCATATAGCACAAGAGTTGAGCGATCATCCCAGAATAAAAGCGAAGATGGGCCGTCATAACTTCGATCTCCCATTGCTTTACGGAAAGCATTACGCCGAAGGAATGGTGACTGGCAAGATCAGCGCAATTCGAAATATCATGTAAGTGTACTTTTACGAGACATGTGTAGGACATGCGCTAACTTCGTCCCTAGAAACAACGCAGAGGATCGAGAGGGGCATCACTGCTGTCGGTCCATACCCCGAATCTGACTTGCGCGTGCTGACTTGCGAAAGCGACGTGCGAGAAGTCAATAAAGCCCAGTTGCATAAAAAAACTTGTAAGTGTCATACACTCCTCCTCGACAGACTTCTTACTGACAGGTGTAGCACATGGTACGCTCGAGTGCTTACCATGAAACACTATAGCTGACACTTTCACGTTCAGGCCTTCTGTACTACCCTCACGTACGGATCAGATGGCGATGGCGGAATCCAGCTGCGCATGTGTGGCTGTCGGTTTGCGCCGGAGAGCCCATCGGGATGCATGAAGCATACCTATGCTCAAGGACACAACGCGTGGATCAAGGCTGCCTGGAAGAACAGAGAGCACAGAATGCCTCGCTGGCTTCCACACTGGGAGGCTGGCTTCATTTATGTCGAGGCCGGCACGGATGAGAAGAGCAAGCCGAGGAAGCCGGCCGAGAGCACATCCAGGTATACGACTATCAGAGCCACACCTGAGGGTAAGGAGATAGCCAAGGGAGTTGTCGACGAGCTCAACAGGTTACTGTACACTCAAGCCGTCGCAGGTGACTCGCCTGAAACGCTCCAAGACAACCTCGCTGCCGCCAGCTCCGATTCACAAGGCTTCTCCGGCGTATCAAAGGGTTCCCAAAGCTCACCAGTAGCATCAACAGACCTCAATGTAAACACTGAGGATCTGTTCGCACAGCCCATGTCCGCTGCAGCCCGTCAGATGCTGACTGACCTGGGTGTCGATATCGATCCGGCCTCGACCGGAGAAGTCCACAGAGTCAGCCCACCCAAGGAGAAGATAGCTTTGACGCCAGAGGAGGAATGCGACCCGCAGGTTTGGAATATATACGAGGCGCACAGAGAAGCCAAGTTGAAGGAGCAACAGCTTGCGAGACAGAGAGAGAGGGCGCAAGAGAACGACGACGTGGAGGAGACGCGGAAGCGAAAGAGTCGCAGAAAGCAGCCTATCCCGATGTCCGCAGCGGAGGTGAGACGTCGCAGAAGCTGAGTGGTTCATGGGATACCCCGGAAACCGCAACTTAGTAAGAGGCATGACTGCGCGAGGATCAGCGACAGAAGCTGATATTAAGCAGACAGAAAGAAATCGGTACCTTGAGGTCCTACGAATGCCAATGTTACATGACATGAACGCAACTTCACCTTGAACTTACCAGCGGTTCGCATAAGTCGATAGCGTAACAAGGGCAGATTAGTAGAGAATATACATGGGCGAGGTGTATTTAGTTGCTGTCAAGTGTTCTCATCAGCGGTGGTACAGTCGTTGAGTAGAATTGAATTGAGGAGGCACAATCGGCAATCGACGCGCCAGCTTCGTGTGTACTTCGTATTGCGAGCGTAGAAGCCACTACAGGGTGTCGTGTAATTAGCGCTCATTCGGAGTTCCATCAATTGCAAGTCTTGTTGAATTCGCGATGATGACATGTGTGTGAAACGGCTTGTTGTGTAGGAGTGACGGTGCGCCTGCCTGATCGTGGTCAAGCGAACCCACGCTTAGTCACCCTCACTACACGTGCAGCAAGTAAGACGTTCACGCATCTGCACTAAACGAAAAAGATTGCATTTGGACGTAAGCAGTCGAAGTAAAGCTGATGTATATCTGTCTCTCAGGTATGCTTGCATTGGCCGTGCCATCGCGAAAGCACGCCGCTCATGGCCTCTGCCAAAGTGAAGTTACCTGCTAAACGCTCAATGTTATGAGGGAAGGATTGTTCTTGCGTATTCTTTTGGAAACATGACATACAGATGTGTTAGCGTGAACATTAGCGATTGTCACAAAGGAAACAACAAGAAGGCATAGTATTTGATTGAGAAGAGACAAAATATAGGCAAGAATAAGAGTGGGTTGGTGCACATCATGAATCTGGGTCGGCGTAGGCTAGCTTCAAAGTCAACCATGGTTCAGCACAGAGGTGCAGCACCGATTTTATCCGTCACTTTCTCTCAGTACATCTTTTGCCAAAGCACCACGACTTGCGAATTAATAATGCAACAATGCCGGGCCTCACAGAACAGTCGAATTCGGCGCACGAACGGCCCCACAGCACACTAGAACAGGGAGATGGATCAAACAACGAATTAAATGCCGCCCAATCGCCAGGCCCCAGAACATCATTCGAGAGAGAGTTCGAAAGGCGACTGGAGAAGCTTTCGCACAGGCTGCAGTGTTTGACAAGACGCTTGCACCGCACGGATAGATATGTTGAGCAGCTTCGTGAGCAGCTTCGTGAGCAGCTTCGTGAACCATCACTTACGCGCGCGACAGAGGCACAAGAACAAGGAGATAGCACAGAAAGATCGAGACACTCACGTGCTGCAAGGATGGACGAAGACAACAAGGGAGTCAGGCGCGTCTCTCGAAAATCTGCAAGACATCAGGAAGATGAAGGAAGAGAACGCGAACAGTTTGCGAGAGGGAAAGAAGATGGAGGAGAATACACCATGAGTGGCGCCCTACCTACCGAGAACATCTCTCCAGACGAACTACTGCGAGGCACTGTTCCAAACATCAGCCCGCCCACCAGGCGTCCCACACGCACCGAAGTCATCGCCCTTATCCGCCACGAAGAATCCAACGCATCCACCACCCTGCGGGAGCCAGACCGCATCCGCACAGGAAGCTGCAGCGGCTTCACTATCAGCCAAATGCTCATGATGCGACTCACCAACTCCGCCGTCGTGCTCCCAAACCTATACTCCATCGAAAAGCACCACATCAAAGCCCTAAGAGCATGGCTCATCGACCGTAACCTGCTCCAGAATTCACTCCCGATTAGTCGCACTGAACAACTACTGCACTGCCTGCAACTACTCAAGAGTGGGAATCGGTACGAAAGCATCGCGGTGATGTTCTCGCGATCGCCGCGGCAAGTCAAGGATGGGTGTTTGGAGGCAATGGAGGGACTCTTGAGAATGTACAGTCTTTTGGTTGATGAGGCTGAGAACGGCGCGCAAGATCCAGGTGCGGATACATGGGGTATACTGAAGAGATTTGACAAGAGCGCAGATGGACGAGGGGCACAGATGTACTACGGCTTCTCGTGGACTAGACTTGTCAAAGTGCTCGTGGCGCTTGACGTGTTCTTTGGGCTCTCGCGGCGCGCGTCTCGATCCCCGGCACAGGTATCGTCCCCTGTGACTGAAGATGAGGGTATGAAGGAGCCGCATGGCAGCGCACTGGAGCCTGTTGAGAGTGAGCGTGCAGATGCTGTTGGGGCGGCGCTCTCGATAGTCACACAAACCACGAGCGGCGAGCCCCTGACGTGGAGGGACGTCTGAGCCGGTGATGTCGTCGTGCAGCAGCGGACTGCGGCCTATCTCGGTGGTATCAAACAGTCACTTGTCACTTGCAACGCGCCAAGACGGTCGTTCTTCCGCGCTTGAGGGGGCGAGACAAAGACAGTGAGGGAGAGATTGATTGATCGACCAACAAGTCGACTGCAGACATCAGAATACAGATCCATATTAAACTGATCTGTGTGAAGAAATGCAGAAAACACGCCGCAATTGCAGGTGCACATGTGTGTTGATCGTGAGCTGTGGCGCAAGATGACCCTGTTTCAGAACCTTCTTGGCACTTGCCGCCACCCGCCCGTTCCTGCATCAAGGATGCAGGTGTCCTCGAGCGGCACAGCATCGTCACGCAGGCGCGTTGGGAACCACACAACGAGGCTGAAAGTCTTACAATACTGAGTCAATCCACCACAATCGCAATTCTTGATTTACACAAAGGAACACCCTGAGCCATGCGGTGTTGCTATTCGCCAGCGATCGGCGCGTCTGTTTCTCGTTAATGACTGCCAACCAATGGGTATCGCCAGACTTCATTCTCCACTAAGACACCCCTAATATGCAGGGGTCAACCTCTTGTCCTTCACCTCAAGTAACTCAAACACTCCCTTGAGGACCACAGCCGCTCATTCTCCTTTCTCCTCCGCGAGACTCACACTCATTCACCTGTGCGCAATTCTAGTCATTCCTTTGTCTAGTCCCTTAGCGCGTGTCTGGTATACGTGCGGCGACCACCCACCCTCCTTTGAGTACATCATATCTTACAGCGACAACACTCACTCCACGACCGCAACACCATGAAGTCCTTCGCTCTTTCCGCCATTGTGGCGCTGGCAGCCCTCCTGCCTACGTCGCTCGCGCAGACATCTACAGATTGTGATCCGCTCACCAAGCTCGGCTGCCCGTCGATGCAGGCCCTCGGCCAAAACGCGACATTCCACTTCAACAAGACGGGCATCCCCTCCAACGACAAAGTATGGAAGAAGCAGAACCAAGGAAAGATTGGCTGGGACGAAAAGGAAGGCACCACCTTTACCGTTGAGCGCTCTGGCGACTCGCCCACCGTGCAGTCCAAGTTCTACATGCTCTTTGGGCGCGTCGAGGTCATCATGAAGGCCGCGGGTGGAACCGGCATCGTGAGCAGCGCAATCCTGCAGTCGGAAGCCCTCGACGAGATTGACTGGGAGTTCCTCGGCAACAAAAAGAGCGAGGTCCTCACCAACTACTACGGCAAGGGAAACACCACCCAAGGCGGCCGCGGCAGTGACTTCACCATGGCGACATCGCCTCAGGACGAGTGGCACAACTACACCATCGACTGGACCAAGGAGCGCATCCAGTGGTGGCTCGACGGCAAGATGCTGAGAGAACTGCTCCCCGCTGAAGCTTCCGTCGGCGTCAACGGCAGTAACTACCCGACGACTCCAATGAACGTTCGCCTCGGCATGTGGGCTGCCGGCGACCCCAAGAAAAACGAGCTCGGCGTCATCGAGTGGGCGGGCGGAGAGACCAACTTCGACGAAGGGCCCTTCACCATGAAGGTGCAGACTGTGTACGTACAGGACTACACTGATGCGAAGGAATACGCCTGGCCGGACAAGCTGGACCCCACAGGCTCGTGGGAGAATATTAAAGTGATCCGGTAAGTCCCTCATCACTCTTCACAAGTTAGAACACATACTGACCCACATCAGCGGCGGCAAGTCCAAAGTCCTTGAGGAAATCCAGTCTCCCTCCGGCGTACGCAACCGCTGGGCCGCCTTACCGCAAGGCGCGAAAATTGGCATCATCGCCGGATCCATCACCCTCTTCGGCATCATACTCGTGCTCATCGCCTTCTGCTGCGTCAAGCAGCGCCGCGCAGGCCGCAGGGAACACGCTGCGCTGTTGGCCGAGGAGCAGAAAGAAGCGGCAGAGCTGCAGGAGTACAAGGTGCAGATGCAGAGCGGCAAGTTTGGCTTTGCGGGCGGTTCCGCCAGTTACGGCAGAGTGTAGATGTGGAGAGTCATGTCACGAATATGGTGTTTTGTTTAGTTTGTTTAGTTTGTTTATATACCCTTGCCTTTCTTCGGATGTCTCTACCAAGGCTATAGTTGCGATGCGAATGATACTTGGCTTGATGCCATGATACCAATGTCTGTTCATCTATGTAAAAGAGAGTGGTGATGACTTTTTGACGCGCTTACTGCTTCTCAGTCATTGCCACAGACTTCGCCTAGTCGTGCCTATATCAATCGTCAAAAAGCGTATGTGAAACCGTAATCGTGAACTCATAGTCATAGAACTGCAAACGCCATGGCGCCGTCGGGAATTAATGAGTGATGTGGAAGCAATTAGCCCTAAGTGAATACTTAGCCGCCAGGTCGTCAGTCGTCGGTTAAATCAATGAAGACTTCATTGCTCGGTGTGTTCGCCAACGTTCCTGAAGTCTTGCTAGAAGATCCGAGAGAGGGCTTGTGACTGCTCAAGGCCACGCCAACCGCTGTTCGGCGATCACGATTTCCCTGGTTGTTGGTCTTAACTAGAGGAGTCTGGAGCTCTTTCCCAATGGCCGCAGATGAAGGTACCATGTGCGCTGAGCCAGCCTGGACCAGCGTTTGGACATTGGAGCTTTTGCTCATACCAGAGCGTCTCCGGGGCGGGGGCGGCATATTCAGCTCTGGGTCAACATATTGCAGCGCACAGACTTGTGTGTGGCTACTTGGATATGAGGTGTCGCCATTCTGGTCCGAGATTTCAGATTTTCGGGACTTTTTCGTAGCCAGGGTGGAAAATTGAAGAATGCCTTGCTTCTGCGCGTCGCCGCCGTTCTTGCGCTTTGTGCCTTGAGGCTTTGCGCTAGGTGTCGATCTGTTGAACAGCTCGGGCGGCAAGACCTTGCGCAGAAGGTAGGTGGGAATGTAGCACTTCATACGGGAGCCCTCATGGATGGACTTCTCTTTGACCTTCTCAGCATGCAGCTTCTTTCTCTGAAGAGTTGACATTGTCAGTTGCGACAGTCCAGAGGGCAAAAAGCTAATCCTCGTCAATGAATTGCTTCTCTGAGGCTTTTGTGATTTGATAAGCTTAATGTCGTGAATGTCCTCCTTTGGCAACGTCGCATCTCTTGCTGTGAGGAATTGAGCAAGCAAGGTTGGCGCCACTCGCTCCATGCATAGTGAGCCTGGCTTGTTGAGCTTTTCGAACGTGACCTTGAAAATATCGTTTTCTTTCACGGTGCGTCTGTAGTCTGGCTGAGCTTTAGCATCGAGAAGTTGTCGTGACCCTCGTGTGCGTGGACTTTGGGCTTGTTGTACGCTTCAAAAAGTTCGAAGTTCGGAAAGTCTGCCGGGACCGTGTACCGGAACTTCTTCTTCTCGAGATAAGGTAGGAGCTTTTCGTTCCTCCATGTCGCGCACTGATCTTGGTTCGTTGCTTCGCAGAGATGTGAGCCGAGCTTTAAATCTGATTGAGCAGCTTTCGCTGCTTGGGTATGACCACATCCTAGGAGGCCCTTTCCATAATCACCACCAGCAAGCATTGCGTACAACACGCAATTTTCGCGAGTCAGACCAAATCGTGCTCGCATATCCTCCACGACCACGACGCGGACCATGTCCTTGACTTTGCGTGTGTGGCCCTTATTCCGGTTGACGCTGTGCCCCTCATTGGCCTCTCGAGGTGTTCGAATCCAGAGTCCACAACCGAACATCAGACAGTCCGAATACTGCGACCACACAGCGTCGACAAGACCGAGGGATTGTAGCTGACAGCACTCTGCTTCTGCCTCCCCTAGCGCCTCAATGTAATGTACATCGAGACCTCTCAGAATCTGCTTCAGTAGCGCGCGCTTCTTGTAGTCAACTTTGCGACTGTGTTCTTTGCGGTTGCGTTTTGGCGGCACATCAGGGCCGTCAAAAACGAAGATGGGCTCGATGTTGATAGTGAGGAGATCGCATACGTCGTGGAAAATGTTTTTCTCCACTGGGTTCGAGGCTCGCCCTGAGTCTGTGAATGCATCAATATAGTAAAGCTACTAAAAGGATGTCAACTATCTCCTTCTCGAATCGAAGTAACTCTCTCAGAACCCAGGTTGTTGAAGTGCCAGTCGGCCTCATCGATGGCAACCCTGAACGGCCTGGCCGTTCGTTGGAAGTGCTCCTCGGCAAGCTGCGCCAGAGGCACGATGGTCTCGCATGCTTCGATCTTTCCACTTCGTCTTGTTGAGTCAGTAATTATCTAAAACAAGATGTCGAGTGCACAGACGTACCCAGGAATGCCCATGGTGGTTTTGAGGAGTTGTGCTGGTAGCGGGGTACCGGTAGGCAAGACGCGTCGCGTCGCGCGCGTAGCTGGTACTGTGACGCGTGACAGAAGGCGTCGAACACCTCAAACGATACGTAGAATCTCAACAGCTGATAAACGAACAAATGTAAACACGAGATATAGGCGAATGGACGAGCTGGTGTGTCGCTCGCAGTCTTGGAATGAGACTGCACTGCAGGTGTGTACAAACTACTGCGGTGTTTCGTGACGCGGAGAGAGAAGGACAGCTCTCCTCTGGAGACAGCGCAGATCTCTCGCTGATGAGGGGGTGCTCCTCGCTGATATGGGGATGGAACGCGGAGGAAGGTGTTTGCACGCACAGCTGCAACACACTGGCAGGTGCTATGTCGTGCTCACACTGCAGTCGCGTATCGCGTTCGTTGTGACGTGCAAAACTTGGGGGGGTTGACGACCATGGACAGAGAAAGTCAAGGTCTGAACGACCATGGACAGAGAAAGTCAAGGTCTGAACGACCATGGACAGAGAAAGTCAAGGTCTGAACGACCATGGACAGAGAAAGTGAATGTCTGACAATGCAGCCATTCATTAGAAGCAGAGGCTAGATGTGCTGGAGTGGCTGATGAGGGAAGTGCGAATGGTGCGCGTTCTTAGCGCGTATAATTGATATTGCGCGTACGCTCCTCTCAGTTCATCTCACGTCGCATTTCCTTCAATACATGCATTATGTACCTCGCAACGATATTACACGACATGTCCCATCTCCTTACGTCCAGGACCTTGAGTCTGAGGACTACCACCGTACTGCTACAACCACCGCAAAAGGCGTGAGTTATGAGAAGATAATACAGCGGACGCGAGCGTTCTTCTGCCCTGTGTCATGCGCCCACCAATGCAACCAAGCTCAGATACGAGCCATACGCTTCCGAACCATCCTAGACGCCAACCAAATACCACCAGCGCACAGAAAAACAAATGGTAAAAACCGAAGAACGATTGAGCCGGACGTCGAGAAAGAACTCAATGCGGACGAGCCGCAGGTAGGGTTTATGTCTGCCAGTAAGGTTAGCATGAGCCATACCGAGAACCAGAAATTGAGCTTACGTCGTGCGTTTGCGCAACTCCTCCATCTCAAGCTGCTCCTAGCGCGTGCGCGACTACAATGGGAACCACAATAGCAGTGGCTAAGCCAATGTTGAGCGTGACGGCCGCGATCAGGGCAACCCTCTTGGACTTGTTCGTACAGTGTCCCAGACCACCTTTAGTGAGCGATATCATGATCGAGTCACCCCACACACGGAAGAGGATGATGCATGGTGGGAGCAAGCAGAACACCGCAAGAATTGCCCACGACAGCTTCCTGCGACGCTCTTCGTCAACCGAATTGGCTGCTCGTTCCGGACACAGGAGATGAGGTGAATGCTGATGAGCGATCAACGTCCGTCCTATCGGTATCGGTAATGTCGGAACGCTCAATCGGGTACGCAAAGGTGTGTTGGTATCGCTTGTTGACGGACGCCCGCTATCTGCTTTGAAATGCGAAAAATTGGTGTCTGCGCTGGAGAGCGTCTTGCGAGCGACTTCAGGTGCCAGTATCATCTGTCTGAGCTTCGTTTGTCCGGGAACAGCGGCCGTGCGACTCACGCGACGGTGCGAGCGTTGGAAAGTGGTGGAGCTGCGTAAGGAGGTGCGATGGCTCGCGCCGATCTTCGGAGAGGTCTCTGTAACAGGTTCTAGCTCTGATCGTCTTGGGAAGAGCGTATCTTGCGACGGTGTTCGCTCGTGCTCTGGAACCCTATGTGATCCCGATTGTTGGATGCGAGTCACGCTCCCAGTTGCTGGGAATGGGGCAGCGTAGAAGCCATCGTACTCAGATGAGCGAAAGCTCTCGCGGGCACTTGACGTCAAAGCCAAACCAGGACTGCTAGTATCAGCTACGCTACTGCCAGTCTCGTGCATCCCCGTGCCTTGGGGAGTGCCTGTGAGATTGCCCTTTGGGCCAATGATACACAGTTTCTCAAACGTGTTTTCACGTTCCAACCCGCCCGCACCACCGAAGATGCTCAAAGGCGAGCTGGAGGTGAACATCATATCACCACGCTGGTGTTGAGGCGTGTTGAATTCGTGCTCGTCTGAGCGCCCTTGCTCGTGCTTGTTGTCGAATATGATCTTATCATTCGGACCTGATGCGAGCAGTTCTTGCGTTTCCTTGTCACTAAACGCGTATCGATCAGCCCAAGGTGCATGATTATAGGGCTGCTCCACAGCACCTTGCCTCACAGCGTCTTCGGGCTGAATGACAGGATGGGATACCGGTGCGACCCTCGAGCCTGGAGGGCTAGAGCCGAAAGGTGTATCTGAAGACTCGCGTGCAAGATGCCCTCGCCCGTCTTGTCGCAACTGCGGCGGTGAAGAGCTGAAGGGATTATGATGGGCTCTCAGTGGGCTTGGGTGGCTGTAGACTGATGGCCCTTGCGAGTGATTTTGCCAGGAAGGTAACGAGCCGTTGGAGTCCAAGCCTAGACTGTTACGCGTTCCTTCGCTGCTGCTGTAGTCGGCAATGCTGCCGTACGAGTCCCGCACCGCACGATTATTCCCGACCTCAGACTCCCAGTCAGCCTCGGTCTCGTCAGCGAAGAGACTTTGGCTGGCAGCAAGTGAGTCTGAGTGCTGCGAGTTCCGTGTAGCTTGAGCGTTCGACTTCTTTCCTACAAGCATGCTGCCTGAGCTCCGCCTAGCCCACATTGCTGGGATACCTTTCTCGCCACGCTGCGCGCTTTCGAAGATCTGCTCAGCTTGATCCAATGCTTCTTGTGGAGTTTGTGGGCTTGTGGGCTCTCCGGTTTGCGAGTACGACGAAGATCTCTCCACCGGGTTGGCATCTACTTGCGAGTACGAGGACGACGGTTGAAGGGTCTGGCTTTCACGTACTTGTGATGTCTGAAATTGCAACAAATTCCGGGTGTCACCATACGAGTTGGAAGACCGATAGGTGAATGTCTCAGATGTGTCTGGCTGTGGCAAGACGAATGGGGCTTCGTCATACTGAAATGGCGGCGCCAACGGCGCTGGTTCGCGTGGAGGGTCTCCCATGTTCCGAACTATCGTCGGCCTTCTGACAAGCATAGGTTCGACAGAGGCGACATCGCCATGGTGCACTTCGAACTCGAATTGGCTGAGCCCTGAACGAGTGGTCTGAAGAGGCTGATTAGCTGTACCAGAAACTGTTCTGAACAACGGAGATTCATCGATGGTCTCCTGGCTCTGCATGGAAAGTGTGTTGTCCGAGATCGTATTTGGGTCGTATTGATCTATGATCTTGCCGATAGTGTCCGTCTTCTCCTGATTCGCCATCCGATGATACATCTCCTGTGAAAGAGGCTTGGACTTTCGCCTGTTGCGGACACTATACCCGTAGAGACTATCCTGGTTGTAATCGTTGGCAAAACTGGAAGAGTCCATACCGCTGTATCGCAGGAAAGGATTGCTTTGGCGAGCACTTGCTAGACTTTGCTGATAATCAGAAATGCGACGGTCTTCGCCTGTGTACACAGATGAGCTTGGGTAGATAGAGTCCAGATCATCGTAGTATGGTCTCGAAAGCAGGTGTCCTTCCGACATAGACGCCCTTGGGTCATCGACCCGCCCGATTTGCGTCGAGTTGTCTTCCGGAACCCAGGAGGCCAGAGGCTCCGAATCATGTCGTGGCAACACATGTCTGCGTGGCAATTCGACCTCGTCGTCTTCAGTATCCTCCTCTTCCCCTTGTCCAGAGTCATAGTCTCGGTGAGACATTGGGCTGACGGGAGTGATTGGCGAAGCTGGGCTGAGTGGGAAGTATGCTGATTGCGGCGTTGCCACGGCAGACCTGTTTCGGGCCGGTTGAGCGTGAAAATCCGCGCTTGTTGATGCGACGTGTGAACCTTGGTACAGTGTTTGCAGCTCTTGTCCATGATGCTTCTCTGGAGACCTTCCCAACCTCTTCGTCAACGTGCGGGTGAGTTGCTTCAACGAGAATCGCGAATCTGTCGGCGCTTTGCTCAGAGCCAAGGGAGGCGGCGCAAAGTTCGAATGTGGACTGTATATTGGCGACGCGTAGGACGATGAGTCTGGGCTTATTGCGGCTGGTGTGGGTGGCAAGGGGAGCTCAAGATTGGAGCTGCTGAACGAGTCGTCTGCGCGCCTCAGAATTCCAGCATGCGCAGCTGTGAAGTCACCGTACAGCGCTCGCTTCGGCGCCATTTCGTCGTCTGGTACAACAAGATACTCACTGGAACCAAAGTCGCGAGAGGGTGTGACAATATCGTGGAGCAGCAGCGAGTCGTGGGGATTGACTAAATTAAAGCTCGTTCCACCGAATTGAATTACTGGAGTCGCGGGTGGAGTAGCTGGTGATCGCGCAGTTGACGCGAAGCTAAGGGCGTTTAGGCGCGTGAGTTCACTTTCATTCTGTTGAGGGGCAGACGAAAGGTCAACAAAGTGCGGCGGATGTGGAAATCGAGAAAGCGAAAATGTCGACGCCGTATGTGGGGTGCGTGTATCGCTCGAGCGCGAGCTTTCTGTGAAAATTTCAAGGGTGGCAGGTCGATGCAAGCGTCGTGATGGAGCGATTGTCGCGTCTGCAAAGCGCGGAGGGAACGGCGCGTTGCCCGCAGCGGCAGGCGGCTTGGGTAGCCTTTTTCTGGAGTTGAAATGGCGTACTTTTCCGGTTGATGTTGTTGTTGTGATGCTCGAGACGCTACCACCCTGTGTGCGCGGCTCGGCAGATTGTGACCGAAACAGCTGATCGGGGAGCGGATGCTGTGCGAAGGGCGAGCGACGGCTTGGCAGGTGTTGTGCGGATTGCGACAAATGTAAGGGTTTTGACAAACGGGCGACGGATGGCGCGCGTTCGAGTCCGTGGAGGGCTGGAGCTGCGGCTTTGCGTCGCAAAGTCTTCCCCGATGGCGTCACCGTTTGCGAGCCCGGCGTGTTCTGCAACTTGCGATACTCGTGGATCGATAATGTGTGTATTGGCGTACGAGACGAGACCAAAGATGTCAACGAATGGTGTGGCGAGTGCACAGGAGTCAGAGGCGCCCGTTGGGCCAGGGTTTGCGGTACAGCCCGCTCCGACATTTGCGGTGAATGCGAGTGCGGAACATGAGCCGCCATTTTCGTTCGATGTGGAAGGTACCCTCTTTTACTCTCACCCTCACTCTTCAGATCTTCTTCACCTCTTGAATCCGATCGTCCTTCCCAAGCAAGCACGCCTGCCTTGTCGCTTTACTACCTTCAAACAGTTCTCCTAGGCGGTCAGCTCGATGTCGGTTCAGACGAATACATGACGTCGAGCCAAACAATTTCTAGCAGCGAGTGTGGCTCGGACCAGTAGCTACACTGAAGCACCCTCGGAACCCGTGCTGTTCGATGCCTTCTCCTGACCCTTGGGAGTGAGCGTCGCGGCGTCGCGGATGCTTGTGAGCTGCAGCAGTCTGGAGCAGCTACGATATCGAAGGCGTAAAGGCTAGATAATACAGCGTGTCAGGCAATTTGGTGTCGTTGACTATGGCATGCGGAATTGTGCGATACAGAGCGATGGCTTAGAGAGGCAGGTATCGGCAGTGGAACGTGAGAATTACGATTAAAGGCGTCTTGAGCGAAGGGAATTACGAAATCAGGTCCACGGAGAAGAGAAGAAAACTGGAAAGGACGCTGCAAAGACGCGTGCTGGAGCAAAAGGAAGGCGAGAAGTACTCGCCGAGCAGTTGCAAGAGAGAGCGATGACGAAGAACAATCGAAGAACAATCTTAGCAGAGGCGCCGTCTCAAGCCCACTGAGGGGCTAATATTTCGCCATCCACATATTTCCATCACATCCACGTTGCCCGCCATGGCTCATTTACGCCGTCCGGGTTGTGTTGTTCGAGCGATGCAGCTTCGTTGGTCGTCGTCGCGTTCGCCCCTGCCAGGGTACCTAGCGTCTTCCTACCTTCCTACCCAATCAGAACCCAAAGATGGCTGGGGAACACAAACACCAGAACCTCCGCGCTGAAAGACTCTGCTCACTCACTCCAATCAGCCAACGTTGAACAGTGGGCTCCGCCAGTACGACCGGCTGGCGTGTCACAAGAAATGAAGTCTTACCTCAGCTGTCGTGAGATTGTATTGCATTGGCAAATAGCAGAATATTCACGATACGGGATTGCGAATCTGCGGAGTATGCACCTGTTGAGAACAGGTGTTCGTTGCCAACTCACTTCTAAGTCTATCTGACTAGACCGTTAGATTCTCGAGGCTACATCATTACCGGCACAACTGTAAGTAGCATTGGTCAGGTGACGTGATTCCAGGGCGATGTTGCCAATGATTCTTGAATGTGAAGTAACTACATACGTTAACAAGACACGTACAGAGGACTTTAGGAGCCAAAAGTACTAAACATTGAGGAGTATGTATCATGTATATAGCTCTCGGCTCTATGCCTGCCCATGCGCCTCTCATCGGCATGCAACATCATACAAAATCGATTTCGTACCAATAATCCTTAACTCGCTCCACCGAAGCGTATACCAGGTATCTAGTCCTGAACAAAGCGGTAGGCACCATCAATCTGATTATCGCTGATCCTCTTCGCAGTGCACACCTCACCGGTCTGGTCGCCACCTTCGCATCCAGTAATCGTTCCTCCGACACAAATGAAGAACGGAGTGAATGACACGTGGCCACACTGACCTTCCTTGGGCGTGAACTCGTACGAGTACGACTGGGTAGCCGTCTCCTCCGTGGAGAATTCTACAGACGCGGAAACTATGCCAAAGGGATCGCTGACAGATGCACCGAACGTCGTAGTGCGAGAAACAGAATTCTCGTTCGTGATGGTGACCTTGCTGGTCGTATCGCAGATGTTGCCACTGACCTGTTGGCTCATGGTACCTGATGCACATGTCAGCATGGTAGTCCACTATATCCTAGCAAAACACCAAACGCACCAGTCTTCGTGTACGGAGCCTTGTTCTCAGAGAAAGTATCGCATGCGCGCTTCTGCACTGGCGCATCATACCCAATCTTGTAGATTGGAATCCCACCAGTCGAGCTACCCAGGATGGCGGCGGAGCTGTTTACGCCGTGGTCTTCCAGGAAGATGTCGAATTTGTCGCCGCCAGCGACATCGCCGACTGAATGAGGTACGACAACGCTGCCAGCATCATCGCGAAGGACTGCACTTGAAAGTGTGTTTCCGAAAATTGTGCCGTCACGCTTGACTCCAGCGGCAGAGCAGTCACCTGTTCCGCAGCAAAACTGCACCACTAGGAGGTGAGGTCGAGTCAGTCACTGCCTATATGAAGTGATATCAAGGATGCTTACTAAAGGTAGACTCTGTGTCTCCAGCGAAACACACGCCGCCTTTGCCTCCGTAGACAGGGACTCCGCAGTTAGGGTCAGTGGTACCCGCAGGAGTGCGGATGCTATCCGGTGAGGTTAGCTCTGGTCTGTATGTCTTCGAAGGACGCTATTACATGGTCTGACAGTCTCCTGAGGCAGGCGCGATATCGTAGTAGATCATTCTGGTACTGCCTCGGACAGGAGGGTAGTCGCCGGACTTGCCACCTAGAACCGTGTCACGATCCTGATCGCGATGTGAGTGATTTGTTCAGCTTATTGTAGTGTAAGCTTACGTAGATGACACAAGAGGGATAACCAGTGCCAGTTGTCGTGATCGAGCTTGGACAGTAGTCACAGTCCTCGCTGTTGCATAGCTTCACAGGTGATTCCTGCGCGATAGCACCGACGGCCAGAAGGCCCATGAGGACCTCGATGGAGAAGGAGGAAAACATGATGAGTACTTGAAATGCCTTGCAAAGAAATTTGAGGTGTGTAGAGGAGGAGGTGAAAAGATGGACTGAGTGGTGAGAGACGAGTGACTGGCTAGTAAGTTGCTTTATATGTATGTCTTGTTATTTGGCCCCGAGTTTGCCTCGCGATGAGCGCTCTCGATTAGACATCGAAAGTCACCTCCCACGCAGTCTTCCAATTTCCGAGATCGTCGATGGTCAAAGCAAGACGATTTCCTCGGACACCGGCACTCTCCCTCCTGGAGAATAGTGACCAATTGTGCATCCACGATGGGATACACATAGTCTACGTGCGAGGGAGGCGTAGTATCTCTCCACATGCACCTTGTTAGTATGCATAACCGCTAACAATTTGATCAAGACAACGGGCGAGCCGAATTGGCGTTGTTCTCCGCCATATGGCGTAAGTGCTGGAAGCCTTACCACATGATGTCAGAGCGACCCAGACGGTGTGTTGGGACATGCAACAGACGTCACATTTCTGGACAAAATAGTCTACGATGGTCGCTATGTGGAGAAGCGCTAGGAAGCCGTGTATGGGGGTAGTGTACACAAAGAGATCCCTGCCGGCGTGAACCGGTATTACAGAAGGATCAAGCCGGTTCTCTCGTTGCAGGAGCCGTGTCGCACCGGGTCCGATTTGGGTTTGAGGTTACTTCGCCATGCCGGTAGATCAACAGTCCGCGAGTGTTGGAATGCAGACATGCAGATCTGCTGAACGCCATGCATCTGCGACGGAGATGTCTAACATCGGCTTACGCATAGTACCTCAGTGCTGGACATACATGGAAACCAAACTACACGTAGCTTAGCTCCCTCGAGTCAGCCCTTCGTCCATGTACCGGCCCAGCTATTATGAACTTAGTAGAAGGTTAGTTTCCAGGTACGCTTGCGCTTACCGCGGAGTTGGACCCGAGTGATTTAGTAATGCGTACTAGTGAATCGGGATACCCGCTGTCAAGCACGGCTCGCTTCGTATACATTAGTGTTGACTATTGTTGTTTGGGCTAACGAAGATGTACGTACTTCACCCCAGCCAACGACAAGAGACAGGCGGACCCTTATGAGCTAATCTTATACCACATCAGGGCTTCTAACGGCTACTGTATGCCGCAAACATTGCAGAAGTCAGCAACAAGGTGATAATAGTCGTGCATAGCGCTCGATCAGGCAGGCTTTTCGTCGGGGGCGAAACAATTCGTCATAGAAATATGGACTGACAGATTACGGCTCGGACACGGCAGAGTTGGTGAGCTGCAAGTAAGATCTTAGCAGCACACGATCGGTCGCCTACACCTACATAAGAGCGTTGAATCCACCTACACTAGGATTAGTCCACTTCACCCATCTTCTTGCCTCTTGACTTTAATCATGCAATTCACCACTACCCTCGTTGCTCTCAGCAGCATCGCCTTTGCGGCTGCTGCACCCAGACTTCTCGCCGGTCGCGGACCTGAAGATACGCTCTACGTGACCTTCTGGGAGAACGGCTGTGGCGATACCAAAGTTGGCACATCCTCGACTTTCTACGTTAGTACGTATGCTGGGATATTCCTTCCCTTTGAACATAGGTCTGACATTGTTTCCCAAGGCACAAACCCTGATGTAGCGTCCACTGCCCCAGAAGCATGCGAGATCAACGGCCATTACAATTGGCAGAGCGTCCAGATCAGGCAGCCCACCGGAGCGGACAAGTACTCCGTGGATTTCTTCTCAGGCGAGGGGTGCAATAACCCCATCTCCACCTTCTCCGAGAATGGATGCTACACGCGTAAGGAAATCCAAGTATGCAAGATGCCTGAGACATACACTGACTTCGTACATGTTCCTGTAGAGCCAGAAGGGCAACAAGTGATCACCTTCAGGGCCCATCTCTTGTGAGCATGGATACAGTGGGGAAGATGATATAGTATCGTGGTCAGTCGATTGGTCAATAGAAATCGGGCGGAGTTTGGAAATAGATGGCCCACTTTGCAGACCTCATAATACTCTACAGTGACTTATGATGCTGTTGATCATTGCCCACATGAATTCCCAAACATTTTTCGTATCAGCCGTAAGATTGGCCGGCAGCGTAATAATGCGACTTCTGGTACCTAGGTGGTATGATTGTTCTCTCCTCTCCATCGAGCTATTAGTTGGGCACCTGAAGAAATAGTGTACCGGTCGGGCGGACTAACGTACGTGGGTGGGAACCGACTTTGGTAGTAAACGAGACGTTTGACTGAAAGTAGCCACTAACGTCTTCTCTGTCACTAGAGCCTCATCTCTAGCCACCATACATTTGCCGTTGCACGGCTTGAAGTTCGATGTCGAAGTCATGCGTCTCGCTTCTGTCCCGAACTCGGTTCCCACTAACGTACGCTAGACAGGCTGTCGTTAGGACCCAACTGCCTAAATGGGCAAAAGACGAGTAAGGGTTTAAGCTTGGGACTAGCGGGACGGATCGCGCTGTCGATCATGACAAGCTCATGGCATTGTTTCTTTGCCGTCATCTTGGCATCCACCTTCAGTTGCTTGCCTTATATTTAGCACCATCTTTGAAGCAATGATCGTTGTTCGCGATGCGCTACTTGTGGGGCTAACATGCCGAGTTCCGAAACCATGTGTCGTAGTACGACGGTTGCTGATAATAGTAGGTGAATTATTGCTCGCCTGTACCATGTGAGTGTGATCAACAGTCCACAGACACCGTGATTTGAGCCGTGTCACAGTGTGACACATATTAATCACCCACGTGCCATGGGTAAGGTTACATAGTCGTAGCTTCCAGGTCCAATCGAGATCGCAGATTTCGGTCTACGAGTTGGTTTCCATATCCAGGATACACTTCGCGAGCCAAGAGATAGAAGTGCCTCATTAGTAGTCGGCAAATCATCGTGGCCAGGAGCTGCGCGACAAGGGGAATTATGCAGACCAACGTCATATGAGAGTCACTCTTCAGGTGCGAGTATCTGGTGTTAGGCCAACAGAATGTTGATAATAAGATTGTAACCGCTCGCATTCGAACGAAGCGCGACGGTCACGTATGCACTTGCACCAAACGTTGCTCATACACAGTCGCCTTGCATTAAACGGGTTGTAGTGCCTTAGGACCTTGTACGTACACGCAGTACACTGTTAGCCGGCACTCCATTCGGCCTGCCCGAGCTACATCAAGATCGTCCGGAGCTTCAAAGAGGTATCGAGTCGAATGAGTGTACGTGCACACACCAGAAATAGCCTCAACGGTTGAAGAGGTCAGTCGGCCCCAACAGTTGGTGTAAAAGAGCTATACTAAGATTGGCCAGAGCCTCAAAGGATAGGCTAGTCAATTCCACCCCCCATTTCTAGATGCCGTGTGCATGGCTCAGTGACGTTTATCGCGGGTCGCCTTACATTTCGTTCGGTACCCACAAGTGGTACTTGCATATGGTGTGTATTGACTGGAAATGCCACGGACCTCGATGCCACTTCGGCTGGCGTATGTTGTACATCGACGGCGCACAGTAAGTATGGCATCGATCGATGAGGCAGACTCGCAGCGAAGGTGAGACAAGTGTGCTACGTCATGCGATCCTGCGTGAATTCTGGGTGAAGCTCATCAGAAGGCATGTTGGTGAACGAGACTATGCTGTCAATGACTCTCGATAGTATAGCTTACGGCTATTTAAGTGCTATGTGCCTGCTACACGTAAGTCAGACAACGAACAGATTGCAATCTTCAAGTCTTCCAACATGCAACTTACTACTCTTGTTTTTGCCCTCGGAGGCCTCTCTATGGCTGTGGCAGCTCCTCAGGCCGCCCTCGCTGGCCGCGCTCCCCAAGACAACCTGCTCGTGACCTTCTGGAAGAACGGTTGCGGCCAAACCGGAGTTGGCAATTCGAAAACATTCGTCGTCAATGCCCAAGACGGACCGAGTAAACCTGAGGCATGCGAGACCAATGGCCTCTACAATTTGTACGTCATTCCGCTGTGCGAACTGTGAATGAAACACGGACTGACTTCTTCCTCCATCATCCAGCCAGAGCGTGCAGATCCAACAACCGAGTAACGGACAGACCAGCTATGCTATTGACTTCTTCTCCGGCGAGGGATGCAACAACCCAGTTGGTGTAAGTTCTGCTCATTTGCATGCTGAAAAGATCAAGGAGCTAAGCCCCCCGTTTCACAGACATATTCGGAGGACGGGTGTTACACACAGCCGGAGGGAGTGCAGATAATCACGTTCAGAGCTCACCTCAACTAAGAGTTGATGGCGCTTGGTGTTTGAGCTTGAGCAACGAGAAAACGAGCTGCTTGTACGAAGTAGGAGGCTGCTTAGATGCGGGCCTTGATCCATTGCGCGGTCGATGGCTTGGTCGTTCGCAAGGTTGGATAAGCGTCTCCAGTCGAGTTCGTACAATGCAATATTTGCCACAGACAGCTCAAGTCTCGGGAACTTGTCCATTCAAGCGCATCAGGCCAGCTGGTGTTGTCTGACCGTTACCGGGCGAATCTTGTCCTAAACCCCGCAGTGCTTGTTTCTCACCATACTCCTTCAATCCCGTCCGCGACTTTCTACGCCTGACAGATGGATAGCGGGAAGGGTCGAGGTTGCTCATGGGCGAATATGAATAGCGACGTGAATCAGGCGTATGCGGTGGATACTGATGTTCAAGCACTACACGCACGTTGAGATTCTCCGGTATCCAACTGTTTCGGTCGAAACCCGAGGCTTGGCCTTGACGTTGGGTGGCTTTTAAGTTACTTCTCGGAGGCGTTGAGGCTTGTCGTATTTGAGGACTAGTGGGCGACGCTTCGAGGGCTTTGTTATCGTCCAGAATTCTATATGCGAAGCTCTTTCGCGAGTGTCTCTTGTTGGCCTCTTCTTTAACATCATTTGTCCCATACACTGTGCCCGGCATCGTAACATATTGTTCCAATGAGTGAGATAGACTTGCAAAGTTGAATCCTCTTCCAGGTTGGCTCGGTAGAAAGCGTTGTCCAATGTCCGTGTTGAAGTCAAGCGTAAGGTCTTGAGTGGGCTTGTACTTTGAGAGTTGTGTGTACCACTTCGGGTAGCTGCCGTACCACGTGTCAACATCCGCATCGACGTCGACGGCCAGGTATATGTTTTTCACGTCATCCGGTTTGTGTATCAAGATCACAAAATCGAACTCTCGGGGCAAGCCAGATCGCTGCAGCAAGTTTTCCTCTAGCGTCCAGACGGCCATGCTGTCCTCGACATCATATTCTGGACCTAGAGGGCTGCGCTGCGAACGGATGGATCCTTGGATGCTCATCATATGATAGACTTTGTAAGAACCTTTCAGCCCGCCTTGAGGATTCAACGTAGCAGACACCGGCGCCTGTGAGACACCAAGCGAGCTTGACAGGCTGAAGTTCCATTGTAAATTTTCTGGGGACACCGCTCCGAATATCAATTCCGGCGCATGTTTCAATATTCGAGGGTGCGACCTTGGTGCTTGGTGCCATCTATCGTCGTTTGCACCTGGCGGGCCATCGCCGTGAACAGACACCCGGATATCTGCGGACTTGAATCTATGACTTTTGGGGTCGTGGGGGTGGAAGACGAAGTGAACAGAGGCGAAGTAAACATTGTCCATGCTGTCTTCATGAAGCGCACTCGATTCGTAGAAGCCATGTTGCAGACGGGTGATGTGTGCTGAGATGAAAGCGTCTCCAGGAAGAGTGCGCTCGTAAAGGCACTTTTGGTGGATTTGCAGGCGTTTCTTCGGTACATTGACATCCTGGATGGGTGTGCTGACGGACTTGCTTCGTTTTCGCATTTGAGTCGACGACTCGCTGTTCTGCCTCTGAGATCCCCCCTTTCCCCCACCTTCTTGATGTCGATGCAGCCAGGAGTCCATAACGATTGGACTGATAGGGTCACGCTGCGACTGTTACACCATGACCGCAGCGTGCGAGGAGCCGTTGAAGCGGACAGGAAGCCTTGAGATCGTGAGATGGGAGGTTTTAGGATGCATGGAGTCAAGATGAGACAGACGCCATGACAAGGTGAGATGAGGCGCAGACTGATTAGGCGGCCATGAGGCTGGCGGCACTGTCTGAACGGGAAATGGCGTAAAAGGTTTCACTCCAAAGACAAAGATGGCGATCAGGGGGCCGACTCCAACGTGACGAAAGGTCAGAGGCGTGCATGCCGGTCATCCCGACATTGTGACTGGCCTAATTCCGGAACACAAAGCTGGAGGCTCACATGGTGTGGGATGAAGGGAGCGTGGCACGGCATGCGCTCGCGGCGCCCCCTCCAGCTCTTATCAGCGTGCGTCATCGCAGCCTGCACCCCGCAATGTCCTAGCAGGGCGAGACCTGGGGAACAGATCGTTGGCTGAGTACACCGTGTAGTTGTATCCGTACAATTGGTAGACTTAGATCTCTGTGTTACTTTTGGCCGCTGCGTTGGACTGCCAGAATGCAGCTGTGCCCCAAGGAGGTGAGTGTGACCGCTGTGGTGGTTGCCCGTGGAACACACGCTAACCACTTCGCGCCAGCTCGACAAGCTCGTCATCTCGCAGCTCGGCCTGCTTGCACAGCGTCGTCTGGCCAGAGGTGTCAAGTTGAACCATTCTGAGGCCACCGTGAGTCTGTGCTCGAGGCTGTAATGCTCTTTTTTACTCATACCTTCAGGCACTCATTGCAAATAATCTCCAAGAGGTAGTGCCCCTGACTACACCTGCTCAAGGAGACTTCTGAACTCCCACAGCTCATCCGCGATGGTAACCACATGGTCGCGGACCTCATGGCCATTGGCAAGACCATGCTTGGTCGCCGCCATGTGCAGCCCTCAGTCGTCTCATCGCTATCTGAGATGATGGTCGAAGGCACCTTTCCCACCGGCACATATCTCGTCACCGTCCACCACCCTGTCTCAACCGATGATGGTGATTTGGAGAAGGCCCTCTATGGGTCCTTCTTGCCAATACCTTCGAACGACATGTTCCCACTCCCAGAAGCGGATGTGTACGAGGAGACGAAGCAGCCGGGTGCCATAGTTGCCGTTAAGGGGGAGAGCGGAACCATCAAGCTCAACGATGGGCGCAAGAGGATCAAGCTGAGGGTCAAGAGCATGGGGGACAGGCCCATCCAGGTTGGCTCACACTATCACTTCATCGAAACGAACCCGCAACTGCAATTCGACCGTATACGCGCACACGGCTACCGACTCGACATTCCTGCTGGCACATCTGTGCGCTTCGAGCCTGGAGACACCAAGACAGTCATATTGGTACAAATCGGTGGCAATAAGATTATCAAGGGTGGTAATAAGATTGCCACTGGCCACATCGAGGACCCTTCCATCACGGCGGGCATCGTCGAGAGGCTCAAGGATGATGGCTTCCTCCACGAGCCCGAACCGCATGGCGACGCTGCCCACATCGACATGTGCACCATGGAACGCCAAGCCTACATCAGCATGTTCGGTCCTACCACTGGTGACCTTGTCCGATTGGGCGCCACAGATCTCTGGGTTAAGGTCGAGAAGGATATGACTACGTACGGGGACGAGTGTGCCTTCGGCGGCGGGAAGACCTTACGCGAGGGTATGGGCCAAGCTGGAGGTCGCGCAGATAAAGACAGTCTCGACACAGTCATCACAAACGCACTCATCGTCGACTGGACGGGCATTTTCAAAGCCGACATTGGTATCAAAGACGGCCTCATTGTCGGAATCGGCAAGGCAGGCAACCCAGATGTCATGGACAACGTCGATACCAACATGGTAGTCGGTTCCTGCACAGATGTCATTGCCGGAGAGCACAAGATCATTACAGCTGGCGGCTTCGACACACACATCCACTTCATCTGCCCACAGCAAGCCCACGAAGCCATCGCATCCGGCATAACAACAATGCTCGGCGGCGGCACGGGGCCCAGCACCGGCACCAACGCCACAACCTGCACCCCCGGCAAGACACACATCCGCCAAATGCTCCAAGCCATCGACGCCCTGCCCCTCAACTACGGCATCACCGGCAAAGGAAACGACTCCGACCTGGACCCCCTCCGCGAACAAGCCGAAGCCGGCGTGTGCGGCCTCAAGTTGCACGAAGATTGGGGCACCACACCAGCGGCCATCGATGCATGCCTGACAGTCTGCGACGAACACGACATTCAGACGCTCATACACACCGACACGCTCAACGAATCCGGCTTCGTAGAACAAACGCTTGCGGCATTCAAGAGCCGCACGATACACACATACCACACCGAAGGCGCAGGCGGCGGGCACGCACCAGACATCATCAGCGTGGTCGAACACGAGAATGTACTGCCGTCATCCACAAATCCCACGCGCCCATATACGAGAAACACACTGGACGAGCATTTGGACATGCTCATGGTGTGCCATCATCTGAGCCGCAATATCCCAGAGGACGTAGCCTTTGCTGAGTCCCGCATTCGTGCCGAAACAATCGCCGCCGAAGACGTGCTGCACGATCTAGGCGCTATTTCCATGATGTCGTCCGATTCGCAGGCTATGGGCCGGTGCGGCGAAGTCATTCTACGCACGTGGAACACCGCGCATAAGAATAAAGTGCAGCGCGGCACATTGAAAGAAGATGAGGGCACTGACGCGGATAACTTCAGGGTCAAGCGGTATATTAGCAAGTACACGGTCAATCCGGCGATCGCGCAGGGCATGGGTCATTTGATTGGGAGTGTGGAGGTGGGGAGGGTGGCAGACTTGGTGCTGTGGAAGCCCGAGAATTTCGGCGTCAAGCCGAGTTTGGTGGTGAAGAGTGGGTGGTGCGCGTATGCGCAGATGGTACGTTCCTCCTCCCGTTTCACCCATGGCTTACTGACGCTGAGCAGGGCGATCCCAACGCTTCCATTCCGACCGTAGAGCCTATTATCATGCGCCCCATGTTCGCGCCGCTTGTCCCGCAGTCTAGCATCACGTTCGTCTCGCAGGCGTCTATCTCTTCTGGCGTCATCGAGTCCTACGGGCTGAAGAAGCGCGTGGAAGCTGTCAGGAATTGCAGGAAGATTGGCAAGAAGGATATGAAGTTCAACGACGTGAGGCCGAAGATGAAGGTCGATCCGGAGACGTACACGGTCGAGGCGGATGGTATGGTGTGCACGGCTGAGCCAGCGGAAACGCTGCCGTTGACGCAGGCTTATTTCGTGTATTAGTGCATTTCTTATAAGAGATCTTGACTTTCTTGTTGTACAAGGCTTGTGGATTTCACACTGAATGTGCATGCCAAAGACCATGAACGAGTAAAGTATCGACATCCTCATTCTCGCTCATGACACCTTATGCCAAACGCAGTCTTCTCTCTCTCATCTAAGACGTATTATCCCCCATATATACAAACATACTATCTAACAATGCTGGGTATCTCAAGAAAACGTAACGTATCGTAACAGCATTGGGTATCGTATCGCATCCAATAAGCAGAAGACAAACGTCTGGCGAAACATGCCAAAAGAGAGTTGCGCCTAGAAACACCAAGACGACCAAAGTCCGCTATGCACAATATGCAACGGAAAGAGTAAAAGGTATCAACAGCCCACTGTGAGTGAGTGCTAGGATGTACAAGAAAGATACAAAATAGCGATGAATACACTAAACAATATGGCGGCAAGATGTTTTTGGTAGAACGGAGATTTTGCGGAAATGACGAAGGAAATGCAATGGCGCCAGAAAGGGTGGAAGCCAGCGAACGTCGAATGGGAAAGCGATGCGACGCGCTAAAAGGGCGCGAGACAACGGAAGACAAAACAAGGGTCATGTGTTGCTTAGATGGTGGAAAATTAACTCGCGTCAAGAGACCCTCGGAGTGATGGTGGTGCTGATGGTCATCTGGCTTTGTACCAGTACCGGAAAGAGAGTTAAGGTGATACAGTCCAGAGCGTGGGCAGAAGGCAGCGCACAAGCCTTCGGCGCCTAGCATCAACAGGCTGAAAGAGCTGCTGAGATGCAAATGTCGTTGATATGAAGTGTGGTCTTGCTTACGACTGGTTGTACCATTCATACTGCTGCCCGAAGGTCTCGGCCTCATAACCAATGGGAGTATACGAGGCCGGCATACGTTGATCGTCGAATGACTGAGACGGCGATATCTCCATCATACAGGTCTGATCAACATCCGCCGCCATCTGCTCGTTGCCGTAGTACTCTTCCACGATCCTCGGAGGCAGGCGCGAACTACCGGGAACGTCGAGACGAGCATCATACATGTACTGATCGTTGAGGAAGTAGCTGGCAGGCGGGCATGCAGATTGCTCAACGGGCGCGTACGATTGTGTGGCTGCTGACTGCGGCTGGTCTACGTAGGTCGATGGCGGACCGAAGTCGTAATCGGTGAGCGACGAGTCGAGAAGCGAGTGACGCCGGTATGACGCCTCGTCTTGGAAATTGCCGTAGGTAGTTGGCTGGGTGCTCATGTATGAGCGCGGAACCTGTACTACTCCTGCCATGAGGTCTGGCTGAATGTTGGGCAAATAGAAGTCGGCACCTCCATTGATAGGTGCTTGTACCTGAATCTGAGGCGGTGGCATTGGCATAGGGTCCCCAGGCTCTTGAGAGGCCATAGTAAACGCCTGTTGCTGCTGAGCTTGGAGACGTGCATGGAAATTTGCTTCGACAGTCTCAACGGCAACACGTCCGTGGCTCGCTCGAAGTTGTCGTTCAGCTCTCAGCGACTCTAGCAGATACTCGGTCTGCGCTATCAGAGTGTCTAATGCTGCAACGTTGTTGAGTCCAGCCGCTGCGTCTGACTCTTGATCTGGCGAAAGAAGGGGTGCGGCATTGTCGTGATCTCGTAGCTCTTGTCTGAGTGTCGTCTGGTCGGGCAAGGTTCGTTGTCGGAGGGGTAGCGTCGGTGGAATGCTCGATGACATGGGCGCGATGACCTGGGCGTCTTGTTGGATTTGGGCAACGAGCTCATCTGGTAAATAACGCGGGTCGTTGACATATGGGCTCGGTATAACAGTCTCCTGCGGGAAAATCTTGAGGTAAAGACGCGCCCAGACAAGGACTCCAATATCTCGAGGCTGCGTTGTAGTAAGGCATGTTCTTGCTTCGTGGCCTCCAGACTGCCAGGCGTCCTCACTCACGACATCCTCTTTGCAGTTTGGACAGCGCTTAATGAAGGACACATGTAGTCCGTGTTGTTGCGAATAAGTGGGGAGTAAGTGTTGTCTGACGCCGTTCATGTGTGGTTTTGCGCATCCATTGCAGGGGCACATTCCTTGTCCCGGATGCACGAGGTACCACTTGTGGACCGGGCAGTCCAGGTCCAAACTGGCAGGCTGGTCAAACAGACTATCCAAAAGCGCGATAAGGGGGTCGACATTGGTCCTTTTGTTCGGGCGGCCGCCATAGGGATTGTGTCTAGTCGAAGCGTTGGACGTTCGCCTACTGACTGGTGATTTGCCATGCTTCTGTCGTGCACGGGCAGCCTTGTCATTTATATCGGTGTCAGCATCGACGTATCTTTCATTGACGCCTTCGTACTTGGGCTCTTCTGGATGTAGCTGCGCATACAAGCCACGGAGCGCTTGATCGAATATGTGGTGAATGGGTGACTGCTTCTCGTGCAGTGCATCGACGACAGCCCGGCTGTCCTCCAAAAAGACCTCGCAGTAGTTGTTGTACGTGTAGTCACCGAACTCTTGTTTGATGGCGAAGAAGTGGTCGCGCGCACGTTGCGGGCGATCCGGTAGTCTGTAGTGTATCATGGCAGCCTCCTCAAGCAGCGTGTTGTAAATCAGAGTTCCCTGCTGACTATGTGTCTCATACGTGCCGCCGGCATGCGACGCTTCGTCCTCGTTCAGGCGTCGTGGGCAAGGCCTTGTGTCCTGAAGCCCATGCTTCTTCCATTCGTGCTTGCGGCGGGCGTCTTGGCGGGCGAAGGGTTTCTTGCAGACGCGGCAGACACAGTCCGACGCCTGTTGGGCAGACTTGTGGGAGTGCTGCTGGCGGACGTGGCGTGAACAGTTGCCGGTTTGGTAGCGTCCAGTGAAGCGTGCAGGGCAGTAATCACATGTTGTGACACCCCCTTGTGAAGCTTTGCTTGCACGCTTGGTGTGGGAGCGGACGGAGCTTTGAGGTTCGGACGATACGGTGGGGGCTGGCTGGGACTCGGCGGTGGAGGGCTGGTGGTAGTCGTCGACATGGGAAGGAACTGCACCCTCTGGGGCGTTGTAGAGGCTCGCATCAAGGAAGTAGTTCTCAGGCTCGAAGGCCTTCTTTTGGTCGAGCTAGCCGCAGAGTCAGCAAGGCGCGAGCACATGGGTCGAGGGGATGGGGTCTCACTCGTGCGCCCGGATGCCATGGGTCTCCAAATAGCGAGACATCGAAGTCCTGCTCTGCTTGAAGCTGTCCTGGAAAGTCCCCTAGGCATGAGTCGGTTGCACGGTACGAGAGAGAGGAGGCTGAATATGTCAATGAGGGCGGGTCGACGGCCTGGTGGATGCTGGAGACAATGGACGGCGCGCTGTAGAAGCCCGAGTCTGCGACAGATTCGCATGTATTGTTTTCAGGCCAGCTAGAGGTGTATTGGATGTCATTCTCGACTGCTACGGGATCTATAGAGGCGGTGGTGTTTAGGTCGGAATACGCTGAGTGCTCGGAAAGGTGGTGGGGCTCCGCATCATCTCCAATCTTCTCTGCGCGCCGTTCAACGGAGAAGGCGCCCTGCCGCGAGGTGATGCCTGCCGGGTTGGCGGCGATGTCGAAATCAGCTGTCGAAGGGTGCCGGTTCGTTGTCGCAAAGGCCTGCTCTAGCGCCGTCTTGTCTTGGGGCCGGCTGCCTCCGTGTGACGTTAGTTGCTCTCTATAATAAGAGTCTACGTCTTCCCACTCGTCGTCTTCGGTGGCCCCCAAAGGATGTGCCATGTGCGAAATACAGGCAAAGTGACGCCGAGCATAAAGATGCGGTGCAAGAGAGGTAGGAGGGTTGCGACAAAGGCGACGAGGCCGGAAGATATGGACCGCGTAGAAGTGTGTAACTGCGTTCGGCGCATCGGTTCATTCCATTAATGACCAAGCCGAGCGAGAGCTGCTGCAGCAACATCTGACGTGCGGTTGGCTGGCATGTAGTCTCGCACAGGGTATAGCCCGCCAGCGCACAGAGGGATCGTCTCTTCAGCCGTGAATGACGAGGCGCACTGCAAGGTGCATAAACGTGCAACTGTTCGGTGGAGACGTTCGAGGCGTCGCTACCTACTCGAGCACGAATACTTTGACATACCTCTACCTCCAAAATATCTATTTGGGTGCCACAATCCGCCCAAGAGACGACGTGGAACCCTTCGAATTGCTGTCTGTACTTTTTCTCGCCGTATACACAGTACTCCCAAGATCTCGATCCCACGGTTGCCATCTGATGCTAGCCGTGGTCTGACTATCAAGGAGGGCGCAATAGCTTTGTCACGAGTATGCATCTGATTCGCTGGCATGCAGGCCGCGCAGTGCATTCGTGTAGCGGCTGATAGTAGCCAATCCGATCTACCGCCTGATTTTCAAGGTGAATGATGCGGCTCTGCGGACTAATGTCTATGGAGGGCATATCGAAGGGGCATGCTAGCGACACAAATCCGCATTCCAGCCTTGAAATTCTAAGGTCCTTGTTTAGGACTCGGAGGCATACCCACTGTACGCTGTGCTGGCATAGTGTTTTCCAGTCGTCGGCAGAGTTCACCATCGCTACCACCTACGAGGAGCCAGGGCCACGGTGCTAGGAACCAGCCCCGAGTGTGCAATTGTGTAGCCGCCGAATAGCTGGCCAATAACTACTCGTTTTTATTGTGGCACCCTTCAGGACACATCGAAGCCTTACATACGAACTCCATCCAGCCACGAGCATGTTTAAATCTTACCTGCCACGCGAGAAAAGTTGAAAGCATTGCGCCATGCTCCGTGCCCCAGGCCAACATTTGTTTCAGGCCCATTATTCCCTGAGGCCCCCAAAAAAGAACGACCTTTCTTCACTTTCTCTTTCATCAACGGCGCATACTTAATTCCACCAGAGAACAGGCAAAAAATGGCAAAAACATACAACAGCGGGTATTCGCCAGTGGTCACCCACCTGACTACTAATCCGCCGGTATCCTGCTTGAGTACAGCTGAGCGAACGGGAAGCTCTATTTTCAAGATCCTATGGTC
>Ga0265798_10001636_pt1 | contig 34476 bp, 32 predicted proteins | sample P3T30metagenome_FD_192430 | JGI IMG/M metagenome (GOLD analysis project Ga0265798, IMG submission 192430) | Plant litter microbial communities from East Loma Ridge, Irvine, California - P3 T30 | ecosystem: Environmental > Terrestrial > Plant litter > Unclassified | place: USA: California... | reverse complement strand
ACCTGTGACCCGGCCCCATGAACCCGCTGATCGTATTGCGCGACTCGTTCTATTTCTTCCGCATCAACCTGTGGGCGATTCTGCGCCTGTGCCTGCCGCTGGTGGTCTGCGAGGCCCTGGCGCGCGAACTAGTGGCGCGCGCCAGTGGCCCCGACGCCACTGTCATGTACGACGTGGCGGTGGGCTTGCTGTTCTACCCGCTGTACACCGCCGCACTGATCCTGTTTCTCGACGCCCGCACCGACGGCTACGAGCCGCAGGGTCGGCACCTGCTGGGCAAGGCCTTGCACCTGTGGCCACGCTTCGCCCTGATGGCTGCCCTCAGCACACTGCTGATCATGTTCGGCATGTGGCTGTTCGTGCTGCCGGGCCTGTACCTGATGATCAAGCTGTCGTTCTCGGAATACCTGCTGGTGCTGCGCAACATCACCCCCTTGCAGGCCATGCGCGAAAGCTTCGACATGACCAAGGGCAAGTTCTGGCCGATCCTGTTCACCCTGCTGGCGATCATGATCCCGCTGTGGCTGCTCGACGGCCTGAGCGCCATGGCCTGGACCGACACCCAGCCCACGCTGGTGCGGCTGCTGGTGGACAGCGTCAACAGCTTCCTGCAGCTGCTGCCCAGCGTGGTGTTGTTTCGCCTGTTCATGTTGATGAGCAAGCCTGACTGACCACTGCGTTCAGGCGCTGGCCTGGGTGCCGGCCAGCTCGTGATAACGCCGAGCGAAGTAGACCAGCACATCGGCTTCGTCCTGCTGGCGGATATCCAGTACTTCGCACACCAGAATGTCGTGGGTACCGACGCTGGTACTGCTGGTGATCTTGCAGTCGAAAGACAGCTTGGCACCTTCCAGTATCGGCGCACCGGTGACCCCCTGGCTCCAGCAGCCGCCCTCGAAGCGTTGCTCCTGGGGCGTCTTGCCGCCAAAGGCATTGGACAAGGCTTGCTGGCCATTGCCCAGGGTGTTGACGCATACCGTGCCGTTGCCTGTGAACGACTCGTACACCGATGCAGTGCGATTGATGCACACCAGCAGCGTCGGCGGCTGGTCGGTCACGCTGCACACCGCCGTGGCAGTGAAGCCCGCGCGCCCATGGGGGCCGTCGGTGGTGATGACGTTGACGGCGGCGGCCAGGCCGGCCATGGCGTCACGGAAGGCTTGACGCTCGACGGGAAGCGAATGAGGCACGGTCATAGTGAGAGTCCTTGAAAGTAGTCCAGCACAGCATGATGGAAGGGTTGCGGGTCGCTGACGCTTGACGCGTGCCCGCCATATTCGAGTACCACCAGCGTGGCGTTGGGCAGTTGATCGGCCAGGTGCCGGGAACGCTGCCACGGCACCAGCATGTCGTCGCGGTTGGCGATCAGCAGCGTGGGCGTGTGAATGCCTTGCAGCCGCGATTCGATGTCGAAGGTTTCCAGCGCGTTGATCCGCCGCAGCAGGTTGTCATGGCTGGGAAAGTGGGCCAGAGCATGGGCCTCGTCTTCGGCCAGACGCGCGCCGTTGCTGGCGATCCAGTCGGCGGGATACAGAAACAACGCCTGCGCTTGTACGTAAGCCTGCGCGCCGCAGTGGCGCAGCAGGTTCTTGCGTACCGCAAAACAACGGGCGCTGTGCGGATTGGGGCTGCTCCAGGCGTTGATCAGCACCAGGCTGCACAACCGCTCCGGGCACATCGCTGCCAGTTCCAGCCCAACCAGTCCACCCAGGGCATGGCCCATGAAATGGCACTGTTCGATGTCGAGTTCATCGAGCAGTGCCAGCAGCTCTTCGGCCATGTGCGCGATTCGGTAGCCTTCCGGCAGTTGCGCAGGGCTGCGCCCGGTGCCGGCATGATCGTAGGTCACGACGCGAAAATGCTCGCCGAGCAGCGCCAGGTCCCCAGCCCAGAACCCGGCCGAGCCGCCGAGACCGGAACTGAGCAGCAAAGTAGGCGCGCTGGGGTCCTGGCGACCTTGAATGGAGTGGTGCATGGAAACCTCCGGGTTGAGCGTCAGCCGACGTGAGCGATGCTGGCGATTTCGATCAGCGCGTCGGGCTTGACCAGACCGCACTGGATGCAATAGCGCGCAGGCTTCTCGCCGGCGAAATACTCGGCGTACACCTCGTTGACCTTGGGGTAGTCGGCCCAGTCGCGGATCATGATCATGTTGAAGGTCACGTCATCCAGGGTACCGCCGGCCGTTTCCACCACACCCTTGATGGTTTCCAGCACGTGACGGGTCTGCGCTGCCGCGTCACCGACGTGCACCACGTTGTTGTCCTTGTCGAACGGCAGGGTGCCCGAGACGTACAGCACGCCATCGGCCAGCGAACCCGGAACGAACGGCGCCAGGGGCTTGCCGGTGCCTGCAGGGATAATCGATTGCTTGGTCATCTGTGCGTCCTCAGGAGGGTTGCCCGACAGGGGCGAAGGTGGTGCAGAAGTCATCGACGCTGGAGACCCAGCCGAAGAAGGTTTCGATGTTGAACAACGCGGCTTGCTGAGCGAATGCGGGGCCCGCCTGATGAGTGGCATCGGCCAGCACCACGCCGAAGTACTCCAGATGGAAGCCGTCGCGCAGGGTCGACTCGACGCACACGTTGGTGGCAATGCCGGTGAACACCAGGTTGCGGATGCCGCGCGCGCGCAGCGTGCTGTCGAAGGTGGAGTTGAAGAAGCCGCTGTAGCGGGTCTTCGCGACTACGATGTCGCCCGGCTGGGGCTTGAGCTCGTCGACCAGGGCATAGTCCCAACCGCCCTTGGCCAGCAGCTGGCCTTGTAGTTCGGGGCGCTTGCGCATGGTTTTCAGCGCATTGGACTTGTGCCAGTTGGGCGAGCCGGGCCCGCCGGCCTCGACGTAGGACGGGTCCCAGCCGTTCTGGAAGAAAATCACCGGGATGCCAGCGGCGCGGGCTGCCGAAATGGATCGCTGAATGGCGGCGATCACCGGCCCCGTGCTCGACACATCGAAGCCGGCCAGGTCCAGGTAGCCACCCAGCGTGGCGTAGGCGTTCTGCATGTCGACCACCACCAGCGCGGTTTCGCTGGCTTTCATGCGCAGCGCTTCGGGGCGGGCGGGCAGTTCACGGGCGGGGTGCGGGTCCAGCGGCAGGGACACGCCGGAAACGTTCACGGGCGTATTCATCACACGGCCTCCAAGGTGCGCAGCACGTGGCGACGGCTGCTCATCAGCGGCTGTATCTTTTGCCCGAAGTCTTCGATGCCTTGCACGAAATCGTCGAACGTCAGCATCACGCCCTGGGTGCCCGGCACGCTGGCGACTTCGTCGAGCATGCGCGCCACATTGGCCCACGAGCCGACCAGGGTGCCCATGTTGATGTTGACCGCCGAGGTGGGGTCGGCCATCTGCCGCAGGTTGGAGCTGGCACTTTTGTCTGCCGAGCCCTTCTCGCCCAGCCAGGCAATGGCCTCCTGGTCGGCGCCGGCCTTGATGTGCTCCCAGCGCGCGCGGGCCGCCTCGTCGCTGTCGGCGGCGATGATCATGAACAGCACGCAGGAGGTCACGTGGCGCCCGGTCTTCTTGTTGGCCTCGACCAGCGCCTGGGCAGTGGGGGCGAACGCGGTCGGGGTATTCACGCCTTTGCCGAAGCAGAAGTTGTAGTCGGCGTATTGCGCCGAGAAGGCCATGCCCGCTTCGCTCTGGCCGGCGCAGATCAGCTTCATGTCGGCCTGCGGACGCGGGCTGACGCGGCAGTCCTGCATGGTGAAGTGCTCACCCTTGAAGTCGCTGCGCCCGGTACTCCACAGGTCGCGCAGTACCTGCGCGTATTCGCCCAGGTACTGGTAACGGGTACCGAAGAACTCGTCACCGGGCCACAGGCCCATCTGCTCGTACTCCGGCTTCTGCCAGCCGGTAACCAGGTTGACGCCGAAGCGGCCATTGGAAATCGAGTCGATGGTTGCCGCCATGCGTGCGGTGATGGCCGGCGGAATGGTCAAGGTGGCGACGGTGGCGAACAACTGGATCTTGCTGGTCACGGCAGCCAGGCCCGCCATCAGCGTGAACGACTCCATGTTGTGTTCCCAGAACTCGGTCTTGCCGCCGAAGCCGCGCAGTTTGATCATCGACAGCGCAAAGTCGAAGCCATAGTGCTCGGCTTTCTGCACGATCTGCTTGTTCAATTCGAAGGTAGGCAAGTACTGCGGCGCGTTTTCGGAAATCAGCCAGCCGTTGTTGCCAATAGGAGTGAAAACACCGATATCCATGTGGGCCCCTCTCAGAGTGATGAACGTTGCGCACCGGACAGGTTGCGCATGAAAGGGTACTTAGCAGGGATCGGGCCATGTTTTATTAAGCTATATCTTTCATGAAGTTATGAATAAAATCGGCAGTCTTGTGGACCAACTGGTCCGAAGTAGAGCACTTGGTTTGTGCGTTTCTCCGGCTGCCGGTGCAAAACGATGCACGCTGCTCCCCTGCCTGTATCGTCGGCAGACATTCGCCCGTTATCATGGCCGTCTACATCCAGCTGCAGGTTCCAGTCGCGTGAAAGAACAGCCACCCGTCAACGAGCCCCGTGCCAAGCGCGCGCGCAACGTCAAGCCCAAGCCTGTGGTCAAGGCGACCCGAGAGCCCAGCGCCGCGGCACTCAAGCGCCGGCTGCAACTGATGGAAAGCAAGCGCACCGCGATACTGGGCGCCGCACTGGATGTGTTCTCGCGCTATGGCCTGCACGGCAGCAGTCTCGATCAGGTGGCCACCCTGGCCGACGTGTCCAAGACCAATCTGCTGTACTACTTTTCCAGCAAGGACGACCTTTACCTGAGCGTGCTCAGGCAGTTGCTGGAGGTCTGGCTGAGCCCCCTGCAGTACTTCACTGCCGACAAGAACCCGGTAGAAGCCATCGGTGCCTATATAAAAGCCAAGCTCGAACTTTCCCGTGACCACGCGGCGGAATCGCGTTTGTTCTGCATGGAGATCATGCAGGGCGCCCCGCTGATGCTCAGTGAACTGCAGCAACCCTTGCGCGAAACCGTCGACACCAAGGTCGCGGTGATCGAGCACTGGATCGCGACGGGCCAGCTGGCGCCGGTCAACCCGCACCACTTCATCTTTTCGCTGTGGGCAACCACCCAGCACTACGCCGACTTCCGCACCCAGGTGGAGGCAGTGACCGGCAAGACCTTGCACGATCCGGTGTTCTTCGAAGAGGTCCTGGTGGGGTTGCGCGGGTTGATACTCGATGGCGTGCGACCCCGAGCCAGCTGAGCGCCCCGTAATCGTGCCGAGCGCACAAACCAAGTGCTCTACTTCGGACCAACTGCTCTGAATTAAGCTGGATGAATAACTCAAGCAACTGTTAAACAAGCGTTTTTCTGATATGGCACGGATGCTGCTTTCGAGCTTCGGGCGGCCAAGGGCAGATTTCTGGCCCTGGCAGCGCCCTGCTGCCCCACGCTCATATTTCAGGAAGGCGCCTCATGCTCAAGACACTGCTGCCAGGAATGCTGCTCGCCGCTTCGGCCTACGGGACAGGGAGTGCGGCATACGCCGAGGGCCTGACCCTCAAGGGCCCGGCCAAGATCGCGATGGTCTACATCAGCCCACGCAACGACGGTGGCTGGACCCAGGCTTTCGACGAAGCTCGCCTCAAGCTGGAAAAAAGCCTGGATCAGAAAATCCAGTACGTCGAAAGCGTCCCTGAAAACGCTGCGGCCGTCACCCCCGTGGTCGACCGCCTGATCGCGCGCGGCGCCAACATCATCATCGGCACCGCATTCGGCTACTCCGACACCTTCCTGGCGCTGGCGAAGAAATACCCCGAGGTAGCCTTCCTCAATGGTTCGGGCACCACCAACGCCGCCAATCTCGAATCCTTCTACGGCCGCACCTACGAAAGCCAGTACCTGTGCGGCATGGCGGCTGGGGCGGCGTCGAAGTCAGGCAAGCTGGGCTTCGTTGCCGCCAACCCCTTCGGCCAGGTCAACTGGACCATCAACGCGTACGAACTGGGCGCTCAGCAAATCAATCCCGCCGCCACGGTCACCGTCATCTACACCGGTGCGTGGAACGACCCGGTGAAGGAGCGCGCCGCGACCATGGCGCTGATCGACAACGGCATCGACGTGATCGGCCAGCATGTCGACAGCCCTACTCCGCAGATCGTCGCGCAAGAGCGCGGTATTCATGGCACCGGTCATCATCGGGATCTGAGCGAGTTCGCGCCCAAAGCCACGGTGTGCTCGTCGATGTGGGTGTGGGATCGCTTCCTTACGCCTGAAATCAAGAAAATCATGGCGGGCAACTGGGTACCCGAGGCCAACGGCGCGTTGCTGTCGATGCAGCAGGGCGGCACCGATATCAGCCTGACCAAGGACGCCGCGATCAGCCCCGAGAATCGGGCGAAGATCGAAGCCGCCCGGGCTGAACTGCTGGCGGGCACAAAAACCCTCTACAAAGGCCCCATGGCCGACCGCGATGGCCAACAGCGGCTTGCTCCCGACCAGGTCATGAGCGATCCGGACCTGTGGAAAATGGACTGGTTCGTCGAAGGCGTGAAGACGCAGAAATGAGCCAGGCCAACGCGCTTCAACTCACCGGTATCAGCAAGTCGTTCGACGGTTTCAAGGCGCTGAGCGAAGCCGACTTCAGCGCACGCTGGGGCGAGGTGCATGCCCTGCTCGGCGAGAACGGCGCCGGCAAGTCGTCCCTGATGAACATTGCCGCAGGCCTGTACGCACCGGAAACCGGCAGCGTGCTGATCGACGATAACAGCGTGCGGCTCAACAGCCCGAAGGATGCCAGCCGGCACCGCATCGGCATGGTTCACCAGCACTTCAAACTGGTGCGCCCCTTCACCGTGGCGCAGAACATCCTGCTGGCCCTGCCCGAGCAACCGGGTGAAGGCAGCTATCGCAAGCGGCTTGCAGCGCTGGAACAGACCATCGCCAGCAAGGCCGAGGAACTGGGCTTCGTCCTCGATCCGCGCCAGGTGGTAGAGACCCTGTCGGTGGCCGAGCAGCAGCGCGTGGAAATCCTCAAGGTGCTGCTGGCCGGGGCGCGCATCCTGATTCTCGACGAGCCGACCGCCGTGCTTACCGACCAGGAAGCCGAGCGTTTGTTGAGCACCGTGCAGTCCTTTGCCCGCCAGGGCGCCGCCGTAGTGCTGGTCACTCACAAAATGGCCGATGTCAAACGCTACGCCGACCGGGTCACGGTCATGCGCGGCGGCCGCACGATAAAGACCCTGGACCCGCAAGGCGTCAGCATCGAAGAACTGGTGCGCCTGACGGTTGGCGAGTCGGCGCCCCACGGCGCGGTGTTGCCGGCAACGCCTGGCGAGCCGTTGCTGCGGGTCAGGAACCTCACCAGCGTGGCCGGCACCGGCGCGCTGCGGGGTGTCGACATGACGCTCTGCGCCGGGCAGATCTACGGCATCGCCGGCGTCGGTGGCAACGGCCAGGGCGAATTGGCCAATGCCCTGATGGGCCTTGAACAGCCCACCGAAGGGGATATCCATCTGCAGCCCTTCGGCGACCTGCGCAACGCCAGCACGGCACAGCGCCGGGCCCTGCGTATCGCTGCCATCCCTGCCGATCGATACGGCGCCGCGCTGGCCGGCTCGCTCTCGGTAGCGGAAAACTTCGCCATCGGCCAATTGCACGATGGGCGCTACGGCTCCTTCCTGCGCTTGCGCGGCCAACGCATGCTGGACGATGCCGCCCAGGCCGTGGCCGATTTCGATGTGCAGGGTGTGCGCTCGCTGCAGCAGAAAGCGGCGCTGCTGTCGGGCGGCAACGCCCAGAAGCTGGTGATCGCACGCGAGTTCAGCCGTGATCCGCGGCTGATCCTGGTGCATAGCCCCAGCCGTGGCCTGGACGTGCGCGCGAGCCAGGCGGTGCATGCACGCCTGCGCGCCGCGCGTGACGCCGGGGCCGCCGTGCTGGTGATCAGCGAAGACCTTGACGAGGTCATGGCCTTGGCCGATCGCATCGGTGTGATGAATGGCGGCCGCATCGTCGCCGAATTCGACTGCCCGGCAGACCGCCAGGCCATTGGCAAAGCGATGGTAAGCCATGACTGAACTCTCCCAACCGCTGGCCAAGGTGCCACGCCAACCCTTGCTCGGCAGACGCTACACCCTGGAGCTGCGCCAGCAGATGGGCTGGAGCGGCCAAGCCCTGGTGATCGGCCTCGCGGTGATCGTCGGCCTGGCTTTGAGCACAGCCATTCTGGTGGCAGCGGGCGTGCCGGCCGATCAACTGCTGGAAGAGTTCGTCGGGCAGACGCTGCTCGATGCCGGCAACTTCAAGGCCGTGCTGTTCCAGGCGGCGCCGATGATCCTGGTCGGCATGGCTGGCTGCCTGGCGTTCCGCGCCAGGTTCTGGAACCTGGGCCTGGAAGGCCAGATGATCTGGGGTGGCATCGGCGCTGCGGCCGTCTCGATCTTCCAGATCGGCCCCGAAGCATTGCGCCTGCCGTTGATGATGGCTTCCGCCATCGCCTGCGCGATGCTCTGGACCCTGGCTCCGGTTCTGCTGAAGTTGCGCCTGAAAGTCAACGAAGTGATTTCGACCCTGATGCTCAACTACATCGCCGCCAACTTTCTGCTGCACCTGCTCTACGGCAGTTGGAAAGACCCGCGGGACAACTTCCCCTACTCACCGGCCTTCCAGCCGTTCGAACGCCTGCCGGACCTGTTCGCCGGCTACAACGTGGCGATCGTCATCGCCCTGGTCATCATGGCCCTGGCCGTGTGGTTCATCAGCGTATCGCGCGCCGGACTGTACCTGCGCTTCGTCGATGCCAACCCCAAGGTCGCCAGCGCGGTCGGCGTCCCCGTACGGCGGATGATCCTCAGCACCGTGTTGCTCTCCGGCGCTCTGGCCGGGGTGGCAGGCTTCATCGTCAGCGCGGGCCAGGAAGGTCGGCTGACCCAGTCGTTCTACCAGGGCTACGGCTTCTCCGGAATCCTCATTGCGTTCCTGGCCCGCAACAACCCGTTCGCGGCCGCCGTGGTCGCGCTTCTGGTGGCGATGCTGTTCGTCGCCGGGCGCAACCTGCAGGTGTTCTACCAGGTGCCCTTTTCGATGGTGCAGCTGATTCAGGCCATCCTGGTGATCTGCGTGGCCTCGTCGGACTTCTTCATACGCCACCGTTTGCGGCGCATCCAGGCAGGAGAACAGTGATGGATCTGGTGACTTACTGGCTGGGCAGCGTTCCGGAATTTGCCGTGCCCTTCGCCCTCGCGGCGCTGGGCTTGATCATCATCGAGCGCGCAGGCGTGCTGGCCCTGGGCGCCGAAGGCATGATGCTGGTCGGCGCCCTCGCAGGCATCGGTATGCAACTGGCCCTTGGCCTGCCTGGGCTGTCGATGTTGGCGGCCATGGCGGCGGCCAGCGCGGTCTCGTTGCTGTTCGCGCTGATGGTGCTGTTACTGCGCATCAACCAGGTCATCGCCGGCCTGGCCCTGGTGTTTTTCTGCCAGGGCCTGACCGGGCTCCTCGGCACCTTGCTGGGCTGGACCAATCGTCCGGTCAGCGGTTTGCAGGCCGCGGAGCTCTGGCCATTGAGCGAGCTACCCGTGGTCGGCGGTCTGTTCAGGCAGAACCCGATGGTGTTCCTGACCGTGCTGATCTTTGTCGCGGTGGTCTGGTTTCTGAATCGAACGCGCACGGGGCTGAAGCTGCGGGCCGTTGGCGAGAACCCCCAGGCTGCCGATGCCGCGGGCCTGCCAGTGCTGCGCTATCGACTGGCCGCGATTCTGGCCGGCAGTGCGCTGATGGGGTTGGCCGGTGGGTTCATCGCCGTGCTCAGTACCAAGATGTGGATCGCCGACATGACCGGCGGCCGTGGCTGGATCGCCATTGCGCTGGTGATCTTCGCCCGCTGGTCGCCCTGGCGCGCCTTCGCCGGTGCCCTGCTGTTCGGCAGCATCGAGGCATTGATTCCGCAACTGGCCGCCGCCGGGGTGCAACTGCCGCAATATTTCATGCTGATGACGCCCTATGCCGTGACCCTGGCGGTCATGGTCTGGGTTGCCGCCAGCAAGCGTGCGGGCGCCAGCCAGCCTGGTGCATTGGGCGAACCCTACGTTCGAGAAGAGCGCCGTTGACCGATTTTTGAGCTATCGAGGTTTCCACATGAGCGGTACTGTTTTCATCACCGGCGCAACGTCCGGTTTCGGCCGGGCAACGGCCCGTCGTTTTGCGCGGGCGGGCTGGTCGTTGATTCTCACCGGGCGGCGCCTGGAGCGCTTGCATGCCCTGCAGGATGAACTGGGTGCGCGCGTGCCGGTGCATGTCGCCGCCATGGATGTGCGCGATGCCGCGGCCGTCGCCGCAGTGGTCACCGGCTTGCCCGAGGCTTTCCAGCGCGTGACGGCGCTGATCAACAATGCCGGCCTGGCCCTGGCACCCGTGCCGGCGCAGCAGGCCAGCCTCGACGACTGGCACACCATGATCGACACCAACGTCACCGGCCTGGTCAACGTTACCCACGCGGTCCTGCCGGCGCTGTTGGAAACCGGCGCCGGCGCCAGCATCATCAACATTGGCTCGATCGCCGGTGCATGCCCCTATCCCGGCAGTCACGTGTATGGCGCGAGCAAGGCCTTCGTCAAACAGTTTTCCTATAACCTGCGCTGCGATTTACTCAGCACGGGCGTACGCGTCACCGACGTGGCCCCCGGCATCGCCGAAACCGAATTCACCCTGGTGCGCACCCAGGGCGACGAGAAGGCTGCAGGCCAGGTGTATCAAGGCACGACCCCACTGACGGCGGACGATATTGCCGAGCAGATTTTCCACGTCGCCACACTGCCCGCCCACATCAATATCAACCGCCTGGAAATGGTCCCCGTGCGCCAGGCCTGGGGACCGTTCGCGATTGACCGCGATTGAACAAGAAGCGTCGTACAACCGGTTTCGGTTTTCAAGACGCCATTGCGCTACACCCCTGCGCGTTGTGCAGGTTCAGCTATCGAACTGCGTGGTCTGCCCACCAATACGGCGCCCGGTCCTGGACATGCGTCCAACCAATACCGGTGCGCTCTGAATAAAACATTGATTGATGGGTAAAACATGAAAAACGCTTGGGGAGCATCACTGTGCATGTTGGGTCTGCTGGGAGCAGGCAGCGTTCATGCGCAAGGACCACTGTTGTGGCATGGCGAAAGTGTGTCGTATTTGTATGGCAAGAATTACAACGTCGATCCGGCCATCCAGCAAACCATTACACTGGAACATGCCAGCGCATGGACGTGGGGCGATCTGTTCGCCTTCGTCGACAACAGTTGGTACAACGGCGCCCGGTCCGGCAACGGCAATTACAGTTTGTATGGCGAGTTCAGCCCGCGCTTCAGCGCCGGCAAGCTGCTGGGGCAGGACCTGTCGTTCGGGCCGGTGAAAGACATACTGCTGGCCACCACCTACGAGTTCGGCGATGACGACGTAGACGCATACCTGATAGGTCCGGGCTTCGATCTGGCCATTCCCGGCTTCGACTATTTCCAGTTGAACTTCTACTACCGCAAACCCGATGGCAACCGCGTCCCGTCAGGCGCCTGGCAGATCACTCCGGCCTGGTCCTACACCCTGCCGCTGGGCAACTCGAACCTGTTGATCGACGGTTTCATCGACTGGGTGGTGAACAACAAGAGCGGCCATGGCAACAACCAGTCCGACTACCACGCCAACCTGCATTTCAACCCCCAGATCAAATATGACCTGGGCAAAAGCCTGGGCTATGAAGCCAAGCATCTGTATGTGGGTGTGGAATACGATTACTGGTCCGACAAATATGGCATCAAGGATGATGGCTCTTTCACCACCGACCAGAACACTGCGAGTTTGTTGGTGAAGTACCAGTTCTAGGTTTCATTGCCGTGCTCGCCAGGTGGTTGACCGGGCACGGCAGGATTGACCAAGCCGCCGAGATTTTCCGCACCTGAACGGCGGCCGTGGCCACGCGGCTATCGAACTTCAATAGAGCATTGATCGCGTTCATGCATCGATTCATGCGAAATCAACAATTACCCTGACGTCCGGTTTGCCCGAGAATGCTCTGTTACACCTAGTTACAAACACTCTCGAAAGCGCTGGAGACACCGTGAAATCGTTCGTCAAAACCCTGCCCGCACTGGCCCTCGCCGCCTTTGCGCTAAGTCCTCTCGCCCAAGCCCAAGAGCTGACCGTAATGACTTCCGGTGGCTTCACTGCCGCCTACAAAAGCTTGGCTCCTGGCTACACCAAAGACACTGGTAACACCCTGAACACCATTCTGGGACCGTCCATGGGCAAGGCCCAGGAAGCCATTCCCAATCGACTGGACCGTGGAGAACACGCCGACGTGGTGATCATGGTCGGCTACGCGCTGGATGAGCTGATCAAGCAGGGCAAGGTCGAGGCGAGCTCGCGGGTCGAACTTGCCGATTCGCGCATTGGCCTGGCGGTCAAGGCGGGCGCGGCGAAACCTGCCATCGGCACTGACGCCGAACTCAAGCAGACCTTGCTGGCGGCGAAGTCGGTGGCCTACTCCGACAGCGCCAGTGGCGTCTATATCGAGAAACAGCTGTACAAGAAACTGGGCATCGAAGATCAACTGGCGCCCAAGAGCAAGATGATCGAGCGCATTCCCGTGGCTTCCGTGGTTGTCAAGGGCGACTACCAACTGGGCTTCCAGCAAGTCGCCGAACTGCTGCCGATTCCTGGCATCACCTTCGTTGGCAAGATCCCGGAAGACGTACAATCAGTGACTCGCTATGCCGCCGGCATTCCGAACAACGCCCAGCATCCCGCCGAAGCCAAACAACTGCTCCAGTACCTGGCCTCACCCGCTGCACAGCAAGCGGTACGTGCCACCGGGCTGGATTCGGTTCCACGCTAAGCGCTCTGGCAGCGGACCAATGATCGTTCGACCTGCGGCGCCTGCGTCTCAGGTCGGGTGACTATTGCGGCCACTGCTCCAGCAAGATCGCGACGAACTTCTCGGCGGCGGGCGACAGCGAACTGCCCCGTCGCGTGACCAGGCCCAGGGTGCGGTCCACGACCGGTTCGATCAGCGGTACGCTCACCAGGGTGGGATGCTCCCCGGCCGGCATGGCCAGGCTGGGCATCACTGAAATACCCAAGCCGGCCTCCACCAAGCCCAGCGACGTGGACAGATGCTGCACCTCGTAGAACCATTTCAAGCGCCAGGGCAAGCCTGCCAGGGCGTTGTCGAGCAGCATGCGATTGCCGCTCAGCCTGCCGACTCCGATCAGTTGATGGCCCGCCAGTTCGGTCCACTTCACCGACTTGCGGCTCGCCAGTTCATGGTCGCGCCGGCAAGCCAGCACGAACGGCTCCTTGACCAGGGCATGGAACTCGATGTCCGGATGCTGGCCGCTCATCATGTTGATACCGAAATCCGCCTCGCCACGCAGAACGGCCTCCAGCCCCTCGTTGGCACTGAGGTCCAGAAGCCTGATGCGAATCTGCGGGTATTGCTGGTTGTAGATACGAATGACCGAAGGCAGGAAATAGAACGCCGCCGTGGGAATGCACGCCAACGTCACCTGCCCTACCTGCCGCTCGGCCAACTCCTTGATGTTGAGAATGGAGTCTTCGAAATCGTCGAGCAGGCGCCGTGCCTTGGGCAGGAAGTCGCGCCCGACGCTGGTCAGGCTGACTCGGCGAGTGGTCCGGTCGAGCAGTGATGTGCCCAGACCTTCTTCAAGCTTCTTGATACGCCGGGTCAGTGCCGGCTGAGAAATGTGCAGCTGATCCGCCGCCTCGTGAAAGCTGCCCACTTCGGCGATTTTCACGAATGATCGTATGTCGACCAGCTCATATTGCATGAATTCCGCTCTCCCCTGCCGGAACACTCCAGCCACTTGTTTATTTCGTTTGATGGAATAATCGCTACGATCTTTGCATTGGATCTACCAAATCAAGCTGTGTAAATCTTCACTCCAATACATCAATGACGTCCATTGATTACCAGAGTCGTGACTTATGCAACTGATTCCTTGCGTACTGATGCGTGGCGGGACCTCCAAAGGGCCAGTGTTTCTGGCGTCCGATTTACCGGTCAGATCCGAAGAGCGCGACGAGATGCTGCTGGACGCGATGGGCTCGGGGCATGAGCTCGAGATCGATGGCATTGGTGGCGGCAGCCCTCAAACCAGCAAGGTGGCCATCGTGTCGCGCTCCGATCACCCGGACGCAGACGTGGACTACCTGTTCGTCCAGGTGATGGTTTCGCAACGACGCGTGGACACCGCGCCCAACTGCGGCAACATGCTCTGCGCAGTCGGCCCGTTCGCCATCGACCAAGGCCTGGTCCAGGCGCAGTCGGGCGTGACCCAGGTACGCATTCGCAACCTCAATACCGGTACGTTCGTCTGCGCCGATGTGTGCACGCCCGACGGCAAGGTCACCTACGAAGGCGATACCGCGATCGACGGTGTACCCGGTACGGCCGCCCCGGTGGGGCTGACCTTTCTCGATGCCGCCGGCAGCAAGACCGGCAAGCTGTTTCCCACCGGTGCCACGGTGGACTGGCTGGGCGACGTGCCCGTCACCTGTATCGACATGGCCATGCCGATGATGCTGGTCGAAGCGGCTCAGTTGGGCAAGACCGGCAGCGAAAGCCCGGCTGAACTCGACGCCGACAAGGACTTCCTGCACAAACTGGAAACCCTTCGCCTGCGCGCCGGCCAACTGATGGGGCTGGGTGACGTCACCGACAAAGTCATTCCCAAGCCTGTTCTGGTTGCCCCGGCCCAGGCCGGCGGTACGCTGCAGGTGCGCTACTTCATGCCGCACAATTGCCACACGGCACTGGCCATTACCGGTTCGATCGGCTTGGCGACCGCCTGTGTCACCGACGGCACGGTGCTGGAACGCATGCTCGGCCAGCGCCATGAGAAGCGTCTGACCACTGTGAAGCTCGAACACCCCAGTGGCGCCATCGAAGTCGGCCTGTCCTACGTCGGGCACAATGCCAGCATCGTACGGGCGTCGGTGGTCAGAACCGCGCGCAGGCTGTTCTCAGGCAGTGTCCATGTTCCCAATGCTCATCGGCTGGCCGGTTGAGGCAATACCCGCTTCACCCTGATCGACCTGCTTCTGCATCAGCGCAACTCCTCAAATAACTACAAGAGATAACTCATATGCTGGCGCTGTTAGGCTTAGCCATGGTGGTCGTGTTCACCTACCTGATCATGTCCAAACGCTTGTCGCCCATCGTTGCACTGACCGTGGTGCCGATCGTGTTCGCCGTCATTGGCGGGTTCGGCGGATCCACCGGCAAGATGATCCTCGATGGCCTGAAAGTAGTCGCGCCGTCTGCCGCGCTGCTGCTGTTCGCCATCCTGTTCTTCGGCCTGATGATCGACTCCGGCCTGTTCGACCCGCTGATTCGCAAGATTCTCAAGAAAGTCAATGGCGACCCGGTGAAGATCGCCATCGGCACCGCGCTGTTGTCGCTGACCGTTGCGCTGGATGGCGATGGCACCACCACCTACATGATCACCTGCGCGGCCATGTTGCCCCTGTACAAGCGCATCGGCATGAACCCGATGGTCCTGGCCACCGTAGCCATGCTGGCGCTGGGCATCATGAGCGGCATGTCGCCCTGGGGCGGTCCCGCCACCCGAGCCATCGCCGTGCTGGGCATCGACGCGAGCGAGTATTTCATTCCGTTGCTGCCGACCATGGCCGGGGGCGCCGCCTGGGTGGTGTTCACGGCGTACCTGCTGGGCAGGGCCGAGCGCAAGCGCATCGGCAGCGTGCAGCTGCAAAGCGGCGGCGGCGAGTGCTATATCGAGGCGATCCTTGGCGATCAACCGTACAAGCGGCCCAAGCTGGTCTGGATCAACCTGTTGCTGGTGATCGGCGTCATGGTGGCGCTGGTCATGGGCCTGGCGCACTCGGCGGTGCTGTTTCTGATCGGCTTCGTGCTGGCACTGATGATCAACTACCCGCAACTCGACATCCAGAAAGAACGCATCCTCGCCCATTCCGGCAACGCCATGACGGTGGTGCTGCTGGTGTTTGCGGCGGGTGTATTCGCGGGCATCTTCAGCGGCACCAAGATGGTCGACGCCTTGGCACAGTCGCTGGTCGACATGATTCCGCCGTCTTGGGGCCACCTGTTCCCCCTGGTGGTTGCGGTTACCAGCATGCCGTTGACCTTCGTGCTGTCCAACGACGCCTACTATTTCGGCGTAGTGCCCATCCTGGCCAACGCTGCGGCCGCCTATGGCATCTCCCCCGTGGAAATCGCCCGAGCTTCCATCCTTGGCCAACCGGTGCACCTGATGAGCCCGCTGGTGGCGTCCACGTTATTGCTGGTCGGCATGGTCGACCGCGACATCGGCGACTTTCAGAAGGCGACCGTCAAATGGGCGGTGCTGACCTCCCTGGTAGTGACCGCCCTGGCACTGCTGACAGGTGCAATCACCTTGTTCGCGTGAACCTGATCCCCCGCTATTCATAACAAGAAGAGAGTCCATCTGATGCGTACAACCCTGATCGGCGGGTTCGCCTTGCCGTGCCTGAGCGTATTGCTCCAAGGCTCGGCCCTGGCCCAAGGTTTTATCGAAGACAGCACCTTGAAACTGCAACTTCGCAACGTGTACTTCAACGAAAACTTTCGCGATGAAAACGGCCTGAGCCCGCGCGCCGCCGCCACTGCCAAAAGCGAGCGAACCGAATGGGCGCAGGGCGCGCTGCTGGACTTCCAATCCGGCTATACCCCAGGCACCGTCGGCGTGGGCTTCGATGCCCTGGGCCTGCTGGGCGTCAAGCTCGACTCCGGTCGCGGCCGCAGCGGCACAGGGCTGCTGCCCGTGCACAGCGATGGCCGCGCCGCCGACGAGTCGACCAGCCTTGGCCTCACCGCCAAGGCCCGTGTCGCGCAAACCGTGGTCAAGCATGGCACCCTGCTGCCCAAGACCCCGGTACTGGTCTACAACGATGCACGCCTGGTGCCGCAGACCTATCAAGGCACTCAACTCGTCAGCAAGGACTTCGAGGGCTGGCTGCTCACCGCCGGCCAACTCGATCGGTTCAAGCTGCGTGACTCCACCGACAGCCGTTCGATCATCCCCGACGGCTATTCCGGCAGAGAAGGTGGCGACTTCACCTATGCCGGCGCCGACTACACGGTGAACAAGCAGCTGCGACTCAGCTACTTTCGCGGCCAGCTCGATGACTTCTACAGTCAGGACTTCTTCGGCCTGCTGCACACCCTGCCGCTGGGCACCGGCACATTGACCAGCGACCTGCGGTATTTCCTCAGCCGGGACGAAGGCAACCACTATTCCGGACAGATCGACAACGGCATGCTCAGCGGTCAGCTGAGCTTCGCGGTGGCAGGCCACACCGTTGCCGCCGGCTACCAGCAGCTGCACGGCAACGGCGGCTTGCCCTACATCAACGGTGCTACCGTGTACTCGTTCAGCAACGTCGGCATCGGCAAATTCATCGAAGAAGATGAAAAGACCTGGCTCGCCAGTTACGGGTACGACTTCAAGCAGCTTGGGATGCCCGGCCTGAGCTTCATGACCCGCTACATCAGCGGCTCGGACGGCAAGTCGGGCCCTGCCGGCGTGAACGAGTGGGAGCGCGACATCGAACTGGCCTACGTGGTACCGGCCGGCACCTTGAAAGGCCTGGGGGTAAAGCTGCGCAACTACGTCTATCGCTCCGACACCGCGCGCGGGCGCGATAGCAATCGGCTGTATCTGACGTATGACATTGCGCTGTGGTAGGTGGGGTTTTACTTGCGGGGTTTGATGCGCGCGGTCGGTTCGGCCACCAGGGGGTTATCCGGCCAATAATGCTTTGGATACCGCCCCTTCAAATCCTTCTTCACTTCCTCGTAGGTGTTGGCCCAGAAACTCGCCAGGTCCTGGGTCACCTGCACAGGCCGCCGCGCCGGTGACAGCAGATGCAACTTCACCGCCTGTCGTCCACCGGCGATGCGCGGGGTTTCAGCCAGGCCGAACAGCTCCTGCAAACGCACCGCCAGAATTGGCGGGTGCTCGCTGTAGTCCAGGCGCACCGACGACCCCGATGGCACAGCGATGTGGGTTGGCGCCAGCTCGTCGAGTTTCTGTGGCAGCGGCCAGGGCAGGCTGTTGCGCAGGATGGAGGACAGGTCGAGCTGTCCGAAGTGGCTGAGGCGTGTGACCTTGCCCAGGTAGGGCTGCAGCCAATGTTCCAGCTGCTGCAACAACGCCGCGTCGCTGACGTCCGGCCAAGGGTTCTGGGTGTCCAGCGCGCGCAGCAGCGCGACCCGCGCCTGCCATTGGCGCAGTTCCGGGGTCCAGGGCAGCAGCTCCAGGCCCTTGCGCCGCACCAGTCCGAGCAGCGCGGTGGCGCGGGCGTCGGCGCCCAACCCTGGCAGCGGTTCGCGGCTGAGGATCAGTTCACCGACCTTGCGCTGGCGTTCGGCGCGCAACACACCTTCCCGTTCGTCCCATTCCAGGTGATCGACGCGGCTGACCTGTTCGGCCAGCACCGTATCGAACAACCCGGGATCGAACTCGGCAGCCAGGTAGATGCGTTCTTCGCGCTGTCCCTGGCGGCTGCCCAGATCGGCGATGACGATCCAGGCCTGTTTCATCAAGCCGTCCACCTCGCCGAACAAGGCAGCGCGGCCGTTGGCGAGGCGATACTCGGCGCCGCCTTCGCGACGCTGCTGCGCCACGCGATCCGGGTAGGCCAGGGCCAGCAGGCAGCCCAGCCAGCGCGGGTGCGCAGGGTTCTCGACCGGCGTCGCCGGCCTGCCACGCAGGTAGCCGCGGTACTGCCGGGACAACTGCCGTATGCGTTGCACGGCGCCGTGGCTCTGGCGCTGGGCCTTCTGCTCGCCGGACAGCAACACAATGCGGCTGTGCAGGTCGGCACCAGCACCGCGCAAAATGTCGCGTTCACCTAACAATGCTGCGACATCGCAGGCCATGTCGCCGAGGCCCAAAGCGTGGCCGCGCAACAGCAGATGCGCGATGCGCGGGTGCGCCGGCAGCTGCGCCATGGCTTGGCCATGAGGGCTGAGACGGCCGTCGGGCAGGCGCGCGCCGAGGCGCAGCAACAGGTCCTGCGCCTGCGCATACGCCGCGCCGGGCGGCTGGTCCAGCCAGGTCAATTGAGCCGGCTCGACACCCCAGCGTGACAACTGCAGGGCCAGGCCAGCGAGGTCTGCCTGGAGGATTTCCGGGCTGCCGTAGGCCGCCAACTGGGCATGCTGGTCTTCGGACCACAACCGATAACACACGCCCGGCTCCAGACGCCCTGCCCGTCCGGCCCGCTGGGTGGCACTGGCGCGGGAGATGCGTTGGGTGTCCAGGCGGGTCATGCCGCTGCCGGGGTCGAAACGCGGCACCCTCGCCAGGCCGGCGTCGATGACTACGCGCACGCCATCGATGGTCAGGCTGGTTTCGGCAATGTTGGTCGCCAGCACGACCTTGCGCTTGCCGGCGGGCGCAGGCTCGATGGCGGCGCGCTGGGCATTGAGATCCAGCTCGCCATGCAGCGGGCACAGCAGCACATTTACATCGCCAGCCAGGGCTTCGGCCAACTGCTGATGCACGCGGCGGATCTCGGCCTGCCCCGGCAGGAACACCAGCAGGCTGCCAGCCTGTTCATCGAGGGCATCGAGGCAGGTCTGCACCACTCGTGGCTCGATGAACTCACCCGGCTGCCACGGCCGCCCCCAGCGCACATCCACCGGGTACATGCGGCCCTCGCTGCGCAATACCGGGGCATCGTCGAGCAGCGCGGACAGGCGCTCGCCTTCCAGGGTGGCGGACATCAGCAGGATCTTCAGCGGCGGCTCGTCGCGCAGCAGCTCCCGGCCATTGAGGCTCAAGGCCAGCGCGAGGTCGGCATCCAGACTGCGTTCGTGGTACTCGTCGAAGATCACCAGCCCCACCCCGTCCAGGGCCGGATCATCCTGCAGGCGCCGGGTAAGAATACCCTCGGTCACGACCTCGATACGGGTGTTCGGACCTACCTTGCTGTCCAGCCGAATGCGGTAGCCGACCGTCTCGCCAACCCGCTCGCCCAACTCGCTGGCCAAGCGCTCGGCTGCCGCCCGCGCGGCCAGGCGCCGCGGTTCGAGCATGAGAATGGTCTGCCCGGCCAGCCAAGGCTCGTGCAGCAGCGCCAAAGGCACGCGAGTGGTCTTGCCCGCGCCGGGCGGGGCTTCGAGCACCGCTTCATGGCGCTCGGCCAGGGCTTGGCGCAGGGCAGGCAGGACGGCGTCGATGGGTAGCGAGATCATGAAGGCTCCAGGTCGGGCGCGAAGTATAACGCCGCTCCGAGGTGCAGGCGCCGAGCACGTATGGATAGCACGCCAAGGTCAGCGAACCGACCCTCAGGTGACAAGGTCCATCTACTCGGCTTGACCATTTGCTTGTATCGTTGCGGCCTATTCTGCGGAGATTGCCATGCGTATTCCTTCACGTTTGATCGGCGGCGCCGTTGTCGCTGCCTTGGTAACCCAACTGACCGCCTGCGGCACCCTGTTCTGGCCGGATCGGCGCGGGCAGATCGAAGGGCGTATCGACCCTGTGGTGGCCGCGCTGGACGCCATCGGCATCCTCTTCTATGTGCTGCCGGGGCTGATTGCCTTCGGTGTGGACTTCGCCACCGGCGCGATCTACCTCAACGACGGCAAGACCGCGCAGGTAGCGCCGGAAAAGCTGCAACATGCGATTGGTCGCGACGGCAAGGTCGACAACCTGAAGCTGCAGGCCATCCTGGAAACCGAGCTGGGCCGCAGTCTGCCGCTCGACGATCCGCGCCTGATCCAGCACACCGGCAGCGTCGAACAGCTGGCCATGTATGGCTTGAAGCCGGTCATCTAGGGATTTGTAATGGCAACCAGCAAGGAACACGCACGCCTGCTGCGACTGGCGACAAGGGCGTCACTGGCGGTCGCCAGCATTCTCATCGTGGCCAAGGCCATTGCCTGGTGGCTCAGTGGTTCAGTGAGTCTGCTGGCGGGGCTCACCGATTCGGTGCTGGATGGCGCGGCGTCGTTTCTCAACCTGCTGGCGGTGCACTACGCGCTGCGTCCGGCCGATGACGATCATCGGTATGGACACGGCAAGGCCGAGGCTCTGGCGGGGATGGCCCAGGCGTTGTTCATCGGTTCGAGCGCGGTGTTGATCGGGTACCAGGCATGGAAACAGCTGCAGGACCCGCAGCCGCTGGGCGCGGCCGGGGTGGGCATCGCGGTGATGATTCTTTCGCTGGCGCTGACCGTGGCGCTGCTGGCCCTGCAATACAAGGTCGTTCGCGAAACCGGTTCGACCGCCGTGCGGGCGGACTCGCTGCACTACCGTTCCGACCTGCTGCTCAATGGCAGCATTTTGGTAGCGCTGGTCCTGGCCAGCTACGGTTGGCCGCAGCTGGATGCTTTCTTTGGTTTGGGCATTGCGCTGTACATCCTGTGGAGCGCGGTGCAGATCGCTCGCGAAAGCACGGCGATTCTGATGGACAAGGAGTTGCCAGTGGATGTCAGTGAACAGATGCTGGCGCTGGCGTGCGATGTGCCGGGCGTGCTTGGCGCCCATGACCTGCGCACGCGCATGTCGGGCAATCATTGGTTCGTGCAGTTGCATCTCGAGTTGCCGGGGCAGCTGTCGCTGGCCGAGGCCCATGGCATCTGCGAGAGCGTGGAAGTTGCCATTGAAAGCCGGTATCCACGTGCCGAAGTGCTGGTTCACGCAGACCCCATTTGAGAGAAGCGCGGTCAGCCTGCAAAACCGCAGTGTCCCCGGACGCGGCTCGCGCCGCTGCTACAGGGGATCTCGGCACCACATAAACCCATGCCGCGTGCCGACAGAACGCGATGCCTGTAGCAGCGGCGCAAGCCGCGTCGGCGACGAATGCGGTATGTCAGCCAAAACGCGGCACCTGTAGCAGCGGCGCGAGCCGCGTCGGCGGTGGATGCGATGTGTCAGCCAGAACGCGGTGCCCCATTGCAGCGCTGCAAGGCCGATCAATTCACCGTGTACCCACGTGACGCGAAGCAATTGGCCAGGCTCTGCCGGTACACGCTGACCACTTCCGGCGACGGCGCATAGGTAGCACTGGCTGGGTCGAAGCGGCTTTGTTCGACAGCCCAGCGCTTGCACTCGTATTGATCCTGGGCGATCTGCTGCGGACTCTGACCCTGGGCCGGATAGGCTGCGACGTCATAGTTGGTCAAAGTCGGGGCTGGCTGCGGGATACTGGCATTCACTGGCGGATTCACCACCACGTATTCCTGGGTATTGTCGGCCCATTGATAGTACGTGCCGGCCGCGACAAAGAACACGGAACTGCCGATCCACATGCGCTGGGCGTAGTCGGGCAAGACGCGTACCCGAACGCCGCGCGGCGGCTCGATCACCACGTACCGCGGACCCTGCGGTCGATACCAGTACCCACCCGAGTAGTAATAATCCTGCCCCCGATACGGCACGCGATAATTCTGGCCGGGGAAGCGATCAATCACCTGCCCCGGACGGTACTGCGGGCCAGGGCCCCAGCCGCCACCGTGCTCGCCGGGCCAACGGTCTCGACCGCCCTCCCAGCGCCTGTCGTTGTCGCGCCGCAGGTCTGGATAACTGCCGCGCAGCGGCGCCTGGGTCTGGCGCACTGCATCGGGCTTTCCGATGATCGGCGGCCGATTGTCCTGCTGGCCACCTTCGGGACGACCCTGATCCGGGCGACCTTGTTCTGGGCGACCCTGCTCCGGCTGGTTGCCCTGCCACTGGTTCTGGCTGCCGCTACCGGGTCGTCCCTGCCACTGGCCCTGATTGCCCTGATTGCCTTGCGGCGGTCGCCCCTGCCACTGACCCTGATTGCCACCCGGCGGCGGACGGTACTGCCCACCGCCTTGCGGCTGCCCAGGCCCGGCATTGCCCCCTCCCTGCCCACGCTGGCCACCATTGGAACTGCCGCGCAATTGGTCTTGCGGGCCTTCCGCATACGCAGGCGCGCCCACAGCCAGGCAGAGCACAGCGACACCGGCCATACGCCATAGGGGCAAGTTCATGCTGTTCCTCGTAGAAAAAGGGGGTGACCCAGTATCAGACTGACAAACCCGAACGCGGTTCTGTGAAGATCCCGTCAGGTGCCTGCAAAGGATATCGGCACGTACCGCGCGTTCATGACCGCACTCCAGGCACCGGTCACACACATTTCGCAGACGAAAAAAGAGGAGACCCGCAGGCCTCCTCTCGCGAAACTGTGTCCTTGCTCGACGCTTGTGACGTCGGCTCACCTCACGCTGCCTTCTGGGCCGCATGCAGCCCGGGGGCCAGCGCGACCCCGGTGGGGGCGGTGGCCGCAATTCGCTTGATTCAGCGCATCGCAGTGGACATGTGTCCGGGCAGTGATTCTGTGGATAACAATAGCGCCACGGACGCAGCAGCCGATTGCGAACATTGCTGATTTACACAGCACTTGCGCAATTTTTGCCTTCGGATAGATAATTTGCCGCAACGCAAAACACGAAGGCAGATTTGATGAGCAAGCTTGATCGCTATGACCTGAGCATTCTGGCGGAACTGCAGCGTGACGCGCGCATTTCCAACCAGGAACTGGCCGAACGCATCGGTCTCTCGCCGTCGCCCTGCTCACGGCGCGTCAAGCAGCTCGAAGACGACGGCTACATATCTCGTCAGGTCGCCCTGCTGGACCGCAAGAAGCTGGGGTTGAGCCTGACTGCCTACGTGCTGATCGGCATGGACCGGCACACGCCGGAACGCTTCGAAACCTTCGAAGCGGCGATTCGCGGACTGCCTCAGGTCCTCGAATGCAGCCTGGTGACCGGAATGGATGCCGACTACCAGCTCAAGGTGGTGGTGCCGGACATGGACCACTACCAGAAGCTGCTGCTGGGCCACCTGACGCGGATCGAGGGCGTCACCAGCGTGCGTTCCAGCTTCGTTCTCAACCAGGTCATGGCCAGCACTGAGTTGCCGTTGACCCATCTACGCTGAGCTTCAGGCCTGAGCCAGACTTGAAGCCCCTTCGCGGGTAGAACCCGCTCCCACAGGGGTGCAGGCCGGCTACAGCCCTGAAACACCTTCGCGGGTAGAACCCTTCTCACAGAGGGACAGGCCGGCTAGAGACTGGCCGGCACCTCGCGCCACTCGCCCTGCCCCAGGCCCTCGAGGCTCCAGTCGCCGATGCGCACCCGCACCAGGCGCAAGGTCGGCAGGCCCACTGCCGCCGTCATGCGCCGCACCTGACGGTTGCGCCCCTCCTTGATCACCAGCTCCAGCCAATGCGTCGGCACGCTCTTGCGAAAGCGCACCGGCGGATCGCGCGGCCACAGGTCCGGCTCGTCCAGCAGCCGCGCTTGCGCCGGCAGAGTCATGCCATCGTTGAGCTCGACCCCGGTGCGCAGACGCTGCAACTGGTCTTCGTCGGGTACGCCTTCCACCTGCACCCAATAGGTCTTGGCCAGCTTGTGCTTCGGGTCGGCAATGCGCGCCTGCAACTGGCCGTCGTTGGTCAGCAACAGCAGCCCCTCGCTGTCACGGTCCAGGCGACCGGCCGGATAGACCCCGGCAATGTCGATGAAATCCTTCAGCGTCGCCCGCCCTTCACCGTCGCTGAACTGGGTCAGCACATCGAACGGTTTGTTGAACAGCAGCAGCCGCGGCTGGGCCGGCGGGGCTTTGGCCACACGGCGGCCGCTGGCGGGTGGACGTTTGTTGGAGCGAGGAGGAAGAGGCATGACGAAGCGGCTTTCGGGCTGGCAAGGGCGCTCATGCTAGAGGCCCTTGCCAGCCACGGCAAACCTGTCAGCGGAACGGCGGCTCGTCGAAGCTGCGCAGCTTGCGTGAGTGCAGCGAATTGAGCTGGTTGCGCAGCAGGTTCAAGGCCGTGATGCCGATGTTGAGATGCTGGCTGACCGCGCGGTTGTAGAACGCGTTGGCCGAGCCCGGCAGTTTGATCTCACTGTGCAAGGGCTTGTCCGACACGCACAGCAGAGTGCCGTACGGCACCCGCAGGCGATAACCCTGGGCGGCAATGGTGCCGCTCTCCATGTCCACCGCCACGGCACGCGACAGGTTGATCAGCGGTCGCTCCTGGGCCCAGCGCAGCTCCCAGTTGCGGTCATCGTAGGTCAGCACGGTGCCGGTACGCAGGCGCTTCTTCAAGTCGTCGCCGCGCTCGCCGGTGACCTGCGCCGCTGCTTCCTGCAACGCCAGCTGCACTTCGGCCAGGGCCGGAATGGGGATGTTCGGTGGCAGGACGCGATCGAGGATGCCGTCCTGGCGCATGTAGGCGTGGGCCAGCACATAGTCGCCGATGGTCTGCGACTGTCGCAGGCCACCGCAGTGGCCGATCATCAGCCAGCAATGCGGGCGCAGCACGGCCAGGTGGTCGGTGATGTTCTTGGCGTTCGAAGGGCCGACGCCGATGTTCACCAGGGTCACGCCGTCGCCGTCCTCGGCAATCAGGTGATACGCCGGCATCTGATAGCGGTGCCACACCACGCTGGCCACCAGCGCCTGGGCCTCGCCGTTGTCCATGCTCTTTTCGATGATCACATTGCCGGGCATCACCAGGCGCACGAAGCGCGGGTCGTTGCGCAGCTGTTCCAGGCCGTGGGTGACGAACTGGTCGACGTAGCGGTGGTAGTTGGTCAGCAGGATCCACGGCTGCACGTGCTTCCAGTCGCTGCCGGTGTAGTGGATCAGGCGACGCAGGGAGAAATCCACCCGCGCGGCGTCGAACAGCGCCAACGGCAGCGGATCGGCAGTGGCCCAGTCGTACAGGCCGTCGGCGATGCCGTCGGTGGCGGCAGACAGGTCGGTGCTGGGGAACACCCGCGCCAGTGCCGCAGCAGTCACGCCACTGCCGGCCAGCTCGTCGCCCTGGTCGACGACATAGGGATAAGGGATGTTCTGCTCGCTGACACCGACTTCGATGGTGACCGCGAAGTCGCGCATCAGCGGCCGCAATTGGTCCAGCAGATAACCGCGGAAGGCGGCCGGCTGGGTCACGGTCACCGAGTACACGCCAGGCAGGTTGACCTTGGCGTAGGCTCGGGTGATGGCAGGCAGTTCGCCGCCGTAGGCGTAGGTCAGGCGCAGTTCAGGGTAGCGAAACAGATCACGCTCGGCCGCATCCGGCTCGCTGCGATCCTTGAGGTAGCGCTTGAGCGCCTGGCTCAGGGCGCGAGTGGCCCGCTCGTGCAGTTCTGCCAACCGATCCACGGCTTGTTCGGCAGTTTGCACAACTACGAAGTCTGGAGCATTACTCATGGGGCATGTCCTGGCTGATCTGGCAGGCTTGCATCTTGCCTGCAATGCCGACGAAAGGCACCCCCGGTGCGACGGCGTTGGTTACGCCGGGGCAGCGCCGGGGGGCGCATCTGCAATCGGTGGCGACACCGGCTTGGGATGGCTGAGGATGCAGCCGTGCAGAACCGCCTGAAGCTCTTCGAAGCGTACCGGGCGCGCCAGGCAGATCGATACCCCGGCAGCCAGGGACGCCTCGCGCCGGGCCTGGCCGGGTTCGGTAATCGCCAGCACCGGCAATCGCTCGCACCCCGGCACGCTGCGCAGTTCGCGGGTGGTGTGCAGAGCGCTCTCTGCGGGCGGGCTGTGCTCGATGAGCACGGCATCGAAACGCTCGCGAGCCAGCAGGGCCAGCGCACCAGCGCCGTCCTCGGCGGTGCGCACGCGGTAGCCGAGCTTGAGCAGCATGGCCCGCACCACCAACTGGTCGACGCTGTTGGCGTCCACCAGCAATACCGTGCATTCATGGGCAGCGCGCTGCGCGCCAAGGGCACCGGCGCGGGTGCTCAAGGCACGGCCCGGATGCGCTTCGACAACCCCCAGGCGCACGCTCAGTTCGAAACAGCTGCCGCGTCCGGGCTCGGACTGATGATGAAGCTGCCCGCCTACCAGCTCGGCCAGCTGCCGACAGATCGCCAGGCCTATACCCAATCCGCCGTACTCGCGGGTCACCGAGCCGTCGAGCTGGTAGAAGCGTTGGTAGAGGGTCTCTTCGTCGCGATGACTGAAACCGATGCCGCTGTCGCTGACCGTGAAGGTTATCTGCAGGTGATCACTTGCTGGCTCGCCGCCACCCACGCGCACATTGACACTGCCTTCGCGGGTGAACTTGATGCCGTTGTCGATCAGGCAGCCCAGGCACAGGGCAAGCTTCTGCGAATCGCCCTGCAGGCGGTCGGGCAGACCGGCTACGCGCTCCACGGTGAACGCCAGCCCCTTGCTCTGGGCCTGGCGGCTGAATTGCATCTGCATGCTGTCCAGCAGCGCCTGCAGGCTGAACGGTTCGTTACGCGGATAGAGCCGCCCAGCCTGCAGCTCGGTGAGGATCAGGATGTCGTCGACCATGCGCATCATGTGCCGCGCCGAACCTGCCGCGGTGTGCTGGTACTGCGCCAGCTCCGGCCCCATGGGCACGGTCTGCATCAGTTCCAGGGAGCCGATCACGCCATTCATCGGGGTGCGCAGCTCATGGGTGACAGTGGCAAGGAATTCGTCCTTGAGCCGGTTGCTGGCCGCCAGTTCCTGGTTCGCCTGCTCAAGCTTCAGCCCGGCTTCCTTCAAGGTCTGCGCCTGCTGATCGCGCAGCACATTGATCCGGTCGGCCAGGGCCAGCGACAGCAGGCCGACCTCCAGCGCCGAACCGATCTGGCTGGCGTACATGGTGATGAACACATTGGGCAGATAGCCCAGCACCATCAGGGTATTGACGATGCCGCCCAGCAGGAACGCGCTCCAGGCAATGATGAAGTAACGCGCCAGGCGCATGCCACGCAGCCAGGCGAGGATGCCAGCGGAGAAGATCACCACGGTGAAACACAGCGCCAGCAACGTGGCCAGGCGCAATGCCAGGGCGTAGCTGGTCGACAGCGACAGCACCATGACCACCGCGCCGTAGACCATCAGGCCGAGCAGCAGTCGATCCATCCAGCGACTGTGCCGCGCCGTCTGCAGGAAGCTGCGCGAGAACTGGCAACCGAAGAAGCCGGCCGCGCCAATGAAGAACGGCGTGGCCGCGTTGGCCCACCATGGGTTGTCGGGCCAGAAATACTCGACCCCGGCACCGTTCACTGACACCTGATACAGGCCGAACGACGCGATATAGACGATGTAGTACAGGTAGCTGCGATCACGCACGCTGAGGAAGATGAACAGGTTGTACACCAGCATGCCCAGCAGTACGCCGTAGATCAGCCCGAGCACGTACAGCCTTGAAGGTTGGGCCTCGAGGTACGCGTTGGCCGACCACAGGCTGACCGGCGCCTGCACCGAGCCCTGGCTGTGCAGGCGCAGATACACGGTCTTCGCTTCACCTGGCTGGAACGGCAGTTCGAACAAGTAGTTGTTCTGTTTGATCTGGCGGCTGGCATACGGCAAGGCATCGCCGGTTCGCTGCACCGAGTGGTACTGGCCGGCGGCATCGGGCAAGAACAGTTCCAGATGGTCCATGGGCGGATAGGCCAGCTCCAGCAACCAGCTGTGCGACGATCCGTCGGCGGGCGGTACATAGCGCAGATCGATGCGCAGCCAGTACACGGACTGCGAGTAACCGGCATTGAGCACGTCGTTGTGGTGCTGACGAAAGGCAGGGGCCAGGTCGGTGGTGATCTGCTCGATGGTGGCGTCGCCCGACACATCTTCGTAGACCTGCATCGTGCGGCCCAGGGCGAGGCTGCGGGTGGTCTCGTCGAAGTCGACCGCACCTGCCAGCATGGGCAGCCAGGCCATTATCAAGATAAGCAAATAGCGCATGGTGCCTTCGGGAGTGTTGCAGCGTAGTGTCAATATGATACATAGCCCCCCTGCAAAGCGCGAACGCCGGTCGCCAACGCAGACCGTCAGACACGCGCACCGCTGCTTGCGGCCCTGCTACAACGGCGTGCGCCGTGATAAGCTCGCGCACCATGAATATCTATAGTTCCCGCCCCGTTGTCCTCTGTCTCTCCGGCCACGACCCCAGTGGCGGCGCCGGCCTGCAGGCAGATATCGAAGCCTTGCTCGCGCAGGGCTGCCATGCCGCGCCGACGATCACGGCGCTGACCGTGCAGAACACGGTCAATGTCAGCGATTTCCGCGTGCTCGACCGCGAGTGGATCCTGGCCCAGGCCAATGCCGTGCTCAGCGACTCGCCGGTGGCGGCGGTCAAGCTGGGCATGCTCGGTTCGGTAGACATGGTCGCAACCGTGGTCGAGCTGTTGTCCGCCCACCCCCATCTGCCGATGGTCTGTGACCCGGTATTGCGTGCCGGTGGTGGCGGCAGCCTGGGCAAGGACGAGGTCGGCTACGCGATGCGCGAACAGCTGCTGCCGCTGGCGACCATCGCGACGCCGAACCTGCCCGAAGCGCGCATTCTCGCCGACCTGCCCGACGGCAGCGCCGATGAATGCGCACAGAAGCTGCTGCCGTTCTGCAAGCACCTGTTGATCACCGGCGGCCATGGCGACGAGCACGAAGTGCACAACCGCCTGTACAGCCGCGACGTCAGTCGTCGCACGTTCACCTGCCAGCGCCTGCCTGGCAGCTACCATGGCTCCGGCTGCACCCTGGCCAGCGCCCTGGCCGGCCGCCTGGCGTTGGGCGAAGGCCTGGAAAGCGCGGTGCAGTCGGCGCTCGACTACACCTGGCGCACCCTGCGCGACGCCGAGCAGTTGGGCCACGGGCAATTCGTGCCGCGCCGCCTGCCCCTGGATTTCTGCTCTTGAGCCGAACCCCTGCCCCCTGCCTCAGGACCGAGCGATGAACCTACGTGGCGTCTATGCCATCACCGACAGCCAGCTGTTGGCCGGCAAGTTCCTCAAGTACGTCGAGGCTGCACTGGACGGCGGCATTACCCTGCTGCAATACCGTGACAAGAGCAACGACGACGCCCGGCGCCTGCGCGAAGCCGAGAAATTGCGCCAGCTGTGCGAACGCTACAAGGCGCACCTGATCATCAACGACGACGCCGAGTTGGCCGCGCGGCTCAACGTCGGTGTGCACCTGGGGCAGACCGATGGCCCGCTGACGCCTGCACGCGCCTTGCTTGGCCGCAGGGCGATCATCGGCAGCACGTGCCACAACCGTCTCGACCTGGCCCACCAGGCCGCCCGCGAAGGGGCCAGCTACGTGGCCTTCGGACGCTTCTTCGCCTCCCAGACCAAGCCCGACGCATCGCCTGCCAGCCTGGAACTGTTGGCGCAGGCGCGTGCCGAACTGAAATTGCCGATTGCCGTCATTGGCGGCATCACCCTGGACAACGCCGCCCCGCTGGTGGCCCAGGGTGCCAACCTGCTGGCCGTGGTGCATGCGCTGTTCGGCGCCGACACGGCCCAGGAAGTCACCCGCCGCGCCCGCGCGCTGAACGCGTTGTTCGAAACTGCCTGATGCAAGAGAGCTTATTTATGTCCCGTTCCGAAACCCTGTTCGCCAACGCCCAGAAGCACATCCCCGGGGGCGTCAACTCGCCCGTGCGCGCCTTCAAGAGCGTGGGCGGCACGCCGCTGTTCTTCAAGCACGCCGCCGGCGCCTATGTCACCGACGAAGACGACAAGCGCTACGTCGACTACGTGGGTTCATGGGGTCCGATGATTCTCGGCCACAGCCATCCGGACGTGCTCGATGCAGTGCGCAGGCAGCTTGAACATGGTCTGTCGTACGGCGCCCCCACCGAAATGGAAACGCAGATGGCAGACCTGGTCTGCGCGATCGTGCCGTCCATGGAAATGGTGCGCATGGTCAGCTCGGGGACCGAGGCAACCATGAGCGCCATTCGCCTGGCCCGTGGTTTCACCGGGCGCGACAGCATCATCAAGTTCGAGGGTTGCTACCACGGTCATTCCGACAGCCTGCTGGTCAAGGCCGGTTCCGGCGCCCTGACCCTTGGCGTGCCCAGCTCGCCCGGCGTGCCGGCGGCGTTCGCCAAACACACTCTGACCCTGCCGTTCAACGACATTGCCGCAGTAGAGCAGATGCTCGCCGAAGTCGCCGATGAAGTGGCGTGCATCATCGTCGAACCAGTGGCGGGCAACATGAACTGCGTACCGCCAGCGCCCGGTTTTCTGGAAGGCCTGCGTCGCCTCTGCGACCAGTACGGTGTGGTGCTGATCTTCGACGAAGTCATGACCGGTTTCCGCGTGGCCCTCGGTGGTGCCCAGGCCTACTATGGCGTGACGCCGGACCTGAGCACCTTCGGCAAGATCATCGGTGGTGGCATGCCCGTCGGCTGTTTCGGCGGCAAGCGCGAGATCATGTCGCACATTGCGCCGCTGGGTCCGGTCTATCAGGCCGGCACGTTGTCGGGCAACCCGCTGGCCATGGCCGCTGGCCTGACCACCCTGAAGCTGATCAGCCGCCCCGGTTTCCATGACGAGCTGAGCGACTACACCGCACGCCTGCTCGACGGCCTGCAGCAGCGTGCCGATGCCGCGGGCATCCCGTTCGTCACCACTCAGGCCGGGGGCATGTTCGGCCTGTACTTCAGCGGCGCCGATGACATCGTCACCTTCGAAGACGTCATGACCAGCGACGCCGATCGCTTCAAGCGCTTCTTCCACCTGATGCTCGACGGCGGCGTGTACCTGGCGCCAAGTGCATTCGAGGCAGGCTTCACGTCCATCGCCCACGGCGATGCCGAGCTGGCGATCACCCTGGATGCTGCCGAGAAAGCGTTTGCTGCGCTGAAATAACCACCTTCACTCCCGTAGGAGCGGTCAGCGGCCGCTCCTACGATCGGCTGGCCGTGCCTGTGAAGTCTTGCCATCTGGGCGATATCGCAGAAAAACGAGTAAAGACTTTGTAACAGCCCCCCCGCTTATTTCATAATGCAGCACCCGCCACGTTTCGACGTCGGGTCCGCCCGCATTTCGCAGAGGTAAGTCGATCCCCATGAACCGCACCGGCTGCGCCCTTGCATTGGGCTGCCTGTTGCTTCTTCAGCCGCTAATGGCTACCGCAGGCGGCAATTCGTTGTTGATTCCGGCGGTGGGTCGCTGCACCCTCAATACCTCTGCCCAGGCATTGCCCGCGGCGCTGACTGCGTGTCAGCAGGCTGCAAAGGACGGCGACGCCCAGGCGCAATTCGAACTCGGTCAGTTCTATTACGACGGTACTCGAACCGAACGCGACTTGAACCAGGCCCTCAGCTACTTCGAACTAGCCTCCCTGCAAGGCCATGCCGAGGCCCAGTATCACCTGGGCACCATGTTCTTCAAGGGCGAAGGCGTGGCGGCCAACAACATCCAGGCCTATATCGTGCTGAAGATGGCGGCGGTCAATGGCGCCGAGGATGCACTGGACGTCGCCGACGAGGTGTCCGGGCAGATGCGCCGCGAAGACCTCGAAGTGGCCACTCAGGTGCTGGGGCAGATTTTCCGCAAGTACCTGCTCGAATTGCAGACGGCCGAAGGCAGCCGCTCGCCTTTCGCCCCGCTGCCCTGAGCCTGGCAGCGGCCCGACTGATGACTACTTGTCGGGCATCGGCATCGGGAATGGCATGACATTGCCGGTCATGCGTGCCTCGCTGATCTTCGGCGTGCCCAGACGCTCCACTTCGTCGATGCGCACGATCGAGTGCATGGGCACGAAGCTGCGCGTCACGCCTTCGAACTGAGCCTTGAGCTTTTCTTCGCTGGGGTCGACGACCACGGTGGTGCGCTCGCCAAAGACGAATTCCTCGACCTCCAGAAACCCCCACAGATCACTCTGGTAGATCTGCTTGGCGTACATCTCGAATACCTGGCCCTGGTTGAGGAAAATCACTTTGTAGATTGGAGCTTCGCGTTTGGTCATCGTCGGCAGATATAAGGTCGTGAGCTTGAAAGAGGGCGAAAACTATAGCATAGCCGCCCGACAGGCAATGCTAGGAACCACCGACCACGGGCACTATAATGCGCGGTTCTTTGAACCACTTGATGATCACCCCATGGCCAAGAAGCTTTATATCGAAACCCACGGTTGCCAGATGAACGAGTACGACAGCTCGCGCATGGTCGACCTGCTGGGTGAACATCAAGCCCTGGAAGTCACGGCACGCGCAGAAGACGCCGACGTGATCCTGCTCAATACCTGCTCGATCCGCGAGCGCGCCCAGGACCGCGTCTATTCGCAACTGGGCCGCTGGCGCGAACTGAAGCTGGCCAAGCCGGACATGGTCATTGCGGTCGGCGGCTGCGTGGCCAGCCAGGAAGGCGCAGCCATCCGCGATCGCGCGCCCTACGTCGACGTGGTGTTCGGCCCGCAGACCCTGCATCGCCTGCCCGAGATGATCGACGCGGCGCGCATCACCCGCTTGCCGCAGGTGGACATCTCCTTCCCCGAGATCGAGAAGTTCGACCACCTGCCCGAACCGCGCATCGACGGCCCGACCGCCTACGTCTCGGTGATGGAAGGCTGCAGCAAATACTGCACGTTCTGCGTGGTGCCCTACACCCGCGGCGAAGAAGTCAGCCGACCGTTCGACGATGTCCTGGCCGAGGTCATGCACCTGGCGGACAACGGCGTGCGCGAAGTCACCCTGCTGGGGCAGAACGTCAACGGCTACCGCGGCCAGACCGACGACGGTCGCCTGGCCGACCTGGCCGAGCTGATCCGGGTGGTGGCACAGATCGACGGGATCGAGCGCATCCGCTACACCACCTCGCACCCACTGGAGTTTTCCGACAGCCTGATCCTGGCCCATGCCGAAGTGCCGCAGTTGGTGAAGCACCTGCACCTGCCGGTGCAATCGGGCTCGGACCGCGTGCTGGCGGCCATGAAACGCGGCCACACGGTGCTGGAATACAAATCCAAGCTGCGCAAGCTCAAGGCGGCGGTACCGGACATCTGTATCAGCTCGGACTTCATCATCGGTTTCCCCGGCGAAACCGAGAAAGACTTCGAGCAGACCCTGAAACTGGTGACCGATGTGGGCATGGATTTCTCGTACTCCTTCATCTATAGCCAGCGGCCTGGTACGCCGGCGGCGGATCTGGCCGACGACACGCCCGAGACGGTGAAGAAACAGCGCCTGGATGCGCTGCAGCATCGGCTGAACCAGCAGGGCTTCGAGATCAGTCGTCAGATGGTGGGCACTACCCAGCGCATTCTGGTCACCGATTATTCGCGCAAGGATCCCGGCCAGTTGCAGGGGCGTACCGAGAACAACCGTATCGTCAACTTCACCTGCTCGGATGCACGGCTGATCGGCCAGTTCGTCGACATCCACATCGCCGAGGCCCGCCCGCACTCGCTGCGCGGCGAACTGCTGGCCTGACAGATCCACACCGCGGCGCGACGTTCGCGGCCGATGACCGCTCCTACAGGGTGACCGCGATCCTTGTAGGAGCGGTCCGTGGCCGCGAAAGCCGCACCGCCGGCAGCCAGCCAGGCGCTGGCCAAGGCCATTCGCCGCCCACCCCTTTCGCCCCGCCCCTGACAGGGGTTATCCTTGGACTCATTTCAATTGCCGTCGGGCGGCCGAATACGACCTTGAACGCACCTATCGAACCACATCGCTTCCTGCTCGAGCCTTTCGAGGCTCGCCGCTTCGCCA
>Ga0265798_10001635_pt1 | contig 34487 bp, 24 predicted proteins | sample P3T30metagenome_FD_192430 | JGI IMG/M metagenome (GOLD analysis project Ga0265798, IMG submission 192430) | Plant litter microbial communities from East Loma Ridge, Irvine, California - P3 T30 | ecosystem: Environmental > Terrestrial > Plant litter > Unclassified | place: USA: California... | reverse complement strand
GCAGGTTATCATGGAGTGCACCGAGCACAAAAACTCGGGTATGCCGGGCACCTCGCGCTACATCACTACCAAGAACCGCAAGAACACCCCCGAGCGCATCGAGCTGAAGAAATTCAACCCGATTTTGCGTAAAATGACTGTTCATAAAGAAATTAAATAACTCGCGTCATGGCTAAGAAAGTAGTAGCAACGCTGAAAACCGCCGGCGGCAAAGACTGGGCGAAAGTAATTCGCGCCGTGAAGTCGGAAAAGACCGGGGCCTATACCTTCAAAGAGGAAATGGTGCCCGTAGACAAAGTGCAGGACACGCTGGCTGGCAAATAAGCTGCGCCACTGTTTAATGACGTGAAAAAGTCCCACCTTCGTGGGACTTTTTTCGTGTTACCCGTATTCCCTCCTTTCTGTCATGCTGACGAAGGAAGCACCTTATCACGGCGGCTTTCGTCAGAAATTATCCAGTCTACTGGCGCAGGCGTGATAAGATGCTTCGCTGCGCCCAGCATGACCCTGCCGCTATATGGGCCTCTTCGATTTTTTTAAGAAAGACAAGGAAAACAAGGAGCAGCAGCAAGCCCTCGACGAAGGCTTGCAGAAAACCAAAACCAGCTTCTTTGACCAACTCAGCAAGGCCGTGGTGGGCAAAAGCACGGTGGACGAGGCCGTGCTCGACGACCTCGAAACGCTGCTTGTGCACGCCGATGTAGGCATTGACACGACGGTGAAGGTCATTGACCGCATCGAAAAACGTGTGGCCCGCGACAAATACGTGAGCACCGGCGAACTCGACCGCATCTTGCGCGAAGAGATTGTGGGCCTGCTCGATGCGCACGGCGATAGCACCGGCTCGCGCGCCATCCTCGACCGGCCCGACAGCCCGGGGCACCCCTTCGTGATTATGGTGGTGGGCGTGAATGGTGTGGGCAAAACCACAACCATTGGCAAGCTGGCGCACCGCTTCCACTCGGCAGGCAAAAAAGTGGTCCTAGGTGCCGCCGATACCTTCCGGGCGGCTGCGGTAGACCAGCTCATCGTGTGGGGCCAGCGGGTGGGCGTGCCCGTCATCAGCCACGGCATGAATACTGACCCGGCTTCGGTGGCTTACGATGCGGTGCAAAAGGGCGTGGATATGGGTGCCGATGTAGTCATTATCGACACCGCCGGCCGCCTACACAACAAGGTGAACCTGATGAACGAGCTGAGCAAAATCAAGCGCGTGATGCAGAAGGTCATTCCTGAAGCGCCACACGAAGTGCTGCTGGTGCTCGACGGTAGCACCGGCCAGAACGCTTTTTTGCAAGCTAAAGAGTTTACCCGCGCTACGGAGGTGTCGGCCCTGGCCATCACCAAGCTCGATGGCACGGCCAAAGGTGGCGTGGTTATCGGCATCAGCGACCAGTTTAGCATTCCGGTGCGCTACATCGGGGTGGGGGAGAAGATGACTGACTTGCAGCTTTTTGACCGGCACACCTTCGTCAATTCGCTGTTTAAAAAGTAACCTAGGGCCCCGCAAGCAAGCTTGCGGGGCGCCGACGGAATAAATAAAGGCTCGTCCGCGTTTGGGCTGAGGCTATCTACCCTTTCCTATGCGCGGTTTTATTCTGGTACCTCTGGCGCTGTTGCTCGCCGCCTGCAACTCGGCGACGACAACCCAAACGATTCCTTCCATTTCGTTTAGTACCCAGATTAATATCACCAACCAACAGTACCAAGCGCTGCGCTTCGACAATGGCGTGGTGGTGCTGCCCGCCACCGGCATCACTGGCGGCGGCGTAAAAGGCCTACTGGTGGTGCGACAGAACGCGAGTACTTACCTGGCGTTTGACCGCAACTGCCCTTACCAGCCCTACGATGCCTGCTCTACGGTGAGCCTCGACCGCTCGCGGCTGTTTTTTCGCGATAGCTGCTGCACCTCGCAGTTCGACTTTCGGGGCAACGTGACGGGCGGGCCGGCGCGACGCCCACTTCGGCAGTACTCTACTGTCTTGAACGGTAGCTTGTTAACAATTTCAAATTAAGTTTGGAAATATTTTTTGTCAACTTGCTTGCAAATTCAAAAAAGCCTTTCCTATCTTTGCAGCCCGAAAGCGCCGGTTTCGGATACAAAAAGCTTCCTTAGCTCAGCCGGTTAGAGCATCTGACTGTTAATCAGAGGGTCCCTGGTTCGAGCCCAGGAGGGAGCGCTTTCTCAATGCAAGACCCGCCGAATTTCGGCGGGTCTTGCTGTTTATAGCCAGTTCTTCCTACCTAGGGGTGATGAGGGGCATCTACTGCTTGCTGATTTTGCGGGTAACCTGACCTTGTGGGCTAGTCAGGGTTAGTAGGTAGATGCCAGTGGCCAGACCTTGCAGGTCAACCTTGTTTTCGCTGCCGGCTACGGCTTGGCGGCGCACTACCTGCCCTAGGTGGTTGCTGAGGGTCAATTGGCCCTTAGAAGAACTGGTAGGGGCGAGGCGCACGGTGAGCTGGTCGCTAGCCGGATTGGGATAAATGGCGAGGTTCTGAGGCTCGCTAGCTACTGAGGTAGTCTGCGCCGTGCGGGCCGTGGTAGTGGCGGTAGCCGTGCCGTACACTTCAAACTCGAACAGGGAGAAGCCGTAGGCGGTGGCCCGGTTGATGCAGTACACCTTTACGTACCGGGCAGTGCCGCTAAGGCCGGTAATATCGTCGGCGGCAGCCGAGGCTTTGCCCCACATATCTTTTACGGTGGTCCAGGTGCTGCCATCGGTCGAGAACTGCACCTGGTAGTCTTTGGCGTAGGCGGCCTCCCAGGCTAGGCGCACGCGGTTGATGTTGTAGGTGCGCCCTAGGTCGACGTAGATGGATTGGTTGTTGGCGTAGGCGCTTTCCCAGCGGGTGTTGCCATCGGCGTCCACGGCTTTGGCGGCGGTGTTGGTACTATTATAGGTCGAGGTGACCGTGACGGGCCGCTGGTAGGCAATATTGGGCGCCTGGGTGCTGGTAGTGCCCCAGCCCGGCATCTCGTTTTGGCTTACTACGTTGCTGGCCGTGTAGGCTTGCTGGATGGCAGCAGTAGAGTTTTTGTTGAACACCAACTCCGACCAGCCCATGAAAAAGCTCCACTTGGGCTGGGCGCTGAGCAGGCTGGGCGAGGGCAATACCTCGCACTCGCCGATGGCGATGGGCTTGCCGCCAGCAGCATTGACCATGGCGTTGTACTTGGCTGTGGTGTACCCCTGGCCGTCGCTGTAATACATGTCGAGGGCCAGGATGTCCCAATAGCTGCTGCCGGGATTGTAGGCGGCGAGGTCGGACGAGAGCGAGCCGAAATCCTGCAAATCCCAAACCCAGATGAGGTTGGTGAGGCCCTTGGTATTGCGCAGGTAGTCGTGGGTGATTTGGAAGAGCTTGGCCGTGCCATTGGAGCCAGTGCGGCCGGCCCACCAGAATACGCCCTGGTTCATCTCGTGCAGCGGGCGGAAGTAGACTTCCACGCCGCTGTTTTTCAAGTCTTGCAGGTAGCCAGCTACCACGTCGAGGCGGCGCTTCCAGTTGGTATTAAGGGTAGTGCCGTTGGTAATTAGTTCCTGCCACTGGGCGTCGCTGAGCGTGCTTTTAACGCCGCCCTCCCACTGGCAGGGCTCGGCCTGGGTAGGCGGGCAGGCGTGGAACATGATGTTGATGAGCGAGCCGCGGGCCCATTGGGCCTTGGCTTCGTTTATCATGGTTTGGCGGTTGGCCACGTCGTCGGCCGAAAACAGGAAGTCGCCGCTCCAAAGCGCTGGGTACACGCCGGCAGTGGCCTGCACGCGGTTGGTCGAGGTAGCGGGGGCCGAGTTGGGCTCGCGGTTGTGGATGCCGGAGGCCGTTTTAGTGCCCGAAATACCGTAGAGGTAGTTGAGGCTCTTGTAAGCGGTTTGGGCCGAGGCGGCCCCGTGCAGCCCGGCCAGCAGACCTAAGGCAATAGCGTAGCGAGTGAAACGCATGAGGTGGAGGGTGGGAAAAGGAAGTGAAAACCGCGCCACCCGCGCCCCGAAAGCGGGGTGACACTAGCAAAGAAATCCGTTCCATTGACCGACCCGACCAAGTGGTTAAAAATGAGCAAGTAAATGCTGTGATTGTGCTAGCCAGCGCTTCGCCCACCTAGGCTCAAATAAAGACCCGCGTTCCCGAGAAACTCTGGCGAAACAGCTTGGGCGTGTAGTTTTTGCGCTTTTTGAAAATGCGGTTGAAGTTGGAAATATTGTTGAAGCCGCACTTATACGCCACCTCCGCAATGCTGTGCGTCGTATCGATGAGCATGCGCGAGGCGTGCCCTAGGCGGATTTCGTTGAGGCTGTCGATGAAGGTGTTGCCAGTGCGCTTCTTGATAAAGCGGCTGAACGAGGCCTCGGGCATGTTGGCGAGCTTGGCTACTTCGGCTAGGGTGATTTGCCGGCTGTAGTGCGTATTGAGGTACTCGAAGACCTTTTCTACGCGGCGGCTATTGTAGTTGAGCTGCTCGTTGGTGAACGAGGCGTCGGAGAGCATGCGCATGTTGCGCGAGGCTGACAAGTCGTGCAGGATGGAAAACAGCTCCAGCACCGAGTCGAAGCCTAGCTTCTGCTCCAGGGCCAGCATGCGGCCACGCAGTCGCTCGGCCGTTTCGGGCGAAAAGAGGATGCCGCGCTGCGCATTCTCAAACATCTTCTGAATGAAGTGAAGCTGATTGCGCCGCAGAAAACGCTCGTCGAGCAGGTCGCGGTGAAACTGGATGGTCAGCTCCCGGATTTCGCCGCTGCGGCACTCGTGCGTAAACCAGGCGTGGGGCAGATTGGGGCCCACCAGCACCAGCTCCACGTTGCCGATGGTCTCGATATGGTCGCCCACCACGCGCTGCGCACCGGCCGCCCCGAGTATCAGGTTCAGCTCATACTCTTCGTGGTGGTGGATGGGGAAATTGAACTCCTGCTTGACCCGCGAAAAGAGCATAAAGCAGTCGTTTTGGGTGAGCGGGGTAATCTCCCGCATCAATTGGTGTGACATGAGTGGGTGGGAAAGAGAGGAGGAAGCAGTGGCCGGCTGGTAAAATAATACCGACTATCGCCTAGGTGGCAGTACCCCAAATAAAGCACTGAAACCCTAGTACAAGCCTTTAAAAGTGGCTTGCTAGGTAGCTGCGGCAAATCAGTACTAGCTAAGGTTAAAATATCATTACTTCTGCCTGCGTAGCGCGTCTACTTTTGACCCCACAATTCAGCGAAAAAACACCACGGTTTTTACCGGCTGCTTTTTCGGACCCGACCTAGGCGCTCGCCGCGGGTGCTCGCCCTTTTTCTCGCTTCCCACCCTCCTCTTATGCGCTTGCGGCTACCCGATATTCTGCTCATTGTTGCTTACCTGCTCGCCACGGTCGGCATTGGGCTTTACTACCGCAAGAAGGCCAGCCAGGACAAGGACAGCTACCTGCTGGGCGGCAAAACGCTGCCCTGGTACAAGCTCGGCCTCAGCGATGCGTCCGACATGTTCGACATCAGCGGCACCATGTGGATGGTCAGCCTCTGCTTCGTGTATGGCATGAAAAGCATCTGGATTCCGTGGCTGTGGCCGGTCTTCAACCAGGTATTTTTGATGATGTACCTCTCGCGCTGGCTGCGCCGCTCGGGCGCCAGCACCGGCGCCGAGTGGCTGGCTACCCGCTTCGGCCAGAAGGGGCCCGGCGTGTGGGCCTCGCACCAGGTGGTTATCGCGTTTGCACTGCTTAGCTGCCTTGGGTTTCTGGCCTATGGCTTCGTGGGGCTAGGCAAGTTCATGGAGATTTTCATTCCGTGGAGCGTGGTGAAAGCTTACGTGCCCTTCGCGGTGGCGCCGCAATACGTGCCGCACATATATGGCATCGTGTTCACGCTGTTTGCTATGTTTTACTCCATTGTGGGCGGTATGCACAGCATTGTGCTAGGCGACATCATTAAGTACGCCATCATGACGGTGGCTTGCGTGGCCATCGCGGGCATCGCCTACGTCAAGCTACAAGGCCATGAGCTGGCGGTGCCCGACGGCTGGTTTAATCCCTTCTTCGGCTGGCGCCTAGGTCTCGATTGGAACAAGCTAATCCCCGAGGTCAACAGCAAAATTTCGAGCGATGGCTATTCGCTGTTTGGCATCTTCTTCATGATGATGGCCTTTAAGGGCGCGTTTGCCTCGCTGGCCGGCCCGGCGCCCAACTACGACATGCAGAAAATCCTGAGCACCCGCTCGCCCGAGGAGGCCAGCAAAATGAGCGGGTTCGTGTCAATTATGCTGCTGCCCATTCGCTACGCACTCATCATTGGCCTCACCATTCTAGGGTTGCTCTACTACCACCAGATGAACCTGAAGGCGCCCGATGGCACCATCGACTTCGAGCGCATTCTGCCCCTTACTATCAATAATTTCTTGCCGGTAGGGCTGGTCGGCCTGGTGCTCACGGGCTTGCTCGGTGCCTTTATGGGCACCTTCAGTGGCACCGTGAATGCGGCGCAGGCCTACATCGTCAACGATATCTACCTCAAGTACTTTAACCCGCAAGCCAGTACGCGGCGCATCATTTCGATGAACTACGTGGTGGGCGTGCTGGTAGTGGCGGTGGGCGTGTTGCTCGGCTTTATCGCCAAAGACGTGAACACGGTGCTCCAGTTTATCGTGTCGGCGCTCTACGGCGGCTACATCGCGGCCAATGTGCTGAAATGGCATTGGTGGCGCTTCAACGCTACGGGCTTTTTTGTGGGCATGAGCGCGGGCATTGTGTCGGCGCTGGTGTTTGGGGCGCTTATTCCGTCGGGTAATCTGCTGTATTGGTTTCCGCTGCTGTTTGCCATTTCCCTAGGTGGCTCGGTAGTGGGTACCTACCTGGCGCCACCCACCGAAACGGCGGTGCTGCACCACTTCTATACCACCGTGCGGCCCTGGGGCTTTTGGGGCCCGGTGAAGGCGCAGGTGCTGGCCGCCGACCCCACCTTCCAGCCCAACCGCAACTTCCGGCTCAATATGTTCAACGTGGTGCTGGGCATCATCGCGCAGCTGTGCCTCACCATTTTGCCCATGTACCTGCTGCTGTCGCAAACGCTGCCGCTGCTCGTCACCATCGGCATTTTGGTCGTGACCGGGTCGATTCTGAAAAAGACCTGGTGGGACCGGCTTTCTGAATACTAGCCGCTTGGGAGCACCTAGGGCTCGTTGGCCGTGAGACCCCACCCCCGGCCCCTCCCCTCTCCCGGAGGGGAGGGGCCGGGGGTGGGGTCTCACAAGCGATAAGCATTGAAAGTAAAATATTATCTATCAGTTGGTTGATAAAAAACGTCATCTCCGATGAAGCATCTTTTTCAGCAGCGCCTGCACGACTTGCAGCACCAGCACGCCGCCCTGGTGGCCCGCCCCAACCCCGCGCAGCCCCTGGGCAACGGCATCATTGAGCGCTACCAGCACCCGGTGCTCACGGCGCAGCATGTGCCCCTAGCCTGGCGCTACGACTTGAACCCCAGCACTAACCCTTACCTGATGGAGCGCCTAGGGGTCAATGCGGCCTTCAACGCAGGTGCCATTCGGCTTGAGGGGCGCTACCTGCTGGTGGCGCGCGTGGAGGGCCTCGACCGCAAGTCGTTTTTTGCGGTGGCAGAAAGTCCTAATGGGGTGGACAATTTTCGTTTTTGGGAGCGGCCCATCACAATGCCCGAGCTTGGCGAGCCTGATACGAACGTGTACGACATGCGCCTGACCCAACACGAGGATGGCTGGATTTACGGCCTGTTTTGCACCGAGCGCAAAGACCCGGCTGCCCGACCCGGCGACGAGTCGGCTGCCGTGGCGCAGTGCGGCATTGCCCGCACCCACGACCTCGTGACCTGGGAGCGCCTGCCCGACCTGCAAACCGCCTCGGCCCAGCAGCGCAACGTGGTGCTGCACCCCGAGTTTGTGCAGGGCAAATACGCCCTCTACACCCGCCCCCAGGATAGCTTTATTGAGGCTGGCGCCGGCGGCGGCATTGGCTTCGGCCTGGCCGATTCGATGGCGCACGCGGTGGTGACGCACGAGCAAATAGTGGATGCCAAGCACTACCATACTGTGTACGAGGCCAAGAATGGCCAGGGCCCCGCGCCCCTCAAAACGCCGCTCGGCTGGCTGCACCTCGCCCACGGTGTGCGCCACACGGCGGCCGGCCTGCGCTACGTACTATACTTGTTTCTGACTGACTTACACAACCCGGCCCAAGTCACGCACAAGCCCGGCGGCTACTTCCTGGCGCCGGAAGGTGCTGAGCGAATCGGCGACGTCTCCAACGTCTTGTTCAGCAACGGCTGGGTGCTCGACGACGATGGCCGCGTGTGCATCTACTATGCCTCCTCCGACACGCGCATGCACGTGGCTACCTCCACCATCGAGCAGCTGCTCGACTATGTGCAGCACACCCCCGCCGACGAGTTTACCTCGGCCGCCTCAGTGCGCAGCATCAACGAGCTGATTGACCGCAACCAGGCTTACGAGGCGGCCCAGCAGCCGACCCCCGCGTTTGCTAGCAACGGCGTTGGCGTATGAGTACCCGCGCCCTTAGCCAACCTGCCGCCCTAGGTGCCCCCGCGCTGCTCGCCGCCTACCAAGCCGAGATGGCGACTGAGCTTACACGTATCACCGACTTCTGGCTGCGCCACGCCGTAGACGAGGTGCACGGTGGCTTCATAGGTCAGATGGATGAGAACGGCCAAGTGGTAGCCAACGCTGATAAAGGCGCCATCCTCAACGCCCGCATCTTGTGGACGTTTGCGGCCGCCTACCGACATACCCAACAGCCCGAGCACCTATCGGCGGCTACCCGCGCTTTGAAGTACTTCTTGAAGTATTTTATTGATGAAAAGCACGGTGGGGTATACTGGCTGCTCGATGCCCAGGGGCGGGCGCTGAACCCACGCAAACAGATATACGCGCTGGCCTTTGCCATCTACGGGCTCAGCGAGTACCACCTAGCCACGGGCGATGCACGGGCGCTGACTGCCAGCCAGGCGCTGTTTGAGTGGATAGAAGCGCACAGCTACGACCCCGCTCGCGGCGGCTACCTAGAGGCCGTGGGCCGTACCGGCGAGCCGCTGGCCGACCCACGCCTGAGCGAGAAGGACCGCCCCGCGCCCAAGACCATGAATACCCACCTGCACGTGCTGGAGGCCTACACCAACCTCTACCGCTGCTGGCCCGACGCCCACCTAGCCGAGTGCCTAGGTGGCTTGCTACACACGTTTCTCACGCACATCATCGACGCGCGCACCGGCCACTTACAGCTATTTTTTGACCTAGGGTGGCAGCCAGTAGCCGACCTCGTTTCCTACGGCCACGACATAGAGGCGGCTTGGCTGCTGCGCGAAGCCGCCGAAGTGTTGGGCGAAGCCGCGCTGCTAGCCCAAGTAAATGCTGCCGCCGCCCGGCTGGTGCAAGTCACCGCCGCCGCCCAACTCCCCGATGGCAGCCTACCCCACGAACTCGACCGCGCCACCGGCCACCTCGACCAGCACCGCGAATGGTGGGTGAGCGCCGAGGCTATGGTGGGCTTCCTCGACGGCTACGCTCAAACCCACGACGAGGCCCTACTGCGCCGCTCGTACCAAGCTTGGCAGTTTGCGCAGCGCCACCTGCTCGATACCAACCTAGGCGAATGGCGCTGGGGTGTAGAGGCTGATTGCCAGCCCATGTGTGGGCAAGACAAAATTGGATTTTGGAAATGCCCCTACCACAACGCCCGCGCCTGCCTAGAAGTGTTGCACCGCTGCCGAGCGCTAACCCGTCCCACGTGAGCTGCCAGGCTAAATAAGCTAGCCGAGCACTTATCACAGTGCAGGAAAGTACTTGTCGGAGGTTGCGTGCTAACACGCGATGTACCGGCTTATTCTGGTTCTGTGCGGTAAAAAATTGCTTGTCTAGGTCAACTCTTTGTTAAAAAAGTATCATTGCTCGGTAAGCCATTAGATTAACTTTGTATTAAGTAAATCGCTGAATCAATGACGATTGCTGCACGATTGCTTACCGCTTTTTTGCCCTGGGCGGCTAGCCTGTAGCCCATCTATTTGGCAAAAACCTTACGAGCTGACCTGCGCCTGAATTGCATTATGCAAAGCGCCCGGCTTGTTGCTGCCACGTTTCTATCTCCCACCCTTCTTTCCGTGTTACTCTGATGAGACAGCGGTACTTTATTTTCTTGCTCTGCCTACTGCTGGCCCCAGCGCTGGCTTGGGCCCAAGCCACCACCGTGCGGGGCGTGGTGAAAGACGCCGTGACCGGCGAAACTCTGCCCAGCGTGACGGTGCTCGTGAAGGGCACCACCCAAGGTACCTCCTCCAACGCCGACGGCTCGTACTCGATTGGTATTCCGGCCGGGGGCGCTACGCTGGTGTTTTCCTACGTGGGCTACCTGGCCCAGGAGCTGCCCGTAAGCGAGGGCGGCACCAAGGACATCAACCTCAAAGCCGACACTAAGCAGCTCGACGATGTGGTAGTGGTAGGCTACGGCACCGTAGCCAAGAGCGACCTCACCGGCTCGGTGGGTGTGCTGAAGGGTAGTGAGTTAAATAAAACGCCTGCTTCGTCGGTTGACCAATTGCTGCAAGGCAAGGTGGCGGGCGTGCAAGTAATCGTGCCCTCGGGAGAGCCGGGCGCGGGCGCCACAGTGCGCATCCGGGGCTCTAGCTCGCTCAATGGCTCGAACAGCCCACTGCTGGTGGTGGATGGCTTTCCATGGGGCGACGCCGGCAACCTCAAGCAGATTAACCCCGATGACATTGCCAGCATTGAGGTGCTGAAAGATGCCTCGTCGGCGGCCATCTACGGCTCGCGGGGGGCCAATGGTGTAATACTAGTGACCACCAAGCGCGGCAAGGCTGGCAAAACCAGCTTGACGCTGAGCACGCTCAACACGCTCTCAACCCTGCCCAGCAAGCTCGATGTGTGGGGCAATCCTATCGACGAGGCCACCATCAGCAACGAGGCGCGCGCCAATGCGGGGCTTGCGCCGCTTTACATCGGCCAAGACTACCTAGGGACCTATTACCCCTCGCTGGCCGAGCTGCGGGGCACCGACCCCAACAAGCCGCAGTGGCCCTACAGCACCTATTGGCCCGACTTGGTATACCGCAACCCCTTCTCACAGAGCTACACCCTCACGGCCAACGGCGGTACCGAGCGCACCAAGTTCTCGGTGTCGGGCAACTACTACCGCGAGGAAGGCTTGGCTATCAAGAACGCCTACGACCGCTACAACGGCCGCCTCAACCTAGAGCAAAAGCTGTTTGACAACGTGACGGCGGGCGTCAACCTCATCCTGACGCATACCCAGCGCACGGGGGGCGGCCTAGGGGCCGGGCGCTCGTCCATCTTCCCGGTCTATAATACCGATGGCTCGTACTTCCGCATCGGGCCGCTCGACTACGGTAACCCCATCGGCATTGCCGAAAACGTGACCAACAAGAGCCGCGGCTTCGACGTGCTGGGCACGCTCTTCGTGAGTTGGGACTTGACCAAGTGGCTGAACTTTCGCACCCAAATTAGCGACCGCTACGGCAACTCGGTAGACGACAACTACCAGCCGCGCAACATCACCTACACTGGCTACCAGTTCAACGGCTTTGGCACGATAAACAACTTCAATAACAACGAGGTTCTCAACGAGAACTACTTCACACTCAACAAGCAAGTAGGCGTGCACGGCTTTAACGCCGTGGCGGGCTTCACCACGCAGTCGTTCAATGTGCGCACGTCGGCACTCGAAGGCCGCGGCTTTATCAGCGACGTGCTGGGCAATGAAAACCTGAACTCGGCCACTACTCAGGTCATTAATAACGGCGGCAATAAATCGCTGCTCAATTCCTTCCTAGGTCGCCTCAACTATTCGCTGCGCGACCGCTACCTGTTCACCTTCACCGGCCGCGCCGACGGCTCGTCTAAGTTCGGCGCCAACAACAAGTGGGCCTTCTTCCCCTCGGCTGCGCTGGCCTGGAAGATGCAGGAAGAAGAATTCATCAAGGCCATGCCGGGCATTTCGGAAGCCAAGCTGCGCGTGAGCTACGGCCTCACCGGCAACCAGGGCATCAGCCCCTACCAGACGCTCGACCGTTTGGGGTTGGCCCGCTACTACACCGGCGGCGCCTTCCAGACCGGCTACGGCCCCGGCGTGTTTGCCTACGATGGCTACAATAAAATCTGGGAGGGCGTGCCCAACCCTGATTTGAAGTGGGAGACGACTTCGCAAATCGACGCTGGCCTCGACCTAGGGTTTGCCAACCAGCGCTTTACGGTGAGCCTCGACTACTACTACAAGCGCACTCGCGACCTGCTACGCCAGAGCTACATCACGCCTTCGTCGGGCTACGACCGGGTGTGGGTGAACGACGGCGTGATTGAAAACCAGGGCGTGGAACTGGGTTTGAACGCTGAAATCCTGAACGGGCCGGTGCAGTGGAGCGTGGGCGGCAACTTCACCCTGAACCGCAACAAGTTGGTGAGCCTAGGCGCCGACAACTTCGTGTGGAACGGCGCCAGCATCGAGATGCTGCGCTCGCCGCTCAATGCCTACATCATCGGCCAGCCCGTCAACGTGTTCTACGGCTACCGCACCAATGGCGTGATTCAGAATACCAATGAGGGCAGTGCCTCAGGCCTGACCGGCGACATGGCCAAGCCCGGCGAACTGCGCTACGTGGACCTGAACGGCGATGGCAAAATCACGGAGGCCGACCGCACCATCATCGGCAACCCCAATCCCAAGTTTCTCTACAGCTTTAATACCAGCCTGCGGTTCAAGGGCTTCGACCTAGGGGCCCAACTCTACGGAGTGTACGGCAACGATGTGTTCGACTTCAACAAGTTCGCGCCCAGCCGCCAGCTTCAGCGCTGGACGCCCGACAACCCCACCAACGCCTTCCCGAGCGTGAACTCGAACCGCGCCTACTACGGCTCCGATTGGTTCGTGACGAGCGGCTCGTTCCTACGGGTGCAAAACGTGACCATCGGCTACAACTTCAAGTCGAACATTATCAAGGGTGTGCAGACGCTGCGGGTGTACTTCTCGGGCAATAACCTCTACACCTTCACGGGCTTCCACACCGGCTACGACCCCGAGGTGCAGGCTAACGGCCAGGCCGGCGGCGCCTACCCCCGCCCGCGGGCCCTGTCGCTGGGCGTCAACATCGGTATCTAATCCAACGGCTTTTCCCACCCTCGCGCTATGCAATTTCTCAAAACCCTAGGTCTGGCCGTGGCCCTCACCGGGCTCGCCACTGCCTGCTCGCTCAAGGAGGAGCCCTACGGCTTCATCTCGCAAACCAACTTCTACAAAACCGAGTCGGACGCCAACGCGGCGCTGGTGTATGCCTACGCCATCTTGCCCGAAATCGAGTATTACTCACGCGGCTTCATCACCATCACCGAGCTGCCCACCGAGGATATCACCCTCAAGCCCGACGCCGGGGCCAGCAACTTCGAGTTTGACCGCCTGGCCGTGCGCGCCGACAACGTGGACTTGACCACCACCTGGCGCTACGCCTACATCGGCATCAACCGCGCTAATGCCGTGATTGGCAACGTGCCCAATATCACAGCCATGGCCCAGGCCAACCGCGACCAACTGGTGGGCGAGGCGTATTTCTTGCGGGCGCTGCACTACTTCAACGTGGTGCGCCTGTTTGGAGCCGCGCCGCTGCACACCACGCCCGTCACCTCGCTCAGCCAGACCAATGCGGCCAAGGGCACGATGCAGGAGATTTACGCGCTCATCACCGATGACCTGAAGAAGGCCATCGCCATGACCGACGTGACCCGCCGCGATGGCCGCGCCAACAAAGTGGCCGCCTGGGGCCTGCTGGCCAAGGTAGATGCCACCCTGGCCTCGGGCAAGAACACCGGCGTGCCGGGCTACGAGTTTGTGACCGATGCCGCCGCCCTCTACGCCGAAGCCAAGACCATGGCCACCAACGTGACGACCAACACCAGCTATGGCCTCGACTCGGACCTGAAAGCCGTATTTGATGTGACCAAAAAGAGCGGGCCCGAGCACATTTTTGACGTAGCCACCGACCGCAGCGGCCTCACTGAGGGCAACTTCTCGAAGCTGCCGCTGATGTTCATTCCCTACATCGACGGGGCGGTGTTTACCCTTAACGATGGCACGGCGCTGAAGTCGGGCTACAATCACTTCATCACCGAGCCGGCGCTTTACAACAGCTTTGACCCAGCCGACAAGCGCAAAACCGACTTGATACCCAACCAGGTAACGGTAAACAACAAGACGACCACCCTAGGTATCAACGACTACAGCCGGCCCTTTACCCGCAAGTTTATCGACCCAGGCCAGGTGGGCGAGCAAACCAGCGCCAACACCCCCGTGCTGCGCTACGCCGACGTGCTGCTGCTCTTAGCCGAAGCCAGCGGCCCCACCACCGAGGGCTACGCGGCCATCAACCGGGTGCGGGCCCGGGCCGGCCTAGGGGCCCTCACGCCGGGCCTTAGCGCCGCGGCCTTCTTCGACGCCGTGATACAGGAGCGCGCCTGGGAGCTGTGTTTCGAGGGCAATCGCCTCTTTGACTTGCGCCGCAGTCACAAAATGGAATCGGTGCTGGTGCAGAAATACGGCAAGACCATCACCGGCGATGCCTATTACTTCCCCATCCCGAGCCGCGAAGTTGACCTGAATTCTCTCCTTTAACCGCATCCCTAGGTATATGAATCAGAACTTTAAACTCCTAAGCCTGGGGGCGCTGGCGAGCCTAGGCCTGCTGGGCGGCTGCAAGCAAGACCCCTTCGATGGCATCCAGAGCCACGAGCGTGCCATCACTTCCTTCACCCTCGACAAGGGTCAGATTGGGGTGGCTGAGATTGCGCGTACCGCCGCCGACACCAGCAAAGTGACGGTGTACGTGGTGAAAGGCACCGACCTCTCGAAGGTGACGCCCACCATCGAAACCTCGTACAAGGCTACCGTGTCGCCGGGCTCGGGCAGCATCACCAACTTCGCAGCCGGACGCAACCGGGCGGTGTACCTGGTCACGTCCGAGTCAGGCGAAACGCGGCCCTGGGTGGTGCAGGTTAAGGACTACCAATCGGACCTAGACGGCACCTGGAAAGTGAGCAGCCTGATGTTTCAGTACTTTATCGGTGAGGGCCAGAGCTGGGGCTGGAACGGTACCAAAAGCGCCGCCAGCAACATGCCCGACGCCGCAAAGGAGATGGATAATACCCTCACCTTCGCCGTGACGGGCGTCACCGCCACCGGCAACCTGACGGGTACCTTCACCAATAACGCGGGCACCGATGCCGCATTTGGCGACTTCAAGCAAGCCAGCGGCAGCGACTTCAACTACAAGTTTCGCCGGCTACCCAAGAGCTCAGGCACGTTCCTGCGCGACTTTACCGACAATACGCTGACCTTCAACCCAGGCACCGGCCAAAGCAAGACTATCCCGCTAGAATTCAACGCCGACAAGTCGCAGCTTAAGCTCTCGTTCAACGTGCAGCCCTACGACATCGACTGGAACGGCAGCGGCGCTAAGCAGGAGCTGGGCGGCGCTAAGTTCTTCTGGTATACGTTGCAGAAGTAGCGGTCGGTTCTCAGTCTGGTAAGTCCTATTCTCGTTCGTCATGCAGAGCGCAGCGAAGCATCTCGCGTAGCGCAGTATTCTCTAACGTTTGCTATCGTAAACACGCGAGATGCTTCGCTGCGCTCTGCATGACGGGCTTTGGTTTAGGAATAAGTCACCTTATTGTTCACTTCCTGACGGTAGTCAACCGCTCGGTAGCGGCCTCTTTCTTTTCAGCCCTAGGTCGCCCCTTTTCTCCTCCTCATGTTTCGACCTCTTCACCTCGCTTTGCTGAGCGCCGCGCTGCTAACGGCACCTAGGGCCTTCGCCCAATCGACCAAGGTGCTGCCTTATCTCCAGCGCATTTCGGGCACCAAAACCTTGGCGGGCCAGCACAACAAGGAGCCCAACGCCGAGCCCACCAAGTGGACAGACTACATCTACCGTACCACCGGCAAGTACCCCGCGCTTTGGAGCGGCGACTTCTTATTTCAGCAAGAGAACATCGATAACCGCTGGAAGATGGTGAAGGAAGCCGAGCGCCAGTACCGGCAGGGGGCGGCCGTCAACATCATGTGGCACGCCTGCCCGCCCGCCGCGGGAGAGCCCTGCGGCTGGGACCCCGGCCTGCTCAATCAGCTGCTCACCGATGCGCAGTGGCAGGAGCTCATCACCGACGGCACGCCGCTGAACAAGACCTGGAAGTCGCGCATGGACGACATCGCCGTGTACTTGCAGTACCTGAAGGACAGGAAGGTAGAGGTGTTATTCCGGCCCCTGCACGAGATGAACCAGGGCAAGTTTTGGTGGGGTGGGCGCCCTGGCCCGCAGGGCACGGCGCGCCTCTACCAAATTACCCACGACTACCTAGCCAAAACTAAGGGTCTCACTAACCTCATCTGGGTCTGGGACATGCAGGACATGAGCCGCGACTTTGCCCAGTACAATCCCGGCGATAAATATTGGGACGTATTTGCCTTTGATGTCTACGACAAGGGCTACGACCAGTCGTGGTACGACTACATCCGGCCTATTGTGGGCCAGAAGCCCATGGCCATCGGCGAGTGTGCCGTGCTACCCACGCCAGAAATACTGGCCCAGCAGCCACGCTGGGTGTTTTTCATGGATTGGGCCGAGCTGGTGCAGGAGAAAAACCCAGTCGAAACCATCCGCCGCCTCTACAACGACCCTAGGGTGCTGACGCGCGACGAGCTGCCGAAGTGGTAGCTGGTTAAGCGTGAGACCCCACCCCCAGCCCCTCCCCTCCGGGAGAGGGGAGCCTGACGTTAGCAACGCCTGTCTGCGGTCGGGTCCCCTCTCCCGGAGGGGAGGGGCGGTGGGGTCCCACGAGCGCCGAGTCCTTAACCCAACTACTCTCACCATGAAAAAATGGGCCACCCTGCTCGGGCTGCTATTAGCGGCCGGGGCGAGCTATGCGCAGCAGCCATTCAGTACTATCAGCCTCGTCACGTCAACCCCGCGTGAATACACTAAAGCCGAGTGGGACATCGCCCTCAGTGAGCAGTACAAGCAGTCCTACAATCAGCAGGAAGTGACCCTAGACTTGGTGCTGACGGCCCCTAACGGCCAGCCAGTGGTGGTGCCCGGCTACTTCGACCACAATGAGGGCACGGGCTCGCGCTGGAAAGTACGCTTTGCACCCCGCCAAACGGGCGCCTACACTGGCCGCTTCCGCCTCACGCGCAAGGCCGGCACCCAGGAGTCAGCCCCCACGCGCTTTGTGGTGGCGGCGAGCCAGCAGCCGGGGTTTCTGCACAAAAACGACTTGTACACCTTTCGCTTCGATAATGGACAGCTATTTCGGGGCGTGGGCGAAAACGTAGGCTGGGAAGCACGTTCATTTGAAAACCAAAAGTTTACCTATGAGTACCTACTGCCTACGCTAGCGAAAAATGGCGCCAACTTCTTCCGCACTTGGATGTGCTACTGGAACCTGCCGCTAGAGTGGCAGAAGGTAAGCTCGACTAAGCGCTACGTCAATTCCACTGACTACTTCCACCCCGGCGCCATCCGGCGCATGGACGAGCTGGTGCACCTCACCGACTCCCTAGGGCTGTATTTCATGCTCACCCTCGACTGGCACGGCCACCTCATGGAGCAAGGCGGCTGGCGCAATAGTTCCTACAACCAAGCCAACGGTGGCCCGGCGCGCACGCCCACGGAGTTTTTTACCTTGCCCGCCGCCCAGCAGAAATACAAGAACAAGCTGCGCTACGTGGTGGCCCGCTGGGGATACAGCACCAACATCGCCGCCTGGGAGTTCTTCAATGAGGTCGATAACGCGGTGTTTACGCAGCAGGATAGCCTGCTGATTCCGCACGCCGCCGTGGCGCTCTGGCACGCCGAAATGAGCCGCTATCTCAAGGACATCGACCCCTACCAACACCTAGTCACGACCAGTATCTCGCACCGCGATATCCTGGGAATGAACTCAATACCGTACCTCGACTTCAACCAGAAGCACATTTACAAGCACACCGAGAAAATCCCGGCCATCTACCCCGACTACATCCAGAACTTTGGCAAGCCCTACGTGGTGGGCGAGTTTGGCTTTCGGTGGGAAGACGCCAACCCGACCTACGCCACCGACTTCAACTACGACTACCGGCGCGGGCTCTGGTACGGCCTGTTCAGCCCCACGCCCGTGCTGCCCATGACGTGGTGGTGGGAGCTCTTCGACGACCAAAAGATGACGCCCTACTTCCGGGCCGTGCGCACCATCAGCGACCAGATGATAGCTGCCGGCCGGGGCAAGTTTCAACCATTCGCGGTGCAGGCCGGCGTAGTACAAAGCTTTGGAATGCGCTGCGGCAACAAGTACTTCATCTACTTACTCAATGACAGCCCCGCGCCCACCCGCGCGCCCATCTCCTTCAGCGTTGCCGCTGCCAAGAAGCTACGGGTGCAGATGTTTGTGCCCGGCCGCCAGCAGTTTACCAAACTCGGCGACTTTACCGCCCAGCACCAGCGCCTCACGCTGCCTGCCCAGCCGCTGGCGCCCCGGCAAGAGGTGCTATTAGTATTGGACGCCCTGCCTAAGAGCTGATACTTAGAGTTTTTCTCAAGTAAGTAGTTAGCGCGAGACAAGTTGCGGTGGCGCATATGGGCCGCTACGACCTGTCTCGCGCTCTTGCATTAGCAGCTTGCGCACCTTTAATAGCATTGGTGAGTAAGCACGAGCATGCCTTAAGGGCGAAAGCAATAAAGAACCTGTTATCGAATAATTATCGCGCATTTTTTATCATTTTTTATTGCTTTATTTACATTCTTATCTTCACCTTCTTAAAACAACTGCCATGCTCCGCTTTGTACCCCTAGTTGCACTGCTTCTATTTGCGTTGGTTAGCCATGCTCAGCCTGGGTCAGGCGGCCCTACCCCCACCGGGGTACCTATCGATGGCGGTATATCGGTGCTGCTGGCTGGTGGTGCGGTGTATGCGGTGCGCCGGTTGCGTCGCCGCGCCTAGCCTTGTTTTAGTTGCCCGGCAACTAGCTGCTGTCTTAGTGGCTAGCTGCTGGGCTAATTACCAGCCCAACCGGCTGCGGCCTTAGGTTGCCGCTGCCTTTTTTGCGTATGTCACCCACTCTGCCGCCTTCCTCGCCCCGGGCCACCTCGCCGCTGCTTCGCTTTGCGGTGCTGGCTGGTGGGCTCTACTTGCTTTGGTTTTTGGGCTACGAGCACTACCTCGCGGCCGACGGCCGCCTCGATGCGGCCCTTACCCACAACCTAGCCACCGTGAGCGCGGCCGGGCTGCGGCTGCTGGGTTACGCAGCCACGGTGTCGGGCGGGGTGCAGCCGCTTATTAGCTTGGCCGGGCAGCCGGTAGTCTTCATTTGGCATCCGTGCAATGGGCTAGTGCTCTACGCCTTGTTTAGTGGGTTCATTGTGGCGTTTCCGGGGCCAGCGCGGCGCAAGCTATGGTTTGTGCCGCTGGGTTTGCTGCTGATTTACAGCCTGAATGTGCTGCGTGTTATTGCGCTGAGCCTTAACAAGTACTACGACTATCAATCGGCCGATTTCAACCACCATTACACGTTTACGGCGATAGTCTACGCTGGTATTTTTGCCTTGTGGATGTGGTGGGCCACACGTGGCGCTACTACTAGCCGCCTGCCAGCCGAAGCATATGCAGCAGCTTAGCTCTCCCCCAGCCCCGGCGCCCCGGCTTGCCCACGCCCTAGGGGGGCTGTCGGCGTCCCGGTTGGCAGTGAGCGTATTACTGCTGAGCTTGCTGCTAAGCAGTCGTCTATATGAAGAAACCGTTTACACGTGGCTAGATACCGGCTGGCAGTGGGTCAACCGCGTGCTGCCCGTCACCACGAACCTAGATACCTTAGCCGGCAGCAGCATGCGCGCACTCATGGAGCGGCCGCACAGCGTGGTTTCTGCCCTGCTGTTTGCCGCCGGCTACGTTGCCCTAAGCCTGGGCCTGCTCGTGGCGCTGCTGCCGGCCGGCGAGGGCTGGCGGTGGGGGCTGCGGCTGTACGGAGGTATTGGGCTAGCGAGCGTGGTCTTGCTGCTGGTGGGCCACGCAGTTGGCCTGCCTTTGTTCACGGCGCTGGCCAGCCGGCTGTTGCATGGGCTCCTGTCGCCGCTGCCCGTGATGGTGCTAGTGCCACTGCTGCGCTGGCCGGGCCCACGGGCGGCCTAGGTAGTAAGCAGAAGGTTTAACGAGTATGCGATGTATCCGAGGAGGCGCCTGGCTGTGGGCGGTGCTGCTGCTAAGCCTACTAGCGCGGGTGGCTAAAGCACAGACGCCACTGCTGCGCCTCGATTTGCAGAGTGCCAGCAGCCAAAACCCGGCTCAGGCCTACCTCTACGCCCAGGAAGGGGCGACGACGGGCTTCGACGCCGAATATGACGCGGCGCCTCCCAGTGGCAACGGCCTAAATCTGGCTAGCCTCACTCAGGACGGGAAACGATTGACAACCAACGGACTGCCTTACTCGGCGCTCATGGCCTCGCAGGTGGTCCGCTTATTTATCGGTGTGCCAGCGTACGGCCCCTACACGCTGTTGGCTGGCCAAGTAGAGAACTTTGCGTTTGCTGCCGTCTATCTGGTTGATGCCGAGCAGCAGATACGCCAGCTGCTGGTTCCTGGCGCCACGTACTCGTTTTCACTCACTGCGGCCAACACGGGTGGCACCTATACCACCAGCACCCGGTTTTCGCTGGTGTTCGAATCAGTGGCACCCCTGCCCGTGACCCTAGCGGCCTTCACCGCTCAGACCCAGGGCGCCGATGGCTTGCTGCAATGGACAACTGCCTCGGAGCAGCAAAACGCCTATTTTCAAGTAGAAAGCAGCCTCGATGGCCACACCTTTGCCGCCCTAGGCCGGGTGGCGGGCGCTGGCACCAGTCGCGCACCTCACAATTACCAGTTTTGGGATGCTGACCTCGCCCGCTACGCGGCGGCACAGGTGTACTATCGCTTGCGGCAGGTCGATGCCGATGGCACCAGTGTGCTTTCGCCCGTGCGGGTGCTTGAGGTGCCGGTTGCAGGCCTAGCTATTGCGGCGTTGCCCACGGTTGGGCCTGCTGGCCAATCGTTGCGCCTATTAGTACGAACAGTTACTGCCGGCCCGGCCTGGCTACGCATCACTGATGCCCTTGGGCATGACCTAGGACAGCGGGCGCTTGACTTGCCGGCTGGTACCTGCACGGTTGCGCTGCCCGAGGCCGGGCAATGGGCGCCCGGCCTGTACCTCGTGCATGTGCAGCAAGGAGCGCAGCGACAAGTAGCCAAGGCAGTGCGGCTGTAAAGAGCCAGCGCTCAGCTAGCTAATGGAGCTCTACAGCAGCTTGCGCAAGGTCCACAAGCTCCAGAAAATGACCATTGCGCCCACGCCGATAAACATCCAGCGGGTGGGCAGGCGGCCGGCCAAGCGGGCGGCCAATGGCGCGGCCGCCACGCCGCCTACGATGAGGCCCAGCACGATTTGCCAGTGCTTGAAGCCCAGCACTGAGAAAAAGGTGATTGCGCTAGCGAAGGTTACGAAGAACTCGACCAGGCTCACGGTACCGATGACGTAGTTGGGCGTGCGGCCATTGGCAATGAGCGTGCTCGTGACTAGCGGCCCCCAGCCGCCCCCACCAAATGAGTCGAGGAAGCCACCCGCGCTGGCTAGCCAGCCAGCATTCTTGACCTTTTTGCGCTGCTGGGTTTGCTTCTTAATGGCCTTGCTGATGATGCGGATACCTAGGATAAGTAGGTAAAGCGCCAGCACTGGCTTGAGGTAGGCCACGTGCTGCTCACCTAGGCGGGCGAGAAGTAGTGCCCCCGCTACCGAGCCAGCCACACCGGGTAGCACTAGTACCTTGAACAGCTTCTTATTAACGTTGCCGAAGCGATAGTGATTGTAGCCCGATGCGCCGCTGGCAAACATCTCGGCCGTGTGGATGCTGGCACTCACCGAGGCCGGGTTCAGCCCCAGCGTCATCAGGCTAATGGCCGACACGATGCCGTAGCCCATGCCCAGCATACCGTCTATCATTTGGGCTATGAAGCCCACCGCTACGAAGGTGTAGAATGTGCCCGAGCTGCTTGCCACCTGCCACGCCTGCTGCCAGGTAAAGTAGTACGACAGGATATTGAGCACCAAAAAACCCGCAAACGCCAGCAACGCCCACGTAGCCACTTGCCGCCAGTAGGTGGTGGCCTCGGCCTCATTGGTAGGCCCTAGGGCCGCTACGGCGTGCAGGCGCCGAGCGGCGGCCCCGGCCCGCACGCGGCCGTGTAGCTCGGCATCTGGGGTGGCTACCAGCACCAGGTCGTGCCCGGCCAGGTCGGTGGGCTCGAAGGTGCGGCGCAGCACCTGCACCTGCGGGTGGCGCTGGGTCAGGGCTTGCAAGTCGGGCAATAGGGTGGGAGCCACCACCGTCACGCAGGCCGTGGGGTGGTCGGCTAGCACGGTGGTGAGCTGGGCCAGGGCTTCGGCTCCGCCGCCCACCAATAGCACGCGCCGCTGGTCGAGGTCGAGAAACACCGGCACGGCTGCGCCCGCGGTGGCGGCAGCTTCAGCCGTAGCTGGGGCGGGCGTGAGCAGGTCGGTAGGCATAAGTGGCAGGAAATGTACTGGTTGATAGGTAAAAACCTAAATATATCGTCATGCTGAGCGCAGCGCAGTCGAAGCATCTCTATCGGTCAACTAACTTCAGGTGCTTAGCAACGAAGCGGTAGAGATGCTTCGACTGCGCTGCGCTGCGCTCAGCATGACGGTCACTTGCGCCGCACCTAGGCGTGAAAATCCAACCCTTGCACCGTGGCTTTCACCACGCCGGTACGCACCACGAAGTCGCCGAACGACTCTCCGGCTTCGCGGTCGGTGGCGTAGGCGGCGAGCAGGGGCGTGAGCTCGCGCAGGATGCCGTCTTCGTCGAGCATCTCGCGGTATAGCTTGTTCATGCGGTCGCCGTGGTGGCTGGCACCTAGGTAGAGATTGTAGCGGCCCAGCGAGCGGCCTACTAGGCCGATTTCGCCGAGGTAAGGGCGGGCACAGCCGTTGGGGCAGCCCGTCATGCGGATTAGAATGCTGTCCTCGGCTAGGCCGTGGGCCCGGATGACGGTATCGAGCTTATCGAGCAAGGCGGGCAAGTACCGCTCGGCCTCAGCGAAGGCTTGCGAGCAAGTATTGAGGGCCACGCAGGCCAGCGCGTCGCGGCGTAGGGCGGTGAGCTGCTCGGCTTTGGGGCCAGCGCCGTGCTTCTCCAGGATTTCCTGTACGCGTGCTTGGTGCTCGGCTTCGATATTGCCGACGATGAGGTTCTGGTTACCCGTCAGGCGGAAGTCGCCGGTGTGGAAAGCGGCGATTTCGGCTAAGGCCGACTTTAAGCCATAACCCGGCCGGTCGAGGATGCGGCCGCCCTCGATAAAGAGCGTGAGGTTCGAGCGGCCATTCAGGCCCGGCGCCCAGCCGAAGGCATCGCTCGAGCTGGTGAAGCGGAAGGGCTTGGCCTCGCCTAGGGCGTAGCCTAGGCGCTGGTGCAGCTCGGCTACGAAGGCGGGCAGGCCCACGCGGTCGAGGGTATACTTGAGGCGCGAGAACTTGCGGTTTTCGCGGTTGCCCCAGTCGCGCTGAATGGTCACGATTTTCTCGCATACCTCCACCACGTCGTCCACGGCCACGAAGCCGATGAGGTCGGCGAGGCGTGGGTAGGTTTCGGGCATGCCGAACGTCATACCTAGGCCGCCACCCACGGCCACATTGAAGCCTAGGAGCTTGCCGTCTTCCTCGATGGCAATGAGGCCGATGTCGTTGGCGTAGATGTCGGTGTCGTTGTGAGGCGGCAGCGACAGGGCGATTTTGAACTTGCGCGGCAGGTACACCTTGCCATAAATCGGCTCGTCGTCTATGGCTTCGGTGGTTTCCTGCAAGTCGCCGCCCCCGTCAATCCAGATTTCGCGGTAGGCCGTGGTGCGTGGCGTGAGGTGCCGGCTGATTTCCTGCGCGATACCCACGATTTGCTCGTGCAGCGGCGACTCGTGCGGGTTGGTGTTGCACATCACGTTACGGTTCACGTCGCCGCAGCCTGCGATGCTGTCGAGCATCACTTCATCGAAGCTCTGCACTGTGGCCGCTAGGTTGCGCTTGAGCACGCCGTGTAGCTGAAACGCCTGGCGCGTGGTCAGCTTCATAGTACCGTTGCCGTAGCGGTCGCTGAGCTCGCTCATGCGTGCCCACTGCTTAGCCGAGCATACGCCGCCCGGCACCCGCACCCGCATCATGAAAGAGTACAGCGGCTCTAACTTCTGGCGCTTGCGCTCGCCATCGAGGTCACGGTCAGTCTGTTGGTACGAGCCGTGAAACTTGATGAGGTGGGTGTCGTCGGGGTTGAGCGCGCCGGTGAGCTTATTGCGCAGGCTGTCAGCAAGCGTACCGCGCAGATAGCGGCTGGCTATTTTGACGTGCTCTACTTCGGAGTGGTTGGTTGGAATAGAAGACATAACAACGATGGACCCCACCCCCCGGCCCCCTCCCCTCCGGGAGAGGGGGAGCCTGACGCGAATAAGGTTTTTTGAGATTTATGAATTGAAACTGCTTGATTTATAAACTAAAGGCTAGTCAGTAAGAACGTCAGGCTCTCCCTCTCCCGGAGGATGTCGCGCATAAAGCGAGGTGGGGCCGGGGGGTGGGGTTACCCGCTAATGCAGCACGGTATTGTCAAACGTCAAAGTCACGTAATACAATCCCCCAAGCGTGGGGCCGGCCGCATATTGCACGTATCGCCGGTTAAAAATATCCGTGGCGCCGAGCTTAATGGTCGTTTTCAGCGTGGGCACGCGCAGGTTTACCTGGGCATCTAGAGTGTTGAAGGCAGGCACTTGGCCGTTGGCCAGCGGGCTTTCCCAGTAGAAGCTGGTTTGCCAGTGGTACACCACGTTGAAGCCTAGGTTGCGCACGATTTCACGGTTGCCGAAGGAGGCGCTGCCGGCCCATTTGGGGGTGTTAAAGCCGGTCACGAACACGTCGGCTTGGTCATTCTTGGAAAGAGCGTTGTAGTTGACGTTGCCGCCGACGGTGTATTTCTGGAAGAAGTTGTAGGTCAGCCCGAGGGTCGAGCCGTAGCTGTTGTAGTTCTGGCGCGAGTTGGTGTACACGCGGTAGCGGTCCTGGCGAGCGTCGCGGTTGGCGCGCAGGGCAGCGAGCACGGCAGCATCGGAGCCCACGGTTACTTGGTTGCCGTTGGCGTCTTTGGGCACGCTCACTTCTACCTGACCTAGGAAGCCCGAGTAGATGTTGTAATACGCATCGGCGTCGATGGATAAGCGGTTGTCGAACAACACGCTACGATAGCCGACCTCAAAGGCATTGATTTGCTCGGGCTGCTCGGTGGGTAGGTTGGCCACTACCAGCAAGTTGCGGTTTTGGGGCAGCACGGCGGCCTGGGCAGCAGTGCTGCCCGCGTTGGCGGCCACGTAGGCGTTCACGGCCGCGTTAAACTGGTCGATGCTGGTGCGGGTGTACGAGTTTTGGAGGTAATTCAGGCCCTCGTTCACGCGGGCCAGGCCGCCCACGCGGCGCACGTTGCCGTTGTTCACAAACGACAGCGCCTCAAACAGCGATGGGAAGCGCCAGCCGTTCTGGTACGAAGCCCGGAAATTATGCTTCTCAGCCACCGTGTACACGGCCGCCAGGCGCGGGTTGACCTTAGCCGTAAACTCGGGGTTGTAATCCACGCGCACCGAGGCGGTTAGCTTCAGCTTGTCCTCTAGTAACAGCTTAGAGCCCTGCGCGAAAGCCCCGAATTTCTTGTAGTACACGAAGTTGCCGCCCGGCTGGTTGCGCTCGGCCAGCGGCAGGCTGAAATCCACGAAGTTGTTGCCGTCGGGGATAATCTGGTAGATGCGGGCATCGGCGCCCACCAGCACGTCCAGGAACTTGACACGGTCGCCTAGGTTCCACACGGCATCGGTGTGGTAGGTGCGGCTGTGCTGCGAGAGTGCCGCCCCGCCAGGGATGGGCGCGCCCTTCACGTTTACGCCGCTGTCCCAGTTATTAGTGCTGATAATCTGCGCTTTCAGGGCATCGAAGGCAGCGGTGCCGGGCTCGGCGCGGCCGGCATCGGCAGCGGCGCGGGCGGCTTGCATGGCCGGCCCTAGGGCGGTGCCGGCCGCCAGTTGGCTTTGTAGCGCAGTGCCAAATTTGCCCCCCCACACGGCGTTCGAACCGTTTTGCAGGTCGAGGTTCAGCGCTAGCGGGTTAAGGTTGTACGAATTGCCGGTGTTTTCGAGCAGCGTGTAGGCGCGCACCGTAAAGTCCTTACCCCGCAGTTCCAGCTTGTGGTTTTGCACCGTCACGCCATCGAGCTGAATCTTGTTGCCGCGCTGAAACACGCCATCCATCAGCCCGAAGCGGTAGCCGTAGCTCAGCTCCAGGTTCTCGTTCAGCTTATACGCCACCGTGGCGTCGGCCTTGATGTTGCGCACGATGGGCTTCACCAAATCGCGCTCGTAGTAACCCGTGCGCGTCACGGTAAAAGTCTGGTTTTTACCTTGGTAGGGAATGGTAATCGACAGTGACGAATTAGTGTCGTCGCCGTAGCGGTTCCACAGGTCGGCGGCCGGGTTGTACTGGCCCGCCAGCTCTGGGAAGGCCGGGTTAGATGTCGAAAGGCCCTGCGGATTCTGGTCGGTTTGGGTGTTGGCCAGCCAGTCGGTGCCACGCAGGTAGTCGAGGTTCACCTTGTAGGCCCAGCGCTTATTGGCACCTAGGGTCTGCGCCCAGCGGATGGCGGTTTCGGTGAGCACGCTGGGGTCGCGGTCGCGGCCGTCCACGTGGTTCACGCCCACTTTCTGGTACACACTGAGGCCCTGGTAGGTAAAAGGGCTTTTGGTGGTGAGGTTGGCCATGCCGTTGATGGCGTTCATGCCATACAAGGCCGAGGCCGCGCCGGGCGTGATTTCCACGCTCGCAATGTCTAGCTCGGTCGGCCCGATGGCGTTGCCCAGCGGCACCCCTAGGGTGGCCGCCTGCATGTCTACACCATCCACGAGCTGCATGAAGCGGAAGTTGTTCGGGATGTTAAAGCCCCTGGTATTCGGTACTTTAAAGGTGAGGCTGCTGGTCAGCATCTGCACGCCCTTCACGCTTTCGAGCGCGTCGTAAAAGCTCGGGGCGGGTGTTTCCTTGATGGCCCGAATGTCGAGTTTCTCAATCGCCACCGGCGACTTCAGCCGGCTTTCCTCCACCCGCGAGGCCGACACCACGACCTCATTCGTCAGTACGCCTTTCGACTCCAGTGCCACCGAAATCGGCTGCTGGGCGCTGGCAATCTCTATTTCCTGCGTATCGTGCCCAATGGCGTTGAATACCAGTACAAAGGGGTAGCGCAACTTGGCCTTGAAGGCAAATTTGCCATCGACATCGCTTTGGGTGCCCACGCTGGCACCCTTCACGCTGACGCTCACGCCCGGCAGGCCTTCCTGACTGCCTTTTTCGCGCACTACGCCACTAATGGCAATCAATTCGGTTTGGGCAAACGCCGGCGTAGCGCTGGCGGCGGCCACCACTACGGGCAGCCAAAAAGCAGAATAATGTAGTTTCATACGGAAGTAACTTGCACTAATTGAGTTGAGTAACCTCACGCGAAAGCGAGGCCAGCGGAGGGCTTCAACAACAACAGCTCCCAGCGAGGCAGGAAGTGGCAAGTAGATTCGGTAGGAAAGCGGGTTGCATGAGAAATTTGAAGTAGCGCGGACTTTGTGAGTCCGCGAGTAAGCAGGATTGAGTGGGTGGGAAAATGGATAGAGTGGCTAGCAAGGTCATGCAGAGCGCAGCGAAGCATCTCGCATGGTGCAGTAAAGTCGTACGCTAGCAACGAGGCGAGCGAGATGCTTCGCTACGCTCTGCATGATAGCTACTTAATACACGTCTTCGAGGTAGCGGCGCTGCTTGCGCAGATTCTTCACGTAGGCGGCGGCATCGTCAGCCGAGAGGCCGGCTTCCTTCTGCACTACTTGGGTGAGGGCGGTTTGCACGGCGCCACCTAGGCGGTTTTTGTCGCCGCACACATAGAGTTGCGCGCCATTTTCGAGCCAGCCAAATACGTCGCGGCTAGCTTCGAGCAGGCGGTCCTGCACGTAGATTTTCTCGGCTTGGTCGCGCGAGAAGGCCACATCTAGGCGGCTCAACGTGCCTTTTTTGAGGTGCTGAAGCCACTCGGCCTGGTAGAGGAAGTCAGTGGTGAAGTGTGGGTTGCCAAAGAGTAGCCAGTTGCGGCCGGTTGTACCCAGCTCTACCCGCTCCTCCACAAAGGCGCGGAAAGGAGCGATGCCGGTGCCCGCGCCAATCATGATAATGTCCGTCTCGCCATTCTGCGGCAAGCGGAAATACTCATTCTGCTGCACGTAGACCCGCGCCGTGTCGCCCACCGCCACGCGGTCGGCCAGGAAAGATGAGCACACGCCATGCTTCTGGCGCCCAAAGGCCTCGTAGCGCACCGCGCCCACTGTAAGGTGCACCTCTTCGGGGTGCGCCAGCAGGCTGCTCGCAATGGAATACGCCCGGCTGGGCAGCGGCCGCAGCACATCGGCCAGGCCCTGCGCGGTGAGCTGATCGGAGGGAAACTCGGTGAGCAAATCGGCTACGTCGCGGCCGTAGAGGTAGGGCTGTAGGCGGTTAGAATCGGCCAGCAACTCTTGCAGGCCCGCGTGCGGGGCCAGGGTGGCGTAGCGCTCCAACACGTCGCGGGTTAGCACGGTTAGCTCGCGGTGGGTGGCCAGGGCGGCGGCCAGCGGCAGGCTTTCGCCTTCCACTTGCACGGCAGTGGTATCGCTGAGGCGGGCGGCCAGTAGCACTTCTTCCACCAAGGGCAGGTGGTTGGCGGGCACCACGGCCAGTGCATCGCCGGGTGCGTAGTGCAGGCCTGAGCCCGCTAGGTCGAACTCAATATGGTAGGTTTCCTTGTCCGAGCCGCGGCCGTTTAGTTGAATGCTTTCGAGCACCTTGGCGGGCCAGGGGTTCTCAGCGGTGTACTCGGTCACAACATCGGCCACCACGGCGGCTGAAGTTGCAGAAGTTGCCGACGCTTCGGCCTCCGTGCCCGCGCCAGTCAGCGCGTTCAGCACGTCGTCGACCCACTTGGAGGCCGGCGCTTTGTAGGCCACGTCGGCGTCTACACGGTCGAGCAGGCGCGTGCCGCCCAGCTCGGCCAGTTTCTGGTCGAAGTCCTTGCCGGTCTGGCAGTAGTGCAGGTAGCTTTTGTCACCTAGGGCAAATACGGCGTAGCGCAGCTTCGGCAGCTTGGGCGCCCTAGGGCCATTGATAAAGGCGTGCAGCTCCTCGGCCGAAATAGGCGGCTCGCCCTCACCGTGCGTGCTCACGATTACGAGCAGATTTTGCTCTTGTGCTAGTTGCCGTGGGGCGTAGTCGTTCATGTCCTTCACCTCAGCTTTTAGACCTTTGGCGGCGGCCGCGTCGGCGGCTTGCTGGGCTATTTTCTTGCCGTTGCCAGTGTGCGAGCCGTAGAGGATGGTCAGCTTTTCCACGGCGGGGGCCGCGGCCGCTACTGGCGCTGCTGCGGCCGCAGCGGGTGCCGCTACCCCGCCGCTGGCGCTCGTGGCTTGGCCATAGAGGTAGCCGCTCAGCCACACGAGCTGCTGCGGCGAAAGGCCCGCCGTGAGTTTCTGCAAAGCCGCTTCGTCGAGGGCGGCGGGTAGAGTAGGTAGCATCTTATGGATAGTCAATTATGATTTTTATTGTCTCGTCAGGCGTGGGACCCCACCCCCGGCCCCTCCCCTCCGGGAGAGGGGAGTCTGACGACTGATTGCGTCCGCTTATGTCTGCTTGCGGTCGGCTCCCCTCTCCCGGAGGGGAGGGGCCGGGGGTGGGGTAAATGCACTAAATAGAGAACGCCGGCTCTACTGCCATTTCCTGCGTGAAGTACTCGGCATCAGTGGCCGTTACTAGCCCGGCAGCCAGCGTGGAACCTATCTGCTCATCCACTAGGATAAAGGCGCCGGTCTGGCGGTTCGAGCGGTACTCGTCTACTACTAGCGGCACGGCCGTTTTGAGGCGCACCCGCACGATGTCGTTGAGCTTGGCCTCGTCGGTGCCCACGCTCTCGAAGGTTTCGATGTTGGTTTTCTGCAAGATGGCGGCTACCGAAGCCTTTACTACGGCGGCGTGATGCTGCACCAGTAGCTTGCGGCCGGCTTTTAGGGGCCGCTCATCCATCCAGCACAGCGTGGCCTCAAATTCACGCACCACGGAAGGGTGCGTGTGCGCCGGCACGATAGAATCACCACGGCTGATATCAATGTCGTCGCGCAGGCGCAGCACCACGCCTTGCGGCGCTTCGGCGCTAGGTACCTCTTTTTGGTTTACCTCGATGGCTTCGATGCTGGTTTCCAAGCCCGAAGGCTGGATGCGCACCTTATCACCTACCTTATAGACACCGCTCTGGATGCGCCCCGCGTAGCCGCGGTAGTCGGGCAGTTCCTCGGTCTGAGGGCGGATAACGTACTGGACCTGAAAGCGCGGCTCGTGCGGGTTGGCATCGGCTACGGTGGGCACGCTCTCCAGGTGCTGAAGCAGGCTGGGGCCGCCGTACCACGCCAAGTTGCGCGAAGGGCGCACCACGTTGTCGCCATTCAGCGCGCTCAGCGGGATGGCAATGACGTGCGGCAGCTTCAGCTGCTGTGCTACAGCCTCGTAGTCCGTTTTGATGCGTTGAAAAACGGCCTCGTCGTTGCCCACTAGGTCCATCTTATTCACCGCTAGCACGAAGTACCGGATGCCCAGCAGCGAGGCCAGCAGCGTGTGCCGCCGCGTCTGCTCTATCACGCCCTGCCGCGCATCGACCAGCACAATAGCCAAATCGGCATTGCTGGCGCCCGTCACCATGTTGCGGGTGTACTGCACGTGGCCCGGCGCGTCGGTGATGATAAACTTGCGGCGCGGCGTAGTGAAATACTTGTGCGCCACGTCGATAGTGATGCCCTGCTCACGCTCAGCCTTAAGGCCATCGGTGAGTAACGCTAGGTCCACCGAATCGCTGTTGGTAACGTTACGCTTCTTTTCGAGCGTTGCCAGCACATCAAGCGATACCGAGTCGCTATCGTAAAGCAAGCGGCCGATGAGTGTGCTCTTGCCGTCGTCGACGCTGCCGCAGGTGATAAATCGGAGTAAGTCCATAGTTGATGATGAAGCGTCTGTCATTGCGAGCGCAGCGAAGCAATCGCATCAAGACGAGCTTGTTGAATCAGAAGTAGCCCTGGCGATGCCGTTCGAGTGCGATTGCTTCGCTGCGCTCGCAATGACAGACGGGACTGCTCATGTTATTAAAAATACCCGTTGCGCTTGCGGTCTTCCATGCCCGTTTCCGACAGGTTGTCGTCGAGGCGGGTGGCGCCGCGCTCGCTCACTTTGGCTACCAGAATGTCCTGAATAATGTCGTCAATCGTGGCGGCGTCGCTTTCCACGGCGGCGGTGCAGGTCGAGTCGCCCACGGTGCGGAAGCGCACGTTGCGGGTCACCACTTCGTCATCTTCATCGATGGTGATGTGCTCGCTCAGACCTAGGAGCTGGCCGCTGGGCAGCACCACGCATTCGCGCTCGTGCGTGAAGTAGATGTTGGGCAACGCGATATTTTCGCGCTGGATGTAATTCCATACGTCCAGCTCAGTCCAGTTGGAGATGGGGAACACGCGCACGTTTTCGCCCTTGCGGATGCGGCCGTTGTAGATGTTCCACAGCTCGGGGCGCTGGCGCTTGGGGTCCCACTGCCCAAAGTCGTCGCGCACCGAAAAGATGCGCTCCTTGGCGCGCGCCTTTTCTTCGTCGCGCCGTGCGCCGCCGATGCAGGCGTCAAATTCGAATTCCTCGATAACATCGAGCAACGTGTACGTTTGCAGCGGGTTGCGGCTCGGGTATTTGCCGCCCGGCTCTACCAAGCCGCGCTCCCGAATGGTGTCTTCCACTTTACGCACAATTAGCTTTTCGCCGAGTTCAGCCGCCAGCTTGTCGCGGAAAGCCAGCACTTCGGGGAAGTTGTGCCCCGTGTCCACGTGCACCAGCGGAAACGGAAACTTGCCCGGCCGAAACGCCTTCTCGGCCAGCCGCGTGAGGGCAATCGAGTCTTTGCCGCCCGAAAACAGCAGCGCCGGCCGCTCAAACTGGCCCGCCACTTCGCGCATAATGTGAATGGCTTCGGCTTCTAATCTATCTAAATAATCCATCGTAGTTCTTTACTCTTTTATTGTTTCTACCACTGGGTCAAATCCTTGGTGCTCACCAGTAGTAGCGTGCAAGCCGCACTCCTTAGCAGCGGCCTCTTCCCACCACCAGCGGCCGGCGCGGAAATCCTCGCCGGGCTTGATGGCGCGGGTGCAAGGCGCACAGCCAATGCTCACGAAACCTTTGGCATGCAGTGGATTAACCGGTACGCCGTGCTGCTGCGCATAGGCCACGCACTGGTCCCAGGTCCAATCGTGCAGCGGGTGCACTTTTATGAGGTTGTGGCCGGCGTCCCACTCGGCGGGGTCCATGCTTTGGCGGTTGGCCGACTGCTCGGCGCGGATGCCCGTTATCCAGGCCTGCTGCCCGGCCAGGGCCCGACCTAGGGGCTCCACCTTGCGGATGTAGCAGCACTCCTTGCGGTTTTCGATGCTCTCGTAGAAGGAGTTAGGTCCCTTCTCGCGCATCAGCTTTTCCACGCTGGCTGTCTGCGGAAATACTACCTCGATGGGCTTGTTGTAGCGCAGCAGCGTCTTGTTCCAAGTCGAATAGGTCTCTTGAAAGTTGCGGGCCGTGTCGAGCGTGAAGACCCGGATGGGTAGGTCGTTCTCAAAAATAAAATGCGTAAGTATCTGGTCTTCTAACCCAAAAGACGTCGAAAACGACACCTTATTGGGGAAGCGCTCGGCCAGCAGGGCCAGCGTTTCGAGCACCGAGTGCTCAGGTACAAAGCGGCGCAGGTCTTCGACCTGTTCCTGGATAGCTAATTCCATACTAGTAAGGCTATAGGGAGGGCTGCCGGGCGCCTAGCTTAGGCAGCGAAAGAGCGGGAACACCAGCCTGGCGCTACGGCAAGCCTAGAAAGCTGCCGCGCTACTTGCCGGTGGGTCGGCCGCAACTGGGGAAGGTAGTAAACCCGCTAAAAACTAAAAGGTTTACCTCAACAACCAGCTACGCCGCTTGCCATACAGACGGCCGGGCCCGACATACAACAACACGCCCGCAGCGAAGCAACGGCGTGGGTGTGGGGCAAGCGGAGGTAGGAGGTAGGGCGCACGGCAAGCGACTTGTTTTTATATGACCAGGAATTGGCACCGTTCTAGCACACTGCTAGGGGTTGCCGGCGTTTCGTCGAGCCTGTCTCTCCACGCCTCTTTATAAAAACAATCCTTCAGAATATGAGGAATTGATGGGGCAAAGGTACGATGCCAAATTTTAAACCGCCAAGCCAGCAAAACTTAGCTCCTCCGTCGCGCTTTAGCTTCCTTTCGACTTAGTATCTTGGTCTTCATGAAACCCCTGCTTCTTCTGGGCTGGCTGTTGTTGCCAGCGGTCGGCTTTGCGCAGCAAGCGCCGGCTGCTTCTGCTACTGCCGCAGCCAAACCGCCCATCGTACTGCCTCCCAAAAAGACCAATGCCATTCTTATTCAGCGCCGCGATAGTGGCTTGGTGGCCCTCACCGCGCTCATGCAAGGCTTGGTCAATCGAGGCTACGTTATTAAGGATGTCAACCGCGAGCAGCTGACCGTGCGCACCGAGCCCCGCGCCGTGTCTGAAGTAGGGGCCGTGATAGTAGAGGGCGCTGTGCAGGGCCGGCAATTTGTGCTCACCGGCGCTTTCGCCCAGGAGGTATCTAGCAAGCGTTCCACGCCAATCGTGTATTCCGGCGAAGGCCGCCCCGACCGGGCCTCGAAAGCTTGGGAAGAGCTCGTGAAAACGGCCGGTATGCTGGGGCGTAGCCTCACGTATCGCACGCAATAGCCAGTGGTAAAGGTCTAGGTTCTAGCTACGGCACACACTTCATCCAAGCGGGCGGGGTGCGTTGTACTTTTGCGTTGCTTTTACGTAATTTTCAGTGAAGAAAGCACTTTACTTAATTGGTTCGCCCAACCAAACCACGCAGATGCACGGCGTGGCCCAGCTACTCGAAGACGAGTACGAGCCGTACTTCAGCCAGCTCTACTACGATGGCTGGATGCGGGGCTTCTATGAATGGCTAATTCGCAACGAACTGCTGAAGACGACCATCGTGCAGGGCCACATCAAGGAGAAGGCCGATAAGTACCTGGCCCAGCACGGCCTGCGCAACGACTTCGAAAACCGAGTGTTTGGCCACGACTACGACCTCATCGTGTGCTGCTCCGATATCATCGTGCCCTGGAACCTGCTAGCCAAAACCAAGTCGGTGTTTGTGCAGGAAGGCATGACCGACCCGCTCAACCTGTGGGCGCGGCTGGTGAAGAAGTTCACCAACTTCCCCATCCTCAC
>Ga0265798_10001632_pt1 | contig 34545 bp, 50 predicted proteins | sample P3T30metagenome_FD_192430 | JGI IMG/M metagenome (GOLD analysis project Ga0265798, IMG submission 192430) | Plant litter microbial communities from East Loma Ridge, Irvine, California - P3 T30 | ecosystem: Environmental > Terrestrial > Plant litter > Unclassified | place: USA: California... | reverse complement strand
TGTGGCCGTCGATGACACGGCAATGCAGGCGGCTGAATCGCTAGCCGATGCGATTAATGCTGACGCCGATCTCCCTGTAACGGCTGCTGCTGCAGCAAACGGTGATGCGGCAACTATTACACTGACAGCGAAATATACAGGGGTTGCGGGCTGTAATATCCCACTGACGCTCAACTATTACGGGATGACAGGGGGAGAGCAGACGCCGGACGGCCTGAATATTCAGATCACGGCGATGACCGGAGGTGCTAAACCTGTCGACCTGGACCCCGTTATCGCCGCAATGGGTGATGAAAGTTTTGATTTTATCGGGTTCCCGTTCAGTGACAGCTCATCATTAAAACTGATCGGACAGGAGATGGACGACAGCGCCGGTCGCTGGTCGTGGTATCGCCAGTTATACGGCCATGTGTACAGCGCCAAAATTGGCCCCTTAACGGACCTCGTACAGTTTGGCGATTCATTCAACGATCAGCATCTGACAATTTGCGGCTATGAACCTGACACGCAGACGCCGCCAGATGAACTCATCGCAGCCCGGTTAGGTCGTCAGGCCGCATTTATTCGTAATGATCCGGCTCGCCCTACACAAACGGGCGCTATTACCGGTGCTCTTCCCGCGCCGGTTGGTAAACGAAATCAGATTCTGGAGCGTCAGAGCCTGCTGAGTCATGGCATTGCGACGGCTGCTGTCTCTGGTGGATCGTTACAGATTGAGCGCGATGTCACGACGTATAAGGTGAACAAGTTTGGCGCAACGGATAACAGCTATTTAGATAGCGAAACGTTACACACGAGCGCCTATGTGCTCCGCAAGCTGAAATCGGTAATTACGACCAAATACGCACGGCATAAACTGGCTGATGATGGCACGCGATTTGGTCAGGGTCAGGCAATCGTCACGCCATCCGTTTTGCGCGGCGAAATGTGCGCAGTATACAAAGAACTTGAATTGGCGGGCATTGTAGAGAATTTTGAGATATTTAAAAAATATCTGATTGTTGAACGTAACGCTAATAATTCAAATCGTGTTGATGTTTTATTTCCGCCTGATTACGTGAATCAGCTCCGTGTTTTTGCGGTTAAAAATCAATTCCGCCTTCAATATTCTGATGAAGAGAAAAATGCATAATGGCTAAAATTGCTGGCACTTGTTTTATTAAAGTGGATGGACTTCAACTCTCTGTTACAGGGGGCGTTGAATGTCCAATGAATACCAAGCTAAAAGAGAAAATTCTTGATCTTGGAGGGGGTGTTGATCACAAAGAAACTCACCGCGCTCCGTATGTAAAGTTGACCGCTAAAGTGCCGAAGGGGTTTCCCAGAGACAAAATTATTAACTCGGACAATATGACAATTACAGCCGAATTAGCAAACGGCGATGTTTATGTCCTGTCAAAAGCCTTTGTCGAAGGGGAGTTAAACCATAATCCTGAAGACGGCACTGTAGATATTGAGTTCACTGGCGAAGAGGGTTTTTATCAATGAAAGAGATTAAATTATCAGCGCCTATCATGGCTCATAATGAAAACATCCACGTTCTAGAAATGCGTGAGCCGACGTTCGATGAGGTCGAAAATTTAGGTTTTCCGTTCACTATAAACAGCGAGGGGGGATTCAAAATTGATAGCGGCGCAGCGTTTAAATATATTCCATTGCTGGCCGGTATTCCCCGCAGTTCAGCGCAAAAAATCCCATTGAGAGACCTGTTTAAAATTTCAATGTCGATCATGGGTTTTTTCACGGCCTCGGAGACGGCGACGGACTCCGCAGACGACGTTACAACGTCGCTCACTTCTGGCGAATAAATCCCCTGGAACTAAAACGGATGGCCCTCTCTGAGTTTTTAGAATTAGAGGCGGAGGCCATCCGCATTAGTGAGGAGCTAAAACCTCATGGCTGATTCATTCGAACTAAAGGCCATAATCACCGCCGTTGATAAGTTGTCTGGCCCGCTTAAAGGGATGCAGAAACAGCTAAAGGGATTTAAAAAGGAGCTTTCTGGTTTAGCTGTGGGCGCTGGCGCGGCGGGGGCAACGATTCTCGGGGCGCTTTCGGGCGCAACGATGCAGGCTGTTGAGTTTGAAAAAACAATGGCGGATGTTCGGAAAGTCGTCGACGGGCTGGATAGTCCGGCAGCGTTCCGGCAGATGCAGGATGATGTGCTCGAACTCTCAACGTCTATTCCGCTGGCCGCTAATGAAATTGCGGATATTGTCGCGCAGGCCGGACAATCAGGGATTGATCGCTCCGAGCTGACACAGTTCGCCGCAGACGCTGCAAAAGTTGGGGTCGCGTGGGATCTGTCAGGCAAAGACGCGGGTAAAACGCTGGCCGTCTGGCGGACTGCGTTCGGATTGACACAAAAGGAAGTGGTCGACCTGGCGGACAAAGTCAACTATCTGGGGAACACCGGCCCCGCTAACTCCGCCTCAATCGCGCAGGTTGTCACCGAGCTGGGCGGGATTTCAAAATCCGCGCATGTTGCGTCGGGAGACGTGGCCGCGCTGGCCTCAACGATTATCGGCGTCGGTATCGGTGGCGATGTGGCCCAGACAGGGATTAAAAACCTGTTTTCAGGGCTGACGAGCGCCTCCTCCGGGCGTCAGGCTGCTGTAGCTAACGCGATAGGATGGTCGCCGGATAAGCTCGCTAAGGGGATGGTAAAAGACGCTCGTGGGACGATTCTCAACGTACTGGATAAGATAAATAAACTGCCTGAGTGGAAAAAATCCCGCGCAATGGAATTTCTTTTCGGGAAAGAGTCGGCGGTTGCAATTGTGCCACTGTTAACGAACCTCGACACTCTGAAAAAGAATTTCAATAAGGTTTCTGACGCGCAGATTTACGCAGGAGCCGCCGCGAGTGAATATGCGACGGCCTCTGATACGGCGGCGGCTGATTTGGCGTTGATGCGAAATGAAATCACGAAAATCTCTATCGAGGTCGGGAGGGAGTTTCTCCCAATTATTCGTGATGCAGTACGCGAAATTAACCCACTTCTTAAATCTTTTTCACAGTTTATAAAAAACAATCCCGAGGCGGTGCGTGATTTGGCTAAATTGGGCTTAGCTCTGGCAGGCACAGCAGCGGCAATAGGAGCTGTTTCCCGCGCTGTTAAAATTCTTAATTTCGCTATGAATATGTCACCGGCTAAAGCGCTTATCGGTTTATTGGTGTTGGGTGCGTATCAAATAATTGATAATTGGGATGAGGTAGGGCCGGTTATTGAGGATGTATGGCATTTTATTGACGAGGCTGTCAATAAAATGGGGGGGTGGGAATCCGCTATCAAATCATTAGGAGCATTGGCAGCAATTGTTATAGGCATTAGTTTTGTAAAAAATATGCGCAGTGCAATTACTGAAATTGAGGGGGCGAATAGCAAAGTAAATACGTTAAGCGGCTCAATGCGTGCAATCGGTAAAATCGGCATGATCGGCGGACTAATTGAGCTGGGTCTGTTAGCGCAGAAATTTGAACAGGATCATCCTTGGTTGATTCATAATTTTGTGGCCGATGCGTTAAATAGTGGTCTCGGTTTAAATGATTATCTCGATAGCGCCGGTAAAAAATTAAACGATGGGATTTTTAACCTCACTGGATTTCGATTACCACGCGCTGATGGCTACGGAGCCACGCCCTATGCGCCGAACGTGGGTCTTTCGCGGCCTGCAGTCGGGCTGATGAACCCTGTTGCTGCAAGAGGGGGAGCGTCTGAGATTAAAGTTCTTTTTGAAAATGTTCCTCCCGGAGTACGCGTCGCAGAGGGGCCAAAATCAGGCGATCCGCTAATGAGGGTGACGACCGACGTCGGATATTCACCATTCCGCAAACCACAATAAACCCGCTTGGCGGGGTTTTTTATGGGCTAAATCATGGCAACTCAGACCGACTGGCGATCCCGCCTGCAGGCGGCGTCGTTTCGTGGCGTTCCGTTCTCTGTAGAGAACGACGAGAGCACTTTCGGGCGTCGTGTTCAGGTTCACGAGTACCCAAACAGAGATAAACCCTATACGGAGGATTTAGGGCGCGCTACGCGCCGTATTCAGCTCGATGCTTATCTCGTCGGAGATGATTACCCGGAGCAACGCGACCGCCTAATCGCAGCGATTGAAACCGCAGGACCGGCGACGCTGGTCCATCCCTTTTATGGGGAGATGCGGGGCAGCGTTGACGGGACTGTCCGCATCATTCACAGCCGGGAAGAGGGCCGGATGTGCCGGGTCTCGTTCTCGTTTGTGGAGTCGGGCGAACTGTCGTTCCCGACGTCGGGAATTGCATCCGGGCAGCGCCTGGAGAGTTCCGTCAGTTTTCTTGAGGATGCGATCTCGTCCGCAATGTCGGCGCTCTCTCTCGATGGCCTGAGTGATTTTGTTCAGTCCGAGATTTTAGGCGAGGGCGCAAACATGCTCGGGGTGATTACTGACGCATTTAAAATGGTCGACTCCGGGATTGATGCAGCTATGCGACTCCTGCAGGGCGATTTATCCGTCATTCTGATGCCACCCAGCACAGCTAATGATTTCGTCAGAGCATTGCAAACCGCATGGCGTGGAGGGACTCGCCTCGCTGGGGATGCATCCGACCTCGTAACGATGATCAAAACAATCAGCGGCGTCGCCATCGATCCCGGACTCTCTCCGCGTGGAGTCTGGGACAGTGACGCAGGGACGACGCGAGCACGTAAACAGGCCGTTAATTCTATCGGGTCGGCTATTCGGGTAACCGCTATCGCTGAGGCCGCTCGCGCAGTAACGGCCATCCCAGCACCTCCCCGCGTTGCGGCAACCGGCGATAACGTGTCGGACATAGTGAACATTCCGCACCCCGCCTTAGATGCGGCGACAGATGCGGCGCAGAGCACAGCCTCTTTAACTGTTACGGAGTCTGGACAGGTTGCGTCGTCAGACACATCAACGGAGACCCCCTCCGCGACGTGGGACGACCTGACAGACGTCAGGGCCGCGTTGAATCATGCCATTGATGTTGAGCAGCTCCGCACGACCAATGACGAGGTTTTTCTGGCGCTGTCTAAGCTCCGCACTGACGTTAATCGCGATATCACACAACGGCTGGCACAGGTCGAAAAAACGGTCACGCGCACACCCAGCGAGCCTAAACCGGCCATCGTGCTGGCCGCTGAGTGGTTCGACGATGCCAGCCGCGAGACTGAAATCTTGTATCGAAACAATATCGCTCATCCCGGATTTGTGCCGGTTCGGGCGTTAAGGGTGCCTGTTAAATGAATGACACAGTGTTTTTACGCGTGAACGGGCGGGAGTGGGGAGGCTGGACGTCGCTCCGCATTTCTGCAGGTGTTGATCGTGTCGCCCGCGATTTTAACGTCACTATCTCCCGGACGTGGCCGGGGGCAACCGAACCGACGCCGAAAATCAAAAACGGCGACCGGGTCGAGGTGTTAATGGGTGATGACCTCGTTATGACGGGCTGGGTTGAGGCGACTCCCGTCCGCTACGATGCCTCATCGATCAGCCTCGGCATTGTCGGGCGCAGCCGGACCGCCGACCTCGTCGATTGTACAGCCGCCCCAGCGCAGCACGCAGGCGCGACGCTGGTCGGTATAGCCGCCGCGCTGGCGAAACCGTTCGGCATTAACGTGATCGATGCAGGCGCTCCCACGACGTCCGTTATCGGGGCGCAGCCGCAACACGGCGAGACGGTGATCGACTGTTTAAACAGGCTATTGGGGCAAGTTCAGGCGCTGGCGTATGACGACGAACGAGGCAATTTGGTGATCGGGAATATCGGCACGACGCGAGCCGTCACCGCCCTGGTGCTGGGGGAAAACATTCTCACCTGTGACACTGAAAAGAGCGTGAAAGATCTATTTTCGGAGTACCTGGTAACGGGGCAGCGCCCCGGCACTGATACGGATTTCGGTGCGGCAACAATCTCAGCGATTAAACAGACTGTCACGGATAGCACGGTCACACGTTACCGGCCCTATACCATTCAGCAAAGCGGCACAGCCACAACAGCAACCTGTAAGGCCCGGTGCGAGTTTGAGGCCGCACAGCGTGCCGCAAAGGTGCGCGAAACAAGCTATACCGTCCAGGGCTGGCGACAGGGTGACGGCTCACTATGGCGACCAAATCTCGCCGTTATCGTTTACGACCCGCTATGCGGGTTTGATAACGAGGAATTAATCATCGGCGAGGTGAATTTCACGCAGAGTGAGGGCGGCACAATCACCGAGCTGAGAGTCGCACCGGCTGACGCATATCTCCCCAAACCGCCGACGCAGAAAAAAGCGAAAAAGAAAAAGAAAGGGGTGGTTTTCTGATGGGTATAACCAGCAGTCTGAATAACCTCATCGCCCGCGCCGTCCTGAATGTGCTCAATACCGCCACAAAATGCCAGGGTGTTTCCCTGACGCTCATCGGCGGAGAGCCGATAGCAAACGTCGAGCATATTGAGCCATACGGGTTTACCTCCGCCGCGCTCGCGGGTGCTGAAGCAGTTGTCCTGTTCCCCTCTGGGGATCGATCTCACGGTGTAGCCATCGCCGTTGCTGACCGGCGTTATCGGCTGAAAGGTCTTGCGGGCGGCGAGGTGGCGATTTACACGGATGAGGGCGACTCAATCATCCTGAAACGCGACAACGTTATCGAGGCGACGACGAAAAAATTTATCGTTAACGCTGAGGAAAAAATCTCGCTGAATGCCCCGGAGGTGGAGGTCAACGCCTCGAAAAAAGTTGCGTTTATTACGCCGGATGTCACCTCAACCGGCAATGTCGCGGCAGAGGGTGAGGTCTCGGACGGTGTCGGCAAAATGTCTCAAATCCGCGTTACCTATAACGGACACGCTCACACCGGCAGGGGCGCGGGTAATTTAACTGATAAACCTGATTCGCAAATGGGGGGCGGCTGATGCTCATTTATGAAAACGGGCTACTGAGAGAGTCGGGTGATTCATTTGCGCCGCTGACCCGCGCTGTCCTGATCTCGCTGCTCACCTGGCGACGTGCTGAAACAGACGACGACACAACGGAGGTTTTCGGTTGGTGGGGCGACACATTCCCGACCGTCGCGAATGACCGTATCGGATCGCGTCTCTGGCTGTTGCGCCGGTCGAAACTCACAAACGCCACGGCAGCACGGGCGCGAGATTATGCCCGTCAGGCGCTGCAGTGGATGACCGAGGATGGTGTCGCCGCCCGCGTGGAGGTTGACGCAACGCGGACCGGACTCAGCTCAATGCGGCTGGATGTGGTGTTGTGGCAGCAGGACGGCAGTCAACACGCGATTATTTTTGATGATATATGGCAGGGGGTTTTAAATGTCTGACTCCGGTTTTTCACGGCCCGATCTCCCTAATCTAATCAGCACTATCCGTAGCGATCTGTTATCCCGTTTCGAGACGGACGTCGTTCTCCGCCGTCTCGATGCGGAGGTTTATGCTCGCGTTATGGCGGCGGCGACGCACACGCTTTACGGGTATTTAGATTACCTCGCTAAAAACATGTTGCCGGATTTGTGTGATGAAAGCTGGCTGACACGGCACGCTAATTTAAAACGCTCGCCGCGTAAACAGCCAACGACGGCGGGCGGTTATATGCGCTGGGAGGGCATTTCCGCAGAGGTTCCGATCCCGACAGGGACCGAAATCCAGACGGATGACCAGATTAATTACGTCACGACCGGCGCACAGGAATTTAATCAGTCTGAGCGATTTCTCCGCGTGCCTGTCGAGGCTGTCAGCGCAGGCAGGGCGGGCAACCTGGACGATGGAACACCGCTCCGCCTGTTGTCCCCGATAACGGGTTTACCCGTTACCGGCTATGCAGACTCTGTACAGGGTGGGGCAGATGTAGAGGACTTGGAGGAATGGCGCTCACGAGTCATGGCGCGATGGTATTACACACCGCAGGGCGGCGCTGATCCTGATTATGTTGTCTGGGCGACGGATGTTGCAGGGATTTCCCGCGCCTGGACATTCCGTAATCAGAATGGTCCGGGGACAGTCGGGGTGATGGTCGCTACAAATGACCCTGATAATCCGGCTCCTGATGCCGCTCGCATTGCTGCAGCGCGAGAATACATTCTACCGAAATCGCCGGTTGCAGGCTCCAGCCTGAGTCTTTATGCAGCCAAACCGAAACCAATACCGATGGAAATTGCACTCGCTGCAGATAGCGAGGCTATCCGAACGGCGGTAGTGCGGGAATTAAAATTAACCCTACTCCGTAACGGCACGCCGGACGGACGGATTTATCACTCTCATTTAGGTGACGCTATTAGCCGTGGTGCTGGCGGTGGTGCATATCGAATTATTAGTCCTGATCCTGACTCTGACACAGAGCTGGATGCTGGTGAGTTGCCAGTGCTCGGCGCTGTTAAATGGAGCAGTTACGAAGGGGGATGATTGTGGTGGCAACTCTTGATAATGAATATGATCAGTTACTCCGGGCGCTGATGCCGTCCGGCCCGGCGTGGGAGGGTGATCATCTGGTGGTTGCATTTGCCCCCGCGCTGGCCCGCGTACACACCCGCGCTAATGACCTGATGAGGGAAATCTCTCCGGCTGACACGGTCGAACTGATTGATCGTTATGAGCGGCTGTGCGGCCTGCCTGATGAGTGTATCCCTGACGGCGTTCAGACGCTGACGCAGCGACAGCGCCGATTAGACGCGAAAACTAACGAGGAGGGCGGAATACATGAGGATTATTACCTCTCGCAGCTCCGCGCTCTGGGTTATGAAAACGTCACTATCACACAATATCAGTACGCTGATCCCGACCGGCCCGAAACATGGCCGGTCGGCGCAACGGCGGATACATTTCGGTTTTACTGGCGGGTTAATTTTCCCGCGAGTGCTGATCTCGATGTTATGACGTGCGTCGATGGCTGTAATTCATTTTTGCGCACATGGGGTGACACTGTCGCCGAATGTGTAATCCATAAAACCGCACCTTCTCACACTATCGTTTTATTCGCCTATCAGGACGAATAAATTCTCTGGAATATAAAAATGCACAGAATAGACACGCCAACCGCGCAGGTGGATAAATTCGGCGCGGGTAAAAACGGTTATACCAATGGCGACAAAACTGTCGGAAGGCTGGCAACGCAATTAGACGCGGACGTATTTGATGCGTTCCAGGAAGAAATATGCAGCGTTATAGATGCCGCTGGAATTGCGCTAAATAAAGCGGACCGCTCGCAGTTATTAAACGCCATTCAGGCGCTTTTTTTGAATAAATCTGAAAACCTCGGTGATTTAGATAATGTAGATAAGGCGCGGGAAAATCTAGGGTTAAATAACGTAGGTAACTGGTCAGCCGTGCAGGCGAACGGAGGTAAACATACTTCCGGTAATCATCATATATACATGGATTGGGGAGAAGACGGTAAATTACATATAACTGTTGATACAACTGACGTGGGCGAGTTATTCACCACACAAAATCCACCGTCTGTTTCACAGGTCAGCGGCGCATATCCGAAATCAGGCGGCAATCTGGACGAGGAAGCCAGCCTTACGGTTATTTCAAATAATAAGGCGGGAGGTACTGGCGATTTTCTCTATACGCCGATGTACCGCACAACACTAAAAGGACGTGGAGGAGACCAGGACTTTAAAGACGGGGCATCGTTTTTTATGCGCATGGTCGAGCATGTCGGCACGCTGGCCTACGGGGAGCTGGTTTTTGATGGGTTCGGAAAGATTAATTCGTTTCGCTTCGATCAAAACGGGATATTTTACGCCAATTCCGACGTTCACGCCGGAAATGCGTGGTTAGCAACTGACGGTAATGTTTATGGGGGGGTCTGGGGCGGATATTTGAGTAACTGGATCGCCGGTCAAATAGACGCGCGTATAAACAATAATAACAACTGGGTTAACAACCAGATACAAGCATTCGTAAACAATGCGGTTAGTAGTATACGACTTGTTGATTTGCAGGAGTGGCCGGTATGGAATGCGGCTAGCTATACATGGCATTCGGGACGCGTTGTTGTGGGCTGTCCGAATACAAACCAAGATGAATATATCGACTCCATTCAGCACGCATTAGTACAAATGTATAAACCGGCTGTCGGTTGGGTTGCCATTGAAACAGCCTATTAAGCGGGAATAAACATGCGCGAATTTAAGAATTTTAAAAAATACGATCCCCATGCATTAGTAATGGCGACCTATAGCGGCAGCTTAGATACCGGCCACCGCGTGCAATTTATCGAAAGTGATGACGGTTATTGCTGGTACGTGGCCCGCTTATTATTCCGGGACGATACGCTAAAAATCGGATATGACGAAACGGGCGCGATCCAGTCAATAGCGACCGAAGCCGACCGGATGTTTCCGACCGGGCTGTCAGTGGTTGAAATTGATCCGGCTCTCGCGCCCGAAGGGTTATGCGTCGGGGGGTGGTGGTTATGGGATGGCGAGAAGATTGTCCGCAATGAGGCGCAGGACGCCGCATATCTCGCGACAATGAAACGCCGACGTATTGAGGCGGCTGTCGCAGCAATGACGCCGCTCTCGTTCGCTGTGGAGCTGGGAGAGGCAACTGAGGACGAAGTCGCCAGCCTGGCAGAGTGGAAGCGCTACATGATTGCGCTACATCGCATCGACGCGAACAAGCCGCAGGCGGTAGTATGGCCAACCGCGCCACGTTCCCGAGATCAATCTCTTGCAATACGCCCCGATCCTGGAGGATTATAAAGCCGCCCTGGCTATCAATGACTTATCGTCAGTTGTTGCGCTTTGTTTGATTAAAGTCAAAGAAAGTTAACAACGAGAGAGACGAGACAGGGGAGAGCGATTAGAATCTCTTTCTGTGGTTGATGTTTCAAAGTGTGGTTAGATAGGTATAGTGTTTTGGTGGTTTACAGGACACTAAAAAGTAAAAACCCCGCCGAAGCGGGGTTATCACTGGAATTAGATTACCCGAAAAAAGCAATCGAATCCGTCGCAAGAGAGATTGTATAAGGGGTGATCTGATTCTGCAAGCGTTAGCAAGCGGAAAACGGAAATGAATTTTGCCCTTAACGCGGTTAGGAATCCTAACCCGATCTTTAAACCTAAGTCCGCCCCGGCTTTGCCATTCATAGGCAGGCTGATGAAAAGCTCCGCTGGCGCGTACAGCCTGCACGGCTTTGATCTGGTTGTCGCCCTGGCTCGCCGTGAGGATACGATTAAACGTCGCCCTTCTGACAACAGCGTCCGTGTTCTGGAATGCCTCACACAAGCCGCCCTCTACCACTATGACCTGGTCGCCGACCGCGTGTTTACCAGTGCTCACAATATTGCTGTACGCTGTGGCCTCGGGACAGAGAAAAATAACAAAATGTCGATAGGGCGCGTTCGCCGTCACCTCGCGTTAATGGAGCGGTTAGGATTGATTTCTCGATTTCCAACGCTCTACCGGGACGACCTCGGATGTTATGAAACAGTCGCGTTTACGTTCACTGATCGTTTTTGGCGGATGATTGCTGATGTTGAGCCAGAGCGCGTGGAGTCAGAACGTCGCGCCCGCTATGCCTACGAAAACCAGCAACGTGAGAAAAAGCAGCTCCCCCGTCTGTCACTGGCCGATCTGGCGATGCAAAAAATTAAGAGCTGGCGTGATCACTTCACCACGCTACACACCCGAAGAAAACGCGCGGGCGAGCTTCGTCACCAACGCGCACAGGATCAGGAGCGCACCCGTGCAGAGGTTCGCAGGCTGGTTTACGCGGCCATAATGGACAAAATCCGTCGCGGCATTCTGTCGTTTGATACTCACCACGCTATGAAATCAGAGATTGAGCGGCTTACCAATCAACGCATGACGACCCGCAAACTCTCTACCCGCCTCGCTGTCACCTAATCCCCTCTATGGTAATTAATCCGGCAGGCGCCGGAGGATTTCACACGCCTGCATTAAATTTCTGTTCAAATTATGCACGATTGCGAGTTTGCGCTCGATGGCCATCTCCGAACTTCACCCGATTTCGGGCATCACTGTTGCCGGGATAGACCTTGTCAGCGGCTGATCCTGAGTTATACACATTTAAGCGACTCCGACCCTTATCATAAGGTGAAATCGACCTTTTAAATTAAACGGGGGAAGTCTTTAAAATTCTTTAAAGAAAGTTTCTTTTAAAAATATTAAACCTGTTCGCCCTGTGGGCTGTGGAGAATGTCCGCCCTTGCTGCAACGCTATGCGTTGCGCCGGTTCGGTTTATCGCTACGCTCTTTTATAGCTCTCCCGCCTGTAGGCGGGAGCATGGCGCTTGCCGTAAAACCTCATCGGAAAGGCACTTTCCGAAATCAGCTTAATCACCGCCTGAAATGCCCAAAAAACCCGGTCAGGCAGGGAAGGGATCGAACGTCTGACGATTTGATGCAACAGAAGCGCCTGACAGGCTCACAGAGCCGCTAAAATCGACAGGCCGACAAATTGTGCAGGCATGACACGACAACCCCGCACAGCGAATTACAGGAGACTGATAACCAAAACAGCTAACGCGGTATTGATGACCCCGATCAACGACTCACGATTTGTGGCCGTTAAAATGCAAATTGAGTGTTTTGTAGTCACAAAATGACTAGTTTGTCGGAGGTTGGATCATGAGGATGACAGAAAAACCGCGTAAAACGTTTACCGCATTTGCGCACGTCGGCGCATTTGCCCGCATTGTCGCAACGCTCGATCTGGATTCTGGCCGCTGGGCGCTATTCGGCGTAGCCGGTAATGATGCTGTGTTTGTTCAGAAAGCGCGGGGCGGCGTTCGGGAGTGGTCGAGCCTTGATCGCCTGGCTGAGTTTTGCCGGTCGAGTGGGATTGCACGGTTTGAAGTACATAACGCGACGGTAAATGCTGTCGGGCAATGCAATAATCGTATTTAAATAAATATTTAATTATTTAAACAAGGAATGTCGAAATGAAAAAACCAATCATCGCGCTGGCTGTATTGGTCGCAGTAGTAACGCCTGCAGCAATAGCAAAACAACAAAGCGCTAAACAGATCGCAACGCATTTCGTGAACACTGTTGATAAAAATGCAATGGGTGGAGAGGATGAGGTCGCCAGCGTTGGAATAACCTGTCCTGTACCGGGATCGAATATCAACCCTTTTACTGGTGCGATCCTGATTTCGCACGCAGATTACAGTCTGGCCGGGCAGTCAAAACAACGCGGCGTTTTGATGATTAAAAAACCAGTTGATCAGCCTGATGGCCCTCTGATTTTCACTGTACAGAATACAGGCGACGATTTCGACGGGCCACTATTGGGGATTGATCTCCAGTTCGATCAGCCTAATGGGACGTTTTATATCTCTGTGTTGAAAAATGGGTCCGCGACCGTGGCGGCTGGCCTGAAGGGTAAAAAATCGAGCAACCCGATTAAATGCAAAGTTATTCCCTTTGACGATGCCAGATAAAAGCGCAAATCATTAAAGTGCAAAAAATGGGCCTTTTGGCCCTTTTTTACGGGCAAGCGACTATCAGACCCCTGTTAACAAATTAGCAACACTACAAACTATGCAATTTGCGACAGCAAACTATGCTAAATGTCGATTTAGTAGCGTTTTTGCTGTGAGTTCCGGTCGTGCGGTTCGTGTTAGATACAATATGTTAAATAATGGCGTTTCCAATAAATATTAGCTCTTGCGCTAAGATAGCCTTTGAGCTAATATCTTTTTCAGGGAGGGACGCCAATTGTTTGAAGTCATTTATCACGACGAAGCGGAAGCGGAGTTAAAGAGTTTGCCAGTGGCCATCCGTGTAAAGTTCGACAGGTTAGTCACTAAACTGGAGGCCGATCCCCGACTGTTACGGGAGCCGCACACAAAACCGCTGGGCGGTGGGTTGTACGAGGTCAGGACGATGGGGGGCGATATATCGCGGGGATTATGGGTATATCAGGCGGGCCAAAAGATTTACATGTTGCGAATTTTCATTAAAAAGACGCCTAAGACCCCGCCCTCTGAGATTGAAACAGCCTGGCAGCGACTGGAGGAAATGAAACGTGAAATACAAAACACATAAAGAGATCCATAACGATATGATGCGCGATCCTGAATATCGCGCCGTATACGAAGCCGAAGAACGAAAAGAGCGTCTGCAGGCGCTCTTGCTGGAATGGCGGAAACATGCTGGACTGACCAGCGCACAGGTTGCCGACCGCATGGGCGTTAAACCTCCGACCGTGTCCCGGATGGAAAAAAACATCACGACAGCCAGCGTCGAGACAATCTCCCGTTACGCAAAGGCGTGCGGGGTTGAATCTGCAACGATATATTTCTGACCATAGAAGCCCGCTTAACTCGCGGGCTTTTTTATGCCCGCCGTTCTCGAGCTTGACCGCTCTCTCCTTCTGATAATACTGTTTAAATACACAGTAATTTTAAAGGGGGGGGATTATGGGGCGCGACGTCAATTATCAGGTCGTTTACAGGGGCGAACGGTTGGAGAGCTATGAGCCTGGCGGCTGGGTCTTTTTTCAGCGTAGCCGGGAGAGTGGCGGCGGCTACTGGTTTGGCCGCACGTATGATTATTATTTCATGCTGGAGTTTGAACGCCCTGTCTCACTGGCGGAGGGCATTCGATACACTCTCGTTGCTGACCGGGTCGCCAGTTCAGCCCATGTGTTTGACGATGATTTCAGACTGATATAAAAAAGGCCCGCGTAATGCGGGCCTTTTGCTTTGTGTCCGGTCACGTTAACCGTGGTGCCGTTTATATTCAGCAAATGAATTTTCTAACAGCTCACGCATCGTGAGGTTATTCGCGACCGCAAAGGCTTTATATTCTGTCGCGAACTCGGGATCGACGTTGAAATTCAGCGGGCGGCCCTTGCCTTTGACTGATGGTGGACGCCCGACCGGACGTTTCTCGTCGGCGTCGGCTACGGGTGCAATCTCGCGAGCTGGTCGGCTGGTTGCCTGTGGTGCTGTGGCTGATTGTTCAAGCGTCGGCGCTCGGCGTGGCTTTTTGGCTGTGATTTTAACTGTCATTGTGCTTACTCCTCCGTCACTTGTTCAAAGCGCGAAATAATGGCCTGTATAACATTCTCCGCTTTCCGTCGCGGTCCTGAATAGTGGCACTCAATAATAGAGCGTCCGCCATCCTGTGCAGTGCTCAACGCTTTCTGATGAGGAATGTAGCCGGGGATTACATGATAGGGCAGCTCCGAGAAATAATCTCCCGCCTCGATGCGGTCCGCCTCACGTTCGTGAGTTCCCCTTGCCTCGGCAACGCCTGAAAACACAATCGCGATTTTTTTCGGATCAACACCCTCTAATACGAGAGAGTTTGCAGTTTCGGCGGTGCTCTCCAGATCGTCTGTAGAGTAACGGGTCGGCAGGACGACCAAATCAACGAGCTGGGCGATCTCTACGGTGGTGACTGACGCGAACGCGGGACAGTCTAGGACAACTAAATCCCATTCACCGGATTTAATCTCGCCCGCTGCCTGGCCGATTGATGCAAACGCCCGTACCGGGAAAACTGGCGTGATCCCCGCCTCTGTGCGGCGTTTCATCCATTTCCTAAACGTACCCTGTCCTAACTCCAGGTCGGCGGCAAAAACCGCCCAATCACTGGCAGCAAACGCCACGGCGGTTGCCCGCGCTAATGTTGATTTAGTTACCCCGCCTTTAGGGCTGAGAAACGCTATTGATGCTGTCATAGAAAGTCCCTCTCAAATGATAATTAAATAACGATTTATTTAAATTATCACAGTGAGAGGGAGTAATAAATATTTATTTAAATATTTATTTAAAGTCGGGGGTTATGACAGGTCGCCTATCAGGTCGCGAAGCTCCCGGATGTAATCCGCCTGAGAGTTAGCGATTGTGTATGCGCTATTCATAAACTGCTCAAACTCGCTGCTACCCTCTAAAATCGCTGTTATCAGGCTCTCAATCTCCCGCGCTGTGTCCCGGATGAGTCGGAGTTGATCCGGCATTTCCTGGCGGGCGTTCTGCTCGTCAGCGCTGTGATCCATAGAATATTGCGGAGCAACGTAGCTGGACCAGCTCCGCTCAAAATCTGCAATCCGTTTTTGTTGTATGTTTATTGGTGTTGTAACTGTGTCAATTTTATCCAGGTCACCAGTTCTCAACGCCTCATTAATCAAACAACGTGTAGCATCGTTGCGGGCTTCGATTTCGTTGGTAATTTTTATGAGGTCTGTTTTCATTATTTTTCCTAAAGCTGGTTAATAAAGCCCGCTCCATAACTAAAAAGAGCGGCTCCGAGGCCGCTCTTTACACCTGTTAGCGCCAGCGGGTAACATTGATAACCCTCCCCACGATTTCGACTGAGCTGGCATCGTCCCCTATAAAAACGTGAGGGACGTGTGAATCGTTATTTGCATAGAGCGTATAACCTGCCCGCCCCAATTCCTCGCGGGCGTATCGCAGTAATAAACGCCCGCCCCGATCTCTAAAACAGTATATGTCGACCCCAACGACCACGTTTTTTGACGTGTCGATCAATACCTCATCGCCCCGGTAAATCTCTGGCGATAAAAAATTATCCTCCGCACTTATCAGCATGGTGTCAGAGGGCAGGCATCCCGCAGTTTGTATGCGGTTAACCGAGTACATAACAGAGTCTGCCTTATTCGGGTCTTGTCCGGGTTGATACTTATTAACAAGATGATAAGTTAAGAAATCGTCGCCGGTTTCGCTCTCTGTAAACGTTGCAAGCCATGCCGGATTACATCCCAATGCATCTGCCAGCCTGATAATTACGGCTAATGATGGCTGGCGGGTTCCCGCCTCATAATTCTGAATTGATGAGCGGGAAAATCCCGATAGCTCCGCCAATTCTGTCACTTTGAGATTTTGGGCCTGTCGTATCGACTGAAGGCGGCGTCCTAAAATTTTGTTAATTGGAATATCATTGTCTTTCATAGGTAATTGAATATCCTGAGTTTATTTATTTTATATGTCGAATTTATTTATAAATCATACGTGAACAAACTGTGGTTTGTCTGCCGTCAGCTTGCAATCAATTGACACAAGTCAAGCTGTAAATTATTAACCGTGGTTAAATAAATCCCACTTTGAAGTTTTTGACACAAAGCGGGATTTTTTTGCATGAAAGTTTTGGCGTTGTTAGGTTGTCATGTAGCTGAGCAGGCGAAATTGATCGCCAAAATGAGTCAGCAAATTGCCCCCGATTACCGGGTTAAATGTTTTCGCATTAATGCTCTGGTCGGTGCGGGTCGGCTGGTTGCTCTCCGGCACTGGCTGGCCGCAGGTGTTCCCCCGGACACAGTTCTATGCGTGCTGGGTGTCTCAAATATTCATGAATTTAACATCCTGCATCGCCGTGGCGCGATGTTCGGCATTCTGCCGGGTTCCCTGCCCAGCCTCCTGACGCGGAATGAAATCAAAATAAATGACCGGTTTATTTTTATTGCCGGAAACCCTGACCAGCTCGAAACAGCCGCTAAACGTCGTCAGTTTCATGATCCGGCGTCGGCGTTCTCCTGTGTGTTGCTCAACGAGAATAAACGCAGCCGTAAACCAGCGGAGGCAATCCAATGGGCTTAGTTCTCGGATCTGTTCGCCTTTGCCGGATTCCCGCTTTTATCCGGTTTATCTCAACAATCTCTCCTACCCCAATAACCGGCGAGGATGACGCCGCCGCGTTTGTGCGGAGCTGGTGCGGTATCAGCTCGCGGGGAGAACTCCGTAAAAACGATGAGGCTCGTAAGCGCTGGTTTGACCTGATAAAAATTTTTAATGACTCAATCAGGGCAGGCAGATGAACGGTCGGACGCCAACAAAATCGGAACGGCTGTATATATCTGCCTGTATTCGCGACGTCGGTTGCGTGGCCTGTCGCCTCGATGGCCGGGAGATTGAAAACCCCGAAACCTGGACGGAGTTTCATCACGATCCCGATTATGGCAGCAACGATAAAAACGCCCATTTCCACGGCTACGGGTTGTGCAGTGTTCACCATCGCGGCGCGTTCCCCCCTGGCTGTGTACCTGATGCCCGAATCCCCGTCCGTCATCCGCCGCTGAGTAATTCCCGCAGTTTTGCCGACGCCTACGGAGATGACGCGTTGTTATGTCTCTACGCATGGGAACAAATCCCCGCAGCCATTAAAGAGGAAATCGGTTTTGACCTCACTGTCGACGAAATCCCCGAATAGAGAGCGGCTGTCGCCGCGTGAGATTGATTCACTGCTGGATCTGTGGGCGCGGTGGATTTTCCGAGGCCGCAGCGCCTCCGGGGGGTTCGCCTCAATGCTCCAGATGATGATGGAGACACATTGCCAGTTTTCAGGGGGAGGCGGTGCGCCGAACGACGAGATCGAGACACGTGTCGAGGGCGGAGTCGCACTTCTCACCACGCTGGATGAAGTCGCCGCGACAGTGCTCCGGGTTGAATATGGCGTGTGGACAATGAAATCCCGTCCCCGACGCCAGCTTGATAAAGCGGCGGCGCTGCGAATGTCGCTGAATCAGTACCAGAGGAAACTAAAAAAGGCGCGGGATTTTGTGGGGCGCTATGTCGAAAGAAGGGGGCAAATTTGAGTCATTTTTATTTCGGGGTAGATGGGGAAACGTTCCCGCATGGCCCTTTTAAAACCCGCGACGACGCTGTCGCCGCTGCTTTTGTTTATCTGCAACCTAATCCGGGCGCAGTGTTTTTCCTCTGTGAGGAGATCACTATCGACCGCCCACCATGTTTTGAATCGAGGGACGACAATGAACATCGGAATTAATCAGATTAGCGACCGTGCGGGGATCTCCCCTGTTTCGGATTTTGTACCTGTCCGCGTTGAGCGTTGCGAATACGGATTTTTTTGTCACCCGCTTTACTACGCAGGGGAAACGGAAAGCGGTTTTAAAGAGTGGTGCAATTTTCACGGCCTCCAGTATCACTACGCGTTATTAGATAACGATGAGCGCCCCGAGGCTGAGGCGATCAGTAACGAGTATTACCAGGAAAGAGCCTTTCCAAGTTGCGCCGGTTGGGAGCCTCTCTCCCCGGAGGGCGACGGCTGGTTTATCGGGAGCATTCACGAAACAGAAGATTTCGGCGTCGTCTGTGTGTGGCTGAGAAAAGAGAATGACAGCTAACAAGCGCAAGCAGGCGCAGCGGCAACGCGACATACATCTCGGCTTCGTTCGCATCGAGCTACGCATCGAGGCGGAAGAGGAGCGACAGCTTGATGAGCTTTGCGCCCTGTTTCGCCCTGGCAACAAACCGTACACCCGCCCGGAGCTATTCGGGCTGTTAATCCGCAAGGCATTTAACGAGTACAAGGGCAAATTAGCAGAGATTCCGCATTGCCAGAAATGCGGCCTCCCCGCGCCGGTCGATGATTGTTCTCTCTCGGGCGACTCTGAATGCTGGCGCTACTATGGCCCGTCCGCTCTCGCCTATAAAATAATTAAATAAATATTTAAAGGTTTAATTATGATATTCCTGATTCGTAAAACTGTTATCAATCCCGTTCAGGTAGCGGCATTAGCTAATCCGAAAGCATCTACCATTACTGAGTACAAAGATTTTTATGCACTGACGGTCAAACCTGGTTTTAGTGTGGTGGCTGCAAAAATCCGGCTCCGTACGTTCGGTATTCAGTGGACATCCCTGGAGGACTATCTCGGCGAGAGTTTTCAGCCAGTTTTCATGTACGGCATTGCGTCACCTGATGGACGGGCGCACATGGATGAGTTTTGCGTTTGCAGTGATCGTGGCGAGCTGGAGGAGGCGGTCAGCGTACTGAATAGCGACGCAGAACCGGGAGAGGAGTATCAGGTCGTCGAGCTGTTCACGCATATAAACCCCGCACTGGCCCGACTGTCAGCACGCTGTGATGTGTTCCATCTGGATAAAACGTCAGACAACAAATTCCGCCTGTACTGTACATCGCCAGAGTTCGGCGAGTATGAGCAAACCGGATCATTGTCAGACGTAGTGAGCGGAGCCTATAACCAGCTCCGCGCCGGTCAGGATGGCGCGTGATGGCCCGCTCTCCACTTGCACGCGCCCAAAATTCAGCCGGTCATAGTTATATATGGTACGCCGAATGCGGTTGCCATATTTGCCGGGACTGTGGGACGGCAGAGCATCGCAACGGGCGTTTTTACTACGTTGGGCGCTGGTCAATGACTGAGCCGCCATGCGAAGGCAATCAGTTGGCGCGGGATAGTTGGTTTAAAGAGTCGTTCCCTGATGATGATTGATCAAGGCCGCGCAGTAACCGAGGGAGCTTAGAGACTCCCATTTTTTTGACTTAAATCAAGCAAGGCTGGTAATTAAATAATTAAATATTTATTTAAATATTTAATTATGCGATAGTCCTTTCATCGAAACGAGATAGAGGGCTATCAGATGAACATTTCAAAAATGACTATCAATTATGCAGCACGTCGCGGCCTGGTCCTGGAGCTGATCGAGGCGGACGAATATGTCGAGACTCCTCGCCTGTGGTTCTACACCGACGCTGATAACTGCTGCGAGCCGGACTTCTCTTACCTCGTCAACGATAACGGATCTTTTTCTTTCTACGACAATCTTTACTTACCGCGTGCTGTGAAAGAGGAATTACCCGCAACAATCTTCAACGAGCGCCAGCTCCGCCAGGTGATCGACTTTGTCGCTCGCGAGCTGGCCGCCTGATAACAGACAGCGCCCTCCGGGGCGCTTAATAAAAGGGGGTAACACCTCGGGCGAGCCAGTTGTTAAATCTCACTGAGTGACGATAACAATCGTTGTTATTTTGGAGTGAGTGGTTAAAGGGATAGTCCCGATATCTAATTTTTCTGATTGAGGTCAAAGATTTCATTATGTGGTTATAAAAATCCCATTACGGGAGTTTAAAAGACCGATTTTTTCCGTTATTGTTTTCCCATGGTGGTGTAGTTGCCATCATACATCGGTAATTGAACGTCCTGACCCAATTAGTCAATACCAGTTGCCCCGCCAGTGCGGGGCATTTTTTTAGGTAAAATCAGGATTGTAATTACAACATTCAATGTGCTTTCCGCACGTCAGCCGACCGCCTCCGAATCTGTCCCGTTTGTATTGTGAGATCGCCCGCTCCCCCCGAAGCGTTACCCCCTCGATGCTGAGAGGGGTCGCGGACGATCTCACAATCCAAACGAAACCATAGCCGCTACACGCGGCGCTATTGTCTGCAGGGGGAATGTGGTGAATGAAATTGATTTTATGAGGGCTGCTAATTGTTCGGCGGCTGACGGGGATACATGGTTCCCGCTGTTTGTCTCGGCATTTGAGGAGTTCGGGATAACTGACCGCCTCGACAGAGCAATGATTATCGGTCTGTCGTCGTCTGAGACTGACCGTTTCCGCAAACTGTCGGAGACGTTCAATTACAGTTCCGGGGCGCTCCGTCGTGAGTTCGGGACGCGTTTCTCCCCCTATCAGGCAGCAATGTTAGGGTTTCAGATGCTGGAAAAAGAAATCCCATTAGAGCGCCAGATAGCAATCGCCAATCTCGCCTATGGTGGGCGCATGGGCAATGGTGCTCGCGAGGGCTACACATACCGCGCACGCGGGGTACTGCCTATCCGGGGAAAGAAGGTTTACAAAGAGGCGTCAGAGCTGGTCGGCGTGGATTTTGTGGCCGCTCCTGATTCAGTAGCCGATCCCCGGCTCGCCGTTCGCATTGCCTGTGCAATGTTCACGGCTCGCAGTTGCAGCGGTATCGAGGCGACAATCGAAGTCGTCGAGCGTCTCCAGCTCGACCCGCATGACGAGAAAGATACGCGACGCGGGTTAGCGGTTCGCCGTGCGCGGGCGGAGTTGCCTAAATGAAATGGCTGATCGCTGTGCTGTCGCTGCTACTGGCAACGACGACGCTCTCAACGTGCTCCTATCTGCAGGAACGGGACAGGGCCGGTCAGCTCGACAGGGAGGCGGCGCAGCTCCGCAGGGAGCGAGATGCACAGACGGCGATCAATTCCCGCTCCGCGTTCCTGTTCAACACGTTTAACCGGATCACCGCAGCGAACGAGGCCGACCGGCTGAGGCGTGACGCCGTCACTGCTGACCGTGTGATCGAATATCGAGAGGTGCTCCGTAATGTTCCCGCGACTGATGCTCGCATTCCTGATCATGTTGCTAACGGGCTGTGCGAAAAATACCGTCGTTTACGTGCCGACACCCTCGCAGCCGCTCCCAGCGAGCCTGACAGCGCCGATCCCTATTCCGGGACCGCCTGCAAACTGACATACCGGCAGGCGGTGTTATGGCTGGAGCCATTGCTAAACGCCCTGGACACGGCAAACCGCAAGTTAGCGGATATCCGCGCTGCTGATGAGGCTCGCAGCACGCAGCCAAAAGAATAAACCCGCCTGGCGGCGGGTTTATGGTGTTTGCTTCGGGATTGTTCGACGGGGGCTGTAGAGCACGCCGTCGAATACTACCCACTGATCGTTAATCCATTTTGTGACCTGTTGCCGGTTCACATTCATGACGCGAGCAAACTCGGATTGGTTGCCGCCAAAATTGGCGGCGATGTATTCATTTAGAGGCATGAGAAAAATGCCTCAGAGTAAAATTATTCAACATTATGCCATGCGCCGTTATCCCAGATATCACGCTGTATTTCGTAAACACGCTGTTTGGTTTCCTCTGAGTCCAATAGGTTGACGTGCAAATCCGAGTGACTACCGATTTTTATGGTTACATCAAAATCGGGAAATTCGGTTTTAAGTGCGTTTTTCAGTTCTGTAATGAATGCGGCTGTCGCTGTTTTGGTGGTGTCGCCCATGCTGCACTCATCGATCATCATATTGATAGTTGTCATTTTACATTCCCTCGTTATCAGGCGGTATTGCCTGTTGATGTAGCTAATGTAATCAAAAAATGATTACACGTCAACACCCATTTCATAATTAAATAAATATTTATTTATTGGTGGTTGAATTGAAAAATTACTCACTCATTTACGCCGATCCGCCGTGGGCCTACGGGAACAAAATCAGCAACGGGTCAACGACCGCACATTACGACAGCATGACGCTGTCTGACCTGAAACGGCTCCCGGTCTGGGATCTGGCGGCTGACGATTCTGTCCTGGCTATGTGGTACACCGGCACGCACACACAGGAGGCCCGTTCACTCGCTGAGGCGTGGGGGTTTGACGTTCGTCAGATGTTCCTGTTTACCTGGGTGAAATTTAACGGGCTGGCTGAGGGGCGTTTCAATCGGGCGCTAGAGGCTGGCGAGCTGACGGGGTTCTATGACCTCCTCGACATGCTCAACGCAGAGACGCGCATGAATCCGGGCAACTACACGCGAGGCAATCAGGAGAGCGTATTAATCGCTGTGCGTGGCCGTGGTCTGGAGCGTCAGAGCGCGTCGGTTAAACAGATCATTTACTCCTGTATGGGAGCGCACAGCGCGAAACCGGCTGAGGCTAGTTTCAGGTTAGAGGAGCTGTACGGCGATGTGCCACGCGTCGAGCTGTTCTGTCGAGGTGAACCGGCTCCGGGCTGGGATGGTTTCGGGAATGAGTGCGCGGGGTCGTTAAAAGTGACTCCGGGCGCATTCAGCAATTCTTAAATAAATATTTAAATAAATATAAAACCTCGCTACGGCGGGGTTTTTTGTTTTGGTCTGTCGCCTGATCAATAGCGAAACCTCCGCGACATAACGCTATAGCGCTAACAACAGGCGGCAGACCAAAGCAACCGTATCGAGACGCTCGACGAGCTGGGCGTCGTTTAAATGAGGTAGTTATGGCAATCATCAAGAACCGATTACATATGATTGAAGTATGGCTAAAGGGACAAAATACCAATGAGCAGCCCGCCCTTTGGGGATATAAGCTATCCCTTGACATGCCTCCTAATACATATGTCATGCGCGCGGCGGAAACCGGCCTTTTTTATGAATTTTTCGAAGATAAAGATCAGACGCGCCGCCTTTCCGTTTGCGTAACTGAAATTTTATACGCCCGTTCAACCCCGCTTGACGAACCTGTCGATCCGTCCGCTGATCAGGATAAATATTAACAACGAGGTGTAGGAATGGCTGAGCCATTGAGTACCGGCGCAGCAACGGCGGGAACCGTTGCGGGCTGGGGGATCGTTGCGTCTGCAATCGTGGGATTTATAACGTCGGTCGATTATTCGATTGCGTTCGGCGCGTTCGCAGGCTCGATATTTTTCATAGTCAGAGCCACTAATCTGACGCGGTTACAGATGTTTGGTTATTTCATTTTCGGTTATGCGGCGGGGATATTCGGCGCGGGAATCGTAGCGGATGTTATGGAGCATTTCGCCGCTAAATATGGCATCGCCAACGATAAACCTCTGGACGCGCTCGCGGCGATTGTCGTGTCGTCTGCTGCTGTGCAGGGTTATTTCTGGATTCAAAACGGCGGGCTATTAAAACTGCCGTTCGTTAAAAAATGGCTGGGGGATAAATCATGATCATTAGTTCCGATCTCCTGACAGTGATTAATGTTGCTATCTGTTCGGCTATTGCGTTGCGTCTCATGACGTTCAGTAAGAAAGGGCGGACATATAAATCCGGCGCGTCATGGGTGGCGGCTGGGCTGGTTATTTTCTACGGCAATTTTTTTTTGCTGTGGTTGTTCGGCCATTACCACGCGAGCGGCTGGCCGTTAGTGGTAGCGAACGGGCTGATATGTGTCGCTGTATTTGCGGCGCGAGGCAACGTTTCACGTCTGATTCCAAACCCAACACGGAGTAATAGCGATGAGTAAAATTATCGAGATCCTCAATTTTGAAGAGGGCTACAAAGAGGCTCCCTATTGGGACACCCGCAATTTTCCAACTGTTGCCGGTGGTATCAGAATCGGTCCTCAAAACGCGCCAATCAAACAGTATCAATTTACTGTTCCCCGTCCTGTTGGCGATCTATGGAAGAAATGCCTGGTAGATGCGAAAACCGCTGATATGAATCGCTATCCCGTCATTGTGGCCGCGCTGGCGCAGTGCAACGACGCACGGCGGGACATCCTCTACAGCATGGCTTATCAGATGGGTGTGGGCGGTCTGGCCGGTTTCGTTAATACGCTGAGTCTCATTTCACGCGGCGATTTTGCCGGGGCAGCCAGCGCCATGCTGAATAGCCTATGGGCGAGACAGACGCCTAACCGCGCCCGCCGTCATGCTGAGGTGATGCGCTCCGGGACTTATGCCGCGTATCAGGGGCAAATCTAACAGGGGGAGCAATGCCCCGCAGAATCCCTAAAGCCTGTCGCTCGCGAGGGTGCAGGCACACAACAACCGACAGTGACGGTTACTGCAGCGAGCATAAATCCGCAGGGTGGGAGAGACACAACAGGGGCAGAACGGCAGAGCAACGCGGCTACGGCGAAACATGGCGCAGGCTCCGTAATATCGTGATTAAGCGCGATAAGGGGTTATGCCAACCATGCAAGCGCGAAGGCGTTATCCGACCGGGTTCCAGTGTCGATCACATCATAGCGAAAGCCAGAGGCGGGACAGACAGCCTCGACAACCTCGAATGCATTTGTACCGATCACCACAAATCTAAAACAGCCCGCGAGAGGTTCTCTCCATGAGTTACACACGTTGCACCTATTGCGGCGCGACGACTCACACGCGTGCCAACTGCCCTAAAACATGGGGCGGGTCATCGCGTCGGGTCAATCTACGCTGCAGCTATTGCGGCGGCTCTGGACATAACTCCAGCGCCTGTCCGCACAATGCCAGCGCTGGCCGCCGTCGCAGTCTCAACGATGATTTTTATCTCGATTAGGAGGGATTGTTGTGAGTTGCTCTCGATGCGGTTCCAGCCGCCACAAAATCAGCCGCTGTCCTTATGAATCACGCGAGGCGGCTGTCCGGGCTAACAGTGGGATGAGAGGCTCAATCGCTCCCCGACATTGCACCCGGTGCCATCGATCAGGACACACGGCTAAATCATGCCCGCTGCTACATGCAACAGGCCGCGCATGGTTACGGCCTGATGGCAGTTAACTGAATGGTAAGACACACATGAAAATGATTGGCGATGATGCGGTCGGTAATTTCGATTATTCGGCCATCCGTTGCCGTCTGATGGTGCCGGATTTAAATCGGGGTTAATGGTCTGGCTCTACACGAGCTGCACAGCCCTGTTTACTATTTCTCGCTATTAGGGGATCGAAATGAGGCGAAACGGATTGCAGGTATCGAGGGCGCTCACTGGTGCGAGATCTGGCGATGTGTTCCTCCTGAGCTGGGGAAACGCCACGACACGGGCAGGCGTGAAGGAGTTGGCGCGTCGCGCAGCCTCACGCGTCGGTCTGGAGGTGGGTCTCGATACGTTACGTGAGGGACTACGGCTGACGGTCATAGGGGCGACAGGGGCAGGCGATAACAACTCGCACGCTGATTAGTTTCATTGCTAACTATATCAAATGAAATCAATATCAGCTCCAGTGCAAATGGTAATCGTTATCAATAGGGGGGGGGATCAAATCTCTGTGGCCTAACCCCTTCCTGACTGCCCGCCCCCCTAAATTTTTACGCGCCCGAAATAAGAAATCTGTTTTTTCAGGGTTTTTAACACGAATTTAACAGGATTGATCATGGCAGGAGTGAGAGCGGCGGGAGGTGGCCGCAAAAAAAATCAGCTCGCACCTCGCCGGAGTAATATCACCCGGATCGCGCCGCCAAAGGAATTACGGGGAGATATGGCGGTCGCCTGCTGGAAATCAGCGTCCAAAATTCTGATCGAGCGCGAGATATTTGAGCCGGAGGATGCTCTCCCCCTGATGATGTATTGCATGGCGTTTCAGACGGTCTGCGATGCTGATCAGGTAATTGCGGAAAAAGGCTTAACCGACGTCGGCGGCACTGGCGGGCTAAAAGTTCATCCGGCTGTAACTGTCCGTAGTGGTGCGATGGCGCAGCTCGCCCGCTTTGGTTCCCTGCTGGGTCTCGACCCGATGAGTCGCGCCCGCATGACGGGGGGCGGAGGCGGGAAAGGCGGCGAGGAGCCGAACGAATTCGACGGGTTTTAGCCTATGGCGAGCTATCCAAATGTGAACGACGCTAACCGCTATGCGAGAGACGTCGTCGCCGGGAAAATTATCGCCTGTCGTTACGTTAAATTAGCGTGTCAGCGCCATATTGATGACCTGAAGCGAGAGAAGGACATGACCTGGCCCTACCGTTTTGACAAGGCGAAAGCGGATCGTTTTTGCCGGTTCGCGCAAAAAATGCCTCACACTACTGGTGAGTGGGCGCGGAAAAATCTCCGGCTGACCCTGGAGGATTGGCAGAAATTTTGTTTTAGCGTTTCGTTCGGCTGGGTTCACAAAAAAACGGGCCTACGCCGATTCCGCGAGATTTATATCGAGGTTCCCCGCAAAAATGGCAAATCGCTGATCGCCGCATCGGTCGGGATTTACATGTTCTGTGCTGACGGCGAGCACGGCGCGGAAGTCTACGCGGGCGCAACGACAGAGAAACAGGCGTTTAAGGTTTTCGAACCGGCGCGGCAAATGTGCGTAAAGCTCGCGGCTCTCCGTCAGAAGTTCATGATCAAGCCCTGGGCGAAACGACTGACCCGGCCTGATGGCTCTGTTTTCGCGCCGATCATCGGCGACCCTGGAGACGGCGACTCACCATCATGCGCGATCATTGATGAGTATCACGAGCACCTATCCGACGCGCTCTATACAACCATGACAACCGGGCAGGGCGCGCGCGAGCAGCCGTTAACGCTGATTATTACAACGGCAGGTTACGACATAGCCTCGCCGTGTTACGACAAACGATCGCAGGTGGTTGAGATTCTGGAGCGCATCCGCAAGGGAGGCGCTAATGAGTCAATTTTTGGCATTATTTATACTCTGGATAAGGGCGACGATTGGACGACCGAGGATGCACTCCGCAAGGCAAATCCGAATTACGGTATCTCGATCAGGCCGGAGTTTTTGCAGGCTAAACAGGAGTTAGCGCAATCAACGCCGTCACAGACAAATAAAATCCTTACCAAGCATTTTAATCTGTGGGTTGCCAGTAAAACGGCTTACTACAATCTCCAGAAATGGCAGGACGCAGCCGACCCGACGCTCACCCTCGCGGATTTTGCGGGCGAGTCGTGTTACCTCGGGATCGACCTGGCCTCAAAACTGGACCTCAACGCCGTGATCCCTGTGTTCATGAGGGAGATTGATGGCCTCAAACATTTTTATTGTGTGTCTCCGATGTTTTGGGTGCCGGAGGATACGGTTTACAGCACTGATCCCGAACTCCGCCGCACTGCTGAGCGGTATCAGTCGTTCGTCAATCAGGGCGTGCTGACGCCTACAGATGGCGCTGAGGTCGATTACAGGGTCATTTTTGAAACCATCGTGAAACTACGCGAGACAGTGAAAATTGAAACCTGTCCCATTGACCCCTACGGGGCGACGTCGCTCTCTCACATGCTCGATGATGAGGGGCTGTGTCCGGTCACAATCACGCAGAATTTTACCAATATGTCCGATCCGATGCGCGAGATAGAGGCGGCGCTCGCGGCTGGGCGTTTCCATCATGACGGCAATCCGATCCTCACCTGGAATATGCAAAACGTCGTCGGGAAATATTACGCCGGTTCCGATGATGTTGTCCGGCCTACTAAAGAGGGCAGCGAGAACAAAATCGACGGCGCTGTCGGCCTGATGATGGGTGTTGGTCGCGCAATACTGAATGAGCCTCGCGACTTCCTTTCTAATCTCGACGATGACGAGGAATTATTAACCCTATGAGATTACACGACCTATTAGGCGTGGCAGGATTTAGCCTGATCATCGCTGCAACCTATCTCCGTTTCGGCCTCGCTCCGGCGCTGGCCGTTGCCGGTGGCGGGCTGCTGCTGACCGGCCTCGCCATTGCCCGTAACAGGGGGCGCTAATGCTGCTGGATGCGTTTTTCCGGTCTGATACAAACGACGGGCCGGGCAATATTGAAAACCCCGCTACGCCGCTGACAGGCGCGAATGTGGATAACGATAATAACGTTTTTCGCGATGTTTTCGTTTCGCCTGAAACCTCAATGAAACTGGCGTCGGTTTATTCATGCATTAACGTGATTTCGTCGAACGTGGCGCAGATGCCGTTACACGTTCTGCGAAAACAAGGCGACACGGTTAATCAGGCGACCGATCATCCTGTTTATTACCTGATACATAATGAGCCGAATCCGTGGGAAACCTCCTACAAATGGCGGGAGCTAAAACAGCGCCATGTTTTAGGCTGGGGAAACGGTTACACGGAGGTGATTCGCAACCGGCGCGGCGAGGTTCAGGAGCTGGCGCACAGGATGCCATGGGAAACAAACCTCACTAAATTTAGTGGCAGGTGGCGTTATGGGATTTATACGGATGATGGCTCCTGGAGCGTTCATCCTGACGATATGATCCACGTTAAAGCCATTGGCAATAATGACAAATGGGGATTGTCTCCCATTCTCCAGCACGCGCAGACAATCGGCCTCGGCCTCTCCGGGCAGAAGTACACGGAATCGTTTTTTAACGGCAACGCCCGACCGGCTGGGATCGTTTCTGTTAAGCAGACGCTTAACGACGATAGCTGGAAACGCTTAAAAAAAGTGTGGCAGCAAGCCGCCGCCGCGCTCCGTTCACAGGAAAATAAGACGCTCCTGTTACCTGCTGACCTGGATTATAAAGCGCTGACTGTGTCACCGGTCGATTCCCAGCTCGTTGAGATGATGAAACTCAACCGTTCAACGATTGCGGGGATTTTTAACGTTCCGGCACACATGATCAATGACCTGGAAAAGGCGACGTTCTCCAATATTTCGGAGCAGTCTATCCAGTTCGTTCGATTCACGATCATGCCGTGGGTAGTGAATTGGGAGCAGGAATTAAACCGCCGTTTATTTACCCGTATGGAAATGGCCGCAGGCTATTACGTCAAATTCAATTTGGCCGGTCTGCTACGTGGCACGCCTAAAGAACGGGCGCAGTTCTACCACTATGCGATTACAGACGGATGGATGAGCCGCAACGAGGCTCGCGCATTTGAGGATTTAAATCCGGTCAACGGGCTGGATGAAATGCTCGTTTCTGTTAATGCGTCGAAACCGATTAAAGACGACGACGATAAATAAGGTTTTCACTATGAGTGATGTAGAAAAACGCTGTTTTATGGGTGAGGTTCGCACGGATGAAACGGAGGGTCAGCCGGTAAAAATTATCGGCTATGCGTCCGTTTTTGATAGCCGTTCCGAGCTGATTTGCGGCTGTTTCCGCGAGATCATTAAACCGGGTGCATTTGACGGAGTATTAAACGATGACGTTCGCGGCCTGTTCAATCACGACCCTAATTATATTTTAGGGCGTACACGCTCCAAAACGCTGTCGCTCTCTGTCGATGACAGGGGGCTACGCTATGAAATTCTCGCGCCGACGACCCCGACTATCACCGATCTCGTTCTGTCACCTATGCGCCGTGGGGACATTTCACAAAGCTCGTTTGCGTTCCGCGTAGCCCGCGACGGTGAGCGCTGGTATCAGGACGATGAGGGGGTCATTGTTCGCGAAATTACGCGGTTCTCCCGTCTCTATGATGTGTCCCCTGTGACCTATCCGGCCTATACAGAGGCCGACAGCGCGGTCCGCTCTATGGAGGCATGGCGGAGCCAGCGGGATGCACAAAAACAGCCAGAGTTAGACGCCATTATCCAGCGCGAGAAACGCGCCCGCATTCTGACACTGTTAGACCGTTCCTGATTAATAAATAAATATTTAATTATTTAAGTAATAACCTCGCCTCGGCGGGGTTTTTTTATGTCCGCAAAAAGGTGATTTCCCGTATGAGCAATAAAAAATTGCATGAAATGCAGCAAAAACGCGCCACCATCGCCGCAGAGATGCGCACCCTCCATGACAAAATTGGTGATGCTGTCTGGACTGATGAGCAGCGGAGCCAGTGGGATGAGGCGCAACACCAATATAATTTGCTCGATGAGCAGATCAAACGTGAGGAGGATCTCCGTCGTCAGGATGATGAACTCGCTAAGGCCTGTTCGCCCGAGGGCCGCGACAATAGCGATTCCAGCCATCCGACAAACGAGGAGGAGCGCCGCGCATCTGTCTTTGATCGCTTTGTACGCTCCGGTGCGGGTGATCTGAGTGCAGAGGAGCGCTCAATCCTGAAGGAACTCCGCGCACAGGGTACGACAGAAGGCAATGCCGGGGGCTATACCGTGCCGACACAGTTCCGTAATCGTGTTGTTGAGGCAATGAAAGCCTACGGCGGGGTCGCCAGCGTGTGTCAGCTCCTTAACACGTCTAACGGTCAGCCGCTGGAGTGGATTTATACCGACAGCACCGAGGAAATCGGGGAAATGATCGGTGAAAATACTGCAGCGGGCGAAGAGGACACAGAATTTAAGCCGATCACGCTGGGCGCTAAAAAAATGACGTCGAAAATCATCCGCGTATCCAGCGAGCTTTTACAGGATAGCGGGATTGATATGAATGGCTATCTCGCCGCCCGTATTGCCTCCCGTTTGGGTCGGGGTGAGGCAAAAGCGATTGTGCAGGGAGCAAAAAATAAAGATGCCTCTGTGTCAGTTAAGGGGCTGAATGATTGGATTACTAAAACAACAACCGCCGCAGCGGCTAAGGCGTTTACCTGGTCGGAAATGCTTGACCTTAAACACAGCGTCGACCCCGCCTATCGTAATTCCCCGCGATTCCGTTTTGCGTTCAATGACAACACCCTGTTAGCGATCAGCAAAATGAAAGACAACCAGGGTCGCCCGCTGTGGTTGCCTGATATTGTCGGCGTCGCTCCCGCTTCCGTGCTGGGGACGCAATACGTTATCGATCAGGCTATTGCCGATGCTGACGCGGGTAATAAATTCGTGCTGTGTGGTGATTTTGATCGGTTTGTTCTCCGCCGTGTCGCTTACATGACGTTGCGCCGCCTCACTGAGCGTTATGCCGAATTTGATCAGGTTGGTTTCCTGGCATTCCATCGTTTTGACTGCGTGCTCGAAGATGGCGCAGCCATTAAAGCGCTGGTCGGCAAAGGCGCAGCGGCGGCATAACAGCCGCTGCAAAGTAAACAACGCCCTCCGGGGCGTTTTTTAATGGAGCTGATCAAATGATCCTGTCTCTGGATGAAATCAAACGGCAGTTACGGTTAGAGCCTGATTACACCGAGGAGGACGAGCATTTAACGTTAATCGGTCAGGCTGCTGAGTCCCGCACGTCGAACTATCTCAACCGTAAATTATACGCGTCAGAGGTTCCCGACAGTGATAGCGATGGGTTAGTCGTATCGGGCGATATTCGTATGGCCATGTTGATGCTGTGCAGCCATTTTTACGAAAACCGGTCATCTGTTTCTGATGTGGAAATGTTGGAAATGCCGCAGGCGTTCGACTGGCTGGCCGGTCCTTATCGGTATATCCCGTTATGAAACGAACACCCACACTCACGGCGGCGCGGTATTCATTCCCCGACCCCGGAGAGCTGAAAACCCGCGTGACGTTCCGTAAGCGCCTGGATGCACCGGCTAACGATTGGGGGACCGAATCCGTTATCCCGGAGGAGTTTAAGGCGTGGGCGAAAGTGGCGCAGACCGGCGCGACGACCTATCAGGCAAGTGTCGAAACCGGCGCGGCCATTTCTCATCTGATCACTATCCGATACACAAAACGGATCACGTCTGAATGGGAATTAATTCTCCCGTCCGGCGAGGTTCTCCGGGTTCGCCGACAGCGCGATTTAAATCATGCAGGCCGGTTCTGGCTGCTGGAGTGCGACAGCCTCGGAGGCGGTGAAAATTACACAGGGGGAGCTTATGGCTGAATCACTGTTTCATGTTGATTATGACGTCCCCGGCAATATGGAGCTGAAGCGACCTGTCATGCGTCGTGCGTTCGTTGCTATCGGACAAACGCATATGCGTGATGCGCGTCGGCTCGTTATGCGTCGGGCGACGTCAAAACCGGGCGAAAACCCGGCATATAAAACCGGCAAGCTGGCGCGTTCTATCGGTTATTACGTGCCGCGAGCCTCCTCCCGGCGCTCGGGCCTGATGGTACGGATTGCGCCGAACCAGAAACGCGGTGAGGGGAACCGCCTGATCCAGGGTGATTTTTATCCCGCATTCCTTTACTACGGCGTCAAAAACGGCGCAAAACGCCAGAAATCGCACCATAAAGGCAAGTCGGGCGGTAACGGCTGGCGCGTTGCTCCCCGCAATAATTTTATGACGGAGGTTTTAGAGCGTCGCAAGGCGTGGACGCGCTACACGTTGCAGCGTGCATTACGAAAAGCGCTGAAAGCACCGAAAGTTAAGCGGGTGAAAAAATGAAATTATCGTTAATTGTTGATGCGTTACGCACGCACGCGAAATCGTTCGGGGGTCGTGTGGCCGGAGCTGCAGAGTTTCAGGCGTTAGAGGTTAACGCCAAAATGATGCTGCCCGCTGCCTACGTTATCCCGGCCGGCGACACGGTCAGCCGACAGGAATCGAGCACGGATTATTATCAGCAAATCAGCGAGGGTTTCGCCGTCGTTGTTGTTCTGGATAACCGGCACGATTTACGCGGGCAAAAAGCCGCATTTGATGTGGTCGACACCATCCGGCGCGAGCTATTTATCGCGCTGCTGGGGTGGGAACCGGATGAGGACACGCATCCGATAGAGTACGACGGCGGGCAGGTTGTTGACATGAACCGCGCCGCTCTTTATTACCAGTTCGATTTCACTGCAGTACGTGAAATTACCGACGATGACACGCGTCACGGCGCTGATCTCGACACACTGGAGCCGCTAGAGACCGTGACGATTGATGTTGATTACATCAATCCCGGCGACGGACCTGACGGCATTATCGAACACCACACCGAGATCCATTTCCCTACGGAGTAACCCTATAAATGTATGTAATCCCTGTAAAGGGGCGATCAGTTCCTGATCCGCTCCGGGGTGACCTATTGCCCGAACGCGGACGAAATGTAGTGCGCTCGTCCTATTGGTTGCGTCGCATTGAAGCTGGCGACGTGAAAGTACAAAAGCCCGCGAAAGCGCCGGAGGCAGATAAATGACAGTCAGTTTTGATCAGGTTGCCGCGAATGTTAACGTCCCGCTGTTTTATGCAGAAATGGACAATTCGCAGGCTAACACCGCGCAAACGTCTGGCGCATCTCTGCTAATCGGGCAGGCGCTACCGGGTGCGGCCATTGCACGAAATCAACTGGTTTTGATATCGAGCGCAGATCAGGCCCGCACAGCATGTGGACAGGGGTCTCCGCTCGCTCGCATGGTTGCCGCGTATCGCAAAACAGATCCATTCGGTGAGCTGTATATCATCGCGGTGAACGATGCCGCAGAGGGAGCCGCTGCAGGTACCGCCGCGACCGGTAAAATTGCCATAGCGGGCGCTGTAACGTCTGCTGGCGCGATATCTCTCTATATTGGCTCTATTCGTATTGAGGGCATTGTGGCCGTCGATGACACGGCAATGCAGGCGGCTGAATCGCTAGCCGATGCGATTAATGCTGACGCCGATCTCCCTGTAACGGCTGCTGCTGCAGCAAACGGTGATGCGGCAACTATTACACTGACA
>Ga0265798_10001630_pt1 | contig 34568 bp, 25 predicted proteins | sample P3T30metagenome_FD_192430 | JGI IMG/M metagenome (GOLD analysis project Ga0265798, IMG submission 192430) | Plant litter microbial communities from East Loma Ridge, Irvine, California - P3 T30 | ecosystem: Environmental > Terrestrial > Plant litter > Unclassified | place: USA: California... | reverse complement strand
GGGGGGTGGTAGAGAACGTTGGGAGGGATGAGCGGCTTGATAGTGTTGTGTTGCAGACGGTGGGAGAGAAGAACTATGATGGCTTCATGTTTACGATTGTGAAGTGAGAGCAGAGAGAGTGATTGAGCTGTAAGATAGCTGGGAATGATAACACTGACTACGTGTACAAGGCATGGTATCTAACTATGTGTACATGTCCTTCATTTCCTTAACTACCGCCTCATCTCGCTACTGCGAAAACGGTAGCAACAGTAAGGGAGAGACCAATATGGTCAGCAAAAAAAACTTTGCTGACCATATTAGGGATAGAAGTCATCATGAACCAACGTCAAATTTCACTTTTTCTTCCCTCATGTTCGAGTAAAACGATGACCATTGCAAGAAGGCTGACGTGGCGGCTATGTAGACTGGCTGCTACAAGGCGCCTCGGTTGCTCCTTCCTCCAAACACCTCATCCATCCCCTATTTCCCAAATCCATTCTCCGGGGTGCATCCAGCACAGCCACTTATCTTTCCATTGATGATGTAGAAGGTGCCGCCATCGCCAGTGTTGCAAGCAATGACGTCTGGATCATTTGTTGTTGTGCAGAAAGTGCCCTTGGGGATTCTGACTCCTGGGGCGACCGGGGTGCCGGGTGGGGGGTTGGATCCACGTTGTGGTGTTGGTGTAGCGACAACAGCGGCCACCAGGGCGAAGGCTATAACGAAGAAGGTTGATCGCATTTTGATTTCGTTTGGTGAAAGGACAGCCACCACGTTCGAATAATCTCATCCTCCTCTGGCTGGTCAAACAATGATATCGGGCTTCAGTGGCTTAAACAAGTGTTTGATCCTGCCACTAAAGCAAAAGCTCGATCGTCTTACCGGTTGTTGTTTATGGATGGCCATCAATCCCACCTCACGATGGATTTTATCGACTATTGCGATCAGAATAAGATTCTGCTAGCAATATTTCCGCCTCACGCGACCCATATTTTGCAGCCACTCGACGTTGCCCTGTTCAAGCCTCTATCGACTGCGTCCTCAAATGAGCTATCGAGCTTCATGGATCAGTGCCGTGGACTGCTACCTATCACCAAAACCCACTTCTTCCCGCTGTTCTGGAGAGCCTGGGAGGCCTCCTTTAAGGAATCTACTATCCTCCGGGCGTTTGAAGTTACAGGCCTATCACCATTCGATCCAGAGATAATACTTCAAAAGTTCCGAACTATGGCTGCTGAGAGCGATAGCGAGTCGTCTAACCTCAGCGCTTCTGATTGGAAAAAGATTAGGCAGCTGATTGGTTGCGCTGTCAATCACAAAGAGAGTAGGAAGATCTCGCAGCTTAATCGAACTATCATAAAGCTATCTACCCAATCACAGCTAGTCCAACGCGAAAACGACTTCATCAAACTATCAAAACTTCCCAGAAGAGTAAGAAGAAGAGCTTTCAAGCTCGTACAAAACCAAAACCAAAAAATCTATCGTTTGTGATCGTGGTGGTGGTGCGCAGCCATCTACTCGCCCAGCAAGCCCACCACCGATTCAATCGCGACGTGGGCACGATATCAAGTTGCCAGCCAGATTGAAGTAGACAGAATTCTGCAATACTATCTCTTGATTGCAACACCAAAAGATCTTGCAATAATAGCTATTTAGTGCGACTTGACAGCCTCAGCTTTGTGGTGGGTTTGGTGGGGCGGAGCGGGCGTTTCGCCATCCGGCACGGTACCTAAGGAACACAAGAACCGGCGCCGAAAGCTTCATCTAGATTAATACGAAACAACTACGCTTCGTTGACTATACTGCATCGAGGAAGCGCGGGGTGCGCTTTGGGTCAAGGCTGATCAGTAACGTGCATGCACTGTGGCGTGTCAAATGAATTCTCCGTCTTTGCTACGTGTGAGTAATTTTCCTAGTGCTAACGCGCTCACATTTCCCCGTACTGGTGGCGGACGCGCAAGGAGAAACCGAGGTAGGTACGGTATAGGGATATTGGTTGTAATGATAGGGAGGGTGTGAAGATCATTAGTTTTGCTCGCAATATCAGTGTAAGGCCGAGAGAATATGACATTCAGTATAAGTAGTCTGGTCCCCTCAGCAATGAGCGAGGCATCCAGCTACAGTCATTCATTTCAGTCCAAACCAACTTAACATTCTTGACTTACGGATTTCACCATGAAGATCTCCTTTATCACCATCTTATCCGCCGCCGCGCTGGTCTCGGCCGCGCCTTTCGCTGAGCCGGAAGCTCTTCTCGATGAGCGCCAGGCTTCTCAGAGCCTCGATGCCGCCATCAAGGCAAAGGGAAAAAAGTACTTCGGTACTATTGCCGACCCAGGTACTCTCAAAGCTGGAAAGAATGCCGCCATCATCAAGGCCAACTTCGGTGCTATCACACCTGAGAACTCGTATGTATTCCAAACGCACAAACGCCACGTGAATGCGATACTAACTTCAGGATAGCATGAAGTGGGATGCCACTGAGCCTTCCCGTGGCAAGTTCAACTTTGGTAGCGCCGACCAGACTGCCAAGTTCGCAAAGGACAATGGCAAGCTCATCCGCGGCCACACCACCGTGTGGCACTCCCAGCTGCCCAGCTGGGTCTCGCAGATCAGGGACAAGGCGACCTTGACCACCGTCATGAAGAACCACATCACTCAAGTGATGGGTCACTACAAGGGCCAGGTCTACGCCTGGGATGTTGTCAATGAGATTGTGGGTGGATCTCTATGTCTGGTTCTAACTGCAACAAACACTGACTTTCTCAACAGTTCGAAGAAAGCGGTAACCTCCGTGCCAGCGTTTTCTACAATGTCCTCGGTGAGGACTTTGTCCGTATTGCCTTCGAGACAGCAAAGGCCGTAGACCCGAAGGCGAAGCGTTACATTAACGACTACAAGTAAGCCCATCATCTCACACAGGATATCAGGACACTAACAACCACGTAGCCTGGACTCAGCCTCTTACTCCAAGACCCAAGGTATGGTCCGCCACGTTAAGAAGTGGATTGCTGCTGGCGTCCCCATTGACGGTATCGGTTCGCAGTGCCACATTTCGACCGGCAAGGGTGCCAACATTCCGGATGCCATGGCCGCGCTTTGTGGAGCGGCCCCGGAGTGTGCGCTCACCGAAGTTGACATTCAGAACGCTCAGACCTCTGACTGGACCAATGTCACCAAGGCTTGCTTGAACCAGAAGAACTGCGTTGGTATCACTGTCTGGGGTGTCCGCGACAACGACTCCTGGAGGCCCAAGGGTAAGCCTCTTCTCTTCGATGCCAACTACAACCCCAAGCCAGCCTACAACACTGTCCTCGCTGCTCTCAAGTAAGCGCATCGCATATCGTGAACAACACATATTTTCTATATATATATATTCTTTGGTGGTTTGAGGGGGACTATTGTACATGCATGCGAAGAGAACAGGGATGTCCTAGGACTAATAATCGTAATCCTGCTCATCAATCAATCTTGTTTTCTCTACTAGTTAGAACGCCTTCCTTTTGTGCCTTTTTCAGCGCCGTGATGGTACTAACACCGGCATCTGCGCTGGCGCCTACTTCAGCTTGTTTCGTCCAGAATATGTCGGCTGCATGGATCCGAACGCTCTTACGTCTTTATCGCTCCGTTACGCCAAGATGCGACTTGTTCTCTGCAGCTGCCTCCAGCTCATCCAGTTGCTTCTTCCTCCTTGCATATCGCTCGGCCCGCTCTTTCCGAGTTTGTTCGGAACCGATTCTTGAAAGGGCGAATCGCACAGCAGCTCTGAAGCCCATGAAAATGTGCTCGGAAACTTCTCGCTGTAATTTATCTTGCCCACATGGCGATGATGTTGCCGTTGACAAAGAGGTGATCTTCGAAGCGTGCTGGCTACCTCGCTGTTGGCACCATCCAGCAGCAATAAGGATAGCTCTCGCAATGGGTATCTGTACAGCGCCATCTATCCCGGATAGCAATAGCATGCCCGCTACCTGCTTGTTCAGCTGCTATTACACCAGCAAACCCCTCCTCTTGAATCACCGTTGCGGTACGTCGATGGGGACTGTCGACAACCGTTGGCAACAGCTGCTGCTCCCCTGGAATTTCAGCCAAGATCAGCTGGAAATCGACGTTTACTGGCTCGCTGGCATGGTTGTCAACCTCTACAACAAGGCTCTGAAAGCAATTCCACGTTGCATCAACACCTCGCCGCAATCGCTTTATCGCGCGCTCGCGTTTGGCCTGCTTAGCTGGGTAAACAACAGTGCAAACAGATGAGATCTTCGCTCTTTTTGGCCTTAATTCTGCAACAACGTCATCTACCCATTGCCATAGGTCGTCGAAATGCAGCGAGTACAACCGTACGCCGTGCTCGCTATCAGCAGCGTCAGGTATAAAGTGCTTCTCCATATCACCACCAAGGCAAGCCCTCCATCTAACACACAGTACAGGATCAACCTCATCCTCTAGCGCTCGCGACGAGCGAGGCAGCCATAGAGTGCCTTCTTGAAGTCGGTACGCTGGCTCCCCCTCATCCTCAACACCACCGGCAGCGCCCTTAGCAGCGATCTCATCCTCATCCTCAGGCAGCGGATCGCTATCTCCTTCCTCGAAAGTACCCTCATCCTCGCCAACGATATCTTCAGCTTGCGCGGAGGCAGCTGTTTGGGTGGCTTGCAGCTCAGGTTCGAACAACGGGCTTTGACGGCGCGGTGGGGCAGTCGCTGGAGGCGACGGCAGTGCCTCGCGGCGGACACGTTTAGGCGTTGAATGGGTGGGATTTTGTCTAGTTGCTGGCGCTCTACGCTTCTGGGAGGACGGGTTAACGCCTTGATCGAATGGCTCCTTCGGCTTACGCTGGCGCTTGGGCGGCATCCCAACAACAGCTACAGTGGAGGTTCACGTACAGTGCCCGTGCGCGTGACGAGCCAGTTCGCGTGACCAGCCACCCCACTACCCCAACATTGCGCGTCGTCCCATCTTCAAAGCGTCATATCTCCACAACCATGACCCCCATTCAAGAAGCAATTGAATATATCGAATCGCGTGAGTCTGGAGATGAATTCTCGTACCGCCAAATTGCAAAAAGATTCGGAGTTGATCGAACAACGCTGTCGCGGCGGCACAAGGGCGTGCAGGCCTCCGGGCCTCCGATGAAGCCAAAATACAAGCTCAGCAACTACTTAACCTACAATGAGAGGATGAATTAGTAGAATACATAGAAAGATGCGCAAGGGACGGGCTGCCACCTACACAAGGTTTTTTGAAAAAAAATCGGCAGCGCGGTTGCGCAGTCAAAGGTCTCCGAAAGCTGGATTACCCAGTTTCAACATCGCCATCCCGACAAGCTCACCACCAAATGGGACACCGGTATCGATCGTGAGCGTCACTTGGCTGACAGCAAGCATGAATACGAGTTGTACTTTAACTTGCTGCACTCTAAGATGCGAGAACACGGCATTGACGAGCGCAACACGTACAATATGGATGAGAAAGGCTTCTTCGTCGGCATCGCCAAACGCACTAAAAGGATCTTCTCCAAGGCAGTTTGGGAGTCAAAAGAGCTAAAAAGCAACAACGCGACGCTGCAACCGCACAAAAATCTCACGATATACCTATAAGACGCAAGCGAACAGCCTCACACAAAGCAGTTAAAATTCCAGCGAAGCGTCGTCGCGTTGTAGCTGCAGCAAGTCGTGCTGACGCTGGTCCGCCCGCTGCGTCTCCCCTACCCAAAACCAGCGCGTGCGGGCGCCAAATCAAGATACCAGCGAAATTTAAACAGTGCAAAAGAAGCGCAAGGCTCTATATAGCAGTACGTCAGCTTTTCTCACGATAATCGCTTTTTGTGGGTGGCTCTACAGCCTCATCTTTGTGGTCGTCTGATCTCGGTGGGGTGGCTCGGCACGCGACCTGGCTCGGCACGCGCACATCCACTGTAGATCGGCTGGGGTAGACCTGAAAACCACGCCACGCCACCACGTTCCCCACTCATCGACACACGGATCCCCAAGTAGCATGTCACTGACGCGAACCTCTGAATGTTTACGTCTTCGCGCATCGTGCTTCATCACCTCTCGGTTTTATCATTGCATCGAACGGCTCGCATAGCCATACCACTGTATTTGCAACAGCGTTACCAGCGGTCAACTGCACAAAACTCTGAGCGCAAGGCACATCCGTATACAGAATGAGGTGAATGCGGCTTTTATAATGCAGCCTCTACGAGCAATCGCTGACGCGTCCGCATAGCTTCTCGGATCTGCCTGGTATGCGCCCGCTTGAGCCTGACTGCTCTTATCCATTGTACCGACTCGGTAATCGGATGTCTCGGCTAATCACTGCTGGAAGATCCATCACTGGTAAACAACGGCACGGCCGCAGTGCAACTAGTCCCCTACACTGAGCCTTCATCCTATGGCTCCGGAAGGGACCAATATCAAGCTATCTCTGCCCAGGAAGAGTGTGCTAAATTCAGTCTTGAAGAACTCAGGTTGGCAGATTACGAACGGGGACACGCGCCATCTGCCAGGCAGAGAGATGATGTTTCAGCAATGCTCTCCACTCAGCCCTTACAGAGATTGCGACGAACCGATGACAAGAGGCACAACAGCCATCTTTCCCTGTAGGTACCCCAATAGCCTTATCTACGGGTCATAAGATTGATATGCGCAGTCTTACCGGCCCCACGATTGAAATTCACGTCGGCACAGCAACCTCTGTACACAGCCCTGCCGACCTTTCAGTCAGCTGGTTCTTACCCAAGCGCTTGATCTCGCATCACTCACCTTTCCTTGCGGCTGCTTGTAATCGGGACTTCAAGGAATGTCGCGAGAACCTAATCGAGCTCCCAGACGACAAACCCACTGTCTTTGCGCTTTTCGTCGAATGGCTGTACTACGGAGATTACAGCATCGATCCACTGTCGTCATCCTCTCACAATGGAACCGATAGCGTCAGTGTCGACGCCGAATGCTGGGTCCTTGGCGATAAGTTATTGTGCACTGACTTCAAGAACCATGCTATGAGGCGTCTTTATAAACAACATACAACCAAGATCCTCGCCAGGTCTATCTCGACGTACGATGTGCAGTTCGTGTGTGATAACAGCGCCAAAGCTTCAAAGCTTCGAGAGCTGTATGTGGGTTTGACTGCTACAAACTTTGGGAGACAAGATCGCGTTCATGGAACCGTGGAGGAATGGGACGAACTTCTTTTGAACCAATCCGATTTGAGGCGGCTACTCTTGCAGAAGCTGCGTTTGGACGCTGCTGAGCAGAATTTTGTAAGAAGCGAGGAGAACTACCTGGAAGACGGCGACGCTCCTCTCCAATCTTGTGATACTTCTTCTTCCAGTTTCCAGTGTGTCTATCGACCAAGTAAGTTACTTGCTTGACGCCAGAGCGCTAGAGTACTACAATGGACCAGACTAAACTAGTCAGAAACTTAAGCACCGACGCGCGACACTGGCCTATCACCTCAAGACAAGCTACTCACGTCGAAGCAGCCAATTGAACCGGTCGGTTTAGAGGGTCTGCAGTTGCTTGAAGTCCTGATTTCGACTAAGCTAGTTACGCGGTTGATCGATATACAGGCCTCCTGTTCTGTAGATCAGAATCTTGGTGACAGCGAACCGGTTCAATATATATACTATAGTATATACTATACTATATACTATACTATATACTATACTATATACTATACTATACGACATACTATGCTATGCTATACTATATGCCGAAACCGTACTGATGGGGTAGGGTTAGGGTGTCCCTAAAAGCAAGAAATGAAGGGACTCGCAAGACGCAGAGGGACTCTTCTTGCCCCCGGGGGCAAGATAAGAAACGACGCACCTCTACTAGTACAACTTAATAGGTCTGTGCGAGAAGTCGCGTGCTTTGACCTTACTTATACCTTCCAGAGCCGCTTACAGCTCCTCTCTCACGACCTCATCTTTCCCTCAAGACACCACTTTACTTGTACCACCACCTCCAACTACAGTCAACCTGCAATGAAGCGGAAAGTCGCAAATGTCTCTACATACAGACCTATTAATTAAGCTCGCAAGTGTCGCCTCCGCTAGGTCTTCGAGGAAGTAGGCGTTCTTCGGCGAGACACAAGTCACCAGTTGCAAGTCGCATGTTCCAAGGCGCACGTGCAGCAGATGCTAGAACACCTGAAAGTGGAGGGTCAGGCGCAGACCACTGCGGTTGCAGCCGAGAGTACAGATGGGGATTCGAAGTGGCCGTTGATTTGGTACCGGCATAGCCACCGTTGCGACCACGGCAGGAACGTACGATGTCGCAGGCCAAGCGCTGTAGGCAACACGAACCTTATTACTAATGACCCCGTGCAATGAACCTCACATAAGCTGAGCTAGGATGCTACAAAAGACACAACATACACACTCTCTTCTAACTATTCTGTCTACAACACTCGCACCCAAGCGTGCGACATACGAACACTCACTGCGAGCACGCCATCTGATCGCAATGTAGCAACACGAGATGCGATGATGGGCCCAATTGCCCTCTGGCACAAGAGCTACGGCACAGTAACACAGTCACCGATGCGCTTGCTGGCCAAGCCTACGATACTACTCTGTGCCAGCACTTCAGAACGGATGCATCATTCCGCAAAGCCTTATCATTCACCTCGGTATCTTCGCGGGCCGGTTGTACATGGAATACGAGGAATGTGTGTCTCTAGTGAAGTACATCGATAACGCTAGCTTGAACAGACGACCTGGTGTAGCAACAACCGAAACAACTAGCTTGACCCTGGTGTGGGATTTCCCTTCGTCGTAGAGGTCAAGACTTTATGCACACCCCGCTTGGTTACGAGTGCCGAGGTCGTCCGTTGGGTGTCGAGCATGTGTTCTTCGTGACCAGCCGCGCTGTTAATAGTGGTGTGGTCGAATCATACCGCACTAATAGAGCTGTCACTGAGGCGCAAGAAGATGTGGACGAGGACGAGGACGAGAAGCGGTATGATGTGGAAGAGAGCTAGCATTATGTTACTTCTAGCTGAATCTACTTCTGTCAAGCATCGCCTTCTGCGTTTGACCAGAGCGCAAACGCTACTGGCTCACCACGCAGCCTTTGATAACTCATATCAGACATCTACTTGTGTTTTCTGTCAAAGTTCAGTACTGTAGATATACGCCATGCAACGTGGCCCATACTTAAACGTTGATCGAGAAGCTCAGTCAGTGCCCCATTGCCTAACAGCCTGCAAACAAACAAACAAAGTACTATCAAACCAAAGATTGAACGTGGATCGATGATTTCTTAACCATACTGGTCTGCGTTGAGATACATGGCATGGTCTTATATCGTTTCGATGTTGACGCTCATGAAGGCCGAAGACACCGATAAGGTTGAAAAGAAAAGAGGGTTGGACATAGTTTAGATGAAACCGCGGTGCAAGCACGAGTTATTCTAACCATGTGATACCAGTGTTATTCGAAATACACGCTAATTCAAGAAGCATCATATAAAAGGAGTAAACTTATTCCCTGAGGGTAGTTAGACGAAAATATGGTTTGGAACCTGCGTCAATGCGAAAAACAGCGAGCGGAACCCGCGCTGCTACGCAAGAGCGGTGAAATACTAGGCAGTCGCTTGCAAGTATGTAGGTAGGTAGGTAATGAATCATTGAAGGTTTGCGCAGTAGGCACGCTGTCAAATCGTGCTATCGTTATTCACCGTAGTTTGGAAGGAACATCGTGGCAAGTTCGTAAGTGGGTGTCCAAGCTCGTGAGATGTACTGCGGTGCAACAGAGGGTGCAGATAATTACGTTCTCGCTTGCGACGAACGTGACATAGTCTAAAGCAATCGCTTCATGCTAATTCAAAATATAGCATGCGCAATTGGCGATTAGTCCATCCCACTCAGCAAACGGCATTACGTACAAGATGGTTAGCGATTGACGCTGGTGTTGACAGAATCCAATTTGTTGCCATCTCTATGTCCGAACGCGACTGGGGATAAGAGACACGAATGGTGCTTGTTAGTGAAGTTGGCTTTACTGCGCATCCTGCTACCAGGAGCATGCGATATTGTGGAGGACTCACGCTAGATCCAAGGCATGTAGATTAGGGGGTGGCACCACACTAGACTACAACAGGAGAAAACCAGCACCCGATTCGCATTGCGCACACGCGTTTTTGGGGAAGGATGCACGATTGCCTGACTGAGAAGAATCAGGGGTCGATACCACGGGGGATCATATACTAGGTTCCACTGGAATTCCATGCCGTCGCTTGGAGGTAGTATGAGCGTAATAGATTATACTAACATTAATCGCATCGGCACAACTTTCTATTTCATAGAGGTCCAGTGAACGACATCAGTATATAGCCTGCTAATTTGCCACAACGAAGCTTCAAGCAGTCAGTAGTGGTGAAATGGTTAATTCTGGGAACTACTAGACGCCTTTAAGGTTCGTCACTTAAGCCTCATCAAACTGACGAACTCCTCCGCTGACACAAGCAGGGAATATGGCCGAACCGCACCGACTAGGAGCTTGTTGAAGAGGGTGATAAATTGTTAACTGGAGTGAGAAAAGAGAGGGATTCTTGGCCGCTTGATTGTTCGGAGGCAGTGAATGGATTGGTAAGAGCTATGCAGTTGACAGCGGGGCTACGGACACGTACAAACGCGGCTTCTACCTGGGGTATCAAATTACGACAGGCTGACTTCAGCCTTTTCAATCGTACAGGATATGAGAGCAAGTAACAAATTCTTAGAGCCAGGTATAGAATTGCAGGCTAAGTTTGTATCTCATTTATGAGGGATCAGGAAGGAACATAGTTTCATAGTTCTCTCACATATGTTACGCAACGCCCAAGAGGATCGCCCGTGCTGAAAGTCGAAGTTGCCCACACTCCACGTTTCAAACCAGAAGTCCCCAATCATGAGGCTAGCATGGCAACGCTCTTCATGAATTCATCCATGTCCTTCGTCTTCTCGTTTTCCTCTTTTTTCAAAAGCCTCCCCTGGTCAGTCGCAACGTTTTCAAAGGGATTTGTTCTCATCCATTGTGACCACTTCTTGATGACTTGGATGCATTTCTTCGGTGACATCTCAAACCATTCAATATGCTCTTTCAAACACGCCCCACAATCCACCCGAATCCTACAATAATCTAACTCACTGTGGCAGAGAGCTTCAACACGGGGTGCATTCGGGACCTCCTCTAAACCGTCCTTTGGCAGTGGGTATAGGAGCTTTGTCTCCCGGTTGCAATCAAAAGCCCAATCTTTGTGCCTTTTTTTGAGCGTTTTGGTGTATCCGATCTTGGCAACCCCTTCATTACCCTCTACTTCGTATAAGTACACATAGCCCCCTATGTTGTGGGTTTTGGCCAAGTTGCTTGTGACAACCTCCTGCACCAGATCATAACATTCCTTAGGGTTTCGGATGTTGTCGAACCTTGGCAGCCTTTTGAAAGTAGTAGTATCCGAGGTTGGGGGCCAAAACTTGGATGGGCTATGATAGAACTCGGGCGATAACGAGCGTGTGTTCCTTGGAGTCGGCAGCTGTCCATTGCACCAGACAGTCTCTTTAGTGATATCAGTACTTTCGGACACAGCTCCGCCATTGACGGGAAGCAGATCGTTGGCTGTAACTAGTGTTTAATGCAGTATAATTAGGGGTATTTACAAGCAGGAATCAACGCATAAGATACTTCAGCTCGCCAGTACGAGCCGGGAGGACGACCGACCCGCACCAGCCACAGGGTTGTCAGAGGGAGCAAATTTATTCTGAGGAGGCAGCAGAGGACAAGTATGAGCGCTGTGAGACTGAAGAACCTAGAGAGCAGTACCTGAGCGATGGTCACCGAGTCGTGTACTGGGTCACCTGGCCGCTGCAGTTGTATACAGCTCCGATCTCTTAGCGTCCAGTCCGATCAATCTGCCAATCAACTTGCGACCAGTCTGCCCGAAAACACCAACGATTTTCAATCGACGACTCCACGATTGATTGGATTGATTGTTACGGAGTCTACGCAAGTCCCCGAGTTACTCGCACTGGCGAGGCTGCCAGGGTGCCAGGGCACCGCCATGGATTCCAACCGCACTGAAGCAAAGAGAAGCCAGGGTATCAAAGCAAATATGTGCGGCTACTAAACACACCGAGAGAGTTGCAGCAGGGGCGGGTCCACAAGCTGAACAAGCTCTTGACAATCTTGTGAAAGATGCAAAGCCGCCGTCGCGACCCTAGCAGAGGCGCACCGAACATCAACTTTTCCAGATCACCGAAAGGACGATATCTATCGATTCTTCATGCAACTACAGCAACGTCCTTTCTGTTGCTGCTGCGGTGAATCGACTTGAAAGGGCTACTTTAGTCCCCAAAACTTTGAGGGTCAACATGTGCGACAGTGGTTACCTAGTGGTGTTGGGGTACCTGGACGCTGAAGCCAGTACCAATGCCCCACGACCCCGCCGTCCGAAGGCGACTCCACCAGAGCATGATCTGACACCAGGACCGCCCTTGCCATTACAGTGTTTTCTCTATGAGACGCTGCACAGAGACTGTCAAGGCGCATAGGTTCTGGCGCACTACTACTGGTTTTATTGCAGTCTGACCTGATTTCACGATGTGACCGTGTGAGGGTTTGACGCGCGACTTCACATTGGCGCTGCAGAGAATGCGACACCCACAGTGCGCAATGCCCGAGCTCACAAAGTGCCTAGTGGTGTTGTAATACCCGAGGCACAGCCAGGTACGGGTGAGGTGTACTGTGAATGCAGTTCGTCGATTCCTTCCATGCTTGACCTGCAGCGTTCCGATCGTGCCATGACAGGCAGCGCGAGGGTGACGCTTACCTAGTCAAACTACATGGTCAGCGCGTGTTCACTGTGGCATGCCCCGCACCTGGTGTTGGCGGTCGTCGCATGTGGCACATCATAGCGATTACATTGCCCGTTGATAGCATGTCGAGTATGGTCCTCTCAACACTACGTTGATAGACGCCAGCATTTTGTCTACATGGCTAACCTGTCAACGCAGGCAACCTCGGGCGTAATTAGTACAGTCGTTAGCGATTGCGGCTTCACCTCTGCGTGCAGCATTCCACAAAATCAGTCATCGTTAGATCGACGACCGACCAATTACATCGACTGTTTTGCAGCAGACATCTAGCGCTAAGCCATATACAGAAGGTGGGGCTGTTGAAAACCATTGCGCAGCTGTGTGTAGGGGTGAAGCCGCAATCGCTAGCGACTGTAACGACTCGTAGATTCCATGCTCCACGATACATTTCGCGATTTACGCCACGGCCCTAGCAGTTCTCATGCACATGTAAGACTGATGTTGCTGCTCATTGTCATTGTTGGAGTTGTCGTTCGGAACGTGGACACCCAGAGTCGCACGAACCGTTCGGTTCGCTGCGGGGTCAGCGAGACGAATCTCGGAATATCAAGATGCGTGATAAGCAAAGACTACTTGGAGCGAACAGCGCTGCCACAGCCATGGTTTCGAAAACAATTGCTTGCCTCCATGAATACGGTCAGCAGTCTTACCGTCGTGCCTAATCTCTGACCACCTTACGCTACCATGTCAGCGATGGTAAACGTGTCAAGGTCAACCCCGATCGTCGTTATGCTAGCAGCTCGCATTATGCTATTCTCCTGCTTATCGCCGACATACATAATACTTTTGAACTTGATCACTGGAGAAGGCTGAATTCTCGACACGGTGGACGGTAAGTACTGTAATGTAGGCTAACACTGTAGTGTAGATTGTTGGCACTTGCTTTACAGATGGCCTTCTATCAGCATAAGCGTAACGTGGGTCAGTGACTATAAAGGTGTCGGTGCGACATGTTCGGAAACCTCGTCTGTGGTCGTACGTCGCTACACTCAAGGCTCATTTCTGGCGGGAATCTGCGAAACAATGTTCTTGTGCTGGACAGCTGAGCTGCAACATGTTGGTGACGCCAGTTGGCCACTGTGTCTTTTTTTGAGACACTAGAAGGAAGGCATGTACTGCGCTAGCTGACATTAGGGAAAGCCTCGCGTGTTCGGTTCCGCGTCCGGTTCCGCATTTCCGGTGGTTCCGCGCTTAACTCCGCATCTACATCCTGCTTTGTCCACACAGTGAGTATCCTGTGGCCTTCATTTGGCATGGAACTAACATGTCCGTACGATCAGCGCCGTTTAGCGCCGAACTGTGCCCTTGAGGCTTAGGTCTGTAGTGTTTCTCAAGCTGCTTTACGAGGCGTGAGAGCTTCATGGAGCCGAAGCCTGGCTTTTAGGAAACCCATCTTTCTCGACAGCTATCTCACATAATTCGTGCGTCTAAAAATCGTAGTATGCACACGGTCGCGTCGGCTGTGAGCGCGGATCATCATAGCCAAATCAGGAGGTATCATCCTACTGGCTTATACAATCTCTAGTAACTGCTGTTACCTATACCCCAACGATCTTCGCTGACCTCTCTCCCAGGGCAACTTGATACTCATATATGAACTATGGAATCGATTTTCAGTAAACTACCCGGTTTTCCTGACCAGCATCCACACTTCCTGTGCGACGACTGTGTAGCTGACTTACACGCCGAAACTGCTTGCCCGTTCTTGAACTGCTTGTTGCAATCGATGCTAACCAGTCAGACAGTTTTGGTGGTGCATTTGAACAAAGATCTCCTCAAGAAATCCCTGACAATATCGAGAAGACTACTCGAGTTTCGCGAATCGTTGGTAGCTTGTCCGTACCTTTGCAATATTATCTATGATCGTCTACTCTACGTAAGTCTCGATCCCAAAGAGTGAGCGGCTCGTTCACCTCTATCAGCTCTATACCTATGCTTCGGCATCCATTGCCAGAGATAAGACTGCGCTTGGAAAAACTGTGCTTCAGGTCAGCTCAAACGGTGGTATGAAAAAGATCTATGACCAAATGCTAGGCAGGCTTCACAGTATCCATGTTCTACGACTGACTACTGGAACAGGTCAAGGTCATGGTCTCTAGTCTTTCCAATGCGCTGCTCATACTCGTTCACTGCGCTCAGCTTATCTACATGGCCGCCGCCCTACGAGGTAAGAATAAGTACCTTTGTCGCTACTATCTGTACTAAGCACTGCACAGGCCTTAGTTAGCTCTGGTGTGTCTAGAGCCTTAACAGAATACCAGTCACGACGGCTTCGTCATGCGTCGCTGTGTCGTGCTCCGGATGACAATCGTGCTTCCGTTGTTGGGATACAGGTGACTATACTGAAACCAGTGCAGCATACCCGAAACAGAGATCAAGAGCGCTTATTGCTGTCTACTCAGGTGAGCGATCCATGAGTCTGTATATCTCCTTGCGTGGCTGTGCTCAAGCAGAGCGTGGAGGCGCTGACCTCGTTTTTGCAACTGGATTTCTGCCAATCCAAGCTTTACAGGGATCAGTCCTACTGTGTTTCACACATAGACCCGACGAAACTTTCGCAACTGTTGACGTTCAAGTAAGCGATCACTCCGTTCGTTGCATGCAGGTATAGCGACATTCAAAGATCGATCGCGTCGTGGGTTCATTCTGGAGCTTGCCAGAGTAGCCGCATGCTGTTATGTCAGCATCTTCCGATCTTGAGCAATCGCCGCCTGAGCGTTTGCCATTCATCCACACTTCTCACAGCGTCGACAAGTGGCTAAAACATGACTAGAAACTGTCGTTCGATACCATCATGGCTGAAGCAGCGCGGCAGTCAGCCCAAACGCTAAGGCAATAGACATCCTCGATCCTGTCGAATGCCAACCTTCGCCCCACAAACCTACCTCCGTCGAGCTGAATCAAGATCCTCGAGGTCCGCAAGAGACAGTAAGTCCTATTCGGACCCTCGATCATTCGAGATGCATCAAGGCTGTGAGAATAAGGTTGAAGGCTGACCGACAAACCCCTAGACCTCGTTTGGATGACGCTGAGGCGCGTATCTACAATCCGTCGTGTCCCATGGAAGTGTGTCCGCGGATCTTGCTAACGCCAATCAGCCTTTGTGCCTTCAAATCTTTGCAGCGTGCCGTCTATACAAGGGGCGCACCGGCCAAGGTCGAAGAAGTCGTCATCCGAATATAGCTTCTGGACTCACATAGCGCCTCAAGCAGGTAGCTACGTAGTTTCAAGCGCGCTCCGACTCTCAAATCTTCCGCAGATTTGAGTTCCGATACGCGACGTTGAATACTTTTGCTTGTAACTGCGACGTCATCTGCGAACAGCTGTCTCATAGCGCCCGGACCCCGAAATCAAGCCAGCGGTTGGCCTCGCTCTTGAGATGTACTGCGCGATGGGCCATTAGGTAAGCAATCATTGATCGTGTCTGCTGGTTTTGTACAAGCTCTGACTGATCAGTAAGGTCTGATGTCGATCTTCCTGCGTGCACGAAACACATATCACAGCCATCGTCAGTTGAGTTTGAAGCAATTTGCACGTCGAATTGACAACATTCTACACTCCCTTACCCGCAATCAGCTAACTGTTTGAACCAGATTCGTGATACCTTGTGCATGTAAATGCTCTATGTCGCGATGTTGCGTAAGGGAACTTAGGGAAGTCGTGAATGTATGGGACAAGCAAACTGTGTGAGCCTTTCTTTCCTCTGGCATCTCAGCCTGACTTTTCGATAGGAGACCTCACGGTACAGTCGCTGATGTGGACCATGCCGACATCTCCTGTAAGCCCACAACCACATCACATATTTGCTTAGTAGGCATGACTAAGTAATTCATCCAACTAACGTTACGTTCCAGTTCAGATCCTACATTTGTAGGTACAATCTGCATTTTGGTTACTAAGAGAGCAGCAGAAACGAGAGACGTATGAGACGAAACCAAACCGATCAAGCCATCCGGCCACGCCCGAAATCGACGACACGTGTTTATCTGTTCCTTACATCGGGGACGACAAGTCGTTCGCATCCAAGCCTGATCAAGAAGCCTTCGTTCAATACAACGCGGGCATTGGTGTTAATTACAAGAAGATCAAGAGATGCAGCCCTTGGAAAGCTAGTATAAATCACGAACAGGGCTTTAGCTCATCTAAGCTACATAATCGTTGGTCCGAGTGCCGCGACACTGTTGCCACCGAAACCTTCAAGGTGGATATGACATAAACTCGCCACTTCAGGAAATAGTGATACACAAGCTGGAGCTTCCCAAGCAAAGGTCCCAACGCTATGAACGACGAAAAGATCGTGGCGGCGACATCCACTTCTGGAAGCGGTGCTGTTCGATCGACATACGTTAGGGCCGAGCAAACTGTCAAGCACTCTGAAGAAGCCGAAATAATTGCACACACGATTCCAGGGCCTACTAGACATGCTTCTGATAATTGCCTCAGCAATATAAGAAGCCTTCATCTACAAACCTGGTCAGAACGACTGATTCGATTCGGAAACCCACGTAGTTGATGGACAATTGGAGGTGTAGCGACGATGCTGATCTCTAATGCCGAATGTCAAGCCTTCTCTGGCAACGCTACAACATACGGAAAATGAGAAGTACGCATCGAGGTATAGGGCGCAGACTGCGCAGTAAGCACAGCCGTCGCCGCCCACAACGGCATCAAATCCATGCGCCCATCTTCATCGACCGTTTATTTCGATTGAGGAAACAACATCTTGGATCATGCCGAGACCTCCGGATTTAGGTGGCTATAGATCACCTGTGCATCGAAGGAGCCCGAAAACACGACCTAGCACACATCGCTGCATGCACATTATGCTGCAACCAAAAGAAGGCGACAAGAGCAGCTCCTCCAATACAGTTCCATCAGCCCACAAATCCACAGCTGCACAGCTTACAGCGACCAACAATACGTCTTCGTGCCACCCTCCTGCATACGATCATCTTACTTCGTCTACGCGATACCTAGTCTCCACATGGTCTACCAGTTCGATGTGGAAGCAGATCCGAACGAGGGTAGGTCATACATGCCCCGGGGGATACCTAGGCGACAGGGTTATCTGATATGAACTCGGACATCGGATTGCGTTGACATGAGCAATGAGCCTACTGGCTCATAGTGTGAAGCCGTCCATGAGCCAGCAAGAAGAGGCAACATCTTCTCTGTCGATGCATACAAGCTGACTTGGCAGGCGCATTTGCAAAATCGCTAACGCTACAGTCTCATCACACGGCTGTCCCTGTCGAACTACAACTACGCAGATGCTGTAGAGCTATCCCTCCTACACAAAGCAAATCGTGAGACCTATGCGATGGAGGTAAAAAATGCCAAGGAAACATGGCCGTGAAAAGAATCGGGACGTATAAGGACCATTGTATCCTTCCGTTACTAGACGTTGCATCGAACAAGCTCGGCAGCGAAGGATATCCCACGAAGTACAACGCTCGTATCTGCGTGCGCTACGACCTTTGGGCTACCGCTGAAGACACCGACCCCGCTGCGCGGACATCGCAAATGTGCTTAGCGCTCGTTGCAGTTACTGCATCTCCGACTTGGAAATCCCGCAGTAGCACGCAATCAATGCCTCTACGGATGCGTCGCTCACGACACCTGGCTGTGGCACGCATGGAAAGGCTGCTTCGACTAGAATCTTTTTGTGGAAGCTAAATCGAGCACAAGACTCACTTGGGCAACCTCCGCCAATCTAAGACAGAGTCGTCACTAAAACCTCCGATTCGGACTTTACTTGGTCAACGATGCGATTTGTTAATGAAAAGGCAATGAGCTTTCCGTGTCTTGGTACGTCGCGCTTTCATGGCCCTAGCCCATACGCAAGTACTTGACCACCTTGAGCGGGAATCCCTTAAACAACACGAGTTCCAAGTTTCATGGGCGCTCAGAGTGTATCGTGGTCTTCGGGTCCATCGGTACCGCGTTAGCAGAGCAACATGGGTTTCTCAAACACCCCGCATCCAAAGGATCGGTCATGAACATCCTGCTCTTGACCCTTACCGTTGAGCTCTATGCACACCGATTGTGTTAGCTTCATTGCGCTGAAGTCGCTCTAAGAGCTGGCGAGTTTGCAGCGTAGATATTGACGCGATCACGTCGAAAGGGACACTACTTGGCCCAAACTTGCGCCACTCTTTCATGGACTGCTCCTCTTCGTCAAGGTGGGCGCTCTCATTCTCATAAGCCTCGCGATCTTTGCTCCAAATCACTACCTGAGCACCTAGGTTGAGTATGCGACAACAGCAACGTAGTCGCTGCTGAGCTGTAACGAAGCCAAACTCACCAGCTAACAGGTTGCTACGGTATCGTCGTTGTAGGCGTTATCGAGTACAAAATACCCGAACACGTTGGTCGTCTACGCCAAACGCACGCAATGTTGCTGCTTCTACTGACGCTATGTTATTGCCAGTGTGTGCGCCGTGGAGCTCAGGTAAGCCCGGCATGTAATCAACTCGCCTGCCCTTGCTGTCAAGGCGGTGTACGCAAATACCCGTCCGCACAAGCTGCCCGACGGTCGAAGTCCAGTTGTCGAAGGAAACGTGTATAAGCGACTGCGCTTTGCGCAAGTAGGCGGCAACAGCAGGTGCGTACGCATGGCACTCGGCGATAATACTGTCACGGAAGCTTTGGTGATTGCGTCAAAGTACAGCTTCAGCTAATTAGTTTGCAGCTTCAACAACCCGCCGAAACTGCGGCGTCTCTGTTGCTCTTCAGCTTTGGTTTTCCGCCGCTACCCAGTCCTTTGACGCCTCTTAAAACTGGTGGGTTGAAAAGCCTGCCACCAGCTCATTTGCAACGTCTTGCGTTACCTCAGTCCCTTTAGACCTCATCTTGAAAACCGCTGATCGCGCAACAGCACCTGATATATTGCCATCGCGGCTCTCGATAGGTATAGCACGATTAGGTCCGACGGAGTGACCTTTCACAGGCTTCTGGAGATGGGCGGCGGTGCTTGAGGTCGAGCTTTGAACGTCGTATGCTAAACCGGCCAGCCGTTGCGATAAACCCAGCCGTGAAAACCGCCTCGAGCAGTCGGCTCAAGCTGCGGCACGCGATCCCCATCAAGCCCTTCGAAGTCTCTTCCATTCACTAAGTCCCCCGGTATCACCGCCATAGCATCCGTAGGCACTAAATTATGAATGACCCTGTTGGTACCAACAGTAGGCGCATTAGAGGTCGACGGCGGCGGAGAGTTGGCTTTACCGCGCTCGACGAGACGTCGCAAAGCTGAGACCGGCTAGGCAGACATTAGGTACACTAGAAAGCGAGGTCGTTATAAGCTTTGCTAACAAGATAATAGCTTTAGAGATAGCCGAAGACGCGTTGTTTGGGACACCAGCTGGCCCGCGTCGGGACGGGAAAATGTATGCTCGGGTATTGAACCGCACAAAACTCAATTCCAGATATCGCGATCACGACTACCAGATACGGCCTCAAAATGGACTTGCAACAGTCTAATCCAGTCCATTTAATTGGTCTGGCCTCTACGGACTGATTAGACTGAGAAGACGAGACGCTTCGCACTGATCTGATTTACTGTTAGCAAGTCTAAGAAGGAGGCTCTTTGCGGATCAAGCACGAATGCGACAATGCGAACGTAATCTAGAAGGGGGAGGTATCCAAAATGTTTAAGATTAGCTATAGTACACGACCTATAAAGAAATATGGCCAAGCTCAATGTGCGCGCAGAGCCTCATATTTTTGGCACGGTGGATTTTCCGGCACGCAAGGGGAGACAACACTTCCTCGCCGCTTAGAGCGTATGCCGTTGGCTCTGCTCCAAAGCTCTCACCGAAAGAGTTGCGCCTTCGATCAGACGAATCGCCTTTGCACATCGACGTTACATGCAAGCATTGCGGATTGAGAACTGCCATCGGCGAACTGCTAGCCCGCCACCTGTCCAAAAGCCACGGTGTAGAGAGGAAGTCGTCAACGTGGCCTCGCGACCATGGAGTTGAAGAACTGACTCTTCAAAGCTGGGATCGAGACGGAGCAGATGACCACTGGATTGCGGGGCTAAATCACTCCGTCGCAGCTACTAGTTCGCTCGACAATAGCCTGCTATAAGACTCAGTATCACGGCTCCGCCTTGAGCGATCGCACCATGATGGACTCGAACGCATGGCGATCCCAATCGAGAACTCTCGGTGAGCTCGTGCAGATGCCACACGGTAGAGGGCAGTGCATCAAGCTTGGGAACTTCGATAACCTAGCCTTGTGCAGCTGTCCAAAGCAGTCTTCAAAAAGCTCGACTAGGTCTCCTCGGATGTTGTACTTGAGTCCATCTCTTAGGCCGACGTTCGAGGCGTTTGGTAGGCCATTTCCGCCACAGTCCCCCACTGCGTGAATACTCGACGGCACCTATGCCCTCTCCGCTAAAGGAGGCCATCATTGGCGACATCAAGTGCCCACTTGTGGTAAACACCATCTGCTACAAGGTGCAGAGGAGTCGTGAGCTTGGCGTCACCTACATCGAATCGACTGGGCCATGCCGTTCAACTCAAACATCGCCCGCCGTATCTCCTGTGTGCATGCAGAAGGCTTGGTTTGCCCTTGCTTGACCGAGCTTCCTGTCGGTCTCTCCCTTTTGCGATTGGCCGAGACGACACCTAGCACAGTCCGCTGCTCGACCTCTGCGCGCTCGAAGTCGATCACCATGACGTGCTTAGTCTCCTCGTTCCACAGTATGTTGCGAGGCATCAGGTCCTTGTGCAGCACTCGCAGCCCGTGGATCGCGTCGGCCGACAGTCTCACCTGCTCGCTGACCAATGCCTTGTTCTTCGCCGTAAGATGCTGGCCAATGGGATTGCCTCCGAAGCTGAGAAACATCATGTGCACAAGCTCGACGATCCCTTCGTAGAAGTATGGCGTCTCCAGGTCGATGTTCCCCAGATGCACCGGCACGTGGATGTCCTAAGCTTTATCCTTTCACACTCTCCGTTGTCACAGGTTGATCAATGCCCTACAGGCTGCTTCCATGTCCCTCCTCTTAACGACTGTACCGAATCGTAGCCGTTCCACTGCCTCTCGTGGCGGCCTTCCCCGCTCACGAAAATTCCACGTTTCAGTTGGTACTTGAACTCGAGCGCCTAGTATATGATGCTTTGCGAGTCGGACTACGAATCGCGCTGAAATTGGCTTACCGTGCGTGACTGCGCAATGGGCCACCTTAAACACCAAAACAGCCACAACGTAAGGGTGTAGAGTCTCACACAATAGCTAACAGGATATCTCTTATTTGCTCCACAGATCTATTTAGAAGATGTCCAACAACTTTTTTTTAACCTTGTTTGCCTTTTCGGCCTTCATGAGCATCAACGCCACGTAGCTCAATGCGTCAGAGAATTTGGCAAGCGAATCAAAAGTTGTCGCACTCCGCACTGCACACTGCATATCTCTTCCCAATGTTTGCATGCGCATGTGTCTTGGTAGCAGCCATAAGATCACTTACCCCGCACTGAACAACATTTAATGGGCCTATAAGGCGACACATCAAACACCGCCAGCACATCACCGATCTGCGTGCTAGACGATTGTGACTGTGCTTATTGGTCGAATGAACATGCAATTTCGATGGACTACTTAATCATCTAAACACGCGGTGGAGTTGGTTATTCGCTTCGTGTTAGCTGCTGATTGGACGACAGAAAGGATTGTTGTCATAGCATGGTCCGTTGCTTGGCTCCTCGATAAAAATTCACTTTAGATCTAAAAGGAACATGAAATCCACAGAGATTTTCCTTTCTGGGTAAACCCTTCGCTTTTCATGTATCCCTCTCCCGGGAGCTCCAGTACGGGCCCTGCGCCACTAGTCCGACCTGACTTGGCCGCCTTACCGAGTCCTTTGTCCTGCACAAACATCAAAAGCAAAGATGATAGTGAGCAGTCACCATGCCCAAACCTAGCCAACCAGGTGTGTAGTTCCTACAAATTGGTTCAGGTATGTTGTTGCACTTCTTTTCGGAAAGTGTATTGGAACTTATGTTTCTTAGTATTGCTCGAAAGAATGCCAAAGAGTGGATTAGTATCGTCACAAGAGAATCTGCAAGTCCGACCTCATGGCGATCAAATACATTCCAGGCTGGATAAAGCAAGGTCGCCTTCCTAGCTGGGTTTCCGACAGCGGATTTTCGTCGAACTTTGGTGTGAACCAATATCTCTGGGGAAACATGCCGGCTGTGGACATGTTGAATACTGCCCAGAACGAGTGTGTCAGCGAAGTCCACCGCGACATAAGATTACTCTTTGCTGCTTCAGGAGATATCCGGAACGTTATCAAGTCTATCGCGGATGGTCTTCCAAACGGGTATAACGGCCAGTGCTCGCTTGTCATAAATGATATCAACTTCATGGTAGTCGCCCGCAATGCCATCCTGCTGCTCGTCGCGCTAAGCCTTGAGACTGATGATGCAGTCATGACGATGATACACGTGTGGTATTCGGCTCTTCTGCCGCACGTCATGATAGATACACTTTGGCACGCTGTACTGGGACGAATTGTGGATGTCTGCGAGAAGATTAAGAACAAGCCGTCGACTTCCTTCCAAGCGAAGACCTTTTCTTTTGGGAAAACATCTCTACGACTAGTACTAAAGAAGCATCAATGGGACGAGCTGAAAGAGTATTTCAGTGTTCCACAAGGTTTAGCGAAGCAAGACGCACAGGCAATCCGACGACAGTGCATGTTAGCTCCAGAAAGGGCAGATTATCTACATCGTGCGTTATGCAACCAGCCTCCTTCGATCCGAGTTGCAACAATGAGATTTCGCGAAGACGGCATTCTTTTGCCGCACAGTGCGTCGAGAGAGAAGTTCGACATACCCAACCCGTAAGCCTTAGTCCTTCACTCATATTTGCAGTTCAGCTAACTTGATAAGCACATTGTTCCACAAAGGTCTAGTTTGGCCTATGAAAGATGACGCAAGTCCACTCGAAGGCTGGGACTACTATGAGTATCGTAAATTTGCGCCAAAAGCAAGCAATGATGTGATGGGCAGTTTCTACTTATTCTTAAGAGATATGCTATCACGTTTCTGCAATCGCATCAGAGACATCAATGTTCACTTTCAACTCTTCAACGTTGATGCGAGGGAACTTCCAAGGCATCTCAGCACACAAGAGTCTCAGTTCGACCGCATCGAGGTAAGCAATTCAGAAGCGCTTTCCTATATTTCCCTAGCAAGCGCATGATGATAACACTCACGGATACAGGTCTCAAACATCTGCGATCGCGGATACATTGGACCCGAAACAACCCTGTCCATTTTCGGCCCACTGCTGAAACCAAAAACAACCAACCCAAATGCAACGCTCTTGATGCTCTTCCTCAATGCCGTGGGTGAAGTCTACCACAATAGTGGTCCAGATGGCGAAGCACAACGTTACAAAGAGTCTATGGACCTAATCATGAAATTCATACCCATGACGCCAATGAGTATTATGACTATGATAGCCGATGGCAAGAGCGGAATGAGCAGTCCAGAGATGATACGCATTTCCTCGTGTTATACAATGTTTGGTGATTTTGACAAGGCATTTGGCATTTTCTTAAAGGACGTCCGGTTGCACAAGCTGATGGAAAAACATGGTTTGAAGATCAAAGACAAGCACACCATTGTTGAACCTTGGCCCTTGAGAGTAACCGAGAAAACGACGAAGGAAGAATTTGAGATACGATGTGCTAGTACACATACAGGCTGTGAACGATATGTGGAGTTTGAGAGAATTTAAGGGATAAACACATGTGCTGCCTATCAGATGCTATCGCCGTTGCCCAAGAACTCCTCCGAGTGCTACTTGTGGTACCGCCTGATTGTCCTGTAGAAGAAGTAATTCGCTCGCCTGGCCACGTCACGCATCTTTACGCCTTCTCTGCCTCATCGTTGGTTGGTTGGTTGGTTGATTCCTACACGGTTTCAGCCGCGAATCGCAGCTATGCCCGGTTGACAGGCGTGGCAGACAGCCGACGCGGTGCAGACCTTGATCCGCGCCGCCCCACTTCACTCTCGAAAGAGGCATCTGTCCCCAGCGGCCTGCCGCATCTGGCTTCTATCTACGACTATGTACATATCGTCTCCAGAAGTGACGTGTTTGCCTGTGTTTGTGTTCCTCAAACTGTCTTCCTGTATGTATGCCGTACTCGAAGCCTTATGTGTGTAGCGTTATTTCAAGGCTCGTAGAGACACGGTTGCCTCATACTTTGCGACCGCAATACCTTCAGTCTCCCCCTAGCGTTCAGCTGTCGTGTGTGCTAGCTTGCTCTCGTGCCCCAGGGCCTGCAATGTGTTCTCCAAACTCCGGTATTCTTCGGTGTTGTAATGCCGTCTACTAGGTTCCTATGCGGCTGTGTTTTGTGGTGCGACCTGCCACCAGGCGCTGCGGCAGCAACATTTCGTCGTAACGCAACCCCACAAGAGCGATACTCCGCTCGTACGTGCCATCGAGCCTACTAAGCATGAGAGCTCCCGGGTGAATCTCCTCAGACCTTGTCGGGCGTGTCGAAGGGGCACAACTCCTTCAACACTAGGTAAGGCGACAGTGGACGAGGCTGTCTGATAATCTGTAGGTATATTGTGGCACCGATAGTAGCATGCCGGGTGTCTATGAGGTGGTTCGTGCGAGAGGTGATGCTGTTCAGCGCGAGGGCTCGTCGATGCGGGACGTTGCAGGCATTGTCCGATAGTGATGGGCTGACCAGGAAGCCCATCAGTGACTGTATTGTGTATATTGTAACTATTATGCGCAAAAGGGTGTCTGGGCTCCGTCGTGGTGTCTTGCATTGCTGTGTCGTGGCTCGATAGCTGCCGCTGCATTTAGCAGACGTGTCATGTTAAGTAGCTTGCTCGCAGATTTTGTTCGTCTATGTCTGCCAGGGCCGCAACAGCTACTCTACAGATGCCAAACCGACGCTGAGGGATGCGTGATAGCCTGTAGAGACTGTTGCGACCGCTGGCAGATGTTTTTGAGGCTATTGTGATGGGTGATTCCAAAAATTGATTTTTCGCTGTTTGTCGTGTTTTTCCGGTTGGTTAGGGTGCGCAGCTTACTAGTGGAACACGTTAACGCATGGTATACTATTCAATTAGCTTTACATCCTAATTTACATCTTGGCAGACAGTAATTCGACAGATAGTAATTCCGCCTTACAGTCGCCCTGTTCCACGTTACAAAAGCCTCTTAAAGCACGTTTTATACTGTACAGGCAACAATGTTACCTGAGGGACATACTCTAATACTTTATAAGTACTCAATTCACACCTGTAGACCATAGTTTCAAAAAAGAAAAAAAGTCCGGAGCAGACTGCGAAATGTCTTCTAAACTAAACAGTCTCGACTGCGAGGCGAGCAAGGAGTATTGGAAGGGGCAGCTTCTCGGCGCCAAGCAGGCTACCTTCCCGCCTCGGAGACCCGCCACTATCACCCAGTCACTAGCGAGAAATATCGCCCTTCCGCCGTTAGCCTCGTCGTCCTCGGTGACCAAAGCCACCATCCTGCGGGCGGCATGGGCGATTGTACTTGCACGGTATTGTGAGACGGGCGACGTCTGCTTCGGCGCTTCCGTCTCGGGTCTGGAGAGCATCATTTCCACTAGGCCGCAGGTCGTCCCGGTCCGGCTGTACCTCGATCCCAAGCAGACGGTCGCCGACTTCCTGCGCAACGTGCAGGAGCACGCGTTGGGCATGATTCCACACGAGCAGCAGTTCGGGCTGCAGAACATGACAAATCTTTTTGGCGAGGATGTGGAGGCGGCGTGCGACTTCTCTAGCCTGCTGGTCGTCCGCACAGCAGATCCCATCATGGCCCCCCCTGCCGCGATGACAGGCTACTCGCTGGTTGTGGACGCGCTCTTGCACGACAACGATGCCGTCGAATTCTCCGCCACCTACGACCCGGGCTTGCTGGCAGACACCCAGGTCACCACGCTGTCCCACCACTTCGACCGCGTTGTTCAGCAGCTGCTATCTCCGGGCGAGGCCAGCACGCTGCTCCGCGACGTGTCCCTGGCGGGTGAATGGGACCTGCAACGGGCAAGGGCCACCAACGCCAACATTCCCGAGGCTGTCGACGACTGTGTACACCACATGATTGCGAGACAGGCACAGCAGCGGCCAGACGCGCCGGCCATTTGTGCGTGGGACGGGAAGCTCACGTACGGCGAATTTAACGCTGCAGCGGATCGTTTAGCCCGCCGTCTTGCTGGGGAGGTATCAGCTGAAGTCCTAGTACATGTATGCTTTGAGAAATCCGTCTGGTTTTTCGTTTCCATTCTCGCTATCAACAAAGCCGGCGGGGTCTGGATTCCGCTGGACCCGTCACATCCGACCCAAAGACATCAAGAGCTAGTGTACCAGACCAAAGCAAAGCTTGCGTTGACGTCGACGGCAAATGTGGCGATATGCAAGAGCCTGGGGCTGGTCGTTGTCGAGGTCACGGCGGCCTTGGATAAGGCCTTGACCGACGAAGAAGGCACGGCCGTCTCGCCATCGCAGCTGCCGGCAGCGTGCGAGGTGACGTCCCAAAACGCGGCGTATGTTCTATTCACGTCTGGTAGCACTGGTACCCCTAAGGGGCTGGTAATAGAGCACGGGTCAGTTTGCACCAGCCAGGTCTCCCTCGGGATGAGCCTGAGCTTGACAACAGAGACGCGCTTTTTACAGTTTGCCTCTTACGTCTTCGATTCATGCATTGGAGAAATCATTTCTACTTTACTTGTCGGTGGATGTGTGTGCGTACCCTCGGATGCAATGCGGTGGACCGGTATTCCCAATTTCATTCGCGATACACGCGCAAACTCAGCATTACTAACGCCATCCTTCATTCGAACTATAAAGCCGGCAGATGTTCCCAGTTTAAGACTGTTGATAACAGCATCAGAATCACCCGGCCACGATGTTTTGAACACTTGGTTTGGCCACGTACGCCTATTCAACGCCTGGGGCCCGGCGGAAATATGTTGTATCGCTACGCTGCATGAGTGGAAGTCGGCCAGCGAATCCCCAATGACAGTGGGAATACCGGTGGGCGGGTCCTGCAGCTGGATTGTTGACCCAGAAAATCACGAACGCTTAACGCCGATAGGGTGCGTGGGCGAGCTTATCGTTCAAGGCCCAACAATCCTACGCGAGTATTTATCGAACCAAAAAAAGACAGAGGAGTCTGTTATAACGCCAGTGCCGAAGTGGATGCCACGTCGACGCCCGGAGACAGAGTGGAACCGGTTCTTCAAAACGGGCGATTTGGGATGTTACAACCCAGATGGAACCATAGAGTTTATCGGCCGGAAGGACACGCAGGTGAAGATTCGGGGCCAACGTGTCGAGCTGGAAGAGGTGGAATTCAATGTGCGGACAATGTTGGAACATGAGGGGATTAAACAGGTGGCTGTGGATGTCGTACGAACAGGGACTGGAACAAGTCTTGTTGCCTACCTCTGCTTCAGCTGGGACACCCAGCGAGTGGACAGCGACGGGCCAGACAAGATAGATGATATCTTTCTACCAATGACGGATGAGGTCGAAAGACTGGTGCCGGATCTAGTGAAAGAGCTAAGGCTGAAACTTCCCGGCTATATGGTGCCGACCATGTATGTACCGTGTCGGTATATGCCGTATTCGACGAAATTAGACAGGAAAACGCTACGGCAAAAGACGGCGGCACTGGACAGACACAGCATAGCGAGGTACTTGCTAGTGGACTCCGAAAAGCAAGCACCGGAAACAGCGTTAGAAACTCAGATGCAACAGCTGTGGGCTTCAGTCCTTGAAATACCGCCAGAATCGATCGGGAGGGATGATAACTTCCTACAGATTGGCGGAGACTCAGTCAGTGCGATTCGTCTAGTGTCACTGGCCCGCAGCAGCCACGGTATTGCCTTGACGATGGCGTCCATTTTCGAGGATGCCCGGCTGTGGCGCTTGGCCGCTACAGTGGGCTCGGCTGCTGCCGTCGGTGCGCCGCCACCACCACCACCGCCGTTTAGCCTGCTACCAAAGGGCCGCGCCGACGAGATCCTGGACCAGGCGTTGAGGCATTGTGGCCTATCCGGAAACCAGGCTATCGAGGACGCTTACCCATGTACACCGCTCCAGGAGGGTCTTATGGCGCTCGCTGTTAAGCAGCCGGGTTCGTACTTGACTACGTGGATGTATAAATTATCCCCGCATGTGGACGTCACACGATTCAAAGATGCCTGGGAGCGAACCGTAGCTCTCTGCGACAACCTACGAACGCGCATCATCCTAGCGGATAGTGGCTCCTTCCAGATCGTCCTTAGGGATGACGTGGCGTGGGAGGCATGGGAGTTACCGGGAGGCGGGGGAATTGAATCCGCCGTGAGCCTCACCGTCGAAGAAACTCACAAGACGGAAATCTCAACAGGGTCGCGACTTTGGCGGTATATGCTGACGGAGGGAGCCGACGGGCAGAGGTACTTCACCTTGATCGGGCACCATGCCGTGTTTGATGGCTGGAGTATTGGTCTTATCATGCAACAGCTGCAGTGCTTGTACCAAGAAGCCACAGCCCCCGCATTGGAGCCATTCTCGCGCTTCATACAATACGTCGTAGGTCTCGACTGCGAGGCGAGCGAGAGGTACTGGGCGACGCAGCTTCATGAGGCCAGGCAGGCGGCCTTTCCGCCTCGTAAGCCCGGCATGCCAAACACCACCAGGGGCTCTGTGCTCCGAACACTAACGAAACCCATTGCCCTCCCCCCATCTGCCTCCTTGGTCACCAAGGCCACAGTCTTGAGGGCAGCCTGGGCAATTGTACTGGCGCGGTACTGTGACACGGACGATATATGTTTCGGAGCTTCGGTCTCGGGTCGCTACGCGCCTGTTCCGGGCCTGGAGAGCGTTTCCGGCCCGCTAGTGGCCACCATCCCGGTCCGGTTACGCCTCGACCCTAAGCAGAAAGTGGCCGACTTCTTACGCCATGTGCAAGTGCACGCGTCCGGCATGACTCCATATGAACAGTTCGGGCTGCAAAATATGACTAAACTTAGCGAGAGCGCGCGAGAAGCGTGCGACTTCGCCAATGTGCTGGTCATCCACCCGACCGAAATTCTCGATGGGTTCCACATGGCGGATTCCATCATGGGTCCCGGAGCGAGGACGGGCACGGCATCTGCGTACGAGTACTTTGGCTACCCGCTAGTTGTGCATGCGTTCTTGCGCGAGAAAGATGTGGAATTCGCCGCCACGTACGACACGGCGTGGATGGTAGAGGCGCAGGTTACGGCGCTGTACCACCACGTCGATCATGTCGTCCGGCAGCTACTCGCGCCCGGGAAAACGCTGCTCCGTGACGTCTCCCTGGCCGGCCCATGGGATCTGCAGCAGGCCACGGCCTGGAACCAGGAGGGTCCGGAGGCTATCGACGACTGCGTTCATTACATGATTACGAGACAGGTACGAAGACGACCAGATGCGCCTGCTATCTACGCGTGGGACGCTGAACTCACATATGGCGAGTTAGATGCTGCGGCAGATCGTTTAGCACGCTATCTCGTCAAGGAGCAAGGTGTGGTAGTGGAAGACTTAGTACATGTGTGTTTTGAGAAGTCTGTCTGGTTCTATGTTGCGATTCTAGCTATCAACAAGGCTGGTGGTGCCTGGGTCCCGCTAGACCCATCACATCCGACTCAAAGGCAACAAGAGGTATTACGACAGACCAGGGCTAGGCTTACTCTGACATCAGCGACAAATGCTGGGAGGTGTGTAGGGCTGGCAGTTGTCGAGATAACAGCAGCCCTAGATAAGACCCTAGCCGACGATGAAGCAAGGGCTGGATCGCAATCGCAGCTGCCGCAGGTGTCGACCCAGAATGCGGCGTACGTACTGTTTACGTCTGGCAGCACAGGCACGCCTAAAGGACTAGTCATGGAGCATGGGTCGGTCTGTACTAGCATGGTTGCTGTTGCAGCGAGGCTAAGCCTGACACCAGACATACGCATGTTACAGTTCGCCTCCTACGCCTTTGATGTATTTGTATTTGAGTCAATATGTCTACTCATCTCTGGAGCCTGCATCTGTGTGCCTTCTGAGACGGCTCGTCTGACAAACCTGGAGGAGTTTATTAACACAACGGCAGTTACCTGGGCCGACTTGACGCCCACGTTTGCTAGAACGATAGACTCAAAAAAAGTTCAAAGCCTACAAGGGCTGGTGGTTGGAGGCGAACCCGCGGGTCAGGATATTATAAAGAAGTGGGTTGGCAACGAAACTCGGTTGATTAATGCCTGGGGTCCAGCAGAGACGTGTGTCATCAGTGCCTGTCATGAGTACAAATCCGTGGACGACTCACCGCAAACGATAGGACGGCCGTTGGGCGGATCCTGCTGGATCGTCGAGCCAGAAGACCATGAGCGCCTTACGCCGATTGGATGCATCGGAGAAATAGTCGTCCAGGGCCCAACCGTCCTGCGCGAGTATTTAGCAGATCGGAAGAAAACAGAGGCAGCTATAAGAGCAGTGCCTGCTTGGATGCCGCGACGTACAGAGACGAAATATGGCCGATTCTATAAGACGGGAGACTTGGCATTGTATAATCCAGACGGGACGATAGAATTTATCGGTCGAAAGGATTTACAGGTTAAGATCCGGGGTCAACGGGTGGAATTAGGAGAGGTAGAATACAACATCCAAGCGGTACTGGATGGGATTGAGCAGGTGGCTGTGGATGTTTCACGAACGGAGACTGGAGGAGCAAGTCTTGTTGCTTACCTCTGCTTCAACCGAGAAACCAGTCTAACGAGCAGAGATAGCGAGCATGGCGCAATGCATGACAACGATGTGAATGAAACCAACGGAATATACGGAGTCCACGGCATGGATGACCTATTCCTGCCATTAACAGACCAGGCTAGAAAGCAAGTACGAGACCTGGCTAGAGAGTTGAGGGAGAAGCTACCTAGCTACATGGTGCCAACGATATTCATCCCGTGCCGGTATATGCCGTTTATCACAACAACGAAACTAGACCGGAAGAAGCTGCGGCAAAAGACGGCCGAACTGGACAGAGAGAGCATAGCGAGGTATTCGCTGGTGGAGTGTGAGAAGAAAAAACCGCCCGAGACCGCAGAAGAAGTGCAGATGCAGCAACTGTGGGCGTCGGTCCTCAAAGTGCCAGCGGAGACAATTGGGCGGGACGACAGCTTCCTACAGGTCGGTGGGAACTCGATTACTGCAATCCGCCTCGTGTTGCTGGCACGCCGTCAGGGTGTTACTTTGACGTTGCCATCTATTTTCCAGGGCGCTCAGTTGTCGTGTATGGCCGCAACAAACGGGGCAGTGCAGTGATTAGTCGTGGTGTGTATAACCTAGAGCAACCGTAGTGAATATCATGAAGGCAGGTTTAGTAAGGTAGATACTGTAAGACAGGATTGTTGTTTCCAAAATTACCGTCTGTCATCTTGTTGTCTCAGGAAGTGGGGTCTTAGGAGTTAACCTGTGAGATCAGTGAGCTGCACGAAACAGTACACTACCGTCTTGGCGCGGGCAATGCCCCGATCGCGTAATGCCCGGGCAACAACCACTTTATCTACATGAAAAATAAAGCTATAGAGCCACAGCGAACGGTGGTAATATTGCGATAACTTCGTGCTGTACTAAATACATGCTTGCGAACAATCTGTGCTACTCAGAATATATTTTAGGTCTCTGGATCGATCGCGTTCTAGTCTTTTGCACTGGGGCATCTATAGCAGCACTACTAGCTTCTACACGAGGTGTACTAACAACAGCACGTTTCTAACGCTTTTTAGGAGGCTTAGAGGCTTGTAAGGCCTTGCGCTTACCCTTTTGGGGCAGTTGTATAGCTTTTTGAGCGTCGCGAGGGGCTTTCTGGCGCTTCTTATTAGCCTCTTTTGCAGCCTGCTCCTTCTCCCGCACCTTTTTAAGTCTCTCTCTTTCAACACGCTTCTCTTGAGCCAGCTGAAGCTTGCAGAGGCGAATTTTCTCCTTAAGCTTATCTCTCCCATCTTTCTGTAGTTGTAGTTGCTGCACTTGCCGCCGTCGTGAAGCCTCATCCTCGTGAGCTTGCCGGACCCTCTTAGGCGATCAGAAAACAGCTCCACCGTGGTACTCCTGAGGGTTGTTGAGACGGAGAGTGAAGCTCTTCTTTTGTTGCCTCTTTTTAACTACAAGAGCGTCCCTGAGGCCTCTAATCTCTCCGCGGAGGATACTGTTTTGAGCTGAGATATGGTGCAAACTTCGGCGAAGCTTCTTGACGTCCTTACTGCTCTGATCTTTCACCGTACGACGTACAATAGACTCAAGTTTAAGCCAGTCATCTCCACTAAGGCAAGAAGCAGAGCTTTCATCTGAACTAGATGCCTCCTTGCGGAACTTCTTGAGTATAACGTCAGCGTTAGGTGGGTAAATACCAGTAGCTTCAAAGGATCTCCTGATAGTTTGAGGCTTGAAAGCAGCACCCCAGGCACGCCAAAAGAGCGGGAAGAAGTCTCCTTTCGTTACTGGGAGGATCCCCTGACTCCTCTGAAGGTAGTTCGCAAGCTCAGTTGAGTAAGCTTCTGAGAGAGGCTTAAACATCCCAACATCAAGCGGTTGAAGCGTATGGGTTGAGTGAGATGGAAACGTAGCTAACAGGATCTTGTTGTCGTTGCAATAGTCGATAAACTCCATAGTTGCATGGGATCCATGGCCGTCGAGGACGAGTAATCGGTGACCAGAGCGAGCTTGCCGTCTAGTCTCTCTCTCAAACACCTCCTTTAACCAAGCAAGCCCTATTGTGTTGTTCGTCCAGCCTGATGGAGATGAGCTTACAAAGACTGAGTGCTTTTCGCTGTCAACAGCGTCCACCCATGAGGATTGTAGAGCTCCAGCAGCTGACTGAAAGATAAGCGATGGGCTCAAAGCTGTACCGTCTGCACAAACGCAAGCTAGGACAGTTACCCACTGTGTATTGCCGTCTTGAAGAGCTGCTCTAACCCCTTTTTTGTTGTACAACACCTTATCGAACACGCGTTTTGAACGTCCAAGCGATCCAATTTGGAACCCCTTTTCATCCATATTGTATATGTGGGTAGGCTCCACATTGTATTCCTTCATTTTATCGTGTAGGTGATCGAAGTACAAGCTGTACTTTGCCTCTGAATCAGCTTTGTGACGCTTGCGGTCCATTGCTGTCTGCCAACGCGATATAAGATGGGAGGAGTTTCTGTTTATGAAGCGTGTAACCCAGGTTTCTGAAACGTCTCTTCCAGCCAAGGACGACGCAAAGTTGCGTATCATTGACCTTGTAGGTGGCAAACGTCGCTCAGTAAGCCCCTTAATGTACTGTATAAGCTCCTCCTCGTGTTGTGGATGTAGGGCGAGGTGGGCAAGCGTGCGGGGCTGGCATTGGTTGCGGTGCCTTCGAGCGAGCGTCGTTCGATTAACCCCAAACCTTTTTGCGACTTCGCGGTACGAGAAATTATCTCCAGCTTCATGCGATTCCAAATATTCAACTGCTTCTTGAATTGGACTCATGGTGGTGGAGTTATGACGCGTTGAAGTTGTGAGGATGATGTTGTGGGTGGCTCATTACTCGACCCGGCTCATTTCGCGCACGGACACGGTAGCCCTGCGTCGCGAACCTTGAAAGCCACGCACTCGCACTCGGCTGTTGTCCCACCCGGGCAGCTGCGCAAAAGAGGAACGTAGAACGCTGGCTTTAGCCAAAGAACGAGCGACGAGTAGCGGATG
>Ga0265798_10001629_pt1 | contig 34568 bp, 23 predicted proteins | sample P3T30metagenome_FD_192430 | JGI IMG/M metagenome (GOLD analysis project Ga0265798, IMG submission 192430) | Plant litter microbial communities from East Loma Ridge, Irvine, California - P3 T30 | ecosystem: Environmental > Terrestrial > Plant litter > Unclassified | place: USA: California... | reverse complement strand
TAGGGGAAGGTGTAGGATCGTGAAAGGTCTGGCTTGAGAAAGGAAGTGCGATCTGACGCGGCGACGGCCACATTGCACATCCTCTCGCGGGCGAGATTCAGTTGTTTGAATATGAGGGACGAAGCACTGCGAACCATATGCATAACCAACACAAGTAGCGTCATCACGCGAGTATGCACAACACTGAGAATGGCGTGCGTTATCGTGATTGATTCCAGTCAACGCGGTCTTCTTCAAAGGACCGCTTTTAACCCTCCTAAACTCCGTGGTATAGACCTAATGCAGAGATAAGAGACACGCCATTAGACTCGTTAAACCATCAAACACCACCAAGACCTGCTTAGATCTTGATAGCGCTCTCGATAGCCTTCCTGCGCTTGTCCATGCGAGCGTTGGCCTTCGCACCCATGATACCACCTCCCCAGTGACGCGAGGCGTCCTTGTGGTGTGACTCGAGGTAGCCGTCGTTGACAGCGGAGACGAGCTTGGACAGGTCGTTCTTGTCCTCGGAGCGGACCTCGGTGAGGGCGAGAACGGCGGCGGTCTTCTGGTGGACGACGGTACCGAGACGCGCCTTGCCCTTTACGATGGCGTATGGGACACCCATCTTGCGGCAGAGGGCGGGGAGGAAGACGACGAGCTCAATGGGGTCAACATCGTTGGCGATGAGAACGAGCGCAGCCTTCTTGTTCTCGACGAGGCCAACAACGTGGTTCAGGCCGTACTTGGCGACGTATGGCTTCTTGCTGACGTCCTCCTTCTTCTTTCCCTCAGAGACGGCGGTAGCCTCCTTGGTCAACCTCTCCTTCTTCTCGGGCTTGGTCTCAGGGCGGTACTTGTTGAGGAGCTTGAAAGCCTGGGTGGCAACTGTCATGTGTCAGCAGTGTCCAGTATACCATTGTATTGTGTGAGACGTACGGTTGCGGTCGGCAACGTGCTGGAACTGCGCAATCGCCGGTGGGACCTTCAGGCGCATGTTGAGGATCTTCTTCTGGCGCTGGAGGCGGACGTATGCGGGCCATCGCACCATGCGACCGAGGTTGCGCTGGGGTTGGATGTCCTGGCCGATGCCGAAGTTCTTGGGGCGCTTCTCGATGAGAGGATTCTGGCGCTGTTAGAGCTTGCGACAGCCACATGGGTGAGGGGATACGGACCTTGGGAGCCTTCTTGGAGCCGCCGGCCTTGCCCTGCGGGAAGGGAGCAGGCGCCGCTTTCTTTCCAGACTTGGGAGGCATCTTTGCTTGTGTCGGGGCTGTCATAGAGAACAAAAACCATTAGTGAATGTTCTTCCACTAATGAGGTTTTGTGTCTCGTAAGAGAGAGAAGGCATTGCTGCCGTTCTGCACTCTAGCCATTTATATGTTCGACATGTTCCAGGACAGATACATGCGATTGATATGCCTGGGAGCAATCAAGTGGTGGGTTTGCGCTTACCGTGTGTTGTTGCGGCGACGATGGGGATTGACGAAGTTCAAAGAGGCACGCAATAGCAATATTCTCTCGTGTGTGGAAAAGAGACCGCGCTAAGGTGCTTGGCGGCAGGGGTCTGTCGAAAGCGGCAGCGGCGATATGTTTTGCCGCCTGCCCAATCGCGTCGCGTCAAGATCAACACCACCACCAGCCGGCAGTCCAACATGGATGGACTAGTGAAAAGAGGGCACACGAGTCGATTGATAGTCATCTTCTGCCTTTGGAAGGCTCTGCTCCTCACGTTGGCAGTTCTTTGCCCTGGACCTGGCTACGATACCTCGGCGCTCATACTCTTGGAGCCCACTCTCAAGCGACATCAGCGCTTCCCTTCCTTCTCTACATACGACCGTCTCGCCCTCAATGTATTCCGTTGGGACGCCGCGTACTTTGTTATGGCTGCTGGAAGAGACAAAGCTTACGAACAAGAATGGGCTTTCAGTTGGCCATACTCCAAGCTTCTCAGTCTCATAGCGCGATGTGAGTGACGATCACCTTGTCACCCTAACGCAATTGTTGACCTTTAAGGGTGCGCCGCTGGGAGTACTGAGGCCGATACGAGGAGCTTCGTCGTGGCCGGTGTTCTATCCTCCACCTTGTGCCATCTGCTTTCTGTCTTCGTGTTGTATCGACTCTTGGTCATCATCCTGGATTCGCAGCATCGGCACCAAGTCGCATTCGTCGGCGCCATTCTACACGCCCTTTCGCCCGCTTCTCTCTTCCTCTCTGCGCCGTACGCAGAGGCGTTGTTTTCTTTACTGAATCTGGCCGGAATGCTACACTATGCCCAGTCCAGAAGCATGGCTCGAACCGAGCCTCCCAGTATTTGGGAGGATGCGTACAAGTTGAGCTCCGGTTTGTGCTTTGGTGCAGCTACCTTGATGCGAAGCAATGGCTTGCTGAGCGGCTTGGTCCTTCTGTTTGACGTTGCGAGATACGGACCCCGAGTTGTTTCCATGCGGCTAGCCGTACATGACGTGCGGAGAATCATTGTCACCTCTGTGGCAGGTAGCTTTGTCGCTCTAGGGTTCATCTGGCCGCAGTCTCTTGCATATGCGGAGTTTTGTACCTCGGGCAACAATCTCGAAACCAGACCGTGGTGCACGAGAACCGTACCTAGCATCTACTCTTGGGTACAGAGTCATTACTGGTAAAATGGACTCCATTCGGCGAGGTTGTGTACTAATTCCTGTCAGGAACGTCGGGTTATTTCGATACTGGACTTTTCCCAACCTCCCTCTTTTCTTGATGGCCGCACCAATGCTCTGGCTCTTGCTCGAGTCTAGCGTAACGGTACTCCGCAGCTACTTTCAGCCACTACGCCACGGTTGTTTTGTACCCCAGACGGGTGTGACAGGAAATTCCAAAAACACTCCACTTGTCATGCATCTTTTCCCCGAACTGGCTATACCGCAGCTCGTGCTAGCTATCGCAGCGATCACCAGCTTTCATGTTCAGATTGTCAATCGCATTGCCTCCGGATACCCGACGTGGTATGCGATGATTGCTGTATGGATTGTGGATGGGTCCTTTCGCAATCTGAAGTATCAACGCCGAAGCCACTGGGTCGTCCGCGGTATGATCATGTATGGCTTGGTACAAGGCATGTTGTTTGCGAACTTTCTTCCGCCCGCTTGAAGCTTGGGTAACTTCAACTCAATTGTCCAGTGTAATCCAACAACTTGTCGGAATAGGCAGTACATTGAGATGTGGTCCACCTCGACAGGTTGAGATTAGTTCAACAAGCTGCTCGAACCACCGGACCTTGTCGGGGCGTTCAGACGATTGACAAGCAACATGAACCTTATCATGCGTCCTCAGATGCTACATCCTGCGAATTATCTTTTCGTCGACAGCCATGAAAGGTGTGTTTCTACATTCTCTCTTTTACTGCGGCTTTGTTCCATGTTCCTATTGAGCAGAACATTGCTCTGTGAAAGTGTTCAAAGTCTTTTCAATTTGACAAGTGCAGTACATCATTGAAGCTCAGGTCTCAAATGCGCCCCTTCATCCTATGGTACACCGTTATGGCTTAAGCCACACGTACCGGCGTAGTACATGCACCACGACACATGCTCCTGCCACTAACGACTTATTAGCTTGTGATCCTTTGAAGATCAGGACAAACTCTCGCCGTCGAATTTGGTAGATCCATCGGCATGTAACGAGCTGCGCGATCGCATTGATTCATCGAGTCCGGCTTTCGAGCAGGGTTTAGTCGCGCGTTACAAGATCACTCGTATGGAAGACGATTGGGTCTAGATCACAATGTCGAAAACACATTTGCTCCGAATGTCAGAGTCAAGTGCTGCCTGCCGTATCATGGCTGGAATTTGACATTTGGCGTTTTCACTCATGGCTTCGCTGCCTGTCAAATTCTTACCTTCGGCTGAAACCCACGCGCAGTCGGGACTTACTCAAAAGTCAAGCCAGGCCTAAAAACGCCCAGCTTGCTCAAGTGCAACAGCTCAAAGCGTACCTGCATATATTCAGACTAGAGAGTTCTGGTAGATTCCTGTCACATGAGTCGATCCCAACAACTTGAGCTGCCGTGTATCGTCGCTCCACTTGTGCAGGCTCGGAGTGCATGATCAACCAGGCTGTTAGACCATCGACGCAAGATACCGGATCTATCTAGCCTTGGATATACTGGACTCTGCTATGGCCTAGCAATTGTGGGGATACCATCATACCGATTTACACATCTGATGTTGTCCCCACACCATTCTCTCATGGCCTGCATTGCGGTCGCCACGTCGTTGAAGATGCTGATAACTGAGGCTTACCTCGCTACTCGAGACATCAAGCTAAAAGTGCCTCCAGCAAAACGAGCTCCGTGCTTTGTCTTGCGAACACGCCACTGAAAAGCTGGCTTTATCGATCTGGAAGGAGGGTCAAAGACCAATATTGCTACGAGACATGACCTGTTCAGTATAAGCTGCGTCACCAGCATCTGCAACACCTCCACTACATAAACTGCGTAGAGCATCCTCTTCAATAAATGCGCTCACCGTGGACACTCATTCAATCAAACAGCCATGAAGCTCCTCGTTGCCCTTGCATTGTACGCCTCGCCGCTCGTTTTCGGAGCACGTTTCGGTGCAAGACAAGCAGATACCTGCAATCAGAACAATTGCTTTCGTGCGGTATGGGGATCCAATCCCGACCTGGGAGTACCTCCCAGTGCCTTCAAGGCTTGCGGAAGTCATTTGACGACAACCAAGATTATCTATCCTATGTAAGCCACGACCTTGAGTCTCGCCTTGTCGATGCTAATCATGCTAGGGTCACGAGTACCTTTGCCCAAGTCACTCTTACAACGACGACGACACCATGTCCTACTGGTTCGGTCACTCCCGTACTGCCGGAGCCGTCTAGCGACATGCCGAGTTCAACAGAGTCTGCGTCCACCACCATTGCAGAGCAGCGAATCCAGGGTCGCCAACTTCAGCCGTCACTATCATCCTCCACCAGGACAACTTTCGGCTCGGTTCCCACGAACATTGCTAACATTTGCGACGTCGAAAACTACCGGAGCGCCTGCCTGTGTCAGTCATCGTTCGTGAGCTCGGCCTTGGTCACATCCATGAGCACGGTGAGTATTCAATGTATATCCTGAGAGGTAGATCAAACTGACATGATTAGACTACAACTTTCTTCATCACGGCTACTTTCACGAACACGATTGTCACCGGAACATCATGCCCTGTACCTTCTGGCTCCCCCCCACCTTCAGTCTCCTCCTCTCCTAGTGGCAGTGCGAGCAGTGGCTTGGTGTCTAGTAGCACAGATATGAGTAGCTCTTCAGCAAGCGACTCGATGAGTGCAAGTTCTTCCGGCACAATGACGACCAGCTCTTCAAGCGCCAGTACTGGGTCGGCAAGCTCTACCAGCAGCACGGGTTCGGTTCCTTCACTCTCTTCTAGCAGCACGGCCTTGAGTTCTTCCTCGTCTGGCTCAAGTACGGGTTCGACCGTTAGCAGCTCAAGCACAGGCTCAGCTATAAGCAGCTTTAGCTCTTCTCTGAGTAGCACAGTAACCACAGGTGTTCCTTCCAGTAGCACCATGACAACTTTGTCGTCCAGTGGCTCGAGCACAGATTCCGGAAGCAGCTCGAGTACAGGATCTTCTTTAAGCAGCTCACGCACAGACTCGGCGCTCAGTAGCACATCGACGACAAGTTTTTCGTCCAGTGCGTCGTCTAGTAGTGGTTTAAGTGTCACCACCAGCGGTACATCCTCATCTTCGTCAGGCACGTCGTCCTCTGCGAGTGTCACGGAGTCTGTATCCTCTCTCAGCAGTACTGGCACGAGTTCTTCACCCAGCAGCAGCGGAATGATTTCTTCATTTAGCACGACAGGGGCTAGTTCGTCGTCAAGTGGCACTTCACTTTCAAGCAGTACAGGAAGTTCGTCTTCGTCGAGTAGCGCGGGAAGTTCCTCCACGCCAAGCAGCACGGGAAGCTCTTTCACACCAAGCGGCACAGGAATCTCGTCCACGCTAAGCAGCACGGGAAGCCTGTCCATGTCAAGCAGCACAGGGTCGAGTTCTTCGTCTGAGACGTCTTCATCGTCGACGACTTCCTTTGCTGGCCGCCCTCCTCCTCCACCTCCGTCAGGCACAATCTCGTCTTCATCATTAAGCAGCTCCGGAACAACGTCATTATCCTCTTCATCTTCGAGTTTTACTGGATCATCTTCCTCGCTCAGCAGTGGAACAAGCAGCTTACAAAGTAGCACTGAGTCTATCTCTTCGCTCAGCAGTACCGCCACTCCTTCATCGGCCACCTCCACATCCCCCACCTCCCCCAGCAGCACTCTCCCAAGTTCCACAAACACAGACATCGCATCATCATCCCCTTCAGCCCCCCTCTCCAGCTCCACTTTCCTCCCCAGCTCCAGCCTCCTCTCCACCCTCAGCACCTCCGCGTCCCCATCCACCACAAAAGACGGATACTTGCCCCCACCGCTCCCCACACCCAGATGCACAGGCAACGGCGTGGCCCTCTGCAACGGCGGCTGCCGCGATCTGCGCACCGACAACTCACACTGCGGCGCCTGCAACAATGCCTGCATCGCCGGCAAGTCCTGCGTCAACGGCGTGTGCACGTCCCAGCCGTGCGATTCTACATGCACGCTGTCTCGCCTGTGCAATAACAACGGTACGAGCTCCTGCGTGTGCGCTAAGGAGAGCGAGGGCTCGGGCGTGTGCTTCGATGGCGCGAAGTATGCGTGTAACGCGACGGATCCGCGGCCGGTTAGGTGCTATAGTACGGCTGGGTGTGGTGTCGGTACGGTCTGTGTGAAAGAGTGGTGTGCGTGTAATGGGACGGGCATGGGGATCTGTGTGTCTAGTGAGGGGTGTGGACGGCGTGGTGTCGATGTTGTGGGTGAGTTGGTGTACAAGGGGACGGGGAGGAGTGTGAAGCTCTTTTAGTGAAAAGGGTGATGTAGCTGCGAGTGGAATAGGAAGGATGGGATTCGATCCGACATGTGGAGGATTCTAGGGTTTGGGGGCAAGTATTGATAGATTCGCTTCTTACTACGCAAATGCAACACTTTTGACTTTTGGCGCGAGACGACCATATATTGCTAGGAGTGACCAAGTGAGGCTTGTCTGAAACCTACATAGGTGATGCTTGTACAAGCTCGAGGCGGACGATCAGACGCTGCAAATAGATTCGAGGGCATTGAGCATGACGTGGATTGTGGAGAATCAAGGGTATCAGATTCGTTCTCGCTAGTAATAGAGCAGAGGTGATGTGGATGTATGTACAATGAGAGAGCGACCGCGCGCAGGACTGTAGGAATGCCAAAGCGATACACGACTAGGTATCAAGGAAAGAACGCCAGATGACACCGAGAGGCATCATGCAGAGAAATTAGAGAAACAAACACTGTCCAGTCAGGCCTTCTCACTCCTTCTGAAAATGTCTTTCAGCGAGTTCTTGAACTTACGCCAGTCTGAATCGCCCGATTTCTTCAGGCTGACACTATCATCCCTGCCTCGCTCCTTCTCGAGCTTCCTGTCCTCTTTAGTCTTGCTGCGTTCGCGCTTTCGATCTTGTCGCTTCTTCTTCTCGTTTGCGACGAACATACTCGTAGGGCGAGACCTGAGTCCAGGGCGCTCAGTCACGCCAGAGTCCCAGAGGCCTGTCGTGGTGACCGGTTCGTATGTGGATTGAGTTTTGCGCGAGCGTTCAGGGTCTGGCAGAGGTGGAGATAGAAGAGGCGGCGATAGTAGGGGCGCAGGCGGCGCCGGACTGTCGTTCGAGGGGCGTGTGATGATAGGAGAAGGGATGGTCATGACGGTTTGGCGAGTAGACATGTCGGAAGATGGCCGATCGGGCAGGACGAGCTCCTTGATACGTAGCAGCTCGACACTGCGCTTGATCTGCCGTTCCTCCTCGCTCTCTGCCAATGGCTGGCCTTCAAATGCTAGGCCGTGACGCCGACGCATACTGCCACTCATTGTAAAGAGATTGGTGTTGCCGGTTGAATTTGCACGTCGCGAGCGTGTTTTGCGACTAGGCGAGGAATTTGGGGAGTTCTCGGCCTCAACCGGCGCTAGCGAAGGGTCGGCAGTGAAGCTTGTACTGCGCGGGAGCCGGTCGATGCCACTTCTCAGTAGCCTTGGAAGCGTTCGGCGGTTCTCTTCTAGTGTGGACACAGGAGAAGCGGAGCGGGGAGGGTCGAGGAAAGACATGGATACGGTCCGAGTACTAGAAGGACGATTGACAGCGGAAGTTTCCTGAGAAGGCGTGGGAGGCTGGCCTGCTGAGTAGTATTTTTGAGCGGCAACCCACACCCCAGTGACCACTATGAACCTCCTAAGAGCGTCGTCGGTAACAATCGCCATCTGATCTTTGGACATGAACGATTCCAGATCGATACTCGCCGGCGTGATTGTAGGCGAGTGTAAGATGGAGCCAGGTGTAGATGGCGAGGTGGCTGACGGCATTGCGTACGAGTCCATGATGTCAATGCGGTTTTGAGTCATAGTCGCAACGATAGGGTGGCGTCTCGAGTTGGCGGTTATGGTGCTGAAGGTGTATTTTCTGTCGTCTTGCGTAGGAGCCAGCGTGGGCGAGAGAGGCGCGGTGGCCGACATGGCTGATGCTCTTCTTGAGTGTACAGGCTTCGGGACCCATCGTGCCTTGAGCGTCAAGCCGTGGTCGTCGGTGGTGTTGAACTCGAAGCCACCGTTGGGCATAGATGAAACCTCCCATCGACTTGTTCCGTCGTCCATGCAGATCTCTGTCAGACATTTCTCGTTCCTGGCGGGACAAATGACGCCAACAACCTCTCTCGAGCTCCAGCGATCGTCATCCGACGTCGCTTCCTCATCTTTGCCATAGGCCTCGGCCTTGACAATCAAAAGATCGTGTGCACCGAGGCGCTCTCTGGTGTTGAAGGATCGGGCCAGCCGGCGGGTGGATTTGGCTGGCAGCAGAGGGAACGGGACTAGTTCGTATGCGGGCTTGGGGCGCTGTGAAGGAATGATCTGGTGCAGCTGCAGGAGCACCTTGGGGCGTATGTGAAGCTTTCCGCGACACTCAACAGGCTTTGGTGGACGGGCATAGATGTAGGATGTCTTAGAGCGAGCGGCACGCTTCTTGGGCTGTTCGTCCACAGCACTGCTACTGGACGAGGCGGGCCGTGAAGGGACTGGAGTGGCGAGTGGCGTATCTGGAGGTGCGCTCATGGCATGCTTGGGCGTGGCAGCATTTTGGGAGCTGGTCGCGAGCCCGGTCTCGTTCGTGGCACCGCTGGCTGGAGACGGTGAGGGGCTCCTGCCGCGGATAAAGGAGCCAATGATGGAAAGAGGCATCTGAACGAGGAAGGAGCCATTGGCGGTCAACAAAGAAGGTGAAGGAGACTGTGGCGGCGAAGCATCGTGCTTGTGGGCAGCGTCAGTCGTGAGGAGCATGTCCAGCATAGTTCCGGGTGTCAAGACATGCTGGGGGAGATGTCAGCGCACAAAGAAATGAAGACGCCTGGCACGGATGCGGGAGCGCAGGAGCAGGAGCAGCCATGATCCTTTTGACGATGGCTCGCTGAGCTGAGTGTCCTGTGCGCTGGAGTTGGGGACTGGGTACTGGTGTCCGTCCGTCGAACAATTTACATGGCAGGGCTTACTTACAAGCCACAGCTAGCTGACCGTATGCAGGGGCCCGTTCGTCTACTGCGCCTGACAGCCGGCCGTTCTTCGACCACCGTTTCAATGAATATCGACGACAATGATAAAGGGAAGATTAAAATACAGTCGAGTCACTTCACTCTATGGCGGAAGAACGGCGCTGCGCTGCACTATGTTCCCCTCACCAGGCTGTGTGTCACTCAAAACTGGTCCGCTCTGCATGCATGCACGAGGCACAACAGTCGGCACCACAACCGTCCCGTGGCCGGTCGGACCCTAGCGCATCGTGAACTTCAAACCGAGACTTTGTTCGCATCCGGCTAGGCTTGAGAAGCATTGATTGGGCCTTCTCGAGCGTTTCACGCGTATTATTATTATTGCTAGCTCTTCCATTGCTGGCTGGGGCATTGTTCAGCTGCTCGGCCGCCGACGCCACTTGTGACTTGTCCACACTGTGGTAGCTGGGACTGCTTACTCTACCCTTGCCCTTCGCGATTTGCGCTGACTGTCGGTAAGAACGCCGAAGAAAGCATCATCCCGCCCTCTTCCGGACGATCAGAAATCCAGAATCTTGCGTCTTCACATGCTGGTCGATGTGGGGATGCACTGATGCAGTGCGCCTTCCAAGGTTGTTTGGAGCCGCGTAAATACGCCGTATATCGTATCGCAGCCTTTGCATGCACTCGCTTCGACTGTGCATCGTAAGCGAACATTATTACTTCGTCGTTGTATCACTTCAGGCCATGTCGCTGGACAGCTTTCAAGCAGTTTACGTAAGACTTGGTAGTGCTACCATGTGGCAGTGAAAGTCGTCCTATCGATAATGTTGGAACTCATCACCAGCTTGCGGACGTCTCGTCAAGCGCACGAACATCACCACATCACACCGCTACGGCCGCCACGGCTTCCATACACCCTTGCGAAGCCTGCAATTATCCTGCACACCCCCACTCAATTCCACGATCGTTGTGGTGCGAGACGCGAGACTCTCCCAAGGTCGGTCGCTCAAAAACCCGAGTTCCGCGCCTTTCAAAAATTCTCCGCCGAAGCCGAAGCTTTTGTGATCAGACGGATAAGCAGACAAAAGAAAACTTGTTTAGTCCGGCCGTCCGGTTGACCAGACTACTCCCATCTGCTGTACCTTGTCAGTCGAATTACCTTTACGGACGAGAAGACCCAAGTCTGCTCTCGTCAGCACCCAAGGAGCCTCAAGTCATCATGCCGGCCGCAGAAGGCCACTCCCTGGTTGCAGCCAGCTCACCACACAAGTCGAAAGATTCAGACACAGCCAGCAGCCAGCAGCTATTGGCTGAGAACCTGGTGCAATGGTTCAATCAGAACGGAGGGTACCTCAGCACCGAAATTCGCATTGAATATACCCAATCGCGCGGCTTCCATATGCAGGCTGTGAGGCCACTGATTTCACCGATCGTGGTGACCTGTCCGCTCAAGCTTACGCTGTCTCGCTTCAACCTAGATCCACAACAGAAAGAGGTTGTTTACATTGATAGCGCTCTGCAGCAATGCCTGGGCAAAATACCCGAGCACATACTGACCTACCTGCTACTAATCGAGCAGAAGAGAAAGGGTGAAAACTCGCCATGGCATGCTTACATCCGCTGTCTACCGGGTCCAGAGAGTATGACGACGCCGCTCTGGTTCGACGATGATGACTTGGCTTTCCTGGCTGGTACTAGCCTTGCACCTGCTGCCATAGAGAGAAAGTGGGAATATCACCAACAGTGGGAACATGCGTCGAGCGTTCTGAGAAAGGTCAGTGTTGCGCTGGCTGACGAAACCACTTTGTAAGTTGCAAGCCATCGAATTTCACCGAACCATCATTTGCATGCATGTCGCTCTTCTGCTACGTAGCCAGCACTGTCTGTGGCGTTGAGACATCATGATACGGCATATGTAATCCCAGACATTGTGGGATTTCAAAGATAGCGCAACATGCTCAGCCAGTCTTGATCATCCCGACAGAGTCAGCTCGCTAATTAGCACAGTGAATCTCTCCTTTGGGCTGCTACAATCTTCACTTCTCGGGCCTTCATTTCCACGCACATATTGCCAAATCAGGATACGGCGCCAATATTATTCCCAGTCGTTGACATCTTGAATCACTCTGTCTCGGCTAGAGTCGAATGGGACTTCCAGCCTTGCACTTCCTTCTCCCTGAAGCTACTCGACGGCGGGTCATTCGAGCATGGCCAAGAGCTGTTCAACAACTATGCACCAAAACAGAACGATGAGCTACTACTCGGATATGGCTTCTGTCTCGAGGACAACCCCATCGAGCAGTTCCCCTTAAAGCTCGCTTTTCCACCTATGCTCCAGCAATATGCACAGGAAACAGGATTGCTCAAGCCTGAAAACGTGCCGTTTGGTATGAACACAGACTTTCTGAGTAAGGACCCGAACACCGAACAGCACTTCCTGCGAGCAAAAGGCCACCCGTTCGGTCGGTATGAGAACTGCGTACCGTTCTTCTGTGGCATACCACCTTACATTGTGCATTTCTTCTTCGTTCAGACGCTGCTATCTCTTGAGCTTGATGTGCACGACATCAAAGTTCAACGACCCGGACCCAGATTTACACTTCATGTCTTGTCGCTACTTCACCAGGCTCTTTCTCAACGCTCGCAAACGCTACCACTCTCCATCTCGCAACAGCCGCAGAACGAGAAGCAAATTTACGCAAAGATCTACAGAGATGGCCAAGCTAAGATCATCCACTCCGTACGCAATGAACTTCAAGTCGCTCTTGATCGCGTTCGCGCACCCAAAGGCGAAGTACCACCAGAACGCTCAGCTCTCATCACACTGCCTGAAGCCCTCATGGCGCTCGCCGCTGAACTTCCCGCTAGCGAGCCTCAGCGCTTCAAAGCCGGACTTGAGAAACACAGTTTACAATCACCCGGAAATGACAGACTCATCTGGACGCTTCTGCTCGTCTGCCTTGTCTCATACTGGTTAACGTGCGAAGACCACGGGGAGAGCCTGATCAACAGCTGGTTGCGCAGTCTATACGCGAAATGTCCTCTACCAGCACTGGACGAGGGTATCGAAGACGCTGACACCTACACTTTTGTTGATGAAAATCTGTCCGACTTCCTCGCCCTACCAATCTACGAAGACGAGGAAGACATAACCGAGCGACTCGATACGATCGGTGCGACTGCCGGATATTATGGCAACGCGCCGCGTCAAGACTGGCCGGCACTTGTGCGAGGGAAGACGGAAAATCTGGGTGTTAGGATGATCATGTGGGGCATGAAGGTGGCGGAGACGGAATTGATGTCTTTGCTGGAAGATGGCGTGGTCAAGATGGCAATGTACGTTGTGCCTTGGAAGGAAGGAGGTGATGAGGAGGAGGAAGCATGGATGTATGAGGATTGAAGTTCCACTCGGTGAGCGACCAGAGAACGATGTTCCTGACATGATCCAAGCATCTCGAAGCCCTTGCATACATATGAGGCAGACACGCTAGTACCAGGCAGCCACTTTCTCGTGGCGGTGCAGCTGGAACGCCTGCCTGCAACTTACAATATATGTATAAAGTGTTAACAGTAGATTAACTAGCCTGTCACATATTCATACCGCTTTGATTCTCTCGATAATCCAGGGAAAAAAAACGCAATGTCAGCCACCACCCAAACCCCCAACTCCACATCCACCCTCTCCAAAACCCTAGGCGCCCTCCTCGGCGTCCACGCCGGCGACTCCCTCGGCGCCACCCTCGAATTCGCACCCTGGTCCGAAATAATCAGGAAATACCCCAACGGCCTGCGCGACATCATCGGCGGCGGCCCCTTCTCCTGGCCCGCCGGCCACGCCACAGATGACACAGACCTAACCCGCGCCGTCCTCCTCGCCTACCACGCGCGCGCCCAAGAACTCCACAACTACGGCCCCGAAGCCGCATCCTCATTCGACATCGCCAAAGCGTCTGCCGACTACGCCGTGAAATGGAACGACGGCGACTGGCCCGGGCGCAAAAAGGGCAGTCGACCGGAGGACATTGGCGGCGCGACGGACACAGGGATACATAAGTACAAGCGGTGCAAGGACGCGGCGAAATCTGGCGCTGGGCATGGCAGCGCGGGGAACGGGAGTTTGATGCGGTGTATTCCTACTGCGCTATTTACTGGGACGCCGGAGAAGAGGGTGCGTGAGAGCATGTGTATCAGTGCGTTTACGCATAATGATCCGCGATGTACGGTGGCGTGCGCGGCATATAATGAGATTGTGGCTGCGCTGATTGAGGGAAGGGATGTGCGTGAAGCGGTGGAGGTCGGGAAGAGCGTTGCGCTGGATTTGGAGTGCCCGGCCGTTGCAGACGCGATGGCGGAGGGTGAGAGACTTAAGTTGGCGAAAGTCGCATCAGAGGGGCCGCGTGAGCATGGGTTTACGCCGTCGGGCTTTGTGTTGCATAGTTTGACGATTGCGATTGCTGCGGTCCTGGATGAGAGGAGCTTCGAGGATGTGTTAGTGGATGTTGTGAGGCTGGGAGGTGATGCTGATACGAATGGTGCTATTGCGGGTGGGTTGGTGGGCGCGAGAGAGGGTGTAGAGGGTATCCCGGAGAGATGGAGGGAGAAGCTGCAGTTCGGGAAGGAGTTCAAAGATTTGGCGAGTGAGATTTTGGAAGTGCAGAAGGGAAGAAAGTAGACCTAAGCTTCAAATGAAAAGCAGTCAGTAGCATTGAGCATCACAGGCAGTCACGGGACATGGTGTTTGAATTATTCGTTCATTCGACTCTACACAGGATATCTAGATCCTCGTACAGAGTATATGCTAACCGTCGAACTTTTATCCTCCAATCGTGAAGATCGTGACTCATCCGATGCATTCAAAGAAACCGTGAACTGGCTGTTATCAAGCCGAAAACTCCGTAGAACTACCTCCCAGGACAAAGTCTATGCTGGAACATGAAGATGACGAAGGAAACAAGACGGAAGACGATGGGTTTAGTCGACCTCCTCGACGGTTGGGCCGTCGTCGGAACCGCCGCCAGGAGCGCCGCCGCCGGGCATGCCGCCGCCTGGCATACCACCGGGCATGCCACCACCCTCACCACCAGCTCCGTAAAACTTCATCATGATGGGGTTGGCAACACCCTCAAGCTCCTTCTGCTGCGACTCGTACTCGTCCTTGGTGGCGGTCTGGTTGTCGTCCAACCAGGTGACGGTCTTGTCGATCTCGGCCTTGAGCTTCTCCTTGTCGCCGGCATCAAGCTTCTCGTCGACCTTGGAGTCGCTGAGAGTGTTGCGGAGCGAGTAGGCGTACGACTCAAGAGCGTTCTTGGCTGAGATACGGGCAGCCTCGAGCTCATCCTCGGCCTTGTACTTCTCAGCCTCAGCCAACATGCGCTCGATCTCCTCCTTGGACAGACGGCCCTTGTCGTTGGTGATGACGATCTTGTTGGTCTTGCCGGTACCCTTCTCAAGGGCAGAGACGTTGATGATACCGTTGGCGTCAACATCGAAGGTGACCTCGATCTGAGGGACACCACGGGGCGCAGGTGGGATGCCGGTAAGCTCGAACTTTCCGAGCAGGTTGTTGTCCTTGGTGCGCGCACGCTCACCCTCGTAGACCTGGATGAGAACACCAGGCTGGTTGTCGGAAAACGTGGAGAAGACCTCAGACTTCTTGGTGGGGATGGTGGTGTTGCGCTTGATGAGAGCAGTCATGACACCACCAGCGGTCTCGATACCGATGGAGAGCGGCGCCACATCGAGAAGCAGGATCTCGGAGGTGGACTTGGATGAAGTGTCACCGGAGAGAATGGCAGCCTGGACGGCTGCACCGTAGGCAACGGCCTCATCGGGGTTGATGGACTTGTTGGGCTCCTTGCCGTTGAAGAAGTCGGAGACCATCTTCTGGACCTTGGGGATACGGGTGGAGCCACCGACAAGAACGATCTCGTGGACGGAGGACTTGTCGATCTTAGCATCGCGGAGGACACGCTCGACGGGCTCCATGGTGGAGCGGAAGAGGTCCTGGCACAGCTCCTCAAAGCGGGCACGGGTGATCGAGGTGTAGAAGTCGATGCCCTCGTAGAGAGAGTCGATCTCGATCGAGGTCTGGGCGGAGGAAGAGAGAGTGCGCTTGGCCCGCTCGCACGCGGTGCGGAGACGGCGGAGGGCGCGGGCGTTGGAGGTGAGATCCTTCTTGTGCCTGCAAAAAAGGTTAGCATCTGATGTACATATCATGCATGGGGGCTGAACATACTTGCGCTTGAACTCGTTGGTGAAGTGGTTGACCAGGCGGTTGTCAAAGTCCTCACCACCCAAGTGGGTGTCTCCAGCAGTCGACTTGACTTCGAAGATACCCTCCTCGATCGTCAGGAGCGAGACATCGAAGGTTCCACCACCGAGATCGAAGATGAGCACGTTGCGCTCACCGACGGTCTTCTTGTCAAGACCATAAGCAATGGCAGCGGCGGTGGGCTCGTTGATGATGCGGAGGACGTTGAGGCCAGCAATGAGACCGGCGTCTTTGGTGGCTTGACGCTGTGAGTCGTTGAAGTAGGCGGGGACAGTCACGACGGCGTTGTTGACGGTACCTCCGAGGTATGACTCGGCGGTCTCGCGCATCTTGACGAGGACCATGGATGAGATCTCTTCAGGTGTGAATGTCTTCTCCTCGCCCTTGAACTCGACCTGGATGACAGGCTTGCCGCCCTTGTCGATAACCTTGAAGGGGAAGTGCTTCATGTCGGCCTGGACCTCAGCATCCGCAAACTTGCGGCCAATGAGGCGCTTGGCGTCGAAGACTGTGTTGGACGGGTTCATGGCGACCTGGTTCTTCGCTGAGTCGCCGATGAGGCGCTCAGTGTCGGTGAAGCCCACGAACGAGGGCGTTGTGCGGTTGCCCTGGTCGTTGGCGATAATCTCGATGCGATCATCGCGGAAAATGCCCACACATGAGTAGGTGGTACCGAGATCGATACCGATCGCTGGGCCTGAGCTAGCCATGATGCGTGTATGTGGTTGTGTATGAAGCGGTGTGGTGGGGTATCAAGGAATTAAAGAAATTCGTGCAGTTGCTCACAGTCAGGGTCGACTAGTGTAGGTGAGGCTTGAGTAATGTGGTGTTTGTGTGTAGAGAAAGAGGCTGTGAGCGAGGTGGGTGTGCAAGCTTTTATTCTTCGTGGGCGAGGTTGCTGTTCGAAGAGCTTCCAAAGGTTTCTACGGACGCTTTGGCCCAACCAGAATCTTCTACAGCCTGCTCGCAGCTGCTAGGACCCACTACGGCCTGCTGCGTGCTGCGTTGCTGCGGCAAATAGCCCTGCTGAGTGCCTGCTCGCGCCGATTGCCAACAAATTCTGCCTCTGTGCCGCTTCCCGCGCAAAATTCAGCCTTCTTCACACTTCTTTGCCGCCCTTTGGTGATGGCCTATGACGGCAGCCTCGCCCCACCATGACACAAACAGGGCGCTAGGCGAGGGGCAGCCCCGCCAACGTGGACCTTCAGGCACGAGCCAGCGACTCCATGCATCTTCGAGATACTGCTCGAATGCTCAGATTTATCACACTGCTGCTACCGAATTGCCACATTGGCGACCGTACAGCTTGACTCGAACACAATTCGAAGGCTTCCAGGCTCCTTCCGCTATGCTCGCCTCCTTGCAAACAGTCGCACATTCGTATGTGAGTCAACTCAAGACAACGCATATAGGCAAACGTCATCCTTCACCGGAGCAATGATTGCGCCTTCTTTGAGAACCGTGGGAGTTCGAGCTCCTTCTGGGAGACTGCCTGCAAGGACTGGTCTTGCGCTTCCAGCATGCAGCAATAGCTGTGTCATTTGTACAGGACTCTACTACATGAGCATCAGTAGTTTCCAACCTAATCAGTAAGTCTGTTTGTCTTCACTGTTGCTTACTAGTCGATAGCCATGATTCATCTCCCTCGATCGACTCTAGAAAGGCACCAGATTTGAGTGCTTCCTGCAGGTCAACGTTCTTATGGTGTGTTTGGTACGTCGAGTAGAGACTGTCGTGAGCTTGAGTACTCGCAGGCTTTTCCAAATTACCATCGCATTCGCAAAGGCGTGGTATACTCATTTCGGAGCTCATCGACAGAGTCACGACCAATGGTCTTCCTCCATGCAGACTGATTCAGTGAGATGATAACACTGGACAGCAGCCAGGATTAACCCAGGAGTACGCTGCAATAATGCAATACTGTAAATCGATCCCCTACACACTCAACTTTGTGAACCCTTTCAAGTAAGAAATCTAAGATGACTATTAGTACTTTCAGCATCATCAGAGATGCACATCACGACTGCAAAACTTTCTTTTCTGCAGCCGTGACTTCCGGACGACATCATTGGTGGAGAGGCTGGCCGAGGTGCAGCCGGTATCAATTGACGTCACGCTGTCGAAGCTCCAAACTTGCGGGGACGGTTGACGAGCCTCAAGCTACTTTGTTTGGAGACACACCTTTGTAACTTCTACAGTGCGTTTCCAGCGTTGGCGTCCTGCTTCCCTTGTGTCTTTTAAGATCATAGCTCCTCGACCCGTGCATTACACCTATTTGTCTCCCACAATGCTGCGAAACGGAGCTTCGCGGATCGCGTTGCGCTCGATAGGAGCACCAGCTTCGCGTCCAGCAACTAGTCTGCGCACTGCTCCCATAAAGCAATGGACCACACAATTCGGCTCGCTGGCGTCGAGACGACCACAATTGGCTCAAGTAGCTGCGCTGAAGCCGATTCAATCGTCCATACGCCATGCCGTCAGCGACTCGCAAAAGAAGGCCGAAGCCCGGTACTCGCAAGAAGAAATCAAGCCCACACCAGAGACAGTCAGCGCGACTTCATCCCTGCGTAGCATGACAGGCGAAGTCGGTATGGACGACGAACAGAAGAAAGGCAGCGGAGATGTGACCTCCGGACTGAAGCATGATGTGGTATGCATACACACTTCAGCCACCTTCCGATCGCGTGACTAAATTACACAGTCCGTCGTCAAAGAAACGTTCAGCCTCAGCGAGGTTCCGAGGGAAGCTTACTACATGGGTCTTGCCGGCACAATACCCTACCTCTTCACCTCCATGACAACAGTCTATTGCGCCTGGGAAATCAACCACGCGACGGCTGGATATGGCTTGTTGCTCAACGAGAAGAACGCCACACAATTACTGCACTTACTGGAGCCACTGCAAATCGGATACGGAGCTTCGATTCTGAGTTTCTTAGGTGCAATCCATTGGGGTCTTGAGTGGGCAGGGTATGCTCCACCTTCAACACCACTTGGAAGGGAAATGACTTACTGACACATGCGTCATATAGATACGGCGGCTACCAAAGCTACAAGCGCTACGCAATTGGCGTCGTCGCACCCGCAGTCGCCTGGTCCACCATCCTCATGCCCATCGAAGGCGCGCTCATCACACAATTCCTCGGCTTCGTCGCGCTCTACTACGTCGACATCCGCGCCGCAACGGTGGGATGGGTGCCCCAGTGGTACCGCACCTACCGTTTCGTGCTCACCTTGATTGTCGGCGCATCAATCGTGCTCACACTCATTGGACGAGGAGAGCTGCCAGACCACATCCCTGCGCCAACGGATCGCGCGAAGGTGTTCAAGATGGGTGAGGACGAGAGCAAGGAGAAGTTGGCGCACGACGAGGCCGCGAGGGCGAAGAAGGAGGAGAAGAAGGCCGCTGCGGCGGCGGACGACAGGAGTGGCGAGCAGAAGGAGGATAAGCAGCGGAAGACGGATGCTCCGGCAAAGGAGGAGAGCGATGGCGAGGACAAGAAAGGAGACGAGAAGGAGGATAAGGACGACAGTGAAGCCAAGGATGATAAGGGCGACAAAGAGGATAAGGAGTAGCGATGGCATCTCCAGGGTCGTTTGGTTTGACTTTGACCGTTTCTGTCAGTAGCATCGGCGCCATAATTTTTCAATTTCACCGTTACATGATGTAAGAGTAAGGTAAGGTAGGCTACCCGAATATATCAGTATTCACAACCATCACGTCAAACGTATTGATGAGCTGTGATCAAGTGTTTTGATTCGCTTTCTACTTGTTGTACATCTCATTATGAAGAGCCGACGAGCAACAGCAGCCGCTGCGAAATCTTCTTTTCGATTGTCCCAGACCCTTGCGCCCTCCTTGCGGAGATCCCATGCCAGTGTACCTGAACGCCTCGCAAAGCAGAAGCGCCACCCACACTTGCAAAAAAAGAAATGATGGTATAACTTCACCTCCTCGTCTTCCTGATGAACGTCTCCACATCCTCATTCCCATCAAAAAGCGCTCTACCCATATTATATTCAGGTTGCTGCTGCCCCGTCCTCATCGCCAACCTCTGCGCATCGACGGATATACCACTTGCGGAACGGGAAGGCGTAGTGCTGCCGAACGTGGCGGCCTGCGGCGTCGCTGCGATTCTATCCATCGACCTCCACCAGCGGTCCTTGTCCGACGGATCTGCCTCGGATGTTAGATCGCTTGTGGAGGCTAGAGATGTGCGAGGGGCAGGAGCGGTGGGGATGGAAGCCCACTCTTCTGCTTCTTGGTCCGCCTGACGCAAGCCGCGCAGGTCGCGGGTAGACTTGAAGTCGCGGTGGTAGAGTGTCTCACTCGAGCTGCTGGTGTGGGCGTGCTTGCTGCTCATGCGCGATGGGACGCGCGGTGAGACCTCACTGCCGGACGGCTGGCGGCTCCTAGGCCGTGCGGACAACGTCGGCGTTGTAATGTCTCGTGATGAGGAACGGGAGTCGCCTGATAATCGACCACTGAATGGCTGAGTCGGCCGTCGAGTGTGGGAGCCTTCAAGTTGTTGAGTTGGCGATCGGTGCGCGGATGCTTCAGATGTTGTAGGCGTGAGCTCAGGTGAGATTTCGAGCGCTTGGTTCAAAGTTTGCTCGGGGAGCTTACGGTCGCGGTGTCGCTTGGGTGTCCTCGAAGAGCGCTTGTCGCTCGCGAATTGTTCGACGATTTGTGGAATATGCTGCTGGTACATAGTGGACACCTCAGGGATCGTTGGTTGCGGAGCAGGGCTGGCGATACGCAGAGCCTTCAGGGAGGCAAATGACATGCGTTTGGCAAGATCTCGCGCTGAATTTCTGCGCTCCTGAGTCAAGTCAAGAAACTTCTTGGAGCGCTCTGAGGGTGTGATTGAGGTGATAGATTCCTTGCTGCTTTTAACAGGCTCCTTGTTGTGTTTGACCTGAGGCGAGTCCGGCTGACTGAAGTAGTCCGAGTCAAAGTGGCTGGTGGAGGGCCGCGATTCATCAATGCTGTAGATGCGAGAAGGACATCTTGGGCTACCATCGACAAGTGTGCTGGCGTGCGAGGTGTCGTCTTCCAGGGCAGTCACTCGCCCTTTGAGCTTCTTAACCTCGAAAGCAAGCGCGGCCTTTTCAGTCTCGAGCGCAACGATGGTATCAGCTGCCTCCTGTACTGCCAACTCTTGGTCCTCCCAATGCGACGAGCACTCCACGTTGATGGCGAGCATCTCTTCGTTGGACTTGCGCAGTTTGTCGCTGTCATCCTTAAGTTGCGACAGCTCGTCTTCTAAATCCTGCATCTTAAGCTGGTAGTGACTGTTCGCAGCCCGCAGCTCCCTGTTCTCTTCTTCCAGTGGCTCCATCTCCTCGACTCGTTCTTTGAGTTGCGTGACGCTGTGCTGAAGCTCCGAGTTGTTCTTCTTGAGCAGTTCCACGCGCATGTTGGAAGTCATGAGGTTGTCCTTCAGCGTCTCGATCTCCTTGGTCAACTCGCGGTTGGTCTTGGAACGTGGCGGTCCACCTTCGCTCGGTCTTCGTCGGCGTATTGGAGAGACGGGCGCTGTTTGCTCTTCAGAAAGTGCAAACTCGGCAAAGATATCTGGCGAGGTGCTCGCTGCTTTGATCTCTGGACGCTTGGAGGACGGCGGAGGAGGTGCTCGCACCTCGGTCGGCAATGGCGTGGGTGTGTTCTGCGCTCGTCGTGCTTGCAGCGCATTTCGCAAGTATTCCGACTTCGGTGCGACAGAGCCAGAGCCACTTCGCGTGATAGAGGGGCGTGTCTGATCGGGTGTAGACGGCCGCGCTGGGCCGCGCGACGGAGTTGACGACATGTTGCGGTTCGAAGCGATGCGTATCCTGTGCGATTGAAGTTTGTGTGGCGTCTAGGCGGCTTCTTCGTGACGGTGATATCTGGCCGGGTGGCTTTACAGTCCGGCACTGTTCTTTGTTCCGCCAGCGCGGTGTCAAAGCAATCGTTCCGAGCTTGTGCCCTGGTACAATGTGTGGCACACTGTGACTGAAATCTAGACACGCGGCGGCGCCTCAAGTGAAGGCGGCGTGTGACCGAGTCGCAAAGCTGCCAGATAGTGGCGCGAACCGTTCAGGTTGCAATCTGATGCTGTTGTAGAAGCGCAGAAGTTGTAGTGTCGCGTGCGAATACGGGAGGAAAGTCGCTCGAGAGAGGATCGGTTTTGGGTTCCATATCTCGGCAATCGATCGAAGGTTGTCGTCGCCGTCTCTCAGTTCACATGCTCTGTGGATGTGAAGGTGAAAGTGAAGTTTGGTGTAGAATAATAAACAAGCGGTGTATGCAAGGTCCCAATTCCACGTCACTGGAGCACTGGAGGAATGAGGAATGCACCAACCCCTTCAATGTCGTGGTCGAAAAATGCGCTGAAGCCGGGCTGTTGCGAAGCCGCAAGTCGTGCTTATAAGATGAGGTGTGCGAAGATAGTAGGAAAGGAGTAAAAGAAAGAAGTGGTCGGGCAGCAGCTCATTCGCATCGGAACCTGGGGTGACGCCTTCCCTTTTTCAGTGTCCCTGCAGCTAGGCACCGCGGCATCCCTAGCCCGGCGTAACGGTTCGACCACGTCCGCAGCGCTCTCATTCGTCACTTTTCTTTTCTTTTGGTGATCGGCGCAGTCGTCCCATGTCCACGTCGGCCCTGGGCTGCAGACCAGGCCATGCTCATCCCAAAAGCCGTCGCAAAGGAGATGAGGCGCTTTGGTGGTCACACTGTCACAAATCCGAGTGGTGAAATAATGGTCGAGGGTGAGGGGAAAAAGGCTGAGTGACGGTTTTCGTCGCGTCCCGCCCAAAGCAAATACGTCGTCCGTGTGGGCGCGTTCCTGGCGCGAGCGAGCCGTTGACAAGCGGTCTCTTTAGCGGCCTGTCGCACGCAGGGGAGACCGATCATCTGGAAGAGTGGTGCCCAAAGCTGATGCAAGTACCGAGGAAGCCTCGTGGATCAGTGGGAAATAGAGACGTTGTTGGGACGGGTTGCAGAAGTTCGAGCACCGCATTCAACCCAAGCATGGTGGAGTCCACGGGTGGTAGCTTGACATGTGGAAGACGTGACAGAGGTGAGAACGAGAATGCGCATGTCATATGTATGAAGGTTCATTCTCCCGAGTAGTCACGGTACTCTACAGGATGCCCAAAAGTTATCATGATGAATCGGTTTGCTACAACGAGGCCATATGCACTCTGCATTCCCCTGCGTGAATCGAGTGCTTCATGTCCCATGATAGCAACAGTCCAAGGTGGAGTCGTCTTCGTATTGCCGGAGTTGGTTCGTAGCGACGAAGTAGCTTACGAAATAGCTTTGGGTTGACACACCTACAGCTACGGAAGCTAGACATTGAGTAGTAATCACGCAAAGTCTGTACTGTGGAATTTTGGTGGAACAAGAGGAATACTGTTTCACTTTCTACAGTGATAAGAGTCTAGATGATACGGTAATCTCTCCAAAAAGCAGGAGAGAAAACTAAATATGCATGCAGGTTGAAATGCATGCATGTTGAAAGAAAAAACACACATCGCCGAGATCGCATACTCAGTCCAGGTCAATGCCAACTCCCGCTGCACGTAGCCGGTCCTCCCACTCGATTCGCAGCTTCTCCATCTCGTGCCAACATTTCTTGCCAGCCTCCAGGAATTCGTCATAGCTCCTCTCCGACAAGTCTTGTGCATATGGATTCCTACCCTTCCTCTTGTGCTCACCCATCTTGCCTCCCCAGCCCCACCCTGCCACTTCTGTGCGTTCCACACGCTCTTCTCCCGTGAGGCTCGTTGCACTACCCCATTTGCCTACGCCTTCCTTCGCCTCCATTTTGTCCAGTGTACTCTGGCTCGCAAGAGCTAGCCACACCATAGACACAGCACCCTTCTCGACCGTCACGGTGTGCCATTGGCTTCCGACGAAGCGTGCGAGGTAGAAAGCGGCGAACATGAGATATTCGAGTATGAGGGGAAGCGAGATGATCGCCGTGCCGCATATGCCGGGGTGGGAGACGTAGATGCGCGGTTTAGTGATCCCTTTCGACCTTTCTGAGACCCCGAGATATCGATCGACGGAGTCTGACGTGGAAGGCAGTGCGGATGTTATGGCAATAACATCTGTTAGGCGTTTGGAGGATTCGTAGGGTACATGCGAGCCGATGCCCTGCATGTCATTGAAGCTGAACGTGAAATCATACGCCTCCAAGCTGCTGACCCAAATAATCCTGCCCCTTGTACCCTCGCTTACTGCGTGTCTCGCCAACAGTGGTGCTAGGTAGTGTCCAAGAAGATAGTGGCCGAAGAAGTTGGCGCAAAAAACCTCTCCAAGCGCAGGCTCATCCTCTGTTTTCTTCTCAGCTGGTGTCTGGTGCTTCGTGACCCATCCACGGCCAGAGACCTTGAAGGTCGGATAGGTCAACGCTCTATTCCAGGTCGTTATAATGGTCCAAATGGCGCGGGGCCAGTCGATACCGGTCCATCCTCCTATGCCAGCATTACAGATGACTGCGTCAAGCTTTGGTGTGGTATCGCGCAGGCGTTTTGCGAGCTTCTGCACTGAGACCAAGCTTAGCAGGTCCAATCGCTCCTGTCGCAAATGCACGCGTTGCTGCAGCACCTTCGCGACACCGGGCAGCGTACGCTCGTGCTTATCGCATAGTTTGCGAAGATGCGCTTGCAGCGTTTTGATCGTGGCGTCGCCCTTTCGTTGATCACGCGTTGTGATGATGAGGACGAGGGATTCGGTCTGGGGGCGTGTCTGAAGGAACTCATCTATCAGACGAGTACCAATGCCCAGTCCAAGACCACTGTCATCGGTCAGCTAGCAGCTTGATGTAGCTATAAGTAGAAGAGGTACCTGTTTGCACCCGTGACGAGGACATAGAATCCATTTTCAGGGCGCGGAATGTCTTCCGCGTGTGACATAGTGAGCTGAGGTATGATGCCTGTGGTCCCAGACGTTTTCGTGTCCCTGACTCGCTTAGTCATTGGCCAATCAGAGAATTGATTCAAGACATTATCTGATTGGCTACGTTACTTTGCCCTTCACCGGTGCATATTTGTTCCCAGTAACCCAGTCACCCAGTGCATAAGTGTTCAGGACATATACTGGCTTGCATGATATGTGACTAGAAGTTGTTTTCAGGCTCTCTACCCAGCAGATGCTCCGTCAATCCAAGCATCCGTTGCGACTTGTGGCGGCAGGCTTACAACGTCGAAGGGAAATGCTCGTAAGGTTTCTGGGGATACACACCAGAGGAGAACTCGAATGCGATGTGTGATAGCTACTTCACAGACGACTGCAGGAACCGCAAAGCAGACCATCCCACGTCTCAGGAAAGTATCTCGAACCGTATCAACAGCTCCACCACCGGGCGGCGTTGAGGCACTCCATTTGACAATTTTATATGTTATGTGGTGTGGACCTCGTTGATCAGACCCGCTCAATTGATATCATACTGGGGTCTTAACGCGCGGAAGAAATTGCCTAGCTCTCATTGAGTCGCCACAAAATCTTGTCAATCGACGATCCCCAACCGAAGGCGGATTGCATGAGCCAGTCCGATGAAGGCTGAAGTGTTTGAGGCTGCACATGACAGTCTGGGCGCTGCCGGTGTTGTGGTTGCCCCTCTCGTCTGCCCCTCCCAAAACGTCACACTCCTCACAAACGCGCTGTCCTTGTCGCGTGCCGAGTTGTTCCGCACATTCCCGTCTTTCCTGCCATGGAAATCTGATTCCCTCCATGAACATTTGACCCAAGTTCCCGTTTACACGATCGCAACTGGAGTTCGGTGTATTATACTGCGAGCGCAAACTGTCGGAACGCGCATCGGAATAACCGTCATCGCAAACCGCGGCCGAGTATTTCATACACACCATCATTGCGCGACAGCGCGAAAGACTTGACGGCACACGGAGAAACTTGAAGCGCGCCTCACAAGTACAAAGGAGCGTATTGGGAGCTGTGAGGACATCAATTAAGGATGGCAGTCGAAAGAGCCTCGGCGAACGACACAAATCCTCAGCCTGTGCCAAAGGATCAGGTCACTGATGGTGCAGAAGCATCGCAATTGGACGAACAAAAGTTGAGGAAATTCTTCATTGGGTCCATCGACCAGGGAACCACAAGTACACGGTTCATCATCTTCGATGGCTTAGGCGAGCCTGTCGCGCAACACCAGATTGAGTTCAAGCAAAATTATCCTCAGTCAGGGTGAGTACTATCACATCGTTGTAGCAACACTCATGGCTGATATACGCATAGATGGCATGAGCACGATCCCAAAGAAATCATTTCGTCAGTCGAGCAGTGCATAGACCGAGCAACTTCAATATTCGTAGACAACGGCCACGAGATTTCTGATATCAAGGCTGTGGGAATCACCAATCAACGTGAAACGACAGTGGTGTGGGATACCAATACTGGCGAGCCATTGTACAACGCGATCGCCTGGCCAGATACCCGGACCAAGGGTTTGGTACGAGAACTGAAGCAAAGAGACGGCGCAGATAAGCTGCAAGATATTTGCGGCCTCCCGCTGTCGACATATCCATCATCGGTCAAGCTTGTATGGCTTCTCGATCATAACGAGGAGGTGAAGAAGGCATACGACGAGGGTCGCCTGTCTTTCGGCACTATCGACACATGGATACTGTACAATCTCAACGGTGGAAAGGAGAAGGATCTCCACGTGACGGATGCCACCAATGCTTCGAGAACAATGTTCATGAACCTGCACACTCTTGAGTACGATGATCAGCTCCTCGACTTTTTCAAATTGGACCGCAAGAAGCTCAACCTACCCAAGATTGTCCCGTCATCATCAGCAGACGCTTTTGGATCGATCGGAAAGGGTGAACTGAAAGGCGTACGGATTGCAGGATGCTTGGGAGATCAGTCATCTGCTCTAGTCGGTCAGCAAGGCTTCACACCCGGCTCCGCGAAGAACACGTACGGTACTGGATGCTTCTTACTATACAATGTCGGTGAGAAGCCTGTCATATCAAAGCATGGTCTACTTGCTACCGTTGCATATGATTTCGGCGGCAAACGCAAGCCCGTATATGCACTTGAGGGCAGTATTGCTGTTGCGGGAAGCGGTGTGAAGTTCTTGATGAACAACATGGGTTTCATAACGCACTCGCACAAGATCAGCGACCTTGCGGCAAGTGTCAAGGATAATGGTGGCTGCGTTTTCGTTACAGCGTTCTCAGGTCTTTTCGCCCCGTACTGGATCGATGACGCCAAGGGCACGATTTTCGGTATAACCCAGTTCACCGAGCGTGGTCACATAGCGAGAGCCACCCTAGAAGCCACTTGCTTCCAGACCAAAGCCATTCTCGACGCCATGGAGCTCGACAGCGGCCACAAGCTTAGCATGCTAGCAGTTGATGGCGGCATGTCGAATTCCAACCTCTGCATGCAGGTAAGCACAGACCCTGCATATTCGAATCGCTTTCGAGAACGTTTCTGACTGTGGTGCGACATATAGACACAAGCGAACATCATCGGAATTCCAGTTGACAGGCCAGCCATGCGCGAGACGACTGCTCTCGGTGCTGCAATTGCAGCTGGTTTCGCCGTCGACGTCTGGAAGGAGTTTGAGGAGCTCAAAGAGATCAACCAGAAGGATCGCGTAATTTTCGAGCCGAATATCGAGAAGGGCGAAGGCGAGAAGATGTTCAAGAAGTGGGGCAGGGCCGTGGAAATGTGCAGGGGCTGGCTTGATGCGGACGAACAGAATGGAGAATTTTCATGATGTAAGGGCATAATCAAGGCAGCTAAGTCCGCAATTGACTGGTTGCATTTCCACTTCCCGAATGCATACCCGGAGAACGGGACTCCACGGTAAGGGACATCTCAACGGCCCGAACGCAGCTTACCGAACGTTTTCCGCCTCGTTCTGAATACCATGTGCGTTCTAGCTGATCGAGTCCTCCCGTTTGTGGCGGTGAGAGTGCAAGGTTCTGAACCTATGGAGGATGAGTAGCCAATGCTGACACGTGGAATTTGATAGCGTCACTTAAGATCCATGTTGACTCTTCAGCCTGAATGAGGTAGTCTGACCAGTGACCATGCCACGGCCAGTTGCTGCGCAAAAGTTTCGATGACTGCAAATTCACCATAGCATCAAAACCAACGGCTAGCTTTTTGGATATTCCACCTTTTGAATGACGGCGTCTCGCATATAGTGACGGTACAGCAAGATACGAGAGATACTTGATGGAGAGGTGGTCCCGATCGTTGGGCGATTAGATGATGTGCTTGTAATCTCCACAACGACATTACCCTAGAATCTTATCTGACAACCATGTGTAACGTTTGACGACTCCACATTCTCAACAATCCGCGGACATGAAGTGGTGTGTGGTAAGCTTCCACCATTGGTTGGTTATATACCATAGGTATCATCATCTTACGGGCATTCCTTGATTATAAGCTTCCTGGTTGAGCTTTCTTGCTCACGTACAATTCTGGTAAGCAATGTGACCCACTGTGTCTTGCTAGGCCATTCATCTTGTGCCAGAATTGGACATTCACGGTAGCTGTGCGTACTATGAGCAACACTAATATCCTACACTGTAAGAAAACCTCTGAAGTAAAGCGCTTATGGCGCAATGCAACCATCAGACGGCGGGTCGAGATCCTTGTCCAAAGGTCTATTCCTTGACGACGCCTTTCGAATATAGCGAATGAGACGGCAACGACTCGTAAAGCGCTCTCATCCGTGCCAAGTTCTCAAACCCGACCACTCACACAAAGGCCACTCCACTCACATATTGATATGTACGACCCGTGGTAGGCGGGCACAGAACTGGCTCGCCAATGACTTGCGCCCGCCCTCAACTATTGCTTTCGGCACTTCCGCATGCTCAGAACACCCAGCGCAGGATCGTATGCACTGCTCTTGTACCGGGAGCCTGGTTTGAATATATACTAATGCACGTTATCACAGAGCACCACGTGATCTGATACTTGGATTGATGTCCAGGGTCACTTTTGTAAGAAGCTGGAAGCCTGTGTAGACTGCCATTTTTGACAATTCTGCTTCATGTTGAAGGTTTGTATGGCTTTAGACTCTCTAGAATTCTTGTGGGCATGGATAGGTCGTACAAATTGTTGAGCGGTCTAAATCCGGGAAGTGGTGGCTTTGGATGTCTGACAACTTATGTTCTTCTGCACCTGCACGTTCCATCACCTCGACAACAAACCCCACGAGGTAGCATATTAACCATCATCACAGACTGGTCGACTACACAAATACTTCCTTGTAAGCGGCTTGAATATCCGATATACAATGCACATTCGTTCTCGGTCTGACGTCCGAAGCTGCAACCAAATCCTCTTCGGGCGGCGGTAGTTTTCCGATGGTTTCTGGCCCGTAATATAAGAAAGAGATATCCAAGGAAATGGTTTGTACATCGATTGGGAGGACGAGATTATCACGATGACTGGCTCATTGACATCGCTGCTTGTTATCCTGCACATTCACCAGCCACCGTAAGTAAGGTATGTCTTGCAGCTAGACCTAGCAAAATGCGGAACCACATCCGTGATTGCGCAAGAGCTTGCCTACGCGTGTGTATGCGCAATATTCGGGGAAGCGCGTAATCACCCGCATAAAACGAGCATCGGTGAGATGAATGTCAGAGACTCGCCGGAAAGGGGAGGGGAGGGCACATTGAGTGGCTCGGTGGAACCATTTTCTTAGTCCAGCGACGTAAGAAGGATGGCATTAATGACAGTCGATATAGGCCGTGTATATCCAGGCCAACTGTGCGACCAGCACGGCGACAAGCAACCCCAGGTTTGAAAGCATGGTGGCTGCAGCCTTCTTCCCATGCTCAAGGGATCATCCACAACGGCGCAGCAGCACCCCACGCGTCCTCGTTCGCTCTTTTCTTTTGTGACGAACCGTGGCTGCAGATCGGCTAGATATGCCTAGCAGCTTTGTGGTAAGTTTGACTTTAGTGCAGACTAGCACACGAGGCGAGCAGGCTACCCTTAGCACCACTCAGATTCAAGGATCGCAAAGCTGCTCCGTCACTCTTCCCTGGGCCTTAACAACGCGCACAAGCACTTTAGTGGAAGCACCCTGTAAGTTTGCCCGCACGTTACCGAAAGTGGAACAACCTCAGACAAGCTCCACACTTGAGTCTATGCTCAACCACTGTGGAGACACCCGAATCCGCCTGGTAGATCAGATCATGGATGCTACCACCAGCAATGCATGTCAACTGGACCGGACCCATCGGCATGGTCTAGGGACTGCATTACTCCACGGGTACCTTACGCACTGACGCCTCTGATGCTGCCTCTACTTTTGCAAGTCTTATATCTAGGGGCGAGGTCCACTGCGCTACTTCAAGATGACCACGGCACTTTCCCCGCTCGATCACTGCACTATCAGGCTTGCTCCAACCTCGAACCAAACTTGCAATTCCTTGCCCTCTTCAATTTCTTGATCGATCGGCGGCTTCCCACATGATGTGCGATTACACACAAATCCAGTACAAATGCACCCACTCCCGCTATGTCGTTCGAGCTTGGTGCACGAAGTATCAAGAGACACACAAGAGATGTCCGCCAAATGTTGTTGCACTGTAAGTACTTCTCGAGAACTGCAGACGGCAATCTAATAATGATAACAGAGAATATCGATTGGACGAATACTGCAGTTTGTGCCTCCCCCCCTCCCAAACATCTTCTCAGTCTAACCTCACTCAAAGGCGACTGTAAAGGATCGAAAAGTAAAGCATGCTACCGATGACCGGCTTTCTACCTCGTCACTTTCATTTGTTCTTTGGTTGTACTTCTAGCATGGCGCAAACGGCACGGCGGGACACGGCACAATACCCTTCTGACAAAATTCCATGGAACCATATCTTGTATCACAATAATCGAGTGCACCACCGAATCTCACAAGGTTCGAAATACAGTACTCCCCAGACCACAACTGTATTGAGCCGAGATTGCGACGGAGCAGAAACAAAGCCTGCTTGCCATGCACTGGTGATTATTGGGCAAATGGTTAATGAAGCATGTCTGACTAAGGTGCCTCCCGACCACGAAGTGAGAGGAGGGATATTCAAGATACAAGTAACATAGGAGTGAAAATAGCCTTGCATTCGACAACGCGTCCATCAAACCATCTACCAAACCATAACAGCCACTCGTCGCCTAGGTCACACGAGAGCGATGGTGGCACTGGATCTCATGGCCCGCCCGTTGGTTCCAAGGTTGTCCCCACCCATCGCGCACGTCTGCCACTGACGTGACTAGCTCACGATTACCAGGTACCATGGCGCGGAAGCGTGCCGCAGATTACTTGGACCCGTCTCGACTCTCGACCGCATCACCATTTCATCTCCACGCTTATTCGCCCTCATCCCAAGCACGGTCTGCTAACCCAGCAGTCGGCCGTTCCACGCCATTACAGTGCCATTGTTAGTCTTTCACGGAAGATAGGAAGCGAGCATGCAGGTCAACGAAAAGAATACAGGTTCCTCCGCACGAAGGCCCACGTTCGTCGTGGGACTTTGAGGAGGCAGGACATCTAGCATTACGTGCCCTATATCAGCCGGTGGTATAGCCCGTTTTGGTCGCGAAACGCATGCTTCTCGAACCACGACCCAGGTACATGAGTACCCGGCAATGCAGGCTGTCGACCTGAGTAGCTTACGCACATCAGCAACCCTTGAGGACTGAGGTGCATAGAAACTGTGGGTCAGAGAACTCAGGCTTTCCCCTTTCAAGGCTATAACAGGATCAAAGATAATGCATAGATAACCAATCAGCAGATTGGATTCGAAAACGCATTGGCCTCCTTGGGGCGATTTTGGACCAGCCGTATCGCGAACAATGTCGGTACTTAGTACTTACCCGCTGACGAGGGCGGCACTTCACTTGACCTGGAGTGATGGTTTTACTTGAAGACGCTGCCAAGTCGGCTGTGAAGCGATATCCCTTTGACAAGGTATCAGGTCGCAGAAGACACAGGACAGACCGTCTCCATAATCCAGTATGTCGGTCCTGATTATGAGCCGCCTGGGTATTGGGCTTCCCTCATTACCCTCAGAGCGTCCATGCTGACTATTAGCTGCATCAGACGCATCGACAACGAGCGAATCACTCCATACAAAAGCCATAGAGAGAAAGACCGCAGCGAATTGCGAATAGTGGGGCGAGGTCCTTGTTGATTTCTTGTCACAAATCCGTACACACTGACTCGCATCCTGGGCGACTTCCACGTGGTCGTAAACGAGCATGAAGATCTACAGCCACAGCCCTCACTGTCGGCGATAACTTCCGTCGTAGATTGTGTGGTGTCTGGGCATGTCTCTCCTAAGAATTGGAGTCACTGCCACAGTTCCCACTTGCTACTGAAAAAGCTATGCATCCAGATCATCAGGCGCTTTAAGGTCAATCTGTTGTGGTTCCGTAGACAACAATGGTGGTTTAGGCACAAAATGACTCGTGGGCCCACACCGTCGGGCAGGCGCCAGCACAGAGCACACTGCGCCGGGACTCAATTGATGTTCGAGTTCATAACTTATGAACATGAAACTTCGTGTTCGGGACTGAGATACAAACGGTCTCAGGAGCCGCACTTTCCGCAAAAGACTCTTACGATACTTTGTTCCTTGCATCGATATCTGGGGTCCGCGTCACGGTGCGAGCTTGTATAGTCGATTCAGCAATGAGGGGCTGTCTTAAGACGCAGGTTGCAAGACAATCACCGCAACAAAGACCAGCTTGAAATGTTCATAGCGGGTAAATGCGATGGACAAATTCGAGTACCTTTTGGGCAGCCATATGTCGGCATCATCAGTCCGCCACAACGCCATCCATCCGCAGCCCTCCGCTTTGTTTTAGCCCTTGCCAAAACGTCTCGATGCAACACGTAGTAACTCAATTTTGAGTTGATGTGACCTTCGGGGATGCGCAACAGATCCCCTTCAGAGCAAGGAATATCGTTGACAATGGCGATGACGAACGTGCAAGGATCTGTCGCAGTCGGCCCACCTGCAAGTCGTGCAGGTGGCTCCCTGCAAGGGACATGCTGTAAGCAAGACATGATTCAGCCACGATCGCGGGGGTAAAAGAAGAGCGCCAATACTTTATTTGACAGTCTACGACCCTATCAAGGCTGGGTCTTGGTACGCGATGTGGGTACGGCACCTCCAAATTCGACCACCCATGGCTTTTTACCATGTTGTATACCATGGGTACTTCTCTTGGCTACATTGCATCAAGATCATGTGTCTGCTCGCCTAGGCGCATTTCGATCATGCGGGCAGGGCACACATTCTGCGGCCGTACTCACCTACGGGTTGTCAGGGTCAATGGCAGCTCAAGTGACATAACGACTGTTAATTGCTCATTATGTTCCAAATGCTTACGCCTTTTCATTACAACACTCGGGGTGTCAAGCTCCGACGATGAGATAGGTCCGGACAAAATCTGTCAGCTGCAAATCATCGACAATCGTGTGGCAGTTGTTCGATTTTTGAGACGTACAGATGCCACACACATTTTGGACTGGCCCCGTCACACTGCTCGGGCAGCCTTGGACACCAATCACGCCGAATCGGAAAGACGATCCAATTTCTTGTATTGCTTGAGAATCCGGCATGCTGGCTCGCTTGGCTCGGCCCGTTTCCAGCTGTCAAAAGAGAAAACACGGCCGCTGGCCGCGCGAGTGGCCTCGCTAACCTTGGCAGTTGCAATCGGCCCGTTAAGAACACAGTGTTGCGGAAAGTTCCTTTGATTGAAAGTGAAGAACGCCGCTGTCCAGGTGACGTGTTCGCGTCGACAGCCACTTACAAGTATGTACACATTAAGGACCGGTGTGATCAAAAACATTTCAAGCTAGTTGATGCGCGAGACTCGGTTTACCATTTCGATCGAGCCTCCTAGTACCAAACCTTGTCGCACGCAAGACGCCCACAAACTCTGCACCACGTTGCACCCCACGTTGTGACATACACCGTGCTAGATGCGAGAAGCGAAATAACGCCTACGACTGTGTTTCATCGGTGTAACCATCTACTGTCTGGACGAACTAATTGAACGTACGATGCATCGAAAACTATCTTTTCGGGTAGACTGTCTCAGGCAGCACTGATACTAAGTGACACTTCGAAAACGTTGAACAGCGGACAAGAATGTCCACGCGACCGATCACAAACCTTCTTCACGTAGACGTCAAACCCAATCTCTGATGTCGTTGACATCAATTCGCAAGCCGCACCAAACCCGCGATTCCATCCACAAACTCTTGACGGAGTAGATTCCGAAATCTACTCGTAAATCTACGCACCCCGGAGTTGGGCACCGGCTCTCGAATGTTAGCACCAAACGCAGCTCGAAGTTACAGGCATGACTTGCATATCGCTTATAATAATAATGTAGTGTTCGGCAAGTTGCAGGTCTCGACGGCTCGCGTCAACAGCATGATACCTACCTAATCAACACTTCTTGGCCGAACTTGGGAGCGCCCCAGCGACAGTCTCAGCATATCGATATACGCCCGGTATATCCCGTCGAACACGATACAAGTGATTTACCAGCATGACAATCCCCACACGGCCGTTCTCTCTGAGCCTTTCACCCGCCATCCCCGCAACCACAATGCTTATGCTTGCTCGCACGGCAAAAGTCGCCCTCATAAACTCTGGACTCAACAACTTGCCACCTGATTGGTCAAAGA